>Ga0268299_1000282_pt1 | contig 182894 bp, 153 predicted proteins | sample NOBtaG_FD_193484 | JGI IMG/M metagenome (GOLD analysis project Ga0268299, IMG submission 193484) | Activated sludge microbial communities from bioreactor in Nijmegen, Gelderland, Netherland - NOB reactor | ecosystem: Engineered > Bioreactor > Aerobic > Activated sludge | place: Netherlands... | reverse complement strand
GAAAGGCCAAAAACGCACCCGGCCGGGGATGCTACTCCCCGGCCGGTCGTGTGCAGCGGTGTGCCCGAAAAAGTTGTGCGGGCGTCGTGATCTCCCCGACTAGGACTCGAACCTAGAACCTAGCGGTTAACAGCCGCTCGCTCTACCATTGAGCTATCGGGGATTCGGATCCCAACCGGCGAACCGGCTCGTATCACACTACAACTTCTAGCAGACGTTCGCCCTTGTGACAAGGGATCTTCCCAGGTTGGGTGCATGCCTCCCTCCGTTCTCGTCCTCGGCGGCGGCCTCGCCGGCCTGGCCGCCACCGTCGCCCTCGCCGGCCAGGGGCTCGCCGTCCGACTCGTCGAAGCCCGGCCGCGACTCGGCGGACGGGCCGCCTCCTTCGACGACCCCGCCTCCGGCCTCCTCCTCGACGCCTGCCAGCACGTCAGCATGGGCTGCTGCACCAACCTCGACCACCTCGCACGAACCGTCGGCGTCCGCCATCTCCTCCGCCCCCAGCCCGAACTCTACTTCTTGACCCCTGACCGCCGCGTCAGCCGCTTCGCCGCCGACCCGCTGCCCGCGCCGCTCCACCTCGGTCGGGCATTCCTCGGGGCCCACTTCCTCTCCCTCGCCGACAAGGTCGCCGTCGGCTGGGGCCTCGCCGCCCTCAAGGCCGCCTCCGCCACCCACGACGAGCCGTTCCTCGCCTGGCTGGGCCGCCATCGCCAGACCGAGACCGCCCTCCGCCGCTTCTGGGGCCTCGTCCTCGTCTCCGCCCTCAACGAGACCCTCGACCGCGTCGGCTTCCGCTACGCCCGCAAGGTCTTCGTCGATGGCTTCCTCGGCCATCCGCGCGGCTTCCAGGTCGAGGTGCCGACCGTGCCCCTCGGCCGACTCTACGGCGAGGAGCTCCGCGGCTGGCTGGACCGCCACGGCGTCGCGGTCGCCCTCGGCCAAGGCGTCCGCCACGTCGTCGTCGAAGGCGGCCGGGTCGCCGGCGTCCAACTCCGCGACGGGACGACGTTGACCGCCGACTGGTACGTCGCCGCCCTGCCGGCCGACCGCCTCCTCGGCGTCCTGCCGCCGGCCGTCGTCGAAGCGGAGCCTGCCTTCCGCCGGCTGCGCGACCTGGAGCCGTCCCCGATAACGAGCGTCCACTGCTGGTTCGATCGGCCCCTGACGCCCCTGCCGCACGTCGTTCTGGTCGACACCCTCGGCCAGTGGCTCTTCAACCGCGGCGAGGTCGCCCCCGGCGAGCATTACACCCAGGTCGTCATCAGCGCCGCCCGCGAGCTGGCCCCGCTCGGCAACGACGAGGTCGGCCGGCGCGTCGTCGCGGAACTCGCCCGGCTGTTCCCGGTCGGGGCACGGCTGCTGCGACACCGGGTCGTCACCGAGCACAACGCGACGTTCAGCGCCGTGGCCGGCGTGGACCGCCTCCGGCCCGGGCAGGGGTCGCCCCTGGCGAACCTCCTCCTCGCCGGCGACTGGACCGCGACCGGCTGGCCGGCGACGATGGAGGGGGCCGTCCGCAGCGGCTACCTCGCCGCCGGCGAGCTGTGCCGCCGGGCCGGCGCGCCGCGCGACTTCGTCCGGCCGGACCTCCGCGGCTCCTGACCGCCGTTTGGCACGCCGGCTGCATGGTCGTCCCTCGTACATCGATCCCCGATTCGAGGAGACCGCCATGAACCACCAGGACCAGATCCGCGAACACATGGAGGTCGTCGGCTCGTGCGGCAATCGCGTCGGCACCGTCGACCGGGTCGTCGGCGGCTCGATCAAGCTGACGCGGAGCGACGCCCAGGCCGAGGGCGAACACCACTTCCTCCCGATGGACTGGGTCGAGCGCGTCGACGACAAGGTCCACCTGAACAAGCCGTGCGACGAGGTCCGCCTGGAGTGGGAGACCGCCCCGCTGGCGACCGCCGAGGATTCGTAACCGCCAGGAGAAGCGACCGATGGCGAGCAAGCGACCCGGCCGGGATCCCGAACCGGCCCCCGAGAAAGACCCCGCCGCCGAGCGCGGCGAGCGGATCGACACCGGCAAGACGATCGCCCGCGGCGGCAAGGAGTCCGGCCCGGTCCCCGGCGCGACGGAGCGCCCGGTCGGCGCGGACGAGGAGGAGTAACCTCGGCCGCCCAGTCGTGGGCGGCCGGTTTCCCAGCCGAGGAGGTGCCCCGTGGCAAAGTGTCACGTCTGCGGCAACGATTACGACAAGGCGTTCATCATCCGGCATCAGAACCGGGAGTACGCCTTCGACTGCTTCGAGTGCGCGATCCACGCCCTGGCCCCGATGTGCGGCCACTGCGGCTGCCGCGTCATCGGCCACGGCGTCGAGCAGGACGGCACGGTCTACTGCTGCGCCAGCTGCGCCACCCACGCCGGGGCGCAGGGCCTGCGCGACCGGGCCGATACCGAGCTGACCGGGGCGCAGGTGGCCACGTTCAGCGATTGAACAGCGACACGAAAGGAGACGGCCATGGCCGAACAACGACCCGAGAACGACGCGGGCGAACGGAAGGACCAGCGCGAGCAGGCCGCCCGCGAGGAGGCCCAGCGCGACGAGCCGCGCACCGACCGCGAGGACGACGCCGCCCAGGCGGCACGGTCGAACCGGCAGCAGAAGGGGCAACACAAGCAGGACGACCAGTAGGCCGTCCGCGACCGACTCGGGACCGGGGCCCGGCTCGCCTCACGGGGCGACCGGGCCTACGCGCGCCGTGTCTCACCGCGGTTCAGGGGTTGGCGGCGCGCCTCGCCGACTCGAGGGCGACGGCCTGACGAAGCACTTCCAGCCGTTCCTTCGGGGTGAGGGACAACAGGTAGCGAACGAAGGCCGACTCGACTCCGTCTTCGCGTGTAGGCCGAGCCGGAGCAACGACCACCTTGAAAGGCACCGCTGGTGAGGGGTTGAGGTCCATTTCGATCCACCGCCGGTCGGTCGCGTAGCCAGTCCGTCGAGGAAGCTCATTCGCATCGTCGCCCTGTCGGCCGACCTTGTCAAGGCCGGCCTCAGCGAACGCCACATCCACGAATGGCTCGGCGCGATGACGACCGGCGGCGTCGTCGAGTACGACCCCGAGACGAAGGCGTACTACCTGCCGCGTCATGAACGCATACTTCGTCTACCGGGTGTGACCCGCCCCGGTCACGGGCGTTCTGGCCGGGCGTCCTTCGCGTCCTTGCCCCCGTCCAGGAGATCCCCCGCCTTGCGGACCGCCCAGTTGTTGAGCCGTTTCTTCAAGCCGTCTGGTCGGAACGTGCAGCTCGCCCTCAAGTCGTCGCCCGTGTCGGCCTGGCCGTCCGGGCCGGCGGAGGTCACCCGGACCGTCGCCCAGAGCAGGGCCCTGTCGATCTCCAGGTGGAGCGGCCGGCCCCAGGCGTCGCAGTCGTCGAGCCGGCGGGTCTTCCAGTCCGGTAGGCCGTCCCGTTCGAGGGCCTCCTGCCAGTCGGCGGCCAGCACGTCGCACTGCCGCCGCGTTTGCTCCTTCGCCGCGCCGGGGCTGAGCAGCCAGTAGAGGCCGCCGCCGACCAGCCCCAGGCCGACGGCCAGGACCAGGAGGACGGCCCACCAGGGTGCCGGCTTGCCGGCCGCCTCCCGCGGGGCGTCCGCTCGCCGGCGGCCGCCGGAGAGCCCGAAGGCGATCTGGAACGGCAGCAGCAGCAGGTGGATCAGGAGTTCCACGGCCGCCGCGATCCCGCCGAAGAGGATTTCCATGGCCGTCGCCCCCGCCGGGAAGAAGCCTACCGCGCCCCCGCCAGCGCCGGCACCGCCCGCCCCGCCAGCCCGGCCGCGACGCGGTGCAGCAGGTCCATCGCCGCGTCGGCCTGCTCCTCGGTGATGACCAGGGGCGGCGAGATGCGCACCACCTTCTTCGACAGCGGGCCGAGCAGGTGGACGCCCTCGCCGTCCGCGCCGAGGTAACCCGCCAGGACGAAGGCGTTCGCCCAGTCGGCGGCCGACTTGCCGTCCCAGTCCGCGAACTCGACGCCCCAGACCATGCCGCCCTTCTCGCCGCGGACGTGGGCGACGAAGGGGAGCGCCTTCAACCGGACGAGGCCGGCCTCGATTATCGCCGACGCCCGCCGGGCCGGGCCGAGGACGTCCTCCTTCTCGAACTCGTCCAGCGTCGCCAGGACCGCGGCGCAGCAGAGCGGGTTCGCGCTCCAGGTGTCGGACCCCTCGCCGTAGCTCAGCGCCGCGAACAGGTCCGGCCGGCCGACCGCCGCCGCGACCGGGACGCCGTTGCCGAGGCCCTTGCCCAGGACGACGACATCCGGCTCCAGGCCGTACGTCTCGTAGGCGAAGGTGTCGCCCGTCCGGCCGAAGTTCGCCTGGACCTCGTCGAGGATGAAGACGAGGTCGTTGTCGCGGCAGAACCGCTGGAGCAGGTGCAGGTACGCCTTCGGCGGGTGGTACGACCCGCCGCCGCCGAGGTACGGCTCGGTGATCAGGACGCCGAGCTGCCGGCCGAACTGGTGCCAGAGCGCCTCCAGCTCGCGCCGGTACGGCGTCACGTCGAAGGCGTCGTCGCGGTTGTCGAGGTCGCGGCACTCGTGCATCGGGAAGGAGACGAACCGGACGCGCGGGTCGCGCTCGGCGTCGGCCTCCGAACCGGTGACGGCGTTGGCGAGGCCCTTCTTGCCGTGGAAGCCGAAGCGGGTCGCCAGGATCATCGGCCGGGTGCGGTCCCGGGCCAGCGCCGCCCACAGCGCCTTCTGGATCGCCTCCGACCCGGACGCGGCCCACATCGCCTGCTGGAGCCGCTGGCCGCCCGGCCGCGACTGCAGGAGGCGGAGCAGCCGGCGCGTCGCCTCGACCTCGACCGGCGTGACGGCGTTGTAGGCAGTCAGCGTCACCGCCTCGAAGAACTCGCCCGATTCGTCGGCGAGGTTCGGCCAGCCCATGTAGCCGGCGAAGTTGCGCATCCACCGGGTCGGGTTGTGGCCGAGGTTCGCGACGAGGACGCCGGACGAGAAGTCGTACAGCCGGCGGCCCTCCGGCGTCCAGTGGAACACCCCGGCGCTGCGGCCGAGGACCGCCTGCGACGGCGTGTACGTCCGCAAGGCGCGCGGCTCGAGCCGGCCGAGGGCGTCGCGGAGTTGGTTCGACTGGTCCTCGCGCGGGTGGTGTAGCGGAGCGGTCATGGCGGAGTCCTTCGGGTCTCAGGCGTCGGGGAGGACGCGCAGGTAGTCCGGCGGCACGTCGTCGACCAGCCAGACGCCGTTCTCGGAGCGATAGAAGAGTTTACCATCCGCGGCCAGCCGGGCGGCGTCGATTTCGAGGACGACCGGCTCGCCGTGCCGCGCGCCGACGGCGCGCGCGGTCGCGATGGTCCCCGACAGGTGGACGTGATGCCGCGCCCGGCGTTGCAGTCCGGTGGCCTGGATGCTGGCCAGGTTGTGGCGGGCCGTGCCGTGGTAGAGCACCGCCGGCGGCGTGGCGGGCTCCAGCTGGAGATCGACCTCCGTGCTGTGGCCCTGGTTCGCCCGGATGCGCGTGCCGGCCTCGTTGAACGCGAAGCGCTTCTTGTCGCACCGGGAGACGATGAGGTCGAGTTGGTCGCGGCTGATCGGCACCCCGGCGGCGGCGCACGCGGCGAGGAGGGCATCGACCTCGACCCACCCGCCCTCTTGCAGGGTCAGGCCGAGATCCGCCGGGGCATGGCGGAGGTGGCGGCTGAGGAACTTGCTGCTGCGTACCCGTTCGCGATCGGTCATGGGGCGGCTCCTTTTTCACCTGAGGACACCGCGAACGGGATTCGGGTTCGCGGCGTCCTACGGTTCCAGCTCCGGCGGGCAGGGGAACCAAAACGAAACCGCCGCCTCGACGCGCGCCTGCAGATCTCGTCCCGCTGCCGAGGTCGGCACCTGGCCGAGGAGAGAGTGGCAACCGCCGCAAAGCATGACCGGCACCTTGAGCCAGTGCGGGCCGCCCAGGCCGCGCGACAGGATCGCACCCGCCGCGTCGCCGAGCACGCCTCCGCAAGTCGGGCACGTGGGGGCATCCGTCAGCGGCTCACCAGGCGGTGCGACCTTGTCGCTGTCCGCGCCGAGCAGCGCCGCATAGCCGGGCTGCTCGGCCGACAGTGGCGAGACGCGGTACAGGTAGGGCCCGAGCTGCTCCAACAGAACCCGGTCGCCGTCCTGGATGCGGTTCGCCTCGAAGAAGAGCCGGACCCATTTCCGCCGGCGGAAGATGTGCTTGTCCCGGACGATGTCGGTGTCGATCGCCTGGTCGCCCCACAGGACGCGCACGGTGCGCGGGGCGGCGGACCGGCGGTTCTCGCCGCCGAGGGCGTCCTCGGGGAAGAGGTCGAGCACCTCGGTCAGGTAGAGATGCCGGTTGTTGACGTTCCCCCGCGTGACGGTCAGGATGCGCGTGGCCAGGGTCATGGCCGCCCCTCCGCGTGAACCGATGGGCATCTGCTCGGCCGTTCACGCCACGCTAGCACGCCTCCGGGGCCTGTACAAGAAGTTATCTGGCTTTTTGATCACGCGGGCGCGGTTCACACCTTCCCCGGGTACAGCACCACCGGCTCCGCCGAGCCGGGCCGGTACAGGACCAGGCCGCCGCGCTTCTCGTTGACAAAGACGACGCTCCCCGCGTGGCCGGCGCGCTGCGCGTCGAGGATCGCCTCCAGGGCCTGGACCGTCGCGACGACGTTCCGGTCGGCGTGGACGTCGTTGTAGCTCAGGCTCCGCATCGCCGCCAGGCGCGCGTCGCGTTGGGCCTTGTCGCCGCCGTGCTCGACGAACGCCACCTCCTCGAAGAAGCGCCGCAGCACCTCGACCCCGTAGCCGCGCTGCAGCGTGCCGCCCCACGGCTCCGTCGTCGTCGCGTTGTAGTGGTGGTTCGGCGTCGATTTCATCTGGAGTGGCGTCCGGTCCTCGATCGCCACCTCGACGCCGCGCTTCCGCTGGCTGGCGTTCCAGATCGCGTTGTCGAACCGGAACTGCACCTCCTGCTCGACGTAGCCGGGGTAGTTGTCCGGCATGACCCAGCTCGTGTGGACGTCGAACGCCGCCTCGCGCCCGTCCGGGTAGGCGTAGACCATCTGCAAGTGGACGCTGTCCCACGTGTCGCCGGCCGGTGGGCCGACCAGGCCGCGTTGGCCCGACGCGGTGATCCGGTCCAGCCGCCACGTCTCCCGCGAAGCGCTCGGACCTTGAGAGGCGAGCGGCCGGACGAAGCTGAAGTCGATGAGCTTGATGTAGTGGCAAGCGACGTACGTCGCAGGGTTCCGGCCGGCGACCCACTCGCTGAACTGGCCCATGCTGATCATCTTCGGCTCGAGCAGGGTGCAGTAGCCGCTGTTGACGTGGTGGAGCACGCCGTCGAGGACGAGCGTCCGCAACCGCTTGTGGTCCGGGTCGGCCAGCTTGTGGTAGACGACCTTGCAAAGGACGTGGTACTGCTTCGCCAGCGCCTCCAGCTCGTCGAGCTGGCGCAGGCTCAGCACGGACGGCTTCTCGATCAGGACGTGCTTGCCGGCCAGCAGCGCGGCCCGGGCGGCGTCGAAGTGTCGATGGTCCGGCGTGGCGACGCAGACGACGTCGACCGGCTGGCGAAGCAACTCGGCCATGCACTCCTCGCCGGAGCAGGAGACGAAGTCGGCCAGGCGCGGCCCGGCGTCCTCGCGGAGCAGTTCGGCGCGCCGGCCGGTCCGGCTCGCGACGGCGGCCAACTCGACATCGACGTAGCCGAAGTCGCGGCGGAACAGCCCCTCGGTGTGGAGTTGCTCGAACAGCGGCCGGTACGTCTCCTGGAAGATCATCCCCAGGCCGACCATGCCGACGCGGAGGTGGTGACGCGACAGGACGACGTTCGCTGGCATGGCATGCCCCTCAATACAGGCGCGGGTTCGGGTCGGCGGCGAACGCGGCGAAGACGTGCCGCGCCTCGTCGGCCAGGTGGCGGTGGGTCGGCAAGGAGCGCTGCTCGGGCGGCAGGCGCAGCTGGGCGTGGAACGCCGCGTCGTCGAAGCCGATCGCGGCCGCGTCGGCGGCGCTGTTGGCGTAGAAGAGCCGGCCGATCCGTGCCCAGAGGACGGCGGCGAGGCACATCGGACACGGCTCGCAACTGGCGAAGATCTCGCACCCGGACAGGTCGTGCGTGCCGAGGGCGCGCCCGGCCGCCCGGATCGCCTCGACCTCGGCGTGGGCGGTCGGGTCGTGGTGGGCCAGGACGCGGTTCCACCCCTCGGCGACGAGGTGGCCGTCGCGGACGACGACCGCCCCGAACGGACCGCCGTCGCCGGCCCGCCAGCCGCTGTGGCTCAGCTCGATGGCGCGGCGCATCCACCGATCCGCATATTCGGGAAGCATGGCGACCCCTCCGCGCTGCCGGGGCGAACCCGGGTGGATTGTGCCGGCCGGGCGGACGGAGGGCAAGGGGAGTGTCGGAGTTTTCGCTTGCGTCGCTAGAGAAGGCCGCTGCAAATTATAGGACGAATAGTCCTCCCACCACCGTCGGTTCACGGAGTTCCTCGATGGCTCGCCTTCGCTTTCCCGTGCTGATCCTGGCGCTCCTGGCGGGCGTCGTGTACTTCGCGTCCGGCCCCTCGCTCGCGCAGAAGGACGGCCCCGCCCCGAAAGGCTTCCTGCCGGCGAACTGGAAGAAGATCGGCCTGTCGGATGACCAGGTCAAGACGATCTACAAGATCCAGGCCGGCTACGACACGAAGATCGATGCCCTCAAGGCCCAGATCGACGCCCTGAAGAAGGAAGAGAAGACGGAGTTGGAAAAGGTCCTGACGCCGGCCCAGAAGGAGAAGCTCAAGGAGATCCTCATCGGCGGCCTCGACAAGGACACGCCCAAGGACGGCGGCAAGGACTCGCCAAAGGACAAGAAGTAAACCCTCCCTCCCAGGCCCGGACGTGGCCACGCCCGGGTCTGGGGTGTCGTCCCTTTGTCATCTCTTCCCCAACTCGCGCTGCCACCGGCGCACCTGTTCGGCGACCTGCTCCGGCGACAGCTTGCGTAGGTCGAGCTGCCGCAGCGCCACCAGGACCGGGTCGTCCGTCCCCGCGAACAGGCTCGACTGGACCATGCGCGGCCGGGCGATCGTCGAGTCCGGCAGCGGCTGGCCGGTTTCGTGCATCGCCTCCAGCTCGGCAAGCACCTGGCGGGCGCGCTCGAGCACCTCGCGCGGCACGCCGGCCCGCTCGGCGACGTGGATGCCGTAGCTCTTGTCGGCGCTGCCCGGCGCGATCCGGTGCAGGAAGACGATGCCCTGTTCGTCCTCGTGCACCAGGGCGTTCAGGTTGCGGAAGCGCGGTAGGCGCTGCTCCAGCTCGGCCAGCTCGTGGTAGTGCGTCGCGAAGAGGGTCCGGCAGCCGATGCGGTCGTGCAGGTACTCCGAGATGCCCCACGCCAGCGACACGCCGTCGTAGGTGCTCGTCCCCCGGCCGATCTCGTCCAGGACGACGAGGCTGCGGGCCGTCGCGTTGTTGAGGATGTTCGCCGCCTCGGTCATCTCGACCATGAACGTGCTCTGGGCCCGGCTCAGCTCGTCGCTCGCCCCGACGCGGGTGAAGATGCGGTCCGCCAGGCCGACCGTCGCCTCCTTCGCCGGGATGAAGCTGCCCATCTGGGCCATGAGCGTCAGCAGGGCGACCTGCCGGATGTAGCAGCTCTTGCCGCCCATGTTCGGCCCGGTGATGAGCAGGAGCAGGCCGTGGTCCGGGCCGAGGTGGACGTCGTTCGGCACGAACGTCCCGGCCGGCAGCGTCTGGTCGAGGACCGGGTGCCGCCCCTCGACGACGTGCAGGATCGGCTCCTCGACGAGCGTCGGCCGGCAGTAGCCACGCTCGGCGGCCAGCTCGGCGAGGGCCGCCAGCACGTCGAGCATCGCCATCGACTCGGCGGTCTGGAGGAGGCGCTGCGTCTGCTCGGCGACGCGGTCGCGCAGGGCGACGAACAGGTCGAACTCGCGCTGGTGGATCTTCTCCTCGGCGGTGAGGACCTTCTCCTCGTAGGCCTTGAGTTCCGGCGTGATGTAGCGCTCGGCGTTCTTGAGGGTCTGCTTGCGCTGGTAGTCCGACGGGATGCGGTTCTTGTGGGCGTGGGTGATCTCGATGTAGTAGCCGAACACCTGGTTGAAGCCGACCTTGAGCGACGTGATCCCGGTCCGGGCGATCTCGTCCGCCTGGAAGCGGGCGATCCACTCCTTGCCGCTCGTCGCGATGGCGTGCAGCTCGTCCAGCTCGCCGTCGTAGCCGCGGCGGATGACGCCGCCCTCCTTCGCGCCGAGGGGCGGCTCATCGACGAGGGCCGTCTCGATCATCTCGCGCAGGTCGGGGCACAGCTCGAGCCGGCTCTCCAGGTCGCGGAGCAACTCCGCCCGGCGGGCGGTGACGCGCGCCTTGAGGCGCGGCAGGAGCCTGAGCGTCCGGCCGATCGCGGCCAGGTCGCGCGGCGTCGCCCGGCCGGTGCCGAGCCGGGACGTCAGCCGCTGCAGGTCGAACGACTCCTCCAGCGACGCGCGCAGGTCCTGCCGGAGGGCGTGCTCGTCGAGCAGCTCGCCGACGGCGTCGTGGCGCGCCTCGATGCCGAACCGGTCCGCGAGCGGCGTCAGCACCCAGTCGTGCAAGAGTCGCGCCCCCATCGAGGTGACGGTCCGGTCGAGGACGGACAGCAGCGACCCGGACCGTTCCCCCTCGCGCAGGGTACGCACCAGCTCCAGGCTGCGCCGGGTCACGTCGTCGACGAAGAGGTAGCGCTGCTCGGCGAACGGCCGCAGCCGGCTGAGGTGGGCCAGGCCGGCGCGCAGCGTCTCCTGCAAGTACTGCACCAGGGCCCCGGCGGCGGTCAGGCAGGGCTGGTGGTCCTCGAAGCCGAACCCGGCGAGGGTGCTGACAGCGAAGTGTCGCCGCAGCGCGCCGCCGGCGGTCGTCGGGTCGAAGCACCAGTCCGGCCGGCCGGCCGTCGTCAGGGCCGGGACGAGGTCGCGCAGCCGGTCGAGCAGGCGGGGCAGCTCGCCGTCGAGGAGGTACGGCTCGGCGACGAGCACCTCGGCCGGGACGAGGCGGGCGAGGTGGTCGAGCAGCCGATCGGCGGCGAGGTCGGCGGCGTGAAACTGGCCGGTCGAGAGATCGACCCAGGCGACGCCGACCGCGCCGCGCAGCGACGGCCCCAGCGGCGCGACGGCGACGAGGTGGTTCGCCTGGCGCGGGTCGAGCAGGTCGTCCTCGGTCAGGGTGCCGGGCGTGACGACGCGCGTCACCTCGCGGCGGACGAGGCCCTTCGCCTGGCTGGCGTCCTCGACCTGGTCGCAGACGGCGACGCGGTGTCCGGAGCGGAGCAGGGTGCGCAGGTGGGTGTCGAGGGCGCGCCAGGGGAAGCCGGCCATCGGGACGGAGCCGTCGCGGCTGGTCTGCGTCAGGCCGAGGACCCGGCCGGCGACCTCGGCGTCCTCGAAGAACAGCTCGTAGAAGTCGCCCATCCGGAAGAGGAGGAGCATGCCGGGGTGGCGTTCCTTGGCCGCCCGGTACTGCTGCATCATCGGCGTCGTCATGGCGCGCGGGCCTCGATCGGCTCTTCATATAGCCCCGGGCAAGCCCGGGGTCTTCGTCCCGAAACCCCGCCGGCAAGCCGGCGGCTATATGAAGCGTCGGCTCAGGCGGGGGGGAAGCACCGCTGCATGTAGACGGCGTTGCCGGAGGCGTTGTACTGGACGACGGTCATGTAGTGGCGCATCATGAGCAGGCCGCGGCCGCACGGCCGTTCGAGGTTCTCGACGTCGGTCGGATCGGGGACGTCCTCCGGGTCGAAGCCGGGGCCCTCGTCGCGGATCTCGACCTCGAAGGCGGCCTTGCTCAGGCGGAACGAGACGTGGACGTTCTTGGTCGGGTCGAGCTGGTTGCCGTGCTTGATGGCGTTGATGAGGGCCTCCTCGACGGCCATCACGATCGAGAAGGTGTCCGGGTCCTGGATGCCGCGGGAGCGCAACTCCGTCTCCAACCGCTCCAGTAGCCGGCGGGCCTCCATCGTGTTGGAGGGGAGGACGAGGTCGAGGTTCAAACCATGGCCGACCGGGGGTTGCGAAGTCATAGGACCCAGGGGGATTGGCGTCACTGAACAACCTTTCCACAAGGCGGCGGTCCGCCGTGCGAGTCGGCGGAGCCCGGGAGCCCGCGTCGGGCGACACGCGGTCGAAACGCGGAGGAACCGTCCTGTTCTCGGTCCGCCACCTTCCGTGGCGGGTGCGTCCACCGGAGCCCCCGAGGGAGGCGTCGCTCAGAACTGCTGCAGGGCCACCTGCTCGTCCTTGACGATCTTGAAGAACTTGTCCAGGCGCGTGATCTGGAAGACCTCGAAGATCTGCTCCTTGATGGCGCAAAGCACGAGCTGGCCCTTCAGTTGCAGGACCAGGCGCTTGTGCAGGTTGATGAGCTTGCCCAGGGCGGCCGACGAGAGGTAGTCGACGACCTCGAAGTTGAGGATCATCTTTCGGGTGCCGTCCTTCTCGACGAGGTCCATCAGCTTCTCGCCGATGTTGGAGATGTTGGCCTCGTCGAGGATCTTCTTCTCGTCGAACTTCACGACCGTCACGTCGCCGATGTGCTCCACCGACAACCGGGCCCCCCGAGTAGGCGTCGACATGGTCACTTTCTCCTTTGGCTGCGCGGGCCGTGGGCCACCCGGCGGCGAATCGTGCTTGATCGTAAAGGGCCGACCACGAGAGTCAAGCGTTTTCCGATCCGTTTCCGACCGCGGAACGAACCTTCACTATCCTACCATAAACGATAAACGCGCACCGCATTGTCGTGCAAGAGTTTCCGCTCCCAGTCGCCCGGCCGGTCGCGGACGCTCGTTCGCACCGTCTCCAGCCAGCGGCCCAGGGTCGCCGCCTTGAGGCAGACCGGCCAGTCGCCGCCGAACAGGATCCGGTCCGGCCCGAAGCTGTCCAGGACGTGGTTGATCACCGCCGCGACCGGCCCCGGCTGCCACTTCCCCTCCGGGGCGTTGGCCAGGAAGCCGGACACCTTACACACGACGTTCGGCCGTTTCGCCACCTCGGCCAGATCCCGTTTCCACGCCGTCAGGTCGCCGGCCGGGTTCGGGTTGCCGCAGTGGTCCAGGACGAAGTTCAGGTCCGGGTTGCGCTTGACGCATTCCGCCGCGTCGGGCAGCTCGGCCGGGCGCATGCACAGCTCGAAGTGCAGGCCGCGCTCCGCCAGGGCGGTCAGGCCGCGCTGGAACTCCCTCGTCAGGCAGTGCCCCTTCGGCGTGCCGCCGCCGTGCAGAACCGTCCGGACACCCTTGACCGCGGCTTTGTTCTTGAAGCCGTCGAGGTACTTCGCGAAGTCCGCGTCGTCGACCTTGCCGCCGACGACGGCGGCGGACAACGGCGTGTCGGCCCGCTGGATATACTCCAGGACGACGTCCACCTCGCGGGCCTTCTGGTCCGGGGCGACGTCCACTTCCAGGTAGACCGCCTTGACGACGTTGAGGCCCCTCGCCGCCGCGTTGTAGTCGGCGACGAGGTAGTCCTTGCCGAGCGGCGTGTTCGGCTCGACCCACGGCAGCTTGAGCCGCTTCAGGTCCCAGAGGTGGACGTGCGTGTCGATCACCGCCGGCGGGTCGTCGGCGAGGGCCGGTCCGGCGGCGGCGGTCGCGGCGGCGGCCAGGAAGGATCTGCGGTCGAGCATGGGGAATCCTCGCGATCAATGCCGGAAATGCCGCGTCCCGGTGAAGACCATCGCCACGCCGCGCTCGTCGCACGCCGCGATCGATTCCGCGTCGCGGATCGACCCGCCCGGCTGGGCGATCGCCGTCACGCCGTGGGCCGCCGCATCGACGACGCTGTCGCTGAACGGGAAGAACGCATCCGACGCCATCACCCCGCCGCGGCCGCGTTCGCCCGACTTGCGGATCGCCAGGTGGGTCGAATCGACCCGGCTCATCTGGCCGGCCCCGACGCCTACGACGCGCCGGCCGTTCACGAAGACGATGCCGTTGCTCTTGACGTGCTTGCAGACGACCCACGCCAGGCGCAGGCTCGCCAGTTCCGCCTCGGTCGGGGCGCGCTTCGTCACGACCTTCAGGTCGGCGAAGTCGTCCGCGTCGGTGCGACGGTCCGGGGCCTGGACGAGCATGCCGCCCTCGACTTCCCGCAACGAAAGCACCGGCCGCGTCGCCGCGTCGAGCGGGCCGGTCGCCAGCAGGCGGACGCTCTTCTTCCACGACGGCCGGTTCGTCAGGAGCTGGAACGCCGCGTCGCTGAAGCCGGGGGCGATGACGCACTCGATGAAGCGGTTCGGCTCGGTGATCTGCGTCGCGGTCGCCTCGTCGATCTCGCGGTTGAACGCCAGGACGCCGCCGTAGGCGCTGAGCGGGTCGCCCTCGTACGCCTCGCGGAACGCCTCCTCCAGCGTCGCGCCGAGGGCCGCCCCGCACGGGTTGTTGTGCTTGATGACCGCGCACGCCGGCTCGCCGAACTCGCGGACGAGGTTCAGGGCGGCGTCGAGGTCGAGGAGGTTGTTGTACGACAGCTCCTTGCCGTGCAGCACCTTCGCCGTCGCGACGCCGGCCGAGCGCGACGACCGATCGACGTAGAACGCCGCCGGCTGGTGCGGGTTCTCGCCGTAGCGCAAGTCGTCGCCCTGCTTGTGCCACGCCCGGGCGAGCACGGGCGGGAACGGGTCGCCCTCCTGGGCGGCGAACCAGGCGCTGATCGCCGCGTCGTAGGCGGCGATGCGGTGGAACGCCGCCGCGGCGAGCTTGCGGCGGGTCACCAGCGTCAGGCCGCCCTGGTTGTTCTGCATCTCCTCGACGGCGAGGGCGTACTGGGCCGGGTCGGTCAGGACGGCGACGAACTCGAAGTTCTTCGCCGCCGCCCGGACGAGGGTCGGCCCGCCGATGTCGATCTCCTCGATGACCTCGGCCGGCGTGCTGCCCGGCTTCGCGACCGTCGCCTCGAACGGATACAGGTTGCTGACGACGAGGTCGATCGCGTCGATGCCGTGTTGTTCGAGCGTCTTGAGGTGGTCGGAATTCGACCGGATGGCGAGGAGGCCGCCGTGGATCTTGGGATGGAGCGTCTTGACCCGGCCGTCGAGCATCTCGGGGAAGCCGGTCACCTCGGCGACGTCCTTGACGGCGAGGCCGGCGTCGGTCAAAGCCTTGCGAGTGCCGCCGGTCGAGACGAGCTCGACGCCCATCGCGGTCAACTTGCGGGCCAGCTCGACCAGCCCGGTCTTGTCCCCGACGCTCAGCAAGGCCCGGCGGATCTGCCGCACGCTCATCGGTCGCTCTCCTACCTGGCGGGGTCCTCCCGCCGGTAGGATACGACCCGCGCCGCCCCCCACCAAGCCCGGGCGTGGCAACGCCCGGGGCCGTGGGAGTCCCCCACGTCATTCCCTCTTCGGCGTCACCACCTCGTCGGGCTTCCCGTTCCCGTTCCGCGGGAGTGGGCAGCATCAGGCTCATGTTCTTGAACCCGCCCTCGATGTTCGTCCAGAACGTGCCCGGCCCGCTGTGGAAGACGCGCAGCGCCATCTTCGGGTTGAGGTTCTGGGCCATGGTGTAGCGCAGGAACGCCGCCCCGTCGTTCTGGAAGACCTCCATCTTGAGCTTGTAGATGGCGCTCTTCGCCGAGTTGACGCGCAGCTCGGCCTCGGCCTTCGCCTCGCCGACGACCGTCTTCTGCTGCGCCTCCAGCAGGCCGATCTCGGCCATGTACTTCTTGCGGAGCTTGTCCATCTCCGCCTCGGTCTTGTTCTCCAGGTTCTTGACCTGCTGGCGGATGACGGCCACCTGGGACTCGGTGTCGCTCTCGACCTTGGCGACGCTCTGATCGACCATCTTCTTCGCCGTCTCGACCTTGGCGTCGGTCAGGGCGGTCTCCTTCTTGATCTCGTTCGTCGTCCGCGTCTCGACCTCGACCTGCTGCTCGCGCTTGTTCCTGAGGTACTCGTCCGGCGTGATGATGATGTTGCGGATGAACGCCGAGTTGACGCGCACCTTGAGCCGGCCGCACTCCGTCTGGAGCTTGTCGCGGAACTGCTCCTGGTACTTCTCGCGCTTGCTGCCGTCGAGCCAGTCCTCGACGCTGTAGTTGAAGCCGAGGTCCTGGGCGATCTTCTTCGCCTGCTGGTCGATGACGTTCCCCTCGATGACGGCGAGGTTCTGGTAGATCATCGACAGCTCGGCGGCCTCCTTGGGGAGGAGTTCCCACTCGATCGTCATGTCGATGTGGAGGACGTAGCTCTCCTTGTTGCGGAAGGCGATCGCCGTGCTGAGTCGCGGCTCCTTGTCGTAGTGGTAGCTCGTCTGGTGGATGCCGATCGCCCGGGCGTTAACTTCGAACTCGCGCGAGTTGAGGTAGTAGGTCCCCGGCTGGAGCACCTCGGCGAGCAGGCCGGTGCGGCGGCCTTCCTTCTCGAGCTGCTTCTCCTCGGCCTTCTCGCCGGCGGGATGCGGCAGCAGCCGGCGCACCACGCCGACGAAGCCGGGCCGCACCTCGACGGCGTCGGTGAGATCGACCTTGTAGCCGTAGGGGTTCAGCCGGTACGTCCCGGGCAGGAGCACCTGGCGGCGGATGCCCTTGTCGTCGGGGCCGTCGACGAGCATGCCGCCGTGCGGGGGCGACCCGCCGCCGAGGTTCGTCACGATGCCGAGCTTACCGGCCGGGATCTTGACGGCGTCCTTGAGTTCGGTCGTGTACCAGATCGGCGTGACGAAGTGCCACCCCTCGCCGAGCACCTGGCGCATCGGCCCCTTCTGGCCGGGGTCGGCCAGGAGCTGGCCGGGCGGCAGGTCGGTGCCGGACTTCGACAGGACAACGAGCATCTTTTCCGGCGGGACGTAGTGGAAGAAGACGTTCCACAAGATCAGGAAGACGATCAGGCCGACGAGGAGCGGCACGCCGACGGCGAACGCGAGGCGGCGCAGGCGGCGCGGCCAGAGGTCGCGGTCCACGGGCGGCGTCGGCTCGTCGGGCAGGTTGACGTCGTCGGGTTCGGCGTTGGATTTCTTGCTCACGGCGTTGGCTCCGGTTCGGGCGTCGGGGGCGGTCAGTTCCCGGGTTTGTTTGGTTGGGCCGGGCCGTTGGCTTTCGCCGGCGGCGTCATGTAGTTGGCGAAGAGCTTGGCGAACTCGCTCCCGTCGGAGGCGAAGATCTCGTTCAGCGCCGGCGACAGCTTCATCAGCATGTGGTACTGGGCGAACGTCTCGACGTTCGGGAAGCCCTGGATCGCGGTCTTGATCTCGGCGATCTGGGCCTGGTTCTCCTTCTCGGTGATCTTCACCTGGGCCTCGGCCTGGGCGAGGATGTAGTCCGCTTCCGACTTCGCCGCGTCGAGGCGGAGCTGGGCCGCCTCCTTCTGCGTCATCAGGTCGGCCTCCAGCACCTTGACCTTCTGCTCGGCGAGGATCTTCGCCTTCTCCAGCAGCGTGTTCGCCGCGGTGACCTCGGCGTTCTGCTTCACCTTCGCCTCGTTCGCCTTCGTCTCCGCCTCGCTCTCCAGGCGCTTGACCATGTTCTCGTTCGTGATGCGCTTCTGCAGCGACGCGACGCGCTCGGTGATCTGCGTCGCGAGCTTTTCCAGCTCGTCCCGGGCGACGACGCGGTTGAGGCTGATCTCGTGGATCTCGATGCCGACCTCCTTGCACTCCGGCGGGACGCTCTTGAGCAGGGCCTCCTGGAGCCGGATGCGGGCGTTCGACGCCTTGTCGTCGCCGCCGACGGCGGCCGCCTCGGCGATGAAGTCGCGCGCCTTGAACTTGCTCCCCTCGATGCGGACGTAGCCGCGGATGAGCGGCAGGACGACCTTCTGCAGGATCTGGTTCTTCTCGCGGTCCTGCGGCGTCTGGTACTTCTGGTGGAGCTTGCCGTCGTCGGGCAGGGTGACGAGCAGGAGCGGGGCCTTGTCGCGCAGGACGCGGTACGTCACCGTCACCTCCGGCGACAGGCTGAAGCCGTCCAGGGACGGGAACTGGATGTCGTCGAACGTGACGCGGATGTCGTCGAGATCGACCGGCGTGATGTCCTCGACGAACGGGTTGACCGGGTAGTCGCCCGGCGGCAACGGCCGGTCCTGGACGCCGCGGTACTCGCGGGCCGGGTCGGTCCGGACGAGGTACGGGCTGTCGCTCGCCTTGCGCTCGGCCTCCTCCGGCTCGACGCCGACCTTGATCGTCTTGACGCCGACCTGGGTGCGGCTGACCTTGACCAGGTCGTACATCTGGTGGTCGTAGGCGTACGGGTTGATCGAGTACAGACCGGGCGGCAGCGGCCGGCGGAGGATGCCCTTCTCGCCGTCCTGGGCGAGGACGTCGCCGCGGGCGAGGCGTTCGGGCGGGATGTCGTCGCCGAACTTGCGCGTCAGGACGAGGCACTTCCCCGCCGGGACGCGGACCATCTTGTGGACCTCGTACGTGTAGAAGATCGGGTTGAGGAAGTGCCGACCGGGGCCGAGCGTCTCGATCTGGATGCCCTTGTAGTCGTCCGACGGGGCGAGGATCGCCCCGTCGGGGAGGTTCGCCCCCCAGAGGTTGACCTTGACCAGGACGTGTTCGGGCGGCACCTCGACGCGCTCGACCTCCCAGACCCAGAGCTGCCAGACGAGGATCAGCGCCGCGGCGGTGACGCCGAGGATGAGCCAGCTGCGCGGGCGTTGGAACCACTCCACGGGGTCGCTCCTTTCAGACGGGGCGTAGGGCTTCAGGTGACTTGCTCTTTCAACCGGGCCAGCTCCGCATCGATCTCGGCCGGGTCGAGGCGGGCCGGCTCGGAGCCGAGCGGCAGGTCGGCCGTGTCGTCGAGGACCTGCTCGACGGCCCGGGCGTTCTCGGCCGCCTCCTGGACGTCGCCCTCGGCGCGCTGCCATTCGGCGACCGCCCCGGTCGGGTCGAACGTGTTCGCCAGGGCGTACTGCTCCTCGACCGTCTTCGCCTCGGCGAGCCGGTCGAGGAGGATGGCCCGGCCGACCTCGTACTGGCGCAGCTGAAGTTCCAGGCGGTGCAGCCGACGGCGGGCGGCCGTGATCCGCTCCTTGTGGTGCTTCCGCTGCGCGGCGAAGGCGGCGATCGCCTGCCGCTCCAGGGCGATCTTCGCCAGGGCGGCCCGGGCCTCGTCGTCGTCGTCGCGCAGGACGGCCGCCCGGGCCTCGGCCTCCAGGGCGGCGATGTTCTCTTCGCTGGCGCGGAGGTTGTCTTGAAGGTCGGCCTGGGTCCGGTCGCTTTGTTCGAGGACCTGCCGCAGCCGGGCGATCTTGGACTGGTGTTCGCGGACGACGCGGTCGAGCACCTCGGCCGGGGAGAGCTTGCCGACCCAGACCCAGTCCCAGACGCCGCGGAACCAGGCCGCGACGCGCCCCGGACCGACGGCGACGACGACCAGGGCGAGCGGCAACACGACCCACAGGAATAGTCGGAACAGCACCATCGCCATGCGGAACCTCCGTCCCAGCCCCGGCGTCGGGGGCTCCTCCTGTACTTCGCCGGGGGTCGCCCAGCGTTTTTGCTTGTGCGAACGGGAGCGGGCACGAGAACGGCACTGGTAGTTTGGCGGGTTTCGGCCGGAAATGCACTCAAGAAAAGGAGCCGCGCGGCGAAGGGCCTTCTGGAATGGCGCGGTTTGGCGTAAGATGCCAGTCGGGAGGCCCGCATGTCGGTCGCGTCGTTCTGCCGCCGTGTCCTGCTCGCCTGGCGAGGCCTGTCGCGCCAGCTTTGGGGCCCTCCGCCCACCGATCGCCGCCGGCACCTCGGCAACCGCATGGCCCGTCTCCGCGAGCGGATGGTGACCCTCCGTCGTCACCTGGAGCGGCTGGCGTCGCAGCGGCGCGACCAGGAGGCCCGTCAGGCCGAGCTGTGTGCCTTCGTCGTCGCCCATCTCGACGACCCCGAAGTGGTCGCGGCGGCCCTGCGGCTGGAGGAACTGCGCGCGGATGTCGAACGGCTGAAGCGCCGGCAGGCGAACGGCGAGGCGCGCTACCGGCGGCTGCGCGACCGGTTCGACGCCGTGCGAGAGGAGCTGCGCCGCGCCGTGCCGCCGCAGGCAAGTCGGCGGTCGCCTAGGTGAGCGCGTCTAGCGCCGCGCCGATGTCGCCGGCGCGCATGAGCGTCTCCCCCACCAGGACCGCCTTGACGCCGGCGGCGGCGAGGCGGTCGATCTCCGCCCGGGTGCGGATGCCGCTCTCGCTCACCAGGCAGACGTCCGCCGGCACCCGGCTCGCCAGATCCAGGGTATGCTCCAGACGGACGGTGAAGGTGCGCAGGTCGCGGTTGTTGACGCCGACGAGGTCCGCCCCGGCGTCGAGGACGCGCGGCAGGTTGTCAGCGTCGTACAGCTCGACGAGCGCTTGCAGACCCAACTCGCGCGTCTGGGCCAACAGGCGGGGCAGGGCGGGGCCGTCGAGGATCTCGGCGATCAGCAGGACGGCGTCCGCCCCGGCGACTCTCGCTTCGAGCAACTGGTAGCGATCCAGGATGAAGTCCTTTCGCAGGAGCGGCCGCTCGATGGCGGCGCGGATCGTCGCCAGATATTCCAGCTTGCCCTGGAAGCCGGCCTCGTCGGTCAGGACGCTGATGCACGCCGCGCCGTGGCGGTCGTAGGTCCGGGCGATCGCGACCGGGTCGAAGTCGGCCCGGATGACGCCGAGCGACGGCGACGCCTTCTTCACCTCGGCGATGACGGCGACGCCCGGTACGGCGAGCAAGGCGGCCCGGAAGTCGCGCGGCGGCGGCAGGTCGGCGACGCGCCGCTCCAGGTCGGCCTCGCTCACCGCGGCCCGGGCGGCGGCGATCTCGGGTCCCTTGCGGCGGACGATGTCATCCAGTATCGTGCCCATCAGCGTGTCCTCGTGCCCCGACCACAGGATAGCGACCGCCACGGGGAACCGCCATGAGCCAGGAGCCGGACGAGGACACGCCCCCCGACGAGGTGCCCGCCCCCGGGCCGCCGGTCCCCTGGACCGGCGGCGACCTGCTCCTGGTCGCTCTGGCCATCGTGATGACCGTCACGTTGGCGGCTTTCCTGCTCCTCGGCTCCGGCCTGCTCGCGGCCGCGGTGCCGGACGGGGAGTACCTGCAAGCCTTGCAGAAGCCGGACGGGCAGAAGGGCGTCCAGGAGGCGGTCGGTCAGATCGCCGGCTCGGCGGGCAAGATCGCCGAGGCGGCGTTCACCGCCGAGCTGAACGCCCGGCTGACGTTGTGGGCCCAGGCCGTCGCCTTTCCGATCCAACTCCTCCTCCTGCCGGCCCTCATCCTCCGCCAGTACCCCGGCTCGGCGGCCGCGTTCGGCGCGACCGGCCGCGACTGGCCGCGGGCGGTGCGCCTCGCCCTCGTCGGCTGGCTCGTCCTGACCCCGGTCTGCCTCGGGCTGAACGAACTGGTCGTCCGGGCTTACTACGCCCTGATCCCCGGCCAGCCGGAGGAGCACGGCCTGGCCCGCCTGGTTTATGCCGGCCTCCTCCCCGTCGAGTGGGTGTTCTGGGTCGTCGTCGCCGTCGTGGCGGCCCCGGTCGTCGAGGAGTTCTTCTTCCGCGGCCTGGTCCAGGGCTACGTCCTGGCCGACCCGCGCCGCGGCGGGTACCTCCTCGTCTTCGCGGTGTTCGTCGCGATCTATTTCAACTCGACGAAGCTCGTCGCCGCCCAGGACACAGCCGGCTGGCAGCGCCTCGACGCCTACATGCCAGTGCTCTTCGTGATGCTCCTCGGTGTCGGCTACTACCTGGCGATGGAGTACGCCGGCGGGACGCGGCTGCCGGCGTTCATCGCCGTGTCGATGCTCTTCGCCGCGGTGCATTCCGCCTGGCCGCAGCCGATCGCCCTGTTCGTCCTGTCGCTCGGGCTTTGCTACCTCCGCGAGTGGTCCGGGTCGCTCCTGACGCCGATCCTCGTCCACGCCCTGTTCAACGCCACCAGCGCGGCGGGGTATCTGCTCCTGGCGCGCTGATCCGCCCTCAAGTCCCCCGGGCGGCGCGTCCGATACCTTCGTTAGAACCCGCCCTGCCGGCGGGTCCGTCGGAGGTGTGCCGCATGGCCAGGTGGACCGCATCGCGGAGAGCGTTCGCGACGACGCCGGATCGCTCCCGGGTCTACCCCGCCACCGTGGCGGAGGCCGCCCTCGCCCGGCTGCGCGCCGGGCTCGACGACGGCGAGGGCGTCGTCGCCCTGACCGGCCCGGCCGGCACCGGCAAGACGCTCCTCGTCTACCGCCTGCTGGAGGGGCTCGGCCGCGACCGGCGCTCCGTCCTGCTGACGAACAGCCACTTCGCCGACCGGTCGGCCCTGCTCCAGGCGTGCCTGTTCGACCTCGGCCTGCCGCACGACGGGCAGGGGCCATCCGCTCCGCGGTCGGAGCAGGATCTCCGCCTGACCCTGACCGCCCACCTTCTCGAGACGCTGACCAAGCGCGGCGGGGTCGTCCTCGCCGTGGACGAGGCACACCACCTGACCGACGACCAGTTGGAGGAGCTGCGCCTGCTCGGCAACCTGGAGGCGGGCGGCCGGCCGGCTTTGCAGGTCGTCCTGGCCGGCCTGCCGGAACTCGATGCCCGGCTGGAGTCCGGCCGGCTCGCGGCCCTCGCCCAGCGCCTGGCGACGCGCGTCCGGCTCGACGCCCTCGACCTGGCCGAGGCGGTCGATTACCAGGCCCACCTGCTGCGGACCGCCGGGCCGACCGCCCTGGAAGCCGTCCCGGACGAGGTGCGCCTCGCCGTGGCGGCGGCGGCCCGCGGCGTGCCGCGGCGGATGAACCAGCTCCTGCGCGAGGCCCTCCGCGTCGCCGACGAGTGCGACGCCGACGTCGCCGACGTCGAGATGGTCCAGGAGGCGGCAGGCCGGCTCGGCCTGGTCGATCTCGCCGAGCCGGAGATCCGGTTCGACCCCCTCGAAGAGGACGGTCACGGCCCGGACGACCCGCTCGCCGCGTGAGGAGGCACCGATGGGACGCACATTCGACGCGATCCGCCTGGCCGAAGCAACGCGGCCCCGCGAAGCGGACCGGCCCAGGGAGGCCGACGAACCGGCCGGCGTCGCAGAGCCGGAGCCGGCCTCGCCGGCGCTGCCCGACCTGCCGACCGACGCCCCGTACATCGAGGTCGGCCGCCAGGCGATGACCGCGTCGGCCGACGTCCTCGCCGCCCCGGCCCCGCGCCCGGCCGTCGCCGCCGGGCCGCGCCTCCAGTTGAAGGCCGCCGCTCGCCCGACCGCGACGACCGGCACGCTGCCGGCCGAGGTCGTCGCGTTCCACGACCCGGCTCACCCGCTCGCGGCCCAGTACCGCGCCCTGACGGCCGCCCTCCTCGACCTGCGGCCGGGCCTCGGGCCGCGCACGTTCGGCTTCACGACCGCGCTCGCGGGAATGTCGGCCGGGGCGGTCCTGCTCAACGTCGGCGTCGCGGCGGCACGCCTGGCGGCGCGGCGCGTCGTCCTCGTCGAGGCCGACCTGCGGCAGCCGACCATGGCCGGGACGCTCGGCCTGTCGGCGACGCCGGGACTGGTCGAGGTGCTGTCCGGCGTCGTACCCGTCGAGCAGGCGGTCCGGACGACGGCTCAGGCGAACCTCCTCGTCGTGCCGGCCGGCGAGACGGAGCCGGAGTCGCTGGCGCTGCTGCGCGTCGATCCGCTGCGCCAGGTGCTGCGACGGCTGGCGCTACGGGCCGACCTGCTGCTGGTGGCGCTGCCGCGCTGGGACGCGAGGCCGGACGTCCTCGCCGCGTCGGCGTGCTGCGAGGCGCTGTTCGTCATCGCCGCGGAGGCGGAGGCGGACCAGCCGCACGTCCGCGACGTCCTCGCCCAGGTGCCGGCCTACGGCGCGCCGCTCGCCGGGACGGTCCTCCTCGCGGCGTGAGTCGCCGCGTCGTATTCTTGCGTGCTCACATCCTGCGTGGTAGCATCTTCTCCTGGCGGGAGAGCCCGGGCGGACGGAGCCCGGGCGACGACCCGCCGTCACTTCGGAGAAGACGTCCATGAAGCAACGACTGCTCGGGGCACTGGCCCTGCTCGGCTGCGCGGCGTACGCCGGCGCGGCCGAGTTCGAGCCGCCGGTCCGCGTCAAGGCGGACGGGGCCCCGGTCCGCGTCGAGTCGCCCGGCTACGCCTACCCGTGCCTGGCCGACCTCGACGGCGACGGCAAGAAGGACCTCCTCGTCGGCCAGTTCGCCAAGGGGAAAATCCGCGTCCACAAGGGCCTCGGCGACGGCAAGTTCGCCGCGGGGGCCTGGCTCCAGGCCGAGGGCAAGGACGCCGAAGTCCCCGGCGTGTGGTGATGCACCTCCTCGACTCCACAGTTCGTGGACCTCGACGGAGACGGGTACAAGGACCTCCTGTCCGGGTCGTACTCCCGCATGGACAAGGACATGGCCGGCACCTTCCAGGTGCTCTACGGCAAGAAGGACGGCACGTTCCGCAAGGCCGAGGAGCTCAAGGGCACCGACGGCGAGCCGCTCATCATCCCGACGAAGGACAAGGACAACATCACCGAGAAGATCTGCACCCGCCCCTTCGCGGTGGACTGGGACGGTGACGGCCACCTCGACCTGGTGACCGGCAACTTCACCGGCACGTTCTACTGGTTCAAGGGCGAGGGCAAGGGCAAGTTCGCGCCGAAGCCGGAGGTCATCAACGCCGGCGACAAGCCGCTCAAGATCGAGGGCGTCCACAGCGACCCGTTCGTCGTCGACTGGGACGGCGACGGCGACCTCGACATCGTCAGCGGTTCGAGCGACGCCAGCGTGCGGTGGGCCGAGAACAAGGCCGGCAAGGGCAAGCCGCCGGTCCTGGAGCCGTTCCAGGTGCTGGTGAAGGAGGGCCCCGGCTACCAGGGCGACAAGAACCTGACGGACGACGACCTGAAGCGGCCGACGTACGCCAGCCGGGTCTGGGTCGAGGACGTCAACGGCGACGGCAAGCTCGACCTGCTCGTCGGCGACAGCGTCACGCTCACGTCGCGGCCGAAGGGCCTCAGCGAGGAGGACGCGAAGAAGAAGCAGGCCGAGTGGCAGGCCGCCACCAAGGAGGCCCTCGCCAAGCTGAACGACCCGAAGGCGGACGAGGAGACCCGGAAGAAGGCGAGCGAGGAGTACAGCAAGCTGTACCAGCGCCGGTCCGAGTTCATCCTCGAGGACCGCACCGGCTTCGTCTGGCTCTACCTGCAGAAGTGACCCGTCCGTCCGCGTGCCGGGGAGCTTCCCCGGCACGCCCCCGCCAGGGCACATCATGTTCGAGGAATACCCCCAAGCGGCCGGCTTCGTCCAGGCGATCCGGGCCGAGCCGGACGACGCGACGCACCGGCTCGTCTTCGCCGACTGGCTCGACGAGCGCGGCGACCCGCGCGCCGCCTGGCTGCGCGACGCCGACCTCTGGCCGTGGATGGCACCCGACTGTCACGACCCGGTACCGCCGCTCCTGGCGACCCTGCTCGCGGATGACTGGCAGGAGCGGAGCCGCGCTGGCGACGCCCTCAAACGCCTCGGCATGGCGGCGATCGTGGCCGTCCGGGCCTGGGTGAGCGAGGAGCCGGATCGGCGCTACTGGGAGGCGCGCTGGGTGCTGGAGGCGTCCCCGCCGCCGGCGCTACGGCCGGTCGAGGAACTGATCGCGACGCTGCCCACCGCCGACCCGTTCGCATGCTGGCTCGCGGTGATCGACCTCGGCTTCCACGGCCCGGCCGCCGCGCCGGCGGTGCCGGCCCTGTGCCAGGTGGAAACCTACCACGGCGAGTTCTGGGGCCACGGCGACCACCACGACCTCGACGAGGCGATCCTCGGCGTGCTGGAGAAGCTCGGCCCGCTCGCCGTCGGGGCGATCACGTACCTGTACGACAAGCTCGACGCCCGGGCGAACGTCCGCGAGGCGGCGTGGTCGGCCCTGGAGAAGGTCGGCCGGCACGACCCCGACGCGATGCTGCGCCACGTCCGCCGACTCGACTCCGACTCGAACGAGCACGGGGCGCTGCGCCTGCTCGCCCACGTCCACCCGGAGGGGATGGCCGTCCTGGCCCGCGTCCTGCGCGGCGAGGTCAGCCTCTACAACGCCCCGGCGATGGTCGGCTGCGTGATCAGCGGCGAGCCGTACTCCTCCCCGGCCGAGTTGACCGACGCGGAGGCGGCAATCCTCGTCCCGGCCCTGATCGAGGCGCTCGGACGACCGTATTCCACCCACGAAGTCAACTTCAACCTCGGCTGCCTGGCCGACGCCCTGGCGGTGATCGGCGAGCCGGCCCGCGTCGCCGTGCCAGCCTTGCGCGAGGCCCTCGCCGGCCTCGGCGACTACGACTACGCCCGGGAGCACCTCGCCCTTGCGCTCGCCCGCCTCGGCGATGCGGCGACCGGCCTCGCGGCGTTAATCCCCGGTCTCCGGGATCCGCGGGAATTTGTCCGCGGTGCCGCCGTGGGCCAGGTCGCCGCGATGGCCGCCTCCGCCCCGGAGGCGATCCCGGTCCTGCTCGACGCGCTCGGCGACCCGGCGGCCTTCGTCCGCGAGCGCGCCGCCCAAGCGTTCGCCGACCTGGCCGACCCGAGCAGCGACCCGGCCGTGTTCGTGCCGCCGCTGCTCGCCGCCCTGGCCGACTCGTCCGCCGAGGTGCGTCAGTACGCCGTCGCGGCGCTCGGCGCGATGAAGGGCAAGCGCAAGGGCGACTTCCTCTCGCGCCTCGTGATGCCCGGCCTTTTCGACGGCAACGGCGACGCCTTCGACCGCACCGAACTGGTCGATCTGGAGGGCCGCATCGTCGCCGCCCTGCTCGCCCGGCTGGCCGACCCGGACGAGGTCGTCCGGGACCAGGCCGTCGAAGCCCTGCACCGCTGGGACGACCTGCCGGCCGAGGGGGTCGAGCCGCTCCTGGCCATCGCCGAGACGCACCCGAACGACCGGGTACGTGGCCAGGCCCTGGACGCGCTCCGCTCCGTGAGCGAGTACCCTGAGGCGATCGTCCCGCGAGTGATCGCCCTGTTCGGCGCGGCCGACGACGTGGCCGGCAAGGCCGCCGACCTGCTCACGAAAATCGGTGCCGCCGCTGTGCCCGCCCTGATCGCGATGCTGGGCCAACCGAACGACCGCATCGCCGGCTACGCGATTCGTGCGCTCGATGACATGGGGCCGCCAGCGGTCGCAGCGGTGCCGCACCTGCTGCCGTTCACCGCGTCGCCGGACCCGGGGCGGCGGGCGTTCGTCGTCGAGATCCTCGGCCAGATGCAGGCCCCGGAGCAGACGCTGCCGACGCTCCGCCAGGCCCTCGCCGACCCGGCCGCGGACGTCCGCCGCAACGCCGTCTACGCCCTGGCCCACACCGGACCGGCGGCCGCCGCGGCGATCCCGGACCTCCTTCGCTGCACCGCCGACCCGGACGACCGCGTCCGCCACGCGGCGGTCTTCGCCGTCGGCAAGCTCGGTGCCGACCCGGCGGACCGGTTACGCGTCTACCTGGCGGCCCTGGCCGATCTGGACGGCTACAACCGCTCGCAAGCACTGGACGGGCTGGCGGAGTTGGGGCGGGGGGATTCGGCCGTATTCGCTCAGGTGACGGCCCACTGTCAAGACGCCTACGATTCGGCGCGTTCGTCCGCGATCAAGGCCGTCGCCGCCCTCGCGCCGACGCCTGCCGACGCGATCCTGCACGTCCGGGCTTTGCTCGACGACCCGGAGGAGGACGTGCGGAGTTCGGCCGTCGAGGCGTTCCTGTCCCTGGGCGACGCGGCGGCAGACGTCGCCCCCGACCTCTACGCTCGCTTCGGCGGCCGAGGCGAGGGTCTGTCGCCGGTCTTCGTTCGGGCGATCCGGACGCTGTCGAATCGGGCCCTGGAAGCGCTCGTGCCGCAATGGCGAGAAGAGTTGGCGTCCGAAGAGGAAGAGGACCGGCAAGCCGCCGCGAAGGCGCTGCGGGCGTGCGGCCCGCTCGGCGACGCGGCGTTGCGCGGGGCCCTGGCCGACGCGGACGAGGATGTCCGCGCCGCCGCGGAGTACGGCCTATCGCTCGACCTGGGCGAGCCGGGGGCGTGAGCCCCGGAGGACACGCCGCTGTCACCGGCTCACTTCCGCTTGGTCGTCGTCGCCTTGGCCTTCTTGACCGTCGCCCCCTTGCCGCGCGTCGTGACCGCCGCCTTGGCCGGCTTCTTCGTCGAGGCCTTGGCGCGTTTGGCGGTCGTCTTCTTCACCGCGACCGCCTTCGGCGTCTCGTCCTCGTCCTCCTCGGCCGCCTTGTCCCAGTCGTCGACCTCGTAGAGGAAGCTCGTCCCGCCCATCAGCTTCCGGTTGACCGACGTGCTCTGCACGAAGACGGCGTACTTCTCCAGCGACGTCGGCTTGACCCGGGCCGACTCGCCGACCGGCAGGCCGAGCAGCTCGCGGGCGCGCTCCCCCTCGTAGAAGTCGCCCGTCGCCCGCTCCATCAGGATGACCTCCTTGTAGCCCTGGATCGTCTCCGTCTTGGTGAACTCGTAGAAGCCGCGCCCCTTGTTGAACGTCAGGCCGTTCTCCTCGACGAACTCCTTGATCGCGGTGTCCTCGTCCACCTCGAGCACCTGGAACCGGCCCGGCGGCACCGCGTGCAGATCGACCTCGGTCGCCGTCTTCGGCAACTTCCGCTTCAGCATCGTCCCGAACATCGTGGACAGGCTGCGGTTGAGCTTGCCCTTCGACTTCAGCTCCTGCTCGTATTCCTGGAGCTGGTCGTCCGACGACTGCTTGTAGCAGACGGCGAGGACCAGGTCGGTGATGTGCGAGAACTGGTCGAGCGTCAGGTGGAAGCCGCCCGATTTGTTCGCCAGCTCGCGGTAGAACGCCGTCGCGTAGGAGCGGTTCAGCGCCTGGACGCCGTAGATGACGACGCCGGCGTCGGCGAGCTTGTCGGCCTCCTTGCGCCAGTCGATCTTGTCCGGCGTCCGCGCGGGCGGGTGCGGTACGTCGTCGCCGATCATGACGAGGACCTTGAGGGCGTCGGCGGTCCAGTCGTAGTCCTGGGCCTCGCGCAGCACCAGCTCGTACGCCTCCGGGGCGTCGCCGCCGCCGGTCGGCTTGACGGTCTCGACGAACTTGCAGAGCCGATCGACGTCGTGGGTCAGGTCGATGTGCTTGGTGATGTACGGCGCGCCGGCGTCACAGTAGTCGCCGTGGGCGACGACGCCGATGCGGATCGTCGGGATCTCCTCGAACAGGCGCGACACGGTGCTTTTGACGTTCCGCCGGACCTGGGTCAAACAGGGGTACATACTGCCGGTGGTGTCGAAGCTGAACACGACCTCGATCGGCTGCGTCGCCATGGCTGGGACTCCGGGTTAGGGTGCGGTGAGCGATCCTACCACGCGGAGGAGCGTCGCGCCAGCCTGGTTTTCGGATTGTTCGGAACCCCCGGTGCAAATGGGAGAGCCGGACAAAATCCCACCAAGCGCCCTTGCCACATGCCGGGTCGCCTGAAATAATCACCTTCTCACCAACGTGGCGAAAGCCTCGAACACCCCCGTGCGCTCGCGCGGGGGGTTGCCGTTTAGGTGTGCGACAACGCGAGTACCGCCATGGCCGAAGCCGTCGTTCTTCCGTACGAGACCCGTGAGGGTCGGGGTAGCCACAAGGCGGAGAAGCTCCGCCGCGCCGGCAAGACGCCCGCCGTCGTCTACGGCCACCAGCAGGCGACGCTGTCGATCGCCATCTCGCACGACATTCTCCTGAACGCCGTCAAGCACAACGTCCGCGTCCTCGACCTGCAAGGCCAGGGCAAGACCGAGAAGGCACTGATCAAGGACCTCCAGTGGGACCACCTCGGCGTGGACATCCTCCACGTCGATTTCGAGTGGGTCTCCGCCGACGAGCGCATCAAGGTCAGCGTGCCGATCGAGTTGCGCGGCGTCGCCCCCGGCGTGGCCGGCGGCGGCGTCCTCGACCAGCCGATCCACGCCGTCCACATCGAGTGTCTGGCGGTCGCCATCCCGGACTCGATCCGCGTGCCGATCGGCGAGTTGCAGAAGGGCATGGCCATCCACGTGCGCGACCTGAAGCTGCCCGAGGGCGTGGTCGTCCTGGAGGACGCGGAGGACATCGTCGTCCACGTGACCGAGCCGCGCGTGGCGGCGACGCCGGCCCCCGGGGAAGAAGGGGCCGCCAGCGCCGAGCCGGAAGTCATCCGCAGCCGGCCGGCCGCCGAGGAGGGCGAGGAGTAACCACCCTCCCTCGCAACGGGCCGCATGAAGGTCGTCGTCGGGCTGGGCAACCCGGGCGCGAAGTACCACGGCACGCGGCACAACGTCGGCTTCGCCGTGGTCGATCTGCTCGCGCTCGCCCCCGGGGCCGGCAAGTTCGCGCGGCGCTTCGACGGCGAGGTCGCCGAGTTGATGGAGGGCTCCGAGAAGGTTCTGCTCGTCAAGCCGCAGACGTACATGAACTTGTCGGGGCGGTGCGTGCGGCAGGTGGTCGATTTCTACAAGGTGGCGGTCGAAGACTTGCTCGTCGTTTGCGACGACTTCAACCTGCCGCTGGGCCGGCTGCGGCTGCGGGCGGACGGGACGCACGGCGGGCAGAACGGCCTGCGCGACATCCAGAGCCACCTGGGCACGACGGTCTACAGCCGGCTACGGATCGGCGTCGGGAGCCCGGGCGAGGACGCCGTGGATCACGTGCTGGGGAAGTTCCGGCCCTCGGAGCGCGACGCGATCGAGGACGCCCTGGCCCTGGCTGTCCAGGCGGTCGCCGTCTGGATCGGCCAGGGGATCGGGACGGCGATGAACCGCTTCAACGGCACGGCGCAGAAAGACGCCTGAACCGCGAACGAGGGAAATGACCGCGATGGCAGCCAACGTCTACGAGTGCCTGTTCCTCCTCGACGCGAACAAGGTCGCCGGCGACCTCGACGGCGTCGTCAAGCACCTGCACGGCCTGCTCGAGAAGCACCACGCCGAGATCCTGGCCAGCCGGCCGTGGGACGAGCGCCGCCTCGCCTACCCGGTCGAGGGCCAGAAGAAAGGCCTCTACTACCTGACGTACTTCCGGGCCGACAGCAAGACGATCGTCAGCTTCGAGCGCGACTTCGCCCTGTACGAGCCGATCCTCCGCTACCTCATCCTGAAGCTCGACCACCCGCGCATCGTCGAGGGGAGCCTGGCCGTCGGCCGGGACGAGAACGGCGCGATGGCAATGCAGACGGTGATGGACCCCGGCCCGGACGACGGCCTCGGCGACGAGCGCGACCGCGGCGGGCGGCGCGACCGGTATTAAACCCGAAGGAAAGCGAGGGACCGGCTACAGTTTCGGTCGGGTTCGCCCGATGAGGTTGATACGCCAGCCACGGCGATCGTCCGCGCACGGCCGTGAAAAACTCGTTCGGAGACCGCCTCCGAGCTTGCGGACCGTGCGTGACGCATGTATAGTTAGCGCTCAGGTGCCTGAAACTTCATTCAGGTACGAACGCGAACACACCGCGGCAGCAGTGCAGGAGAGCGCCCCATGGCCAACCTCAACAAGGTGATCCTCATCGGCCGGATCGTGGCCGACCCGGAAGCGAAGGACGTCATCAAGTTCCAGAACGGCGGCAAGGTCACCCGCCTGCGCTTCGTGGTGAACAACCGGAAGCTCAACAACCAGACGCAGCAGTGGGAGGACGACCCGGTCTGGATCGACCTGAAGTTCTTCAACCGGGGCGAGATGGGCAAGTTGGCCGACCGGGCCGAGCAGCTGCGGAAGCCCCAGCAGATCTGCCTGGAAGGGCACCTCGTCCTGGAGAAGTGGACGGACAAGGACGGCCAGGAGCGGAACAAGATCCTCGTCTACGTCGATTCGTTCCAGCTGATCGACCGCCGCGACGACGGCGGGGGCGGCGGCTACGGCGGCGACGGGGCCAGCGCGGGCGGCCGCTCGACCGGTCGCACGACGGCGTCGAGCAAGGTGCCGGCCCGGTCCGGCGGCGGCTACAGTAACGGCAACGGCGGCGGCAACAGCGGGGACGACTCGTTCGAGCCGCCGGCCACCAACGACGACGACATCCCGTTCTAACGGGCGGTCGCTACCCCAGCAGGTGCAGCATGGCGAAGCAACGGCTCCGCAGGCAGGTGATGAAGGGCCCGCACGGCGGCATGCAGCTCGTCCTGACCGAGGACGTGCCCCACCTCGGCAAGCAGGGCGACATGGTCGAGGTAAAGCCCGGCTACGGCCGGAACTACCTCCTGCCGCGCGGCATGGCCACCACCCCGACGCCGCACAACCTGCGCCTGCTGGAGCATTACAAGATCCGCGTCCGCCAGGCCCGCGAGGCGCGCGTCGCCGACCTGAAGAGCCTCGCCGCCCAGATCCAGAACCTGACCGAGGTGCCGATCATCGAGGCGAACGCGACCGAGGAAGGCCACCTGTACGGCTCGGTCGGCGAGGCCGAGATCAGCAAGGTCCTCAAGGCGCGCGGCCTGCTCATCGAGCCGGAGATGGTCCGCATCGAAGGCGGCATCAAGGAGACCGGCGTCTACGAGATCCATCTCAACCTCGGCTACGACATCGAGACGACCGTCAAGATCGGCGTCGCCCCCTCGCAGCGATAACGCGCCGCTCCCGACAGCGGACACGGGGCCAGGGACGGCCTCCGGGGACGGCGCAGGGAGGTGCATATGACCCCGGATCGCCGTCGGAAGAAGCCCCGCGACGAGAACGGTCGCGGCCACGCCCCCCCCGCCGACCCGAACGACCTGCCGGGCAACGAGCGCCTGCCTCAGTCCATCGAGGCGGAGCGCAGCGTGCTCGGCAGCCTGCTGCGCGACAACGCCGTCATCGGCGACGTCGTCCAGATCCTGCACACGCCGGCGCTCTTCTACCTCGACGCCCACCAGAAGATCTTCGCGGCGATCATCACGCTCTACAACGACGGCAAGCCGGTCGATACGGTCCTGCTCGCCGAGGAACTCCGGCAGCGCGGCGAGATCGACGACATCGGCGGCTACGGCTACCTCGGCGAACTGTGGAACGCCGCCCCGACGGCGGCGAACGCCGAGTACTACGCCCGGACGGTGCGCGACCGGGGCATGGTGCGCAACCTGATCCACGCCGGGACGGAGATCCTCCGCGACGCCTACGACAACACGTCGCCGGCCGACGAGCTGCTCGAGTCGGCCGAGCGGCGTATCCTGGAGGTGGCCGAGTCGGGCCTGACCGGCCAGACGTTCACGCTCGGCGAGGCGCTCGCCGAGGCGTACGACCGGATCGACGCCCGCACCCAGGGCGACAACCTGACCATCAGCGGCCTGCCGACCGGGTTCGCCGACCTCGACGAGTTGACGGCCGGGTTGCAAAACTCGGAGATGGTCATCATTGCTGCCCGACCAAGTGTTGGCAAAACGGCATTCGCTTTGAACCTGGTCCGCAACATCGTCGTCGAGGGCGGCTCGCCGGTCTTCTTCGTCAGCCTGGAGCAGTCGCGGATCGAGCTGGCCGAACGCCTGCTCTGTGCCCAGGCGCGCGTGGACAGCCACAGCTTGCGCAAGGGGACGCTGCCGCACGAGTCGATGCAGCGCCTGATCCAGGCCGGCGGCCAGCTGCGCGACGCGAAGCTGTTCATCGACGACTCGCCGGGGCAGGGCATGTTGCGCATCGCGGCGAACTCGCGCCGCCTCCGCAAGCGGCAGAACCTCCGCCTCGTCGTGATCGACTACCTCCAGCTGATCGAGCCGGAGAACCGCCGCGACCCGCGCCAGGAGCAGGTCGCCCAGATCAGCCGCCGGCTGAAGGCCCTGGCCCGCGAGCTGTGCATCCCGGTGATCGCCCTGGCCCAGGTCAACCGGGCGAGCGAGGACCGCCAGGACCACCGGCCGCGCGTCAGCGACCTTCGCGAGTCGGGATCGATCGAGCAAGACGCCGACACCATCCTCCTCCTGCACCGGCCGGAGCGCTACGAACCCGGCCAGCACGAGGGCATCGTCGAGGTCATCATCGGCAAGCAGCGCAACGGCCCGGTCGGCGAGATCACCCTCAGCTACGTCAAGCAGTACATGCGCTACGAGAACTACCGCGTCGGCAACCCGTTCGAGGGGTGACAGGCCGGGGTCACCGGCCAGCGCCTTGCGTCGGGGCCGGCCGGCCTGTTACGCTACGGGCAGGCTCCCCCGCGTCGGGGAGCGTCGAGACTCTCGCCAGGAGTCGATCATGCCCGCGGCACTCCAGGTCACCCGCGCCGTGCCGGAAGGACCGCCCGTCGGCACGCTCATCCACCTCGAAGCCGAGCGCGTCACCCTCGGCCGGAAGACCAGCTGCCACGTCGTCCTCCGCGACGAGGCCATCAGCCGGCTGCACGCCCGGATCCTGTCCGTCGATGGGGCGTATTACATCGAGGACCTCGACAGCCTCGGCGGCACGCTCGTCAACGGCACGGCCAGCCCGGCCCAGCGGCGGACGCGCCTCAAGCACAACGACCGCATCCGCATCTGCGGCTTCGAGGCCGTCTTCCTCGACCCGCCCGACAGCTCGACGGTCGAGGCGAGCCTCACCCCCAGCGCCCACACCCTGCTCGAGACGCAACCGGCCGAGAAGCTGCGCGGCCTGCTGGAGATCAGCGCCAGCCTGTCAAAGACGCTCGACCTCGACCCGCTCCTGCCGAAGATCGCCGAGAGCCTCTTCGCCCTGTTCAAGCAGGCCGACCGCTGCTTCCTCATCGTCGCCGAGGAGGCGGCCCGGGCCGGCGACAAGCCGCGCCTGCGGACCCGCCTCGTCCAAACTCGGGACGCGAAGGACGCCCCGCTCGCCCGGTACAGCACCACCATCGTCGAGCGCTGCCTCGCCTCGGCCGAGGCGCTGCTGTTCGCCGACGCGATGCAGGACGAGCGCTTCGAGGGCGGCATCTCCGTCGGCGACCTGCACATCCGCTCGGGGATGTGCGTCCCGCTCTGTCGCGGCGACGGGGCGGCGTTCGGCGTCATCCAGCTCGACACGCTCGACCAGGGCAAGAAGTTCAAGAAGGACGACCTAGAACTGCTGACCGGCGTCGCGAATCAGGCGTCGATCGCCCTGGAGAACGCCCGCCTGCACAACGAGGGCATCCGCCAGGCGAAGATCGAGCAGGACCTCGCCATGGCCCGCGAGGTGCAGATGAGCTTCCTGCCGGGCGAGCCGCCCGAGGTGGCCGGGTACGAGTTCTTCGCCTACTACCAGCCGGCCCGCGCCGTCGGCGGCGACTACTACGGCTACATCCTCCGCCAGGACGGCCGGCTCGTCGTCTGCGTCGGCGACGTCGCCGGCAAGGGCATGCCGGCGGCGCTGCTCGTCGCGAAGCTGTCGTCGGAGATGGCGGCCTGCGTCCCGGCCGAGGCGGACCCGGCCCGGATGATCGAGCAGCTCAACGGCCGGATGTACCCGTTCACCAAGCCGCGCCACCGCTTCGTGACGATGGCGCTGATGCTGCTCGACCCGGCCGGCCACCGCCACGCCCTGGTCAGCGCCGGCCACCCGCCGCCGCTCGTCTACAAGCCGGCGACCGGCGACCTCGTCGCCGCCCTGGCCACCGACGACGGCGGCCTGCCGCTCGGCATCGACGAGTCGTGTGACTACCAGGCCCTGCCGGTGCTGCTCCACCCGGGCGAGACGCTTCTGCTGTTCAGCGACGGCGTCACCGAGGCCCCGAACGCCGACGACGAGGAATTCGAGCTGGCCGGCGTCAAGGCGGCGGTGCGCGGCCTCGGCCCGGCGACGGCCCGCCACCTCGTCGAAACGATCGTCCGGGCCCTGGAGGCGCACGCGGCCGGCTGCCCGCCGTTCGACGACATCACCGTCGTCGCCGTCCGGCGGACGTGACGCCCCGGGATTTATCCGGGGGCGTTCCTTGCGGAGCCGCCGCGATGCCGGCTATGATGAACCGGCCCCCTCGATCCGGAGCGCCGCTCCGGGGGACTCTCTCGCCTGGAGTCGGACCATGCCCGCCGCGCTGCACGTCACCCGGGGACTCGCCGAGGGGACCGTCATCCCACTCGACGGCGAGCGCGTCGTCATCGGCCGCAACCCCGACTGCCACATCGTCCTGCCGTTCAACGCCGTCAGCCGGGCGCACGCCTTCATCGTCGTCGCCGGCGGGAAGTACTTCCTCGAAGATAACAAGAGCCGCAACCAGACCTTCCTCAACGACAAGCCGGTCACCGCCCGGGTCCAGCTCAAGCACAACGACAAGCTCCGCATCTGCGACTTCCAGGCGACGTTCGTCGATTCGGCCGCCGGGCCGCTGCCGCCGCCCGAGCCGGAGAACGACACCGACACCTCAACCGTCGAGGCGACCCTCGCCCCGGGGGCGGAGCGGCTGCTGGAGACGCAGCCGGCCGAGAAGCTGCGCGGCCTGCTGGAGATCAGCGCCAGCCTGTCGAAGACGCTCGACCTCGACCCGCTCCTGCCGAAGATCGCCGAGAGCCTCTTCGCCCTGTTCAAGCAGGCCGACCGCTGCTTCCTCATCCAGGCCGAGGACGCCCCGCGCCCCGGCGACAAGCCGCGCCTGCTGCCGCGCGTCGTCCGCACCCGCAAGCCGCAGGACGAGGTCAACGCCCGCTTCAGCCGGAACATCGTCCAGCTCTGCCTCGAATCGTCGCAGGCCCTGCTGTTCGAGGACGCGATGAAGGACCAGCGCGTCCAGATGGCCCACTCGGTCAGCGACCTCCGCATCCGCTCGGTCATGGTCGCGCCGCTGATGCGGGCCGACGGCCGGGCGTTCGGCGTCATCCAACTCGACACCCAGGACCGGACGAAGCGCTTCCGCAAGGACGACCTCGAGCTGCTGACCGGCGTCGCGAACCAGGCGTCGATCGCCCTGGAGAACGCCCGCCTGCTCCAGGACGCGGTCAACCAGGCGAAGATGAAGCGCGACCTGGAGGTGGCCCACCAGGTCCAGATGAGCTTCCTGCCGGCCGAACTGCCGGTCGTCGCCAGGTACGAGTTCTTCGCGTACTACCAGCCGGCCCAGTCGGTCGGTGGCGACTACTACGGCTTCATCCCGCGCACCGACGGGACGATGATCGTCTCGGTCGGCGACGTCGCCGGGAAGGGCATCCCGGCGGCGCTGCTCATGGCGAAGCTCTCCTCCGAGATGGGCACCTGCGCCCTGACGGAGGCCGACCCGGCCCGGCTCGTGTCGCGCCTCAACGACCTCATGTACCCGTTCACCAACCCGATGCAGCGCTTCGTGACGCTGGCCCTGATGCTGCTCGACCCGGTCGGCCATCGCCACACGCTCGTCAGCGCCGGCCACCCGCCGCCGCTCGTCTACAAGCCGGCGACCGGCGACCTCGTTCCGGCCCTGACGAATGACGACGGCGGCCTGCCGATGGGCGTCATGGACGAATACCCCTACGAGGCGCGGACGGCGACGCTCGAGCCGGGCGAGGTCATGCTCGTCTTCAGCGACGGCCTGCCCGACCCGGAGAACCGCAAGGAGGAGCCGTTCGGCATCCACGGCGTCCAGCGCGCCGTCAAGGGGCTCGGCCCGGCGACGGCGAAGCGCTTAGTCGAGGCGATCGTCGCGGCGGTCGAGGCGCACGCGGCCGGCTGCCCGCCTTTCGACGACATCACCGTCGTCGCCGTCCGGCGGGCGGTCTGACCGGCCATGCCGAGCCACCGCTACGAGGCGAACCGCGCCGCGACGATCCGTCCCCGGCCGGGCGACCCGGACCTCGACGCCTTCGACCGGATCGCCGAGCAGGTGCTCGAATCCGGGCCGTACCCGCTCCATCTGCTCGACCGCCTCGACGAGCCGAGCCGCCGCCAGGTCGGTCGGCTGCTCGACCGCGGCCTGCTCGACAACGGCGCGGGTGAATACCGCATCACAGCGGTCGGCCTGCGACGTTGTGAAGAGCAGGCCCTGCGCGAATTGCTCGCCGGCGGGACGTTCGGTTCGCCGGGCCGGCACGACCCGCGAGCGTCGCCCAGCCACGGCACGCCGGACCCGGCGACGACCCGGCCGTACCGCGACGGCGACCCGCTCGCCCACCTCGACGTCGGCGAGACGATCCGCCACGCCCGCCAGCGCGGCCGCGGCCGGGTGGCGAACCTGCGGGCGGACGACCTGGTCGTCATGGAGGCGGAGGCCTCGACGCGGTGCCACACGGTTCTGCTCCTGGACCGGAGCGGGTCGATGGCCCTGTACGGCAAGTTCCACTTCGCCAAGCGGCTCGCCCTCGGCCTGCGGGCGCTGCTGCGGCGCTGCTACCCGGAGGACCGCCTCACGGTCGTCAGCTTCGGGACGCGGGCCGAGGTGCTCGACGAGGCGGCGGTACTGCTGGCCCGGCCGTATTCGGTCGGCCTGCTCGACGACCGGATCAACGTCCGGGTGCGGAAGGGGGCCGGCCGTGACGACGTGCCGGAGCACTTCACGAACCTGCAGGCCGGATTCCGGCTGGCACGCAAGCTGCTGATCGGTCAGACTACGGAGAACCGCCAGATCCTGTGCCTGACCGACGGCGAGCCGACCGCCCACGACGAGGCCGGCGACCTGGTGCTGGCCTACCCGCCGACGGAGGCGACCGCGGCGGCGACGTTACGCGAGGCGGCCCGGTGCCGCCAGGCGGGGATCGCGCTGGGGTGTTTCGCCCTGATCGACAGCCCGCTGATCGGCCAGCTGCCGGCGTTCGTGGACCGGCTGGCGAAGGTCGGCCGCGGCTCGGCGGCGTACTGCTCGGCCGGCGTATCGACCCGGCTCGTGCTCGACCGCTTCCGGGCGAACCGTCGCGCCCGGCACCACCTGGGATGAGGGACCATGAGCGACACGATCACACTCCCCGCCCGGCCGCAGACCGTCCCGGAAGAGGAAACGCGCCGCCAGCCGCCGTACCACGTCATCCTGCTCGACGACGACGACCACACCTACCAGTACGTCGTCACGATGATGCAGGTGCTGTTCGGCTACCCGACGGAGAAGGGGTTCCAGATCGCCAAGGAGGTGGACTCGACCGGGCGGGCGATCGTCCTGACGACGACGAAGGAACACGCCGAGCTGAAGCGCGACCAGATCCATTCCTTCGGCCCGGACCCGCTCAGCTCGCACGGCAGCGCCGGCTCGATGAGCGCGATCATCGAGCCGGCGTACGACTGACGGTCACTTGTTGGTCGGGTCGTTCTCCCGTGGCTGGGGCTTCTCCGAGGGGTCCGGCTGGTTGATGCGGTACAGGGCCAGGGACACCTCGCGGCGCACTTCGCGGTTCGGGTCGGTCGTCGCGAGCCGGGACAAGGTCGCATTCGCCGCCGTGGCCCGAGGGCCGAGCAGCCCCAGTGCCTCGGCGGCGGAGCGGCGTAAATCCGGGTCCTGGTGGCCGAGGTTCTCGATCAAGACCGGGACGGCCGGAGCGGCCGCCTCGCCGAACTGGTTGAGCAGGGTGATGACGGCGACCCGCAGGTTCGAATCCGCATGTCGCAACTGGGCGATCAATGCCGGGAGGGTTGAGACCGCGTCGGCTTTGTAAGCCGTCAGGGCGCGGATGGCGGCGAGGCGGACGCCGACGTCGCGCTCGCCGATGAGCCGAGCCAGCGCGGGGACGACCTGCTGCGGCTCGCGGGGAGCCAGGCCCTGGAGGCAGCGAGCGGCGGCCCAGCGGACGAACGGGTCCGTGTCGCCCAGGGCAGCGACGACGTCCGTCAGGAGCGGCACGGCGGCCTCGCCGGCCTGCTCGATCGCGTCGAGGGCGAAGAGCCGGACCCGGACATTCGGGTCTTTCAAGCCGGCGCGCATCGTCGGGAGCATCCCCTTGACGAACGGGCTTAACTCGTCCGCGCGGTTGGGTCGCGGCAACTCCGGATCCTGGGCGACCGGCTCCCCGAGATACGCCGCCGGCTGGAGGACGGCCGGCCCCGCCAAACCGCCGCGCGTATCATTGTCCGGGCTGCGTGGCTCAGGTGCCAGGAGGGAGGCTCGGATCCCTCCGATCTGCTCTAGGACCGCCAGGGACAGCGCACGCACTACCGGGTCCGGGTCCTGCCCCGCCGCGACGAGTCGGCTGGCGATGTCGTCGAGTTCCGGGGAGAGGCCCCCGACCGCTTCGCGCATCGCCTTGCGGGCTCGTTCCTCTTTCAGGCGGAACTCCCGGGCCGAATCACTCTCCGTGTCGCTATCGGGAATAGTCAGGGGCGGCTTGACTCGACTCGCGGCGAACCGGGTGGCGTTGAGCAGGACGTTGCAGCCGCGGCGGCGGACGAGGACATCCCCGTCGCCAAGGGCCTGGCCCAACGCCGGGAGCAAGTCTCGCAGGCTGGCGATTTGCTCCTTCGCGGACAGGTCATACCCCTTCTTGGTCGTCACATCGACGAACGTGGCGATCGACTCGCCGACGGCGCGCCGGGTCTCGACGTCGCCGGTCTTGAGGATCTTGAGGTACGCCTCGGCGGTTTGCTTCGACGAGCCGAAGCGTTGGCCCAGGGTAAGTACCGCCACCCGGCGCACCTCCGCGTCGCGGTCGAACGCCGCCGGGACGACCGCCGCCGCCAAGGCGTTGAGGATCTTCAGCCTCACCCCGGCCTTGTCGAACGACACCGCGCTGAGGCGGGCCGCCTCGCTCTCGGTCTGGAGCAGGCCGAGCAAGCCGACCTGGAGCGGCGGGTTCGGCTCGGCCAGGAGACGGGTCACGTCCTTTTCGACTCGGCCGATGAGTTTTTTGAAGATGCGATCCCGTTCCTCCTCCCAGTCGAGGAGTTCGACGCCAGCCGATAGGAGCGGGATGAAATCCCACTCCGGCAGCAAGGCCGCCCGGACGGCAACGTTCAGGCGCGGGAGTTGTTCGACCGCCCGTTCCAGGTTTTGAAAGCTTTCGGTGAACGTGTTCTTCGTCGTCTTGCCGACCTGGCTCAGGGCCTGCTTCACCGCCTCGACGCGGGAGGCGTCGGTGGCAGTCGGCTGGGCCGCCCCCGTCGGCACGATCACAGCGAAGAGGGCGGCGGCGAAGATTCCCCGGACTAGACGCAACCCGGCCCGGGTCGCGGCGGGGACGGTACGAGCAGGCGCGGCGTGCGGCATCGGTCGTCGGCTCCTCGTGTGCGGGCGCACCGAAACGGATCGATCCTCTCCATCTTCGGCGACCCGGCCTCCGGACTCAACCCCTTCCCCCGGGGCACCGGAAATCGCCCCGTCGCGGCGGCAAGATGGAGCGGGTCGGCTCAATACCCGGCGTGGAACCGCTCCGGCTCGGCGACGAACGGGGCAACGAACGGTTTCGTGGCGCGGTAGATACGCACCTCCAGGGCGTGCCCCTCGAAGTGCTCGACCGGCACCCGGCCGCCGTGGTAACACGCCACCGTGCGCACCGGCACCGCGGCCGGGATGGCGAAGGCGTGCCGCAACTCGACCGCGTCGGCCGGCAGCCGCAGCCGCTGCTGCTCCAGGCGCGGGTCCGGCAGCACGATCCAGTCGCCCGGCTCGACCCGGTCGGGCACCTCGGCGAAGTCGGACCGGAGCTGCCTCATGCCGGCCTCGTCGGCGTAGAACTGGAAGCCCCAGTGGCCGACGTACCAGACCGTGCCGCGCGGCCCGTCCTGGGCGGCGACCCACGCCGCGGCCCGCCGCGCCGCGGTCTGGTGGGCCCAGGCCCCGTGCCAGTCCAGGGCCGCGAAGCCGAGCCCGAGTGCGACCTGCAACCCGACCAGGCCGTACAGCACGCCGCGCCCCCCGGCGGCGAACCGGCCCAGCAGCAGCGGCATCACCGCGAGGAAGCCGAACAGCCTCCGCCCGGCCGGGAACGGCGACAGGGCGAGCGACCCGGCCAACTCCAGCAGCAGCCACCCGGCTAGGAAGAGGACCGTCCGCCGGTCGTCCGAAGCGTGCCACTGGCGTATCGCCGCGACGCCGAGCACCGCGACGAGGGCCGCCCCGAGGCCGACGAAGAGCGGCTCGACCGGCTGGATCACCTCGCGCAGCGCCTTCGTCTCGCCGAACAGCATCGGCGACGGCCGAGTGTCGTTCGTCAACCGCGAGTCGAGCAGCGCCACGATCAGGAATGCCGCCAGGACGACCGTCGCCGCCGTCGCGACCAGCCAGCGCGGCGCGGGCAGCACCCACAGGCCGATCAGCAGCCAGATGCAGCCCAGGCCGCCGAGGTAGCTCAGGAAGAACGGCACAATGCCGACCGCCCGTTCGACCAGGCCGAGCAGGCCACCCTGGCCGCCGGCGGAAAGCGCGAAGTGCGACGCGCCATACCGCGCGACGAGGTAGCCCTCCCAGCTTACGAACAGGGCCACCCCGGTCGCGACGGTCAGAACGCCGAGCGGCCAGCGGCCGCGCAGTAGCACCGCCCAGGCGATCACCATCGGGATGACGAACGTCGTGTACTTCGTCTGCATCGCCAGGCCGAGGACGACGCCGGCCACGACCGCCCCGCCGACGGAGCCGCGCTCCTGGGCGCGGAGGAACAACGCGACCGTCGCCAGGCCGAGGGCAAGGGCCGGCACGTCGAGCATCAGGTTGAACCCCGGCAGAAACGCCGGCGAAAGGACCGTCGCGGTCAGGTACGCCGTCCGGTGGTGCGCCCCGAATCGAGCGAGGAGGCGATCCAGCGCGAAGACGAACAGCCACGCCCAGGGGAAGAGGCAAAGTTTGACGGCGACGACCTCCGTGCCGACCAGGCCCATGACGCCGGCGAGGTAGTACAGGTAGACCGCCGGGGCTAGGATGGTCAGGGCCGGCTCGAAGTCCTCGTACCAGAACACGGTCGAGCCGTACGGGTCGGTCGGGTCGGCGACGACCTGGCGGGCGAAGGCGAAGTAGACCGGGTCGTCGATCGTGACCGGCTTGAAGGCGTTCAGGAGCGTGAACGCCAGGGCGAGGATCACGACCCGGCCGGTCACAGGAAGAACTTCCCGACGAGGAGGCCGGCCCCGAAGGCGAGGACCATCGCCAGGATGGCGGCCAGGATAAGCAGCGTCGCCTGGGCGGACGTCAGGATGAACCCGCCGGCCGGCGAGACACGCTTCGGATCGACCGGCTCGACGTCGTACTCGACCGCCTCGCCCGGCGTCGGCGGCCGCCGCGCCCCGAGGACGGACAGGGCCCCGTCCTGTGGCCTCGAGGCCGGCCGGTCGGCGCGCGCGACCTCCTCGTCGAAATCCGGCCGGTCGAGCAGCGGCAATTCCGCCGGGACCGGGACCGGGACGCGCGGGGCCGGCGGCACTTCGACCTCGTCGTTCGCCGGGACGACGACGTCCCTGGCGCAGCGCGGACACGGGACGCGCGACCCGGCCTTGCGCCGGGCGATGCCCATCAGCTGGGTGCAGTTCGGACAGCGGAACCGGATCGGCATGGCGGCGCGTCTCTCGGCGGGCGCAAGGACGGCCGTCCGGGTCGTCCTACGTTTATTGTGGGGGCTGGCCGGCCGGGCCGCAACAATTCCTTGACGGGCCGCCGGTTCGTCCGGAACAATGGAACGACGGTCGTATCGGTCCGGCCCGACGCGCCGACCGATCGCGGGGAAGACCGACGCGAAAGCGAGGGGACGACATGACCGACCACCGCCAGCCGATCCGTCCGTCCCGCTGGGCCTTACGCGGCCTGCTCGGCGGGGCGTTCCTGCTCGTCCTAGCCGGCGGCGTCGCCCGCGGCGACCTCATCTTCCTCAAGGACGGCACCGTCCTGCAAGGCGTCATCAAGCGCGAGAGCAAGCTCGAGGTCGACCCGGTCACCAAGGAGCCGTTCACGGTGCCGTCCGGCCACATGTGGATCGACGACGGCCCGCGGCGGATCTACTACGCCCAGAACCAGGTCGGCCGCGTCGAGCAGAAGGTCTCCCCGAACGAGGAGCGCATCGGCTACAAGCACAAGGACACGATCATCAACCCGATCGGGATGATGTACTACGAGGCCCCCGACCCGGCTCCGTTCGACGACCATTGGCGGCGCTCCCTCCTGGTGCGCGGCGGCGGCCGCGAGACGAAGATCGGCCAGGCGATCACCGTCCTGTCGCCGTACTGGACGCGCGTCGAGGCGACGCAGGTGTTCCAGTGGGCGTCGTTCCACATGACGCGCGAGCTGGGCGAGGAGCAGGTGCGCCGCCTGATCCGCTCCCACCCCGACTTCGCGGAGCCGGACCGCATGAAGGAGGAGGACAAGGCGGCCCGGCGGTTCCGCTACGTCGATTTCTTCACCCAGGCCGGCTGGTACGCCGAGGCGGAGCTGGAGCTGCAACGCATCAAGGACGACCTGCCGACGCAGAAAGAGAAGGCCGAAGCCGGCCTGAAGGTACTCCGCGGCATCATCGCCCGGGAGAAGTACGAGGAGATCAAGCGTTTCCACAACGCCGGCATGTACGCCCTGGTCCGCGCCCGGCTGGAGAAGTTCCCGATGGACGCGGCGAGCGAGACCCTCCAGGGCGACGTCCGCGAGTTCCAGTCCGAGTACAACAAGGCGTTCGACAAGGTGGTCGAGACGAAGCTCCTCCTGGGCGAACTGGCCGGCGACCTGGCGGCGGCGAACCGCGAGGTGTTCACCGACGCGGCGAAGACGATCGCCGACGAGCTGCACCCCGGCAACCAGGAGCGGCTCGACACGTTCCTCGGCCAGGCCCGGCAGTGGTCGCGCCTGAAGAAGCAGAGCGCGAAGCCGGAGCTGAACGCCGAGCAGGTGCTGTCGCTGGGAATCTCCGGCTGGCTGCTCGGCAGCGCCGCGTCGGAGAACAAGGTCGAGACGGGCCTCCGGCTGTGGAAGGCGCGGGCGTTCGCGTTGCAGGTGCTGCGCGGCGAGACGCCGGCCGTCCGGCAGCAGCTGATCGCGGCGTACGCGGCCCAGCCGGCGTCGGATCAGGCGGCGTCGGACTGGTTCGTCCAGATGATCCCGCACCTGCCGCCTGCGTTCGCCGAGGAGGAGACCGGCCCGGCGGCGATGGAGCTGACGGTCGGCGGCGGCCGCGGCGCGGGGAGCTACGCCGTCCAGCTGCCGCGCGAGTACCGCCACAGCCGGAAGTACCCGGTCCTGATCGCCCTGCACGACGCCAACGAGAAGGGCGACGCCATGATCCGCCGCTGGGCTGACGCGGTCGACGAGGGCTACATCGTCGTCGCGCCGCACTGGCACGCCAACGGCGGCTACCAGTACAGCGGCGAGGAGCACGACCTGGTGATGAGCGCCCTGCGCGACGTGCGCGCCCGGTTCCAGGTCGATTCGGACCGCGTCTTCCTTCACGGCTTCGGCCAGGGCGCGGCGATGGCGTACGACGTCGGCCTGTCGCACCCGGACCAGTTCGCCGGCCTGGTGCCGATGAGCGGCACGCCGGACTATTTCAGCCTGAAGTACTGGCGCAACTCGCTGTACATGCCGCTCTACGTCATCACCGGCGAGCGGCTCGGCGAATCGCTGAAGAAGACGAAGTCGCTGTTCGACGCGTTCATTCTGAACAACTACGCCTCGTTCTGGGTGCAGTACAAGGGCCGCGGCATCGAGTGGTTCGGCGGCGAGGTGCCGCTCGTCCTGGACTGGATGCGAAACAAGACGCGCGCCTTCCCGATGCGCCAGCTCGGCAACGACGACGCGGCGAAGGGGCCGAAGGGCGAGTTCTGCTGCATGCGGGCCAGCGACAGCAAGTTCTACTGGCTGAGCAGCAACTTCATCCTGCCGCAGTGCCTGACGACGGCCCAGGCGTTCCAGCCGGGGACGCTGCCGGCGACGTTCGCCGCCCGGGTGGACAGCGACACGAACACGATCAAGATCAAGGTCGCCGGCGTCAAGCAGACGACGATCTGGCTCGGCCGCAACAGCAAGGGCGAGACGACGATCGATTTCGACCGGCCGGTGACGGTCCAGGTCGGGTTGACGGTCAAGATCGCCAACAAGAAGATGCCGCCGTCGCTGGCGGTGCTGCTGGAGGATCTCGCGTTGCGCGGCGACCGCCAGCAGCTGTTCCTGGGGCGGATCGACCTGAACTTCTGAGCGGCCCGGGCGAGCGGCGCGGCGTCAGCCCGCTGACCAGCCCGGAGCGCCAGCGACGGACCCAGGAACCGGCGGGCGGACGCCGCGCCGCTCGCCGGGTCATTTCTTCGGCTCGGTCAGATCCCACAGCTTGACGGTCCGGTCGGCACTGACCGACGCCAGGCGCGTCCCCTGGCCGTAGAACGCGACGCCGGACACCCAGGCGGTGTGGCCCTCCAGCGTCTTGACCGCCTGGCCGTTCGCCGGATCCCACAGCCGAATGGTGCGATCCTTGCCCGCCGACGCGAGCAATTTCCCCGACGGGTGGAACGCCAGGTCGGCGACGCCGGCCGTGTGGCCGGACAACGCCCGCACGAACTTCCCGTCCGCCTGATACTGATAGACCTGGCCGTTGCCGCCGCCGACGGCGAGGGCCTTGCCGTCCGGCGCGACGGCGACGGCGGTGACGACGACGACCTCGCGCGGGTCGTCCTTCTTCATCGGCGGCGGGGCGGCGTCGGACTCGACGACCTTCTTGCCGCCGGCCACTTCGAACAGCCGCCACATACCGTCGTGTCCGCCGGCGGCGACGAGCTTGCCGTCCGGGCTGAACGCGACAGCGAGGAGCCAGTCGTCCGACGCGGCGATCTTCGTCCCGGCCGGGCCCTTCTCGACGTCCCAGAGGTGGACCGCCCCGTCCTCGCCCCCGGCGGCGACGACCTTGCCGTCGGCCGAGACGGCGACGGCCCGGATCGGCCCCTTCGCGTCGAGGACGAGCTTGGCCTTGTCGGCCGGCGGGGCCCAGACGAAGACCTTGCCGTCCGCCCCGGCCGACGCGACGGTCTTGCCGCCGGCCGCGACGCCGACGACCGGGCCGGCGTGGCCGCGCAGGGCGAAGTTGCCGCCGTCGCTGGCCCGGACGCCGAGCAGCAGGTCCGGCGTCCAGTAGTGCAGCGCCCGGTCCTCCGCCGCGGCGAACAGGCCGACCCCGTCGCTGGCGGCGACGCCGACGCCGGCCCCGTCGAGGCCGCCGAGCGTCTGCTCCAGGCGGGCGGCGGCCGGGTTGATCGCCGGGCCCTGCGCGGAGCAGACGCCGGCGACGACGAGGAACGCGACGGCGCGCATCGGACGGCCTCCTGGCGGACCTCAGGCCCGGCGGACCGACGTGATGACCACGTCGTCGTGCGGCACGTCGCCGTGGCCGCCGCGCTTGCCGGTCTTGACCATGCGGATCTTGTCGACCACGTCCATCCCCTCGACGACCTTGCCGAAGACGGCGTACTTGTTCTCGTCGAGGAAGAGGTTGTCGACGACGTTGATGTAGAACTGGCTCGTCGCGCTGTTCAGGTCGTTCGTCCGGGCCATGGCGATCGCGCCGCGGACGTTGGACAGGCCGTTGCCGGACTCGTTCTTGATCGGGGCGTTCGTCTTCTTCTGGGTCATGCCCGGCTCGAAGCCGCCGCACTGGATCATGAAGTTCGGGATGACGCGGTGGAAGACGGTGCCGTCGTAGAACTTGTCATCGACGTAGCTGAGGAAGTTGTGCACCGACAGCGGGGCCTTCTCGGCGTCCAGTTCCAGGACGATCGCGCCGAGCGAGGTCTCCATCCGCACGCGGGGGTTGGCCATGTCGTGTCTCCTTATCTTGACGCCTGGTTCCTTGACGGCCTCAGTTCGCCCGCTTGACCGACTTGATGACGACGTCCTCGACCGGCACGTCGCGGAAGCTGCGGCTGATGTTCTTTGTCTTGACGCCCTTGATCTTCTCGACGACGTCCATGCCCTCGACCACCTTGCCGAAGACGGCGTACTTCGCCTCGTCGAGGCGGAGGTTGTCGACGGTGTTGATGAAGAACTGGGCCGTCGCGCTGTTGGGGTCGCTCGTCCGGGCCATGGCGATCGCGCCCTTGACGTTGGACAGGCCGTTGCCGGACTCGTTCTTGATCGGGTCGCGCGTCGGCTTCTCCAGGCGGAGGAGGTCGTCGTCGCCGGCGGCCTGGGAGACGCCGGCCTTGAAGCCGCCGCCCTGGATCATGAAGTCGGGGATGACGCGGTGGAAGACGGTCCCGTCGTAGAACTTGTCGTCGACGTACTTGAGGAAGTTCTTCACCGAGACGGGGGCCTTCTCCTCGTTCAGCTCGATCTTGAAGTTGCCGAGCGACGTCTCGACGACGACGATCGGGTTGGCGGCGAGGGCCGAGCCGGCGACGAGGACGACGGCCATCAGGGCCAGCGCGATCTGCTTGCGCATGGTGCGGTCTCCTTGTGGGGCGGCCGGACGGGGATATCCGCGCCGCAACCACCACTGTATCGGCCCGGCCGGCGGGTGGAAATGGGGCGCGGGGATCCGCCTTGTCCCGGCGCGGTCGCGCCTCCTACACTGGAGATAGAGGCGGCCCCGACCCGGCGGCCGTCGTGTCGGTCGAGGTCCGCGAATGCTCACCCTTCCCACGGTCGATGCCCCGCCGCCACAGAGGCGGTTGCCGTCCTGGCTGAAACGCCCGCTGCCCGCCGGCAACGGCAACTTCTACACCGAGAACCTCCTCCGCGAACTCGGCCTGGAGACCGTCTGCGAGAACGCCCGCTGCCCGAACCGGGCCGAGTGCTACTCGCGCCGGACGGCGACGTTCATGGTCCTCGGCAACGTCTGCACCCGGCCGTGCGGCTTCTGCTCCGTCGAGAAGGGCCGGCCCGGCGAGCCGGAAGCCGACGAGCCACAGCGCGTCGCCGAGGCGGCGTTCCGGCTTGGACTGAAGCACGTCGTCATTACGTCGGTTACGCGCGACGACCTGCCCGACGGCGGGGCGGACCACTTCCGCCGCTGCATCCTCGCCGTGCGCGAGCGGACCGGGGCGGCCGTCGAGGTGCTGACGCCGGACTTCCTCGGCGACACGCACGCGATCGACCTCGTCCTGTCGGCGGAGCCGGAGGTGTTCAACCACAACCTGGAGACGGTGCCTCGCCTTTACAAGCGGGTCCGCTCCCGGGCGAGCTACCGGCGCAGCCTCGACTTCCTCGCCTACGTCAAGGATCGTTCGCCGGCGACGGTGACGAAGAGCGGCCTGATGCTCGGCCTGGGCGAGACGGTCGAGGAGCTGTTCGACGTGCTGGCCGACCTGCGGGCGGTCCGGTGCGACACGCTGACGCTCGGCCAGTATCTGGCCCCGACGCTGGCCCACCTGCCGGTCGAGCGGTATGTGCCGCCGGAGGAGTTCGACGCGATCGGCGAGCTGGCGCGGAAGCTCGGCTTCGCGAAGGTGGTCGCCGGGCCGTTCGTCCGGTCGAGCTACCACGCCGACGAGATGGTGCCGCACTGACGCGGGGGCGTCATGGCCGGACTGTTCCTCTCCCTAGACGGCGTCGACGGCTGCGGCAAATCGACGCAGTGCCGCCTCCTGGTCGATTGGCTCGTCGGCAAGGGCCACCGCGCCGTCCTCTGCTGCGATCCGGGCGGGACGACACTCGGGACGCAACTCCGTGAGATCCTCCTGCACGGTCGAGGTGAACTGGCTCTGCCCGCCGAGGCGCTCCTGTTCATGGCCAGCCGGGCGCAGCTCGTCCACGAGGTCATCCGACCGGGCCTGGCGGCGGGCCAGGTCGTCGTGAGCGATCGCTTCACGCTGGCAAACGTCGTCTACCAGGGCCACGCCGGCGGTCTGCCGGTCGAGCGACTCTGGCAGGTCGGCGACCTGGCGACTGGTGGGCTGGAGCCGGACCACACCTTCGTCCTTGACCTCCCGATCGACCTCGCCGCGACCCGACGCGGCCGTACGGCCGACCGGCTGGAGAGCCGGCCGGAAGACTATCACGAGCGCGTCCGCCAGGGCTTCCTGGTCGAGGCGTGCCGTCGGCCGGAGCGAGTTACGGTCATCAATGCCACCGCGGACGCGGACGCCGTCCAGTTGGGGTTGCGAATCCGGGTGGCCGACCTCCTGGCGGGGCGTTAACCGCAACCCGGCTCTTGACGCCGGCCCTGGTGGGGACCGACAATCCGCGGTACACCCGAGGGCTCCCCATGACCGGCTCGCCGACCCGCCGCCAGTTCCTCGCCACCGCGACGACGACCACGCTTTCCCTTCCCGCCCTGGCGCGGGCGGACGAACCGGCCCCGAAGGCCGACCCGGTCGCGTTCTTCCTCGTCGGCGACACGCACTTCCTCGCCCGCAAGGACGAGCCGGCCAAGCTCGACGACCGGTCCGCCGGGGTGACGGCGCGCCTGGTCGACGTGCTGAACCGGCTCCCCGGGACGGAGATCCCGGCGGCCGCCGGGGGCGGCACCGTCCTGACGCCCCGCGGCGTGATCCACGCCGGCGACTGCATCGACACCGGCGACAAGGCCGACGCCAAGATGCAGGAGACCGAGTGGGCGGCCTTCGCCGACGGGTTCGGCCTGACCGGCAAGGACGGCCGGCTCAAGGTCCCGGTCTTCGAGGTGCACGGCAACCACGACAGCCCGCGCGGCGACGGCCTGGCGGTGAAAAAGATCATCGAACGGAACAAGGCCCGGCCCGGGGTGACCAACGTCTCGGCCAACGGCGTCCACTACTCCTGGGATTGGGACGGCGTCCACTTCGTCAACCTCGGCATCGTCGTCGGCCAGGTGGCCGACGTGGCCCGCAAGCGCCGCTACGCCCCGCTCGGCAGCCTGGAGTTCCTCGTCGCCGACCTGAAGGACAAGGTCGGCGCGTCGGGCCGGCCGGTCGTCCTGACGCACCACGTCGATATGGTCCGCTACGCCCAGCCGCTGCCGGTCGAGGACCGCAAGGCGGAGGGGATGGAGTGGGACCCGGCCGACGTGAAGGGGTTCCACGACGCGGTGAAGGGGTACAACGTCGCCGCGATCCTCTACGGCCACACCCACGCCCGGAACGTCTTCCGCTGGGACGGCTCGGCCCGGGCGGGCCGTGAGGGCATCCCGACGTTCAACGTCGACAACGGCAGCCACTTCGCCAGCAAGGCCCAGGCGTTCTTCTACTTCGAGGTCCGACCGGACGGCGTCACCGTCCGCGAGTACCAGACCGCCGACGCCTGGGAGACCGGGGCGTGGACGCCGCAGGTCTGGCGCGCGCCGGTGGCCGCCCCGCGCGGCGGCTGACCTGGGAAGGGCAAGCCCGGCGTGAGAGAATGCATCCGGGGGTGCCGCCATGCCGATCGTAACCGTCGCCGGGGACCTGTTCGTCAACCGCTTCGGGGCCCAGGCCCTCGCCCACGGCTGCAACTGCCAGGGGTCGATGGGTGCGGGCATCGCCACGGGCTTCCGCGACCGCTACCCCGAGATGTACGCCGAGTACCGCCGCCGCTGCAAGGCGACGCCGCGCGAGTTCAACCTCGGCGACGCCTGGCTCTGGAAGGCCGACGGCCCGCCGTGGGTGTTCAACCTTGGTACCCAGGAGGGCACCTGGCGCGCCCGCGCCAGCTACGACGCCATCGAGGCCGCTCTGACAAGCCTGCGTCACCAGGCCGGCATCGAGGGGATCACCACGGTCGCGATGCCGCGCATCGGGGCCGGCTACGGCGGGCTGTCGTGGGCGAAGGTACGCGAGATCATTGATCGCGTCTTCGCCGAATGGGCCGGCACGGTCTACGTCTACGAGGAGTTCGTCGCCGAGGACGTCACCGCTCCCGATTGACCGTCCCGAAACCGGTCAGCCGGCCGTCGATGCCGACGGCCCACGCCTTCGCCCCGGCCGGGAACGCGCCGATATCCGCCTTGCCGGCGTCGGCCCCTCGCAGCGGATCGGGCCACTCCATGGGCACCGCGACGCCGGCGTCGATGGCCGGGCTCTTCGGCTGGAGGCGCAAGTCGGTCGCATCGGTGGGTTCCTTTTCGATCCGGACGAAGAGCGGGTCGACGAAGACGTCGTTGGCCGTCCAGCCGGGCGGGTAGGTCTTCTTGCTCTCCGAGAACCAGTTCGGCTGCCGCGGCGGCGGGACGCGGCCCTTCGCCAGGAACGTCGCCCGGTCCTTCTCCGCCACGTCGGGGCTCCAGTGCAGGTTGCCGTCGGCGAGTTGCTCGCCCTGCACCTCGAAGTGGAACCCCGGCGTCCCGGCCGTGTGGTAGACGACGTTGTTCAGGTACGTCCGGCTCGTCTCTTTGAGGCTCTTCGCCAGGCCGGCGGCGTAGTAGTTCCGCCACGGCGTCTCCGCCGTGAGGATCGTGTTATGGTAGAAGCGCATCGGCTTCCACACCGGCGAGCCGTGGTCGCCGCAGGTGCGCGACGCGGTGAAGCCGGTGCCGTTGTTCATGCCGGCGCGGAGGTCGAACACGTTGCGGTAGAAGCTCGCCTCGCGGCCCTTCTGGTCGTCGCCGTTGCCGGCAAAGGCGAGCATCGACAGGCTCCGCGACAAGTAGTTCTGCGAGAAGTGGTAGTCGCGTCCGGCCGGCATGTCGGTCGTGAGGTAGAGGCCGTCGTCGTTGAAGTTGTCCACGTAGTTGTTATGGAACTTCAGGCCGTCGATCGATGTCACGATCAGGCCGTCGTGGTTGTCGGTGAACTCGCACCACGCCAGCTCGACGTCGCGGTTCATCAACGCGGTGCCGTCGGCGATGAACAGGTAGCACGAGATGCCGTGATACTTCTCGCTCGACCGGGACGACCACGGCGCGCAGACGCCGCGCAGGGCGGAGTGGAGCAGGCGGAAGCCGCGCGTCGACTGGATCTGCAACGCCGGGGCCCCGCCGTAGAGGGTGCAGTGGTCGATCGTCACGTCCGTGCCGCCCTCGACGTTGACGCAGCGGCTGCGCGTGCCGCGCACGACGAGGTCGCGCACCCGGACGTGGCTCGCCGTGACGTGGACGACGACGCGCGACCCGCCGATGACGAGCGGCACCTTGCGCGGGTCGGTCTCGCCGGTGTAGTTCAGGTCGCCGAGGTGCTTCTGCTCGGTCGGGGCGAGGCGGGCGTGGACGCGCTGCGTCCGGAGGTCGAGCCAGACGCCGGGCCCGCAGTCGAGCGGCGGGCGGCGCTTGACCTGCTCGTCGTCGGCCGGCAGGTCGGGGCGGTGGTAGTAGCCGTGCAGCGGCACCATCGAGTCGGCGAAGTTGCCGAGCACCTTGACGACGCTGGAGAAGTAGCCGCTGCCGCAGATGCCGCGGACAACGCCGCGCGCCGGGTCGTCCTTCGGTGCCGGGCCGACGTGCAGGCGCGGGTGGTCCGGGTTGTTCTCGTGCCACGTCGCGACGGGGGTGTCTTCCGCCAGCTCGGGGTACGTCGCCGTCGAGCGGTACTCGCCGCCGGGGAGCGGCTCCCACGCCTTCTCGGGCGTCTCGGCGAACTCGCGGAAGCCGCCGTCGAGGACGGCCAACTCGCCCGGGTACGACCGGATCGTGACCGGCCGCTCCGCCGTGCCGCCGCGCGAGATGGCCACGCGCTCGTAGTAGGTGCCGCCGCGCAGGTAGAGCGTCTCGCCGGCCTGGAGCTGGCCGACGGCGTGGCGCAGGGTCCGCCACGGGGCCGCCTCGCTGCCGGCGGCCTTGTCGTCGCCCTTGGCGGCGTCGACGAACCGGGCCGGGCCCTCCCTGTCGAGCGGCGTCTTCGACGGCCCCGGCAGCGGCCGCATCGGCGGGCAAGAGCGGAACTCGGCCCGTTGCGTCGCCGCGACGGCGAGGCCCATCGCGAAGGTCACGGACAGGACGGCGACGTGGCGCGGCATGGCGTGGCTCCTGGGTGGAGCCCCATGCTACCTGCCGGGCGGCTCGCCGGGTAGGGGCATCTCCGCCGCCGGCTGGCGGAGCAGGGTGAGCGCCGCCCGGTGCCGGGACTCGACCCCCGGCCCGGGGAAGAACCCGCCGGCGAGCAGGAGGACCATCACCGGCACCAGGGCCCACCGCTCGCGCGGCGTGACGGCGAGCGGGACGACCGCCGCATGCCGGCTGCCGGTGAACAGCAGGAAGTACGCCCGGAGGATCGCCACCCCGTTCAGGGCCGACGCGAGGACGACCGCCAGGCCGAGGCCGGGCCGGTCGGCGACCGCCCCGTCGACGAGCAGCTCCGTGGCGATGAAGCCGAGCGTCCCCGGGAAGCCGACGCTCGCCAGGCCGGTCAGCAGGAAGCAGGCCGCCAGCGTCGGCGAGTGCTCGTACAGGCCGTGATAGTCGGCGAGCGACAGCCGGCCGTAGCGGGCCTCCAGCGCCCGGAGCGTCAGGCCGAGGCCGCCCAGGGCGAGCGGGACGGAGATCCACAGGCACAGTGCCCCGGTCAGGCTGACCGGGGTGTGTAGCTCGAGGCCGACCAGCACCAGCGACGCCATGCTCACGAACAGGTAGGCGAAGAAGCGCCGCGCCTCGCGCTGGACGAGGGCCATCCCGGCGGCGTACACCGCCGTGACGAGCGACGCGACCGAGATGCCCTGCAGCACCGCGTCGGGGGCGATCGGCAGCACGAGGCGCACCGCGGCGTAGACGCCGGTCAGCGGGGCGACCATGAGCAGCGCCGCGGCGAACGACGCGTGCTCGAACAGGTCGACGACCCAGCAGTGGGCCGGGGCGGTCCCGCTCCGCACGAGGACGGCGAGCATGAGGAGCGTCGCCCCGACGGCCGGATCGACCCGCTCCGCGACGGCCTGCCCGGCGACGAGGAGCGCGACGAACAGGCCGGCGTGGAGCAGGTAGACCCGGGTCGGCTTGCCGCGGGCGCGCAGCTCGATCCAGGTCGGCACCATGCCGACGACGAGCAGGGCGACCAGGAGCCACGGCGTCCGGGTGGCGAACGCCCCGAGCCGGACCGCGGCGCTGAAGAGCAGGCCGCCGAACGCGACCCGGCTCATCTTCGTCCGGGCGGTCGCCAGGGTCGTGACGAGGTAGAGCAGGGCGACCAGGGGCAGCAGCGGCGCGCTCAGCTCGTCGATCTCGAAGGCCGGCCGGCCGAGCGCCGCGGCGAGCGGTTCGGAGTGGGTCCAGCCGACCTGGGCGTAGGCGACCCAGGCCATCAGGGCGCACGCCAGCGTCAGCCCCGAGAAGGCGACCGCCCCGTAGAAGGCCCGCCGCTGGTCGGCGCGCAGGGCGACCCAGGCGGCCCCGACCAGCGGCGTGACGACGGTCAGCTCGACCCACGGCAGCGCGAGCAGGTTCATACGCGCACCTCCTCCTCTTCCGGGTGCAGCTCGACCGCGTCCGACTCGCGCGACGCGTCCCCGGTCAGGAAGTCGGTCCACCAGCGTTCGACCCGGTCGCACCAGACGAACAATCGCAGGAACGGCGCGACGAGATAGTCGGCCAGGAACGCGTCGAGGTAGCCGCGCTCGAGCGACCAGAGGTAGACCCAGCGGCGGACGCCGTCGGGGACGAGGCGGCTGAGGACGCCCGTCCCCGGCGGGAGCCGGCCGCCGACGGCGTTCTCGATCGAGCGGTGCTGCTGCAGGATCGACGACGCCTGGAGGAACTGCAGCGTCCGCAGCGACGCATGGCCGATCAGGTGGGCCAGGGCGAGGTAACGGAGGCCGAAGCCGATCTCGGCGACGATCAGGCCGACCTGGGCCAGCGACGCGAACGACAGGGCCGACTTGACGTCGGTCTGGACGCTGCCGACCAGGGCGGCGTATCCCGCCGTCGCCAGGCCGAGGGCCGCCACGGCGACCGACAGCCCCGGCGACGCCTCCAACAGCGGCCCCAGCCGAAGCAGCAGGAACGCCCCGAGGTGGACCGACAACGCCCCGTAGAAGATCGCGCTGGACGGGGTCGGCCCCTCCATCGCCCGGGGCAGCCAGCCGGAGAACGGGACCAGGGCCGACTTGCCGGCGGCGGCGACCAGGAGCAGCCCGCCGATGAGCCAGACCTGGCCCGCCGTCAGCGGGACGACCCCCTCCGACCAGGAGCGCGTCCCGAGGAGCTTGTCGAAGTCGCCCTCGCCGGCGACGTGGTGCAGGACGACCGCCGCCAGGAGCAGAGCCGCGTCGGAGACGCGGTAGACCGACCAGACCCACAGGCCGTTGCGCACCGGCAGGCGGCGCTCGTGGAAGAACGCGACCAGCAGGGCCGACGACAGGCCGACCAGCTCCCACCCGGCGAACAGCGTCTCGATCGTCCCGGCGAGCGAGGCGACGGTCATGCCGACGACGAAGACGGCGTACAGGACGTGGAAGCGGTGGAAGCCCGGCTCGCGGTGCAGGTACCGCGCCGAGAACGCCCCGATCACGCCGCAGAGGGTGAACGACAGGACGACCATCGCCACCGACAGGCCGTCGAAGAGGAACTTGACCGCGAAGTGGTAGTCGTGGCCGAGTTCGACCCACCGCCCGGCGGACAGGGTGACGTGCCCGTCGCCGACGGCGAGCATGCCCGCCCCGACGGCGAGGGCCAGGACCAGGCCGAGCCCGGTCGTCCACTGGACGACGCGGGTGATGAAGCGCTCCCCGAGCCGGACGCCGAACAGCGGCGGGACGCCGAGGGCGGCGAGCTGGGCGAGCGGCAGGAGGACGACGCCGGCCCCGAGGCCGGCCAGCCACGTTTCCGGGTCAGTCATGGGCCGATCCGATCCTCGCGAACTCGAGGTGTTCCCGCCAGCCGCGGTACCAGTCCGCCGAGGAAGCCGCCGTCGGCAGGGAATCCTGCCGCGGCGTGTACGGCCGGAACGCCCCCTTGTCGAACACCTGGATCGCGGAGCTGTACGGGTCGAGGGTCGCGAGCTGGACCCAGCCGTTGCGGACGAGCCGGTCCGCCTCCGGGTTGCGCGCCAGGATGCCCAGGAGGGCCTCGGGAGTCGATTCGACGACGATGAGCAGCCGGACCGGCTCGTGGATCTCGACCATCTGCCAGGGCAGGCCGGTGCGGAGGTCGCTGGCCGCCCCGTCCATGACGCCGACCAGGCCGGTGATGTTGTGCGGCAGCTTCGTCCCCGCCCCGTAGCCGGCCGGGTCGACGTGCGAGAAGTAGTACTCCAGGTTGATGCCGCCGCAGACCGGGAAGACCGCCGCCAGGATGCGGGCCAGGACGGCGGACTCGGCGTCGTCCTGGGTCGGGTCGTACGACGTCAGGAAGGCGCGGCGGTCGAGGAACAGGCCGCGCGTCCGGGACCGCCGGCCGACGACGCAGAGGGCGTTTGTGGCGTGGCCGAGCTCCGGCCGGGTCTGGGCCAGGTCCTCGGACCGCTCCTCGACGTGGACCTTCGCCGCCTCGGCGGACAGCGTCAGCGGCGCGGACCGGAACCGGCGGGAGCGCTCGTGGGCGTTGCGCCGACACGCGGCGGCGAGGTCGGCCGCCGCCCGCTCGAACTCCTCCAGGTGGGAGGCCGGCACCGCGTCGAGGTCGAGGAAGGCGACCGCATCGTCGCAGGTGTTGTGCCAGCCGCCGACGAACCGGGTCGCCTCGGGGATGGCGACGCCGCGTTCGGCGAGCCCGGCCCGGACGGCCGGCTCGTTGAGGATCGCGGCGAGGGCGCGGCCGTTCGGCCCGCCGACGCTACCGCCGCACGCCCCACAGTCGTACGCCGACTTGTGGGGGTTGTTGCGACTGTTCGACCCGTGGCCGAGGATAAGGACGAGCCGGGCGAAGTTCCGCGTCAGGCCGACGTCGCGCAGGAGCCGCTCGCCGATGTTAACCCGCTCCGTCAGCGTGTAGCCGCGGCGGCCGTTCTCCGGCCCGGGCGTCTCGCCTTCCTCGCGGTTCAGGAGCAGGCGCGTCTTCGGCGACCGGTCGACGAACCGGCCGAAGTACCGCCTCAGCCGGGCGCTGACGCGCGGGAAGAGGACGCGCAGCACGAGCGGGATCGACGCGAGCAGGCCGATCGTCGCCGTCAGGAGGGCCCCGAGGACGACGCCGCGGCTGCCGTGGTGGAAGCCGTGGGTCGCCCGGCCGACGACGCGGCGCGTCGCGGCCGCACGGCGGTGCTCCCCCTCGTGTGCGGCATCGACACACTCCTCGACCCAGTGCCCCGGCCGGATCACCACCGGGCAGAGCGGGACGAAGTAGGCGTCGGCCGCCCCGCGGTAGTACATCGCGACGCCGTAGAACCCGGCCGCCCCGAACGTCTCGGCGTCGGGGGCGACCTCTTCGAGATGGCGGCGCAGCGACTCCTCGCGTTCGTCGAGGCAGAACATCGCCTGGAAGCGCGGCGTCGCCGGGGTGGCGGCCCCGCCGCCGAGGGCGAGGGCGTCGAGGGTCTGCTCGCGGAACCGGCGCTCGTACGCCAGGTGGAAGACGCGCCGCCGCTCCACTCCGGAGAACGCCTCCACCTCGCGAAGGAGGGCTTCCCACTGGGCCGGGCGGTAGCGGGCGAGATCCTCCGGGGCCCAGCCGATGATCTGAGCGAGTTGGAAGAGCGGGAAGGCGCGCTGCTCCAGGGTCGGCCGGGCCGGCGGGTGCCAGCGCCGCAGCAGGAACGTCCGCAGGCCGGCCGGCGGCCCGGCGTAGCCGAAGTCGGCCCGGGCGGCGTGGGCCAGGGCGAGCCGGTCGAGCAGGAGCCGGACGGCGAGGAACTCGACCAGCGACCCGTCCGGGATCGGCACGGCGACCCGGTCGCCACGCTCCTCGACCTGGCGGACCATGCCGGCCCAGCCGCGCAGCGCGAGCAGGGCCGCGGCGACGTACGCCTCCCAGTCCGCCGGGGCGACGCCGAGCAGGCGGAGGTTGTCGCGGACGACCTCGATCGGGGCGAGCCCCTCGCGGTCGTAGCGGGCCAGTTCGCCGCGCAGTCCGGCGAGCCAGGCGTCCGGCGGGCCGGCCGGCTGGCCGTACAGGGCGGCGAACGCGGCGAAGAAGCCGCCCTCCCGGCCGGGCAGCGGGCGCTGGGCCTGGCCCTGGTCGAGGAACGCCGAGCAGAACCGGATCAGGAGCGGGTGGACCAGGGCGTCCGTGTCGGTGCCGTCGACGGCGAGGAGCAGGTCGCGGTGCCGCAGCGGCGGCGGCGGGGGCGGGCCGCCGTCCGGGACGCCGGCGACCCCGGCGCGGACGACGTGCCAGAGCGCCTGGAGGGTGAACGCTTCCCACGTCGCCGGGGGCCAGTCCTCGATCGCCGCCTCGCGATGGCGGGCGAAGAGCGGCCCGACCCAGGCCGGCCGGACGGCCGCCGACGCGGCGCGCAGGTCGCGCAGCGCCCACCGCCGCGTCTCGGACAGCAGCCGGCCGCGCGTCGCCGCCGAGACGTCCGGCCGGACGCGCTGCAGCGCGTCGGTCTCCTCGATGAACCAGAGCAGCTCGGCGGCCGACCCGGACCGGATCGGGTACTGCAACAGCGCCAGGCGCACCTCCAGCCGCGCCTCCGGCGTCAGGCCCGGGGCGGCCTGGTCGGCCAGCTCGTCGGCCAGGACCGCCCGCAGGTCGTCGAAGCGGATCCGGCCGCGTTCGAGCGCCTCGCGGTAGCGGTCCTCGTCGAGGTACGGCGCGCAGCCGAACGTCCGCCCGCCGGCCTGGACGGCCTGGTCGAACGGCATCGCCTCGAACGCGTGGAGGGTATTGTGGTGGATGAAGACGGTGATCGGCCCCTGGGCCGGTAGCAGGTGGGCGGCGTGTTCGACCGCCGCCCGCAAGGGGCCGAGCGGGTCGTCCGAGGGGGCCGCCTGCCCGGGGGCGAGGTGCGGGGCGGTCGGCGTGATGGTCGCGCTGCTGGACATCGGTCCTTCGGGGAAGGAGGCAGGGGCCTCGGGTGGGAATCCGGGTGGCATCGAGGCCTGAAGCAAATGCCATGCCGTCGCGCGGCAGGCCAATTCCGCTTTGGCGGCAGGCCGGGAAGGGCTAAGATAAAGGAGAGGGGCGACCGCCGGCCTGCCGCGCTGGTCGCGCCGCGATCAGCGGGGCCGGGTCGGGACGGTCGAATGCCACACCGTATGCGCTGGCGCTACCTGGGCCCGGTTGCCCTCATCTGCCTCTGCCTGGTGGTGCTGTGCGCCTTCACGGCGGCGTCGCTGTGGCAGCAGCAGTCGGCCCTGTCCGGGACGCTGCGCGAGAACATCGCCAGCTTCCAGGCCGCCGCCGAGTTCGAGGAGTGCCTCTTCGACCTGATCACCCTCCTGCAGCACCGCGTCGAGGCGGTCTCGTCCCTGGACGACCGCATCCGCCGCCACCTCGACCACCTGCACCGCGCCGCCGACCACGCCGAGGAGAAGGAGCTGGCCGACCAGCTCGACGACGCGTTCGCCGACTATCAGAAGAAGTGGCTGGCGATGCCCGGTCGGGCCCAGCCCGGCCACGAGCAGGCCGTCCGGGGCGTCGCCCAGTTCCTCGAGGCGGAAATGCTCCGGCCTTGCCAGAAGTTCGAACTGCACAACAAGAACCGTATCGACGACTCGACCGAGGGGCACGAGCGCGTCCTGAGCCGGCTGGCGTGGGGCCTGGCCGGCGTCGGCGGCCTCGGGGCGGTCGCCGGCCTGGTCCTCGGCTTCGGCGTCGCGCGCAGCGTCAGCCGGTCGATCCATCGGCTGCGCGTCCAGGTCCACGCCGCCGAGGGGAAGATCGAGCGCCGGCCGGACATCGTCTGGAGCGAGGACGGCGACTTCGGCACCCTCCACGACGAGGTCGACCGCCTCAGCGGCCACATCGAGGCGGTCGTCCGCCAGCTGCGCGAGCGCGAGCTGGAGGTCCTCCGGGCGGAGCAGCTCGCCGCGGTCGGCCAGCTCGCCGCCGGGGTCGCCCACGAGATCCGCAACCCGCTCACGTCGATCAAGCTCCTCGTCCAGACCGGCCTGGAGGACGCGACGGAGGCCCTCTCGCCGGAGGACTTGCAGGTCATGGAGCGGGAGATCCTGCGTATGGAGCAGTCTTTGCGGACGTTCCTCGACTTCGCCCGGCCGACGAAGCCGGAACGCCGCCACCTCCGCGTCGGGCCGCTCGTCGCCGAGGTGGTCGGCCTGGTGCGCGGCCGGGCGACGAAGCAGGGCGTCGCGATCGAGACCGACGTGCCGGACGACGTGCCGGGCCTGTCCGGCGACGGGCCGCAGCTGCACCAGGTGCTCGTCAACCTGACCCTGAACGCCCTCGACGCGATGCCGACCGGCGGCCGGCTGACGATCCGGGCCCGCCGCCTGCTCGCCGACCGGGTGGCGATCGAGGTCGCCGACACCGGGCCGGGCATCCCGGCCGAGCTGCTTCCGCGCCTGTTCCGGCCGTTCGTCAGCGGCAAGGACACCGGCCTCGGCCTCGGCCTGGTAATCTCGCGGCGCATCGCCGAGGCCCACGGCGGCTCGCTCACCGCCGCCAACCGGCCCGACGGCGGGGCATCCTTCGTTCTGATGCTGCCCACGGAGGCCGAGCCATGCCCGACCCGGTGATCCTCGTCGTCGACGACGAGCCGGCCATCCAGCACGCCTTCCGGCGGGCGTTCCGGGACGAGCCGGTCGGCGTCGTCAGCGCCGCCACCGCCGCCGAGGCGGCCGAGGCGTTCGAGCGCGTCCGGCCGGACGTCGTCATCCTCGACGTGCGCCTCCCGGACGCGACCGGCCTGGAGACGTACCACCGCCTCAGCGCCCGCGACGCGCGCGTGCCGATCATCCTCGTCACCGGCCACGGGACGACCGACCTGGCGATCGAGGCGATCAAGGAGGGGGCCTACGAGTACCTGCTCAAGCCGCTCGACCTCGCCGAGCTGCGCGACCTCGTCCACCGCGCCCTGCGCTCCAGCCGGCAGATGCGCGTCCCGGCGACGCTGCCGGAGGAGCCGCCCGCCCCGGGCGGCGGCGACCCGCTCCTGGGCCGCTGCCCCGCGATGCAGGATGTCTACAAGGCGATCGGCCGGGTCGCCCGCCAGAACGTGACGGCCCTCATCCTCGGCGAGAGCGGCACCGGCAAGGAACTCGTCGCCCGGGCGATCTACCAGCACAGCCTCCGGGCCGAGAAGCCCTTCCTGGCGATCAACTGCGCCGCCATCCCGGAGCCGCTCCTGGAGAGCGAGCTGTTCGGCCACGAGCGCGGCGCGTTCACCGGGGCGGACCGCAAGCGCATCGGCAAGTTCGAGCAGTGCCACGGCGGGACGATCTTCCTCGACGAGGTCGGCGAGATGACCGCCCTGACCCAGGCAAAGATCCTCCGCGTGCTCCAGGAGCAGCGCTTCGAGCGCGTCGGCGGCGACGAGACCCTGACGACCGACGTCCGCCTGATCGCCGCGACGAACGCCGACCTGGAGCGACTCGTCGAGGAGGGGCGGTTCCGCCGCGACCTCTACTTCCGCCTGAACGTGTTCCGGATCGACCTGCCGCCGCTCCGCGAGCGCGGCGACGACGTCGGCTTGCTCGTACGGCACTACGTCGCCCGGTTCGGCCAGGAACTGAACAAGCCGGTCGCCGAGGTGCCGGCCGAGACGGCGGACTTCCTGACGAAGTACCGCTGGCCGGGCAACGTCCGCGAGCTGCAGAGCGCCCTCAAGCAGGCCATCCTCCAGATGCCGGGGGCGGTCCTGCTGCCGGAGTGCCTGCCGGCCGCCGTCCGCGGCGCGCCGGCCGCCGAGCTTGCCCCGGCCGACGGCGGCTTCGACTGGGACCACTTCGTCGCCGAGCGGATCGCTTCCGGCAGCGAGGATCTTTACGCGGAGAGCGTCGCCCGCCTGGAGCGCGAGGTGCTCGTCCGCGTCCTGCGGCACACCGGCGGCAACCAGCTCCAGGCGGCCCGCATCCTCGGCATCACCCGCGGCAGCCTGCGGACGAAGATCCGCTCCCTCGGCATCAGCATCGAACGCGCCGTCTGGTCCGGCGACGACCAGGCCGACTCCTGAGCGACCACAAACCCAAGTCAGAAGTCAGAAGTCCGAAGTCAGAAGTGCTGCGTTTCACTTCTGACTTCGGACTTCTGACTTCTGACTTTAGAACGGCACCGCAGTTGCTTCGGGGGGCGACATACTCGCTTCGTCCTCCCGGAGGACCGCCGTGTCCGAGCCCGCCGCGAACGCTACCCCACCCGCCGAGTTGCCGCCCCTGGAACCGGGGCCGCTCGGCAACTGGCGCAACGACCTGATCGCCGGCTTCCTCGTCTTCCTGATCGCGATGCCGCTCTGCCTCGGCATCGCCAAGGCGAGCGGCTTCCCGCCGATCGCCGGCATCTGGACCGCCGTCATCGGCGGCGTCCTCTGCTGCCTTTTCTCGAACTCGGCGCTGACGATCAAGGGGCCGGCCGCCGGCCTCATCGTCATCGTCCTCGGGGCGGTCACCGAACTCGGGGCGGAGTTCGGCCCCGACCTCGACGACGCCGGCCGGGCGTACCTCGGCTACCAGCTCGCCCTCGGCATCGGCGTCGCTGCCGGCGTCCTGCAAATCCTGTTCGGCCTGGTCCGGGCCGGCCGGATCGCCGACTTCTTCCCGCTGACGCCCGTCCACGGCATGCTCGCGTCGATCGGCCTGATCATCATCGGCAAGCAGGCCTACGAGGTGCTCGGCACCCCGGCCCCGAAGGGCGAGCCGCTCCACCTGCTCGCCCACCTGCCGTGGGCGGTGCCGCACCTCAACCCCGAGATCGCCATCATCGGCGGCGTCAGCCTGGCGATCCTGTTCGGCGTGCCGCTCGTCGCCCGCGGCTGGTTCAAGCGCGTCCCGACCCAGCTGCTCGTCCTCCTCGTCGCCGTGCCGCTCGGGTTGTACTTCGACCTGGAACACGAGCACACCTACCCGTTCTACTCCGGGTTCACGGGCCACGAGGAGGTGTACGAGGTCGGGCCGAAGTTCCTCGTCAACATGCCGAACGTCCTCGCCGAGCCGGCGTCGGCGTTCGCCTTCCCGGACTTCCGCGGCCTGGCGACGGCGACCGGGCTGAAGTACCTCGTCCTCTTCGCCCTGATCGGCAGCCTGGAGTCGCTCCTCAGCGCGAAGGCGATCGAGCTGCTCGACCCGTGGAAGCGCAAGACGAACTTCGACCGCGACCTGCTCGCCGTCGGCGTCGCCAACACCGTCGCCGCCTGCGTCGGGGCGCTGCCGATGATCTCCGAGATCGTCCGCAGCTCGGCGAACATCACGAACGGGGCCCGGACGCGCAAGGCGAACCTCTTCCACGGCCTGTTCCTGCTCGCGTTCGTCCTGGCGGTGCCGCACCTGATCCACGAGATCCCGCTCGCGGCCCTGGGGGCGATGCTGGTCTACACCGGGTTCAAGCTCGCCTCGCCGAAGGAGTTCGTCCGGACGTACAAGGTCGGCAGCGAGCAGTTCGTCATCTTCGTCGGGACCATCATCGCCACGCTGGCGACCGACCTGCTGATCGGCATCCTGGTCGGCATCGGCCTGAAGTTCGGCTATCACCTGTGGAACGGGGCCCCGCTCCGGTCACTGTTCCGCTGCCCGCTCGTAGTCGTCCCGGAGGGGGACGACACCGTCGTCGTCGTCGTACGGGACGCGGCCGTCTTCTCGAACTGGCTGACGCTGCGGGCGGTCCTCCTCGACCAGGCGGCGAAATACCCGACCGTCGTCCTCGACCTGTCCCGGACGGTGCTGGTCGATCACAGCGTCATGGAGAAGCTCCACGAGCTGGCGGCCGCCCTGGCCGAGGAGGAACGGACGCTGTCGATCATCGGCCTGGAGGGGCACAAGCCCCTGTCGTCCCACCCGCTGGCGGCGCGGCGTCGGCCAGCCGGCCAGCCCGTCCCTGTCGGCTGACTCGTTCCTTTGGAGAGATCATGACCGAGACCCCGAACTCGAACGACCGGCTCTGGACCGTCTTCGCCCACGCCGTCACCCTGGCGTGGATCGTCCTGGCGATCTGGCTCCGGACGCCGACGGCCAACGTCGCCGCGTCGGCGACGGCCTCTGTCCCGCCGGCCGTCGAGCGCGTAGAACGGTAGCAGGCGGCGGGGCGCGGCCCCGCGCGGCCGGCACGACGCGCAAGGTTTCCCGCCGCACAACGGGAAGTCGGACAAACGCGCCGTTTCGATGCGGACACGGCCGGCGGTTCGACCCATGCTGGGAGGCGTCGCTTCGACCCGTCCCCGTGGAGTAACCGCACATGGATACGGCCGACCGGCTCCGGACCGTCGTCGTTCTCGGGTGGCTCGTGCTGGCGATCTGGCTGCGTTCGGCGCACTCCGACGCGAGGAGGCCGCCCGCCGTGGCGGCGGAGCGGATCCAGCTCGCGCAACGGTGACGCGGCCGGCACGGGGATCGAGGCACGGAGGCGAGCGTGAGCTGGAAGGACGTCCTCGGCCACGATGCCGTGCGCGGCCACTTCGGTCAGGTCTGGCGGCAGCATCGCCTGGCCCACGCCTACCTCTTCACCGGACCCGACGGCGTCGGCAAGACGCACTTCGCCCGGGAGCTGGCCCGTGCGGTCCTGTGCGAGGGCCGGCCCCCCGACGCCCTCGAAGCGTGCGGCCGATGCGACGCCTGCGTCCAGGTCGAGGCCGGCACCCACCCCGACTTGCATGTCGTCGCCATGCCGGAGGACAGGAACGAGTTCACCGTCGGCCAGATCCGGGAGGCGAGCGAGCAGCTCCGCCTCAAGCCGATGCGCGGCGGCTATCGCGTCCTCCTCCTCCAGGACGCCGACCGCCTCAACCCCGCCGCGGGAAACGCCTTCCTCAAGACGCTCGAAGAACCGCCGCCGAAGACGCTTCAGATCCTGCTCGCCAACCGGCCGACCCTGCTGCGGACCATCCTGTCGCGCTGCCAGGTCGTCCGGTTCGCGCCGCTGGGGCCGGACGACTTCGCCGCCGTCCTGCGCGAGCAGGGCGTCGAGGACACCGCGACGATCGAGCGACTGCAAAAGATCGCTGGCGGCAGTCCGGGCCTGGCCCTGGCGCTGAACGACCCGGAGCTGTGGGAGTTCCGCTCGCGGCTGCTCGCGGGGTTGACCGCGGCACGGATCGAGAGCGTCGAGCTGGCACGGGCGTGGATCGACTTCTGCGCCGCGGCCGGCAGCGAGGCCCCGCCGCGCCGGCTGCGGGCCCGCCTCGTGCTGCGGCTGCTGCTCGACTTCCTCGGCGATGCGCTGCGGGTGCAGGCGGGCGGCGAGCCGACGCGGACCGGGCCAGAGGACCGCCCGGCGCTCGACGCCCTCGCCGAGCGGGGGACGGCCGAGACGCTCGCCGGCCTGATGGACCGGGCGATGGAGGCCGACGTGCAGATCCTGCGCTACATCCAGGTCGATCTCATCCTGGAGGCGTATCTCGACGCCTGGGCGCAGCGCGTCGGATGATCACGTACACCGCACGACGACGACCGTCGCGTTGTCGGTGGCCCCCTCGATATTCGTCAGGTTCACCAGCCGCCGCGCCGCCATCTCGGCGGAGGTCGCCTCGGACTGGAGCATCTGCATCAGGTCCTTCGCGCTGACGTGGTTCGTCACGCCGTCGGAGCAGACGACGACCCAGTCGCTGGCGTGCAGGACGCTCGTGTAGACCGCCGGCTCGACGTCCACCCGGCCGCCGAGGGCCTGCTGCAACTCGTTGCGGCGCGGGTGCGTCTCGGCCTCTTCCGGCGTCAAGGTGCCCAGCTCGACGAGGCGGTTGACGAGGGTCTGGTCGCGCGTCACCTGGACGAGGCGGCCCTCGTTGAGGTGGTATGTCCGGCTGTCGCCGACGTGGCCGACGACGAGGTGGCGGCCGTCGAGGAAGACGACCTCGGCCGTACAGCCCATGCCGTGCTTCTTCGAGCCCGGGGCGCGAGCGGCGGTGTAGATCGCCTTGTTCGCCTCGCGGAGGGCGTGCTTGACGAGGGCCTCGACCTGGGCGAGGTTCATCGCCGGCGGGGCGTAGCCGGAGTCCGGCACCGGCTCCAGCGGCTCGACCACGAACGGCGACCGGCCGGCCACCGCCCGGAAGGCCGGGTGCTGGAGCAACTCGCGGCGCAGGACCTGGATCGCCAGCGCCGCGGCGACCTCGCCGGCCTCGTAGCCGCCCATGCCGTCGCAGAGCAGGATCAGGGCCTGCTCCCCGAGGTCGTCCTGGCGCGACTCGGTCGCGTGCAGCAGGGCGAAGGCATCCTCGTTGCCGGTGCGGATCATGCCGGTCGTCGTCCAGCTCGCGATCTCGACGCGCACCGTGTCGAACGTCCGGGCGAGGGCCTTCAGCGAGTGGATCAACTCCTGGAACCCGGTCGGGTCCTTCTTGCCGGCCTCGTCGGTCGGGAACCGCGACCCCGGCTCGCGGCGGAACGTCCGCGACATGAGCCGGCCGAACGCCGGGTGGACGTCGGGGAACTGCGGCAGGAACGGCTTCGGCTCGCCCTGGCGGACGAAGTCGCGCTCGGTCGGCTCGCGGCCGACGTGCAGGGCGTAGAGCATCGCCCCGAAGCCGAACAGGTCGGCGCGGACGTCGGCGCGCGGGTTCAGCGCGAGCACCTCCGGCGCGGTGTACAGCCGGCCGCGCACCGGCGCGTCGGCCGGCAGCGGCAGCGGGAGCACCTCGCCGAGGTCGGTCAGCCGCACCCGGCCGCGCTCGTCCACGAGCCAGACGTCCGGCCGGAGCGCCTCGAAGATCACCTGGGCGTCGTGCAGGTGGACCATCGCCTCGGCGACCTGGACGAGGTAGCCGAACTTCCGCTCCCACGCCACGTCCGGGTCGTCCCAGGCGTCCCAGAGGACGGTGCCGGTCGGCGCGTCGAGGACGAGGTAGTCGCAGCCGTCCCGCTCAAACTGGTCGAGGAGGCGGGGCAGGGCGGGGTGGTCGAGCCTGCCGAGGAGGGCCCGCTCCCAGCCGAGGCCGGGCCAGGCGTCGTTTGTGGAGCCGCCGGTCGGGGCCTCGCCGCCGTCGAACGACGGCAGGATCTCGTCCTCGGCCGGCGGCGGGGCGGCCGCGGCCTGGCGCTGCTCGACGATCACGACCGGCGTCGGCGGCGTCGCGCCGTGATCGACGCCGCGGTAGCGGACGACCGGGCCGCGCTCGCCGAGGCGGGCGACGGCCTCGTAGCGATCGAGGAGCCGGCCGGCCGGCAGGGCGGCGATGGCCGGCGTGGCCGGGACGGCCGCCCCGGAGCCGGCGAGGTCGGCCGCCGTGTAGTGGTAGCCGCAGTCGTCGCAGCAGACCGCATCCCCGCGGCGCGGCGTGCCGCACACCGGACATGGGAACGGCGTCGGGGTGGCCACCACCGGCGGCACCTCGGCCGGCGTCGGCTCGACGGGCAACGCCATCGGGATGTCCGCGACCTGGCCCGGCTCGATCTCGACCGGCTCGGCCAGCGGGATCTCGTCCGGGTCGGGGAGCGGCGGGGTGACTGCCATGACGATCGCGACCTCCAAGCCCGGCCGTGGCAACGGCCGGGTTTCCGCCGGGCTCACCGCAGCCGGTTGCCGCAGTGGATGCAGCACCGGCTGCCCATCCGGTTCGTCTTGCCGCAGTGGTAGCACGGCGGCGTCGCCTGCGTCAACGGCTCGGCGCACTTGCCGCAGTACGGCTCGCGGACCTTGTTCACCTGCTTGCACTTCGGGCACGTCGTCTGCGTCGACACCTGGCGCTTCGCCAGGTCGGCCTGGAACTCCTGGGCGGTGAAGTAGCGCTCGTTGACGTCCTCGGCGAGGTTGATCTTGATCAGCTCGAAGAACCACCGGTAGCTCGCCGGCAGGGCGTTGCCTCCGCCGGCGAGGGCGTCCTCGATCTCGCGCGCCGTCTGGAACCCCTCCGGTGGCCGGCCGGTCGCCAGGTGGTACAGCGTCCCGGCGAGCAGGAACAGGTCGCTGCGCGGCTCCGGCTTGCCGACGATCAGCTCCGGCGGGGCGTAGCCCTCCGTGTAGACGCGCGTCTTCGCCGCCGCCTTCTCCTTCGCGGTGCGGCCCAGGTCGCGCGCCGTGCCGAAGTCGATCATTTTTATCGTCTGGGCGTCCTCCAGGAGCATGATGTTATCCGGCTTCAGGTCGCGGTGGACCAGGGGCGGCGTCTGGTTGTGCATGTACTGCAAGACGTCGCAGATCTGCCGGCCCCACGCGATGACCTGCTCCAGCGGGAACGGCCTGTTCGCGTTGCCTTCGAGGAGCTTGAGCAGGTCCTGGCCGCGGATGAACTCCATCGCCAGGTACGCCGTCTGGCCCTGCTCGACCAGCTCCATGAAGCGCGGCACGACCGGGAAGACCTCCAGCAGGCGGAGCGTCTCGGCCTCGCGGCGGAAGAAGTTCAGCCGGATCTGGAACTCCTGCGGGTCGCCGCAGATCATCTCCTTGAGGACGACCTTCTTGTCGGCGGCCTTCGTGTCGGTGGCGAGGTAGACCGCGCCGAAGCCGCCCAGGGCGAGGAGCTTCTCGATCCGATAGCGGTGGGCGATCATCGTGCCGGACGCGGTCGGCAACGGCGTGCCGCAGCGCTGGCAGGTGCGTTCACCGGTGGCGTTGGCGACGCCGCACGCCGGGTTCGGGCAGAGGCACGGCTGGACCTCCGACTCGGCGCTGGCCGCCCCCTGGAGCAGGTAGCCACAGTCGAGGCAGGAAATCGCCCCAGGCAGGAGGGCGCTGCTACACGCAGGGCAGGTCGTCGGCGCGGCGGCCGGCCGGGTCGCCGCCGGCTGCGGCTGCGGTTGCGGCTTCTGGGCCGGCGGTTGCGGCGTCGGCGCAGGGGGCGGCTTCGGCGGCGCGGGGGCGGCCCCGAGGGTGAAGACAGTCTGGCACTTCGGGCAGCGGAACTGCTTGCCGGCCACGTCGTCGCCGACCTGCATCGCCTGACCGCAACCCGCCTTCGGACAGATCACTCGGGGCATGGCTTCGCCTGCTTTTGTGGCCTTGCCGGTCTCACGCGCGGCGCGTCCGGCGCGGGGCGACGGCCCGCTTCCGCCGCGTCCCGAACCGTAGCACGCAGTCGCCCAGGGCGATCATGTCGCCGTCGCGGAGGACGGCCGGCTCCCTGCCGAGGCGCTCGTCGTTGAGATACGTCCCCGCCGGCGTGTCGGCATCCTCCAGGACGTAGCGGTCGCCGTCGTACTTGATCCGGGCGTGGACCTTCTCGATCGCGCCGTCGCCGAACAGGCCGAGGTCGCACGCCTCGCCCCGGCCGATCGTCGTCTCCTCCTTGGTCAGCGGGAGTTCGCGCCCGGCCTTGAACCCGGCCTCGACCTTGACCCACGCCTCGCGGAAGGCGACCTGGGCCAGGCCGACCATCAGCCCGACGCAGCCGCCGAGCAGGACCAGCCCGACGGCGAGGCTCGTCCGCGAGAAGGTGCCCATCCCGTCGAGCAGCGCGAACGGCACGCCGCCGACGACGCCGCCAACCAGGCCGCCGACCGCGCCGATGACGACCTTGCGCACCGCGCCGCGCACGCCCTTGCCGCGCGACCGGGCCTGCACCACGTCGTAGACGCCGACCGACGAGCCGATCGCCATGCCGGTCAGCGCCCAGCCGACGGCGATCAGCAGCCAGGCCGGCACGAGCCCCTGGCCGAGGACGACCAGCCCCGTGCCGACGACGCCGCCGACCAGGCCGCCGAACAGGCCGACCGCGCCGCCGAGCAGGACGCGCGGCACCCGGTCCAGCCCGGTCGCGTTGAGCCAGGCGTCGGCCGTGCCGACCGCGACGGCGACGAACAGGCCGACCACGCCGCCGATGACGAGGGCCTTGAGCACCGCCGGGCTATATCCGCGCACGCCGAGCAGCATCACGACGGCGAACGCCAGGAAGGCGGCCCACGCCCCGGTCAGCGCCGAGTAGTAGATAAACAGCCGGAACGACATGCCGCCCCCGTCAGCCGAAGATGCTCCGATCGCGCACCTGGACCCGGACCGGCTTCGACGCCGCCCCGGCCCCCTCGACGCGGATGCCGAGCGGGGCCCGGCCCGCCTCGCCGGCCCGGACGCGCCACGACAGGACCGCCCGCTCGGCGTTCGCCGGCACCGTCTTCTCCGCCGCCTCGTCCCCGGCCAACGTCAGGCCCTCGGGCAGCTGGACCTTGAACGTCTGGCCGGCCTCGGCCTGGTAGACGTAGGCCGTCACGACGAACTCGCTCCGCGGCGTGACGACGGCCGGGGCGCTCAGGGCGAGCCGGCCGTCGCCGGACACCTCGCCCAGGCCGTAGGTGTAGCCGAGGACGCGCTTCTCGCCGCGGCTCAGCGGCGCGTCGGCCCAGTAGAGCACGACGCACGAGTCGGTGCCGATCTCCTCGGCCGGCTCGACGTCCCACCTGCGCTGGGCGAACCCCTCCCGGTAGCCGCCGATCACGACCCGGCTCGGTGGCTCGACCTGGCTGTCCTCGAAGCGCAGCCCGACCCGGGCGGCGGTGCCGGGGTTCTTCGCGTCGGCCGGGTTCTCGATCGCCTCCAGGTACTGCGGCACCTCCTTGTCGGTCAGCGTCCGCCGCGTCGTCACCAGGCCGGCCTCGCCCGGGATGGTGAACGGCACGCCGTCGTTGCCGCCGATGAACGTGTCGAGCAGGACGCGCAGGCCGACCGTCTGCTTCGCGGGGCCCTTGTTCTCCAGCGTGTAGCGCACCAGGCACGTGTCCGGCGCGTCGGTCAGGCCGCGCACCAGCTCGACCTCCTGGGCGACCTCGACCTTGTACTCCTCGTAGAGGAAGACGGTCCGCCAGCCGACGCGCGGGGCGGGGAGCGCCCCCTGCGACAGTCGGCGGGCGATGCCGCGCGACGTCTGGCCGAAGAGGAAATCGAACCCGTCCATGCCGTCGCCGCCGAAGCGGAGGCAGACGTTGCCCGTGTCGCCGCTCGGGCGGGCCTTGCCGCGCGGCGTCGGGAAGAGGCCCTTGCGCCGGTCGATCGCCTCGCGGTCGAGCGGGTCGAACACCTCCAGGCCGAACCGGGAGTTGTCCTGGTTGAAGAGCAGCTCCAGCCGCAGGGCGTCCGCCCCGCCGCCGGTCCCGACCGCGACCTCGGGGTAGACGGCGTCCCACAGGACGAGGAACCCCAGCGCCAGGGCGAGGGCCCCGAGCGGGACGAGGTGCCTCAGGCCGCCTCCGCCCGCCACCTTCGCCGGGCGCGGCTTCTTCTCCGGCACGGGCGGCGGCGGCTTGCCCCGGACGGCGGTCCGTTTCGGGGCGTCCGGTTCGGCCAACTCGACGACCGGGAGGTCGTCCGTCGCGGGTGGCGGCAGGGGCGGCGGCACCGGCGGCGGTAGCGCCGGCACGACCGGCACCGGCTCGTCCGCGACGGCGACGACCGGGATCGGCTCCTCTTCCTCCGGCTCGTCGAACGCGAACGGGTTGGCCGACCGCGTCGCGCCGGTGATCGCGAGCGTGACCGGGACGAGGAAACACTGGTCGCCGTTCGACTGGACGGTGAGGGTCGCCTTGAGCGTCTCGCCCGGCCGGTCCGGCACGCGCGGCACGCGCACCTTGATCGTCGCCCGCGCCCCCTTCAACTCGGCACGCTCCACCTCGACCCACGGCTGGTCGGCTGTGGCGTGGGCGTAGACGTACTTCTTCTCCGCCGTCTGGAGGACGAGTTCCTCTTCGAGCGTCGAGCCGGCCGTGGCGGACCAGTCGATGTGTTTCGCGTTGAGGACGACCTTCGGGGCCGGGGCGAGGCCGAGCGCCTCGAAGAACTGCTGCACCGCCCCGAGGCCCGAAGCGGCCGGCCCTTGCACAGGGTATTCCCAGCCGTTGGAGCGGTACCACTCGGCGACGGCCCCGCTTTCGAACAGCGGGGCCGCCTCCTTCGGCTTGTCGCGGGCTGTCGCCGCCACGCGGCGCGGCCGGGTCGCACCGGCGAACGGGCCGTCGGGGAACGGCTTGATCGGCACCTCGGCCTTGATGGGAATCTTCGCCTTGCCGCCGGAACTCTCCAGGACGAGCGTCGCCGTCAGCGGCTTGGCGCTGGCCCGGAGCCGGTCCCGGTCGAGGTGGATGCGAAGCGTGGCCCGGTCCTGGAACTGGAACGCCTTGCGCACCGTGCCGGGCTTGTCGTCGAGGCTGAGCCAGACCTGCTGCCCCTCGGGGACGCGGATCGTCACCTCGCCGTAGAGCAGCCGTTCGCCGCCGTTCTCGAGCTGGATCTCGACGTAGCGATCGACGCCGGGCTCGAGCGTTCCGAGGTTGACGTCGCTCGTCTCGACCTGGAGCCGCGGCGGGGCAAGGGCCTCCTTGTCGCACGGCAGCCGGGCCAGGAGTTGGTCGAGGGCGCGGTCCGGGTCCGGGAAAGCTCGCGCGGCCCGGGCGGCCTGGACGAGGTCGAGCCGGCCGAGCCCGGTGAGGAAGCTCTCCAGCAGCCCCTGGTGGAGCAGATCCCGGGCCTCGTCCCAGCGCTGGTTGCAGGCCCGGGCCAGCTCGTTAAACGACCGGCAGGCGTGGCCGTCGGGGAAGACGAACGGGCTGTTGAACGGCACGGCCCCGACGGCGACCGGCCCGCCCGAGCGGTCGCGGCCCCCGAGCGGGAAGCCGTCGTAGTGGCAGTAGATCGCCTCGCCCGGGTTCGGCCGCGAGCACTTGCCGCACGTCTGGATCATGCCACCACCACCCCAAGTCAGAAGTCAGAAGTCAGAAGTCAGAAGGAAATCCCGGTCTTCACTTCTGACTTCTGACTTCTGACTTCTGACCTTAGACGACCACCTTCATCTGGACGTTGCCGATCTGGATGACGTCGCCGGCGGCGAGGGCGACCTTCTGGCCGGGGTAGATGCGCGTCCGGTTGACGAACGTGCCGTTGGAGCTGTTGAGGTCTTCGATCGACAGCTCGTTGTTCTCGAAGAAGATGCAGCAGTGCTGGCGCGAGCACCAGATCCGGTCGGCCGGCTCCTGCTCTTCGAGGTCGATATCGACCGGCTTCTCGTCCGCCCGGCCGACGAAGTTCTGGCCCTCGTAGATCGGGTACTCGACGTTGCGCTTGACGCCGCGCATGACGACGAGCTTCGGCTGGGCCCCGGCGGGGAGCGGCACGGCCGGGGCGCTCGGGGCGTGGCTGGCCGGCATCGGTTCGGCGGGGACGGCCGGCGCGACGGGGACCGGCTCGGCCATCACCGGCTCGGCGACGACCGGGGCCGCCTCGATCACCTCGATATCCATCGCCGGGACGACCGCCTCGGCGACGATCGGCTCGGCGGTCATCGGGACGACTTCAACCGGTTCGGCGAGGACCGGCACCGCCTCGACGACGACCTCGACCGGGACGACCTCGACCGGGACGGCGGCCGGGACGACGCTCGACAGGTCGGACTTGCACTGATCGCAGAACAGCGCCCCGTCCTCGTTGTCGAAGTGGCAGTAGGGACATTTCATCATGGCTGCGACCTCAAGGGGTTCCGGATGGCTCCGCGTCGGGCGTCATTCGAGCGCCGCGCGCATGGCGTCGTCCACGGCGAGCTGCGTCTTCTTGGACACGCGGCCGCCGGTGTTCAGCTCGCTCAGGACCTGCTTGGCCAGCATCGTCTTCTTCGCCGCCCGCTGGCCCATGACCTCGGCCTTCTTCTCGATCTGCTGCGCGACGCGCTGCACCGCGTCCTGGTCGTTCGTCGCGATCGCCTTCTGGAGGTTGTCGTTCATCTCGTAGAGCTGGACCTCGTCGATGTACTTCGCCACCTCGGCGTTGACGTAGCCCTGGCCGGCCGACGAATACGTCACCTCCAGCGGCAGGAGCCCGGTCGATTCGCGGACGCCGGTGCCCGGGTCGAACGTCAGCTCGATGTCCGTGATGCTGAACTTGCCGTCCGGCCGCTTCGGCAGCGTCAGGTCGAGGACGAACCGGCTCGGGTTGTCCTTCTCCAGCGTGCCGAGCTGGGCGACGAGGTGCCGCTCCTCCGGCTCGGTCGTCGACAGGATCCGGATGTCCGGCGTCACCATGCGGACGCGCTTGATCTTGATGTCCTTCTTCGCCCGGAGGTGCAGCTCGACGTTGGTGAAGCCGACCGAGGCGAGGTGCTCGAACTCCTTGACGAAGATGTCCTCGGCCGCGGTGGCCGAGTTGACGTCGATGTAGTGCCACTGGCCGTTGCCGAGCCGGGCGAGGTCCTTGATCAGGCCGGCGTTCCACTCGGTGCCGACGCCGATCATGGTCAGGGCGAGCTTCTGCTGGCCGATCTTCTCGGCGAACTGGCGGCACTGGTTCTCGCCGGACGTCTCGCCGTCGGTCAGGACGATGAGCTGCGACAGCTTGCCGGAGCCGTGCGACTTGAGGACCTCGGCCAGGCCGGCCTCGATGCCCTGGTCCATGGCGGTGCCGCCCGGATCGACGTCGTACATGTCGATCTGGTCGATGACCTTCTCGATCTCGGCCTTGTTCGACAGGGGGGTGGGGGGGAGGAGAACCTGGCAGTTGTGGGCGAAGGCGACGACGCTGAGGGTGTCGTTGGGGCGGAGTTTGGCGATGGCGGCCTTGGCGGCGTGCTGGATGCGCTTGAGGCGGCTGACGCCGGTACCGTCCTCCTCGTACATCGAGCCGGACACGTCGAGGACGAGGGCGAGGTTGAGGCCGACGGACGGGCCCTTGCCGTCGCCGGCCCCGACCGGGATGACCTTCAGCAGGGCGTAGCTCGCGGCGGACTCGCCGGCGATGGCGATGCTGGTGCGGTACATCATTCGCTCGACGATGATGCGCGGCTGAGACGGAGACGGGGTCATGACGCGGCCCACCAGAGAGTGATGAGTCGCCCGGAGCGGTCGTCGCTCCCGAGCGGGGCGGTTAGCTCCACGGGCGATTCACGTCCATATTTACCAGACCCGCGCCGCCCCTTCAACAGTCCGGACGAAGAATCCCGGCCGGATCACGACAACCGGAGCCGTTCACCCCACCCATCCGCTCCGACCCACCCCGCCAGGACACGCAGGGGGACGGTAACCCCGTCCAGCAACCGGCTTCCGGTCCGACCCAGGACGAGTGCCAGCCCGCCGACACCCAGGCCGAGCAGGGCCCACCCCGCTGCGGCGAGGAGGAGCCAGAGGGCCGTCGCCGGCCCGGCTGGGAGGGTGCTTCCCGTCCCTACGAGCGTCGCCAGCAGGCGGCGCGGCAATTCGTCTCCGAGGAGGAGGACGCAGCCGACCGTCGCGGCGACGGCCAGGCCTGCGGCCGCCCCGGCGACGAGGCCGCCGAGCAGGTCGAGCACGCCGCCGTCGCGCTTCCAGGCGACGGCGACGCCAGCCAGGCCGCCGAGCCACCACGTCGCCAGGACGAACCGGCGCAAGAAGCCGTCGTCGCTCGTCGGCGTCGCCAGCCAGGCGGCGGCGCTGCCCGGCTCGGACTGCCCTGCGGCGAAGAGCCGGCCGATCACGTCCGCCGGCAAAATGGCGAGCAGTCGGTAGAGGAGCAGTGCGACCGCCCCGACGACGAGCGGCCGCAGCCAGCCGACGGCCGGCCGTCTCCCCGGGACCGGCGGTCCGCCACGTGGCCGATGGACGTGCAACCGGACGCGCACCGTCCGCCGGGTGCCGCCGTTGGCGGTCAGGGTCAGGTCCGCCTCGCTGACGCCCTCGGGCAGCGTCGCCGGGTCGGCCTCGAACGTCACCGTCGCCTCCTGCGGCCCGCCGACGCTCGGCGTCGTGACGCGCAGCCAGGCGGCGCTGCTCCCCGCCTGGGCGTAGACCCACTTCTTGCTCGGCGAGCGGAGGACGACCGACTCGGCGACCTTGCGATCGGCCTCGCTGTGCAGTTCCAGGAGGTCCGGCGTCGGGTCGATCGGCGGCGGCTTGGCGAGTCCGAGGCACTCGAAGAACTGCTGCACCGCGGCGAGGCCCTCGGCCGGCTGGCCCGCCACGGGGTAGGCCCAGCCGTTGGTGGCGAACCAGGCCGCGACCGCGCCACTATCCAAAGCGGCGGCGGCGTCTTTCGGCCGACCGCGCATCATCTCGGCGAGCTTGCGCGGGCTAGCCACGCCCTTGAACGGGGCAGCCGGGTAGGGCAGGGCGGCGATCTCCAGCGAAACCGGCACCTCGACCAGGCCGCCGCCGGAGACGACAACGAGCTTGCCGGCGTGGACCTGGCCGCTCGTCAGGCCGCGCGTGTCGATCCAGAGCGGGACGCTCTGCTCATCCTCGGCGGCGAGGTCAGCGTCCTGTCGGCCGCTCGTCTCGTCGAGGCGGAGCCAGGGGGCGTCGATGACGCTCACTTTGCCCTGGAGGACGCCGGCCCCGCGGTTGGCGACGCGGAGGCTGCTCTGGTGCTGCCCGCCGGCCGGATACGGGCCGAGGATCAGCCGGCGTGGGTAGACTTCCAAACGGGGTTGTGGCCCGGTCGGAGCCGGCAGCCGGCCGAGGAGTTGGTACAGGCCGAGGTCGGGGTCGGCGTTCGCCTGAGCCTCGTCGGCGGCCCGGGCGAGGTCGAGGCGACCGCTGTCGCGGAAGAGCTGGGCGAGGAAGCCGTCGGCGAGCATGCGGACGGCGTCCGGCCACGCCTGGGCAAGGCCGCCAGCGAGGTCTTCGACGCTGCGGCACGTCTGGCCGGAAGGCAAGACGAGCGGCCGGACGAGCAGGCCGACCGGGGCGGCGAGCGGGTTGAGGACCGCCCCGTCGTGGTGACAGTAGACCGCCTCGTCCGGGTTGGCGTGCTGACAGCGGGGGCAGACCTGGGCCATTTTGCGACTTCCACCTCGACCGGGGTCGGACGGCCGTCCTCGGCCGTCTTCTGTGCCAGGCGGACGGCCGAGGACGGCCGTCCGACACGGATCAAGTCAAGGGCGGTGCGAACTCAAGGCCCCCGGGCGACCGGTGCCACGGGGGGCACCGCCGCCTGGAGCAACGCCGCGGCCAGGACGGCCAGCAGCGCGAAGGCCAGGCCGCCGCCCAGGAACAGCAGGACGGCGCGGACCCGGCTGCCGCCCACCTCGGCCGGCGTCGGGTAGAGCAGGAACGCCCCGCGCCACAGGGCGACGACGTTCGGGGCCAGGGCGAGGGTAAACAGCGGCAGGAACAGGATCGCCGGCACCCAGTAGCCGACCCGCGCCGGGGAAGAGGGCGTGGGGTCCCAGGGCGGGGCGAGGGCGTAGGCGAGCAGCGCCAGCGGCAGGTGGACGGCCAGCGCGCGCTTGAACGTCATCCGCCCCCACCCCGCGAGGACGAACTGGACGCCGTGGTAGGCCGCCAGATAGAAGGCCCACAGGGGCAGCCACGGGGAGACCGGCATCCCGGCCAGCCGCGGCGCGGCGACCGCGATCACTGCCAGGGCCCAGACGACGCAAGCGAAGCCGACGCCGGCGACGAGCAGGCCGTACCACCACGGCGACGCGGGCGGCATGACGCGCCGCCACTGCGCCGCCGGGTCGAGGTCCTCGCGTCGGCCGGGCCCATCGACGGCGTGCTCCGCCACGAAGAGGACGAACTCGGAGTCGCCGAGGAAACCGAGCAGGAGGGTGGCCCGCGGGTTGCCGAACCGCGGGTCTTGCAACAGGCGCAACACGACGCCCCGCCAGGTCCGGCGCGGCAGGCCGACCAGGTGGCGGGCGGTGCCGCCGCGCCGCAGCAGCGTGTGCGCCAGGTGCGTCTCCTCGACGCCGTGCAGGCCGACGAACCATTCGGCTGGCCGCCAGAATGCCTCGACGAAGTGGGGCTCCAGCGCGTCCCGCGCCCGGCTCAGGGCCCGGTTGTCGGCGTCGAGGTCCCCGGTGAACCCGCGCCGGACCGACCGGTAAACGTCGCCGCCCCAGAACCCCCGCCACAAAATGAGTGCGGGGAGTAACAGCAGCACCATCGCCGCCGAAATGCCGACGATGAACAAGGCGATCACCAGGATCATCGCGGGATGAAGCAGTGCCACGTAGCCGATTATTGCCAGGAAGCTGACGACGAAGACAATGAAGGAACTGCCCTCCAGGCACCGATAGAGCGTCTCTCCAGGGGCGAGCACCGGGGCCGGGAAGGAGGCCCCGTGCACCGCCGGCACGAACATGGTCGTGGACCGGTAAACGGGGAGTTCCAGCGCCCGCCACGGCCACCAACGCCAAGCCGCCCGCCGCGCCTGCAGTTGCTGGAGCAGGGCCCGCGCCAGGTCGGCCGGCCGGGCCGCCGCGAGCGGCCGGGTCGCTTCGGCGAGCAACTGACGGTGCAGCGGCTCGTCCGAGGCGAGATAAGCCGGCAGGGTTTGCAGCGGCACCCGGCCCTGCTGAAGGACGTGGTCGCTCATGGGGAGGCACGCGCTGCCGCCGAGCAGGTCGAGCAGCGGGTTGTCGCGCGCCGATTCGGCGGCCGGCAGTTCGGGAGCCAGGCATACCCACAACCGCACGAGCGGGCCGACCAGCTCGCCGCCCCAGACCGCCAGCGACAGGACCCGGCGCAGCAGCCGCGTCAGGTCGAGGTCCGGCCGGCGGCGCAGCTCGGCCGCCACGTCCGGGATGGCCGATTCGCTCAACTGGCACGCGGTCCTGACGGCTCGGGCCAGCGGGCCAACGCCTTCCGCCTCCGCGACGAGGGCCCGCGCCAGGAGAGCGCGGGCCGGGCCGAGGTCGGGCAGGGCCACCCCGGCGTGCAGCAGGAGCCGTTCAAAGCGGACGAATCGGGAAGCAATCCGGACCTTCCGCCAACCGCTCGCGGCGGCGGCCCCGGCGAGCAGGTCACGGGCAACGCCCCCGGCGCGGGCGCGCAGCCAGCCCGCCGTGGTGTTGCGGATCGCCAAGCCCCCGCCGAGGAGCACCACGCCGCCAAGCGACCAGGCCGGCAGCAGTTCCGTAACCTTCCAGCCCGCCAGGCCGAAGGCAACGAGAATCGCCACCCAGTTACACGCCCAGTTGATCGACCAGCCCATCCCGTGGACGGCCAGCACCGCGGCCATCGAAAAGGGCACATACCGGCGTGGCGTCGCCTCTTTTTCCTGTGCCGGTAGCGCCTCCCATTGCGGCGCGGCGGGCCGCGGCGCGGGTTCCTCGAGCAGGGCCGTCACGAGGCAGCGTTCGACGAACGGATACTCGTCCCGGTTGGCCAGCACGCCGCGCGTCTCCTCGCGAAGCCGGGCGGCGCGCTCGTCGCCCGGCTCGGCCAGCAGCCCCAGCGCGGCCACCTTGAGCATCGAACGCCGCTGCTCGTCCGGCTCGAGGTCGATCAGTGGCAGGGCGGCCGTCACCTCGCCGCGGAGCAGCAGCCCCTCCAGGTCGGCGCTCTCGGCCCGCAGCGCGTCGGCGACGTCGCAGTACAGCCCGGCGCAGCGGACCAGGTCGTCCCAGCCGTCCTCCCCCCGGCCGGCCAGCCGCTCCGCGGCGCGGCGCAGCACGGCCAGCGCCGCTGTCCCGCCGAGGCCCTTGCGCAACGCCGACGCCAGGGCCGGCGACTGCGCCCGGCGGTGGTCGTCCCAGCGCCCGGTCTCTGCGAGGTGCTCCAGCGTCCGCCGCAGGGCGTAGGCCGACATCCGCCCCGGCCCGCGTCGGAACTCGGCCCAGCACACGTCCGCCAGGCGCTCCCGCCCCTGCCGGACGCTGACCCGGAACGGGTTGTCGCCGGTCTGCAGCCAGTCGAGCATCGACCGATGGTACAGGGCGTAGGTCCCCTCTCTCGCCGGCAGGAAGCTGCCCAGCGATCGCAGCACGCCGGGCAGGGCATAGTCGAGATCGAGGCCGGTCGCCGCGGCCAGCAGGGGGGCGTCGGGCGGCTCCGGGGCGGCGGCAACCACCTCCAGGACGCGCCGGGCGTCGGCGTAGCCCGCTTCGTCCGGGAAGCGCTGGCGGAAGGATCGCTCGAACAAGCCGGCCAGGCCGACCGGCAGCTGGTCGAGCTGGTCCGCCGTCAGGGTGCCGATCTCGATCGCCCGGAGTACCTCGACCGCGTAGAGGAAGTTGCCGCCGGCCCGGGCAGCGACGGCGTCGGCGGTCGCCGACGCCCCGGCGAGGCGCTCGTCGAGGTAGCGGCGCAGGTCGCCGACGTTGCTGGCCGACGACGCGTCCAGCGGCAGCCGACGCAGCCGGCCCAGGCCGTTGAGGACCGCCGGCTCCGGCCGCGACGTGCAGACCAGCCGCAGCCACGGCGGCAGCTGCTCGCTCGTCGCCGCCAGCACGGCCAGGATGGTCGTCGCGCCGCCGCGCCAGAGGAGGGCTTCGTCGAGGGCATCGACGAGCAGGTAGCGCGCCGGCCCGCCGGGCGGCGGCAGGCTCCGCAGCGGCTGCAGGACGGCCTGCTCCAGCGCCCCGATCGGGTCTTGCTGGTAGCCGCCTTCCTGTAAGAACCGCAGCCGGTTCGGGTCGGCCCGCAGCGCCTCGGCGTACTCCGGCAGGCGGACGGTCAGCTGGGCGGCGATCGACTGGACGAACCGGCCCGGGTCGAGCGTCTCGGTCGTCTCGGCCCGGCAGCAGTGGTAGGCCAGCACCTGCTCGCCGGCGTTTCGGTGCGTCAGCCAGGCGACCAGCGAGGTCTTGCCGACGCCCGGCTCGCCGGTGATGAGCAAGGCCCGCTCGGCCGGCAGGGCCCGCCAGCGGTCGATCTCGGCCAGGAGCCAGTCCCGGCCGACGAAGTGTCGGCGGCGCTCTTCGAGGTAGGCGTCGAAGTCGAGCGGCGGCGGGTGGCCCCAGGCACGCAGCCGCGGCCGGCCCTCCAGAGCCAGTTCGACGCCCTCGACCAGCCGGCGCAAGCCGGCCCGGTAGACCGCCTCGTTCGACCAGCGCGTCAGGTCGATATAGTCGAGGCGGAATAGGCAGAACGGCGGCGAACACGGCACGGCCAGCACCGGCACGACCGGCACCGGGCGGGCCCCGAAGCGGGCGTAGCTGATCTCGTCGAGGCAGACGCCGTCGGTGCTGGCCGGGTCGTCGCGTGACGCCGTCCGGACGGCGTGCGGGCTGAGCAGCGCCACGACGACGTCGCTGCGGCCGAGGCCGTCGCGGATCTGCTCGTCCCAGGCCCGCCCGGCCTTGATCTCGGCCCGGTCCAGCCAGACGTCGTAGCCGGCCGCGTCCAGGTCGGCGACGAGGCGGTCGGCCAGCGCGGCGGCGTCGGCCCGGCCGTAGCTGAGGAACAACCGCGGGCGTGGCGGACGACTCATTGGCCTGCTCCGGGGTGTGGGGTCGGGGCACCGCGCCGGCTGGCCCGCCGGCAGGCGTGGGCCTCCCGGGCCTGGAAGCGGAGCACCACCTGGCCGAGCTGGATCCGATCGCCGTCGTGCAGCTCCCGGCATTGTACCACCGGCTCGCCGTTGACCCGGGTCCATTCCGGCGGCGCGCCCTCGTTCCAGAGCAGGTAGCGGTTCCCCTCGCGCCGGATCGTCGCGTGGCGCTTCTCGATCCGCATGTCGCGGAAGAGCGGGATGTCGACGTGCTCGTCGCGGCCGAGCGACGACACGGCCTTGTCCAGGCCGTACTCGCGGCCCTCCTGCCAGCCGGCCAGCACGCGCACGCTCGCCGGTTGGAACGCGGCCCGCACCAGGGCCGACAGCGAGCCGATGCATGCGCCGAGGATCACCAGACCGACGGCGCTCCAGACGGCCGCTTGCTCCGGCTGGTTCAGCGACAGAAGATAGAACGCCCCGAAGGTCGCCCCGCCGACAAAGCCGCCGATGGTGCCGCCGAGTGTCGAGTAGCTCATCCGGCCGAGCGACCGGGCGGCGATGCCTTCGCTGAGGCCAATCGCCACGCCGAGGCAGAGCCAGCCGAGGCCGCGCGCGGACAGCGTCAGGACAATGATGATCGCGTTGCCGCGCGTTGCGCCGAGGCGGCCGACCAGGGCGTAGTTGACCACGTCGCCGACGAACATCCCCAGCGCTCCGCCGACCGCTCCGAGAACGACGCCGATGCTCGCCAGGCGCAGGACGCGCAACAGCGCCCCGTCGCGGATCGCCTCGCCGGCAACGACGAGGTAGCCGATCGCCCCGCCGACGAGCGCTCCGCCGAGCAGGGCCTGCGTCGTGGCCGCGGCGTCGCGCGGGACGAGTATACCGAAAAGGAGCCAGCCGAGCAGGCCGCCCAGGCCGCCGAAGACGGCGTTGTCGTAAATGCGGCCCCAGACGCCCATGCCGGCCCTCCCCCGTCCCAGGATATAATACCGCCGTGGCCGTCGCGTTGGCCGACCCGTCCGGAGTGCCGTCATGCGCCGCGTCGTCTTCGTCGTCCTGGGCCTGCTCGAAATCGCCGTCGCCGGGGTGCTGTTCGTCGCCGTCGTCGCCCTGCCGACCGACGGCCAGGTGCGCGAGCCGGCCGGCAAGATCGAGGCCGTCGCCCGCCACGCCGAGGATCAGGTCGACCGTCTCCGCGACAAGGTCGCCGGACTGCGCGAGCGGCAGCCGATGGTCCGGCTCGTCGCCGACCAGATGCGCGAGCAGACCCGCACCCTGACCGACGCCCTGATGAGCCAATCGCTCGACGTGGACACGATCGCCACGGTGCGCGACGCCCTCGGCGACGTGGCGACCGGGCTCGACGCGGCGAAGGAGCACCTCCGCCCCGAGGCGGCGAAGCAGCTGCGGGCCGCCCTCAAGGCGACCGGCGACTTTCTGGAGACGAAGGTGGCGAAGGGTGCGGAGGAGGTCGCCGGTAAGCTCGACAAGACAGTCGAGGCGATCCAGGGCGACGCGGACAACCTCCAGAAGCTGCTCCGCCAGGCGGCCCCGGACCTGAACGCCGCGCGGGAGATCCACGCGGGGTTGGGACGGTTCGAGCAGGGCCTGGCCCAGATGCAGGAGACGCTCAAGATGCCGGGCCTGCCGGTGATGCGTGACGGCTTCCAGGGCCTCGAAGACGCCCTCGGGGCTGGGGCGGACCGCGTCGAGAAGCTCGCCGGCTACACCTACCCGGTCGTCCGCTTCGAGGGCCTCAAGCCGGTCGTCGATCAGAAGGCGTTCTGGCCGGAGGGCGGCACGATCGCCGAGGGGATGCGCAAGGCGGCGAAGGGCTCGACCGCCGCCGGTAAGGAACTCGACAAGCTGAGCAAGGACCTGCCGAAGATCCGCACCGCGGTGGACGAGAGCCGGACGGTCATCGCCAAGACGCGCGAGGGCCTGGGGCTGGCGCTGAAGCAGCAGGACATGCTCGAGCCGCTGCTCAAGCGCGTGCCGGAGCAGGCCGCCCGCCTGGCGGAGGAGCTGCCGAAGTTCGCCGCCGACCTGAGCCGACTCCTGCGCGAGGCCGGCCAGGTAAAGGAGGTCGTCGCACTGATCCGCGAGGGGGAGGCGAGCCTCGACCAGGCGATCGACGGCTGGCCGCGCGTGCGGACGAGCCTCGGCAAGGCGGCCGAGGTGCTGCGGACGACGCAGCGGCAACTCGGCGTCGCCGTGGACAACAAGGACCAGTACGAGGCGGCCCTAAAGGTCGGGGCGATGCTCGCCCAGGCGTTCACGGCGGCGTTGCCACTGTTCACCGAGCAACTGGAGGCCGACCTCGGCCAGCACGAGGAGTCGCTCGCCGAGCTGCGGACCCAGCTCGGCGAGGTGCGCGAGACGATCCCGGCGTTCGCCGACGGGACCATCCGATTGCTGACGCTAGGCCGGTGGCTGCTCGGCCTGGTCGGCGTCATCTTCCTGGTTCACGGGTTGAGCGTGGCGTTCACGCCGGCGAAGGCGTGAACGCGGCCGTTTACAGACTCAGTGTCCCCGTCCGGATCAGGTACGCCAGTTGGCTCCGCTGCGCCGGCTGGAGGACGGCGTGGATCTCGCGCAGCGCCTTCAGCACGGCGTCGCGGAGCCGCTGGGCGCTGGCGACGCGGAGGTCGCCGGCCTCGGTCGCCTTCGCCTCGTCGAACGCCTCGCCGGTCAGGGCGTCGGCGAAGCCGGCGACGGTGCGCCGGCGATCGACCTCGGCCTGGGCGCGTTCGGTCTTGAGCTGGTCGAGGACTCGCGCCAGCGCGGCGATCTGCGCGTCGTCGAGCTGGAGCTGGTGGGCCAGGAACCGCAGCGGCCGGCGGACGCCGAAGCCGCCGCCGAGTGCGTCTTCCATCTCTTCGCCCTGGCCTTCCCAGGTACGCTCGCGATGGCCGCAACGGCCGCGCTTGTGGTGGTGGTGACGGTGGTCGTGAACGGGGCCACAGCCGGAATGGGCCGGGTGCATGAGAGGTCTCCTGTCGCGCGGGGCGGTCGCACCCGCGGGGAATCGAACGGCGTGGGCACGTCGCCTCACGCTGACCGCATCGTAACGCGGCCGGCGTGCGAGTCAAGGGGGACGGCGATTTCTACAATCACCGCACCCGAACCGCTCCCCCGTCGAGGGCACGACCGATGCAACTGGCGCGCGTCTGGACCCCGGAAGGCTCCATCGAGACCGGCCTGCTGGAGGGCGACCACGTCCACCTGCTGCGCCACGCCGACGACGGCCAGGTGCGCATGGCCGAGGTGCTGCACAGCGAGCACCCGACCGAGCGGGCGCGCATCCTCCGCACGGCGAGCCGCAAGAGCTTCCCGGCCGACCAGGTGCAGTTCCTGCCGCCGGTCGAGGACCAGGAGGTGTGGGCCGCCGGGGTGACGTACATCCGCAGCAAGGCCGCCCGCGAGGCGGAGTCGGAGGGGGCGGCCCGGTTCTACGACATGGTCTACACCGCCCCGCGGCCGGAGCTGTTCTTCAAGGCGACGCCGCGCCGCGTCATCGGCCCGGGCGGCCTCGTCCGCATCCGGCAGGACGCCCGCTGGAGCGTGCCGGAGCCGGAGCTGGCCCTGGTCGTGTCGCCCGACCTGCGCATCGTCGGCTACACGGTCGGCAACGACATGTCGAGCCGCGACATCGAGGGCGAGAACCCGCTGTATCTGCCGCAGGCGAAGGTCTACACCGGCTCGTGCGCGATGGGGCCGGTCGTCACGCTGGCGGAGTTCCTGCCGCCGGCTTCCCAGGTGTCCATCGAGCTGGTGATTACGCGCGGCGGCCGGGAGGCGTTCCGCGGCGCGACGACGCTGGAGCGGATGGCCCGCAAGCTGCCCGACCTCGTCGAGTGGCTCGGCCGGGACAACGACTTCCCGGACGGCGTGATCCTGTTCACCGGCACCGGGGTCGTGCCGCCGGACGACTTCACCCTGGCGTCGGGCGACGTGGTGACGATCGCGGTCGCCGGCATCGGCACGCTGGAGAACCGCGTGGCGTGATGATCGCACGGGCGCTTCGACCCACCGGCTCCGCCGGAGGGTGGCTATCGTCCCGCGGCGGGGCGCGGCCTCCAGCCGGGCAGGGCCTGCTCCAGGTCCACCACGTACACCTTGTGCTCGTCCCCCCCGAAGCCCGATGTCCCGATGGCCAGGTGCCGGCCGTCTGGCGCGAAGGCCAGCGAAAAGACCATCAGGCCCCACTTGCCCGGCGTGAGGCTCCCGATCCGCTTGGCGCTGGGTAGCTCGACGAGGTCGATGCCTCCTTCCAGCTTCCCGACGGCGAACACGCTACCGTCCGGCGTGAAGGTTCCCCCGGACGGAGGTTTGCCGCACATGAAGTCCGGCAGTTGCTTCCCCGCGGCGAGGTCCATCGGCAACACGACCGCGCCCGTCTCCTGCGTGAGCACGGCGAATCGGCCGTCGGGCGAGACGGCGAACGCCCCGCGGGGCTCGCCGGGCTGTGGGCTCACCGGACGTCGGACCAGGTCGTAACCGCCTCGGCCGTTCGAGGAGTTCCACGCGGACGTGAACGGGGGCAGGTCCGCGACCGGCACCCCCTTTTCGAGCGACCAGACCTGATCCAGGCGGCGATCCGCGCCGTCCGGAAGGTGGCCGGCGGTGATGACCAACTTGCCCTCCTGACGGATCTGGACGACACGCAACCCGGCCGCGGAAGGGCCGAGCTGACGCAGCCGCTTGCCCGTGTCGGCGTCCCACTCGACGAGGTGCGTGCCTTCCGCGCCGAGGACGGTTTTTCCGTCTCCGCGAAAGGCGGCATCCCGGACCGGGTCGGGGCCCGCCTCGCAACGGGAGACGACGGCCCCGTCGGCAAGGCCCAGGACGACCGGCCCGCCCTTGTAGCCGCCGGCGACGATCCGCTGCCCATCCGGCGAGAAGTCGGCGTACCGGAGGCCGTCCTCCAGGGACAGCTGTTTCCCCTTCGCGACCCCCGTGGCGGCGTCGTAGGTGTTCAGCCCGGACGCTCCCACCACCAACGTCTGGCCATCCGGAGTGAAGCCGAGCCAGCCAGGGATGCCCTCCGCGTCGATGACGACGCGCTGTCCGGCGAAGTCGATGCGGGGCGGGACGGGAAGGACCGCAGGCTGGAAGGGGACGGCCGGTCGGTTGACGACCACCGGGGCGTTCCTGGGCGGGGGCCCGCTCGGATCGGGGGCATTGAAGGCCAGAAAGAGCACCACGGCCAGGAGGGTACCGTAGCCGGCCGCGCTGGCCAGCAGCATCACGACGACGCGCAAGGCGACCGGCCAGCGCTCCCGGCTGGCGACCGCGAAGCAAAGCGCGGCCAGGCCGGCTCCCAGCCCGCCCCAGATGGCCCCGCCGACCGTGAGGATCGGGATGCCGACCGGCAGCAGCGCCAGCACCCAAAGATACCCGGGGAGCTGGTAGTCCCGGGCGTGGGGAATCAGCCCGTCGCCGGTGACGTACTCGGCGAGGTCGCGGGCCAGCCTGTCGCAGTACCAGCCCACCCGAACGACGGTCAATTCCACGTCCGCGCCGTCGTGTTCGACCCGGAGCGACGGCCCGGTCAGGTATTCGGCCGGCGTCCCGACCGGGATGTCGATGGCGTCCTTCTTCCGAGATAGTCGCAGGCCGTGGCGATCCACCTTGGCCTGGTAACTCCCCTTGAGGGAATGCTTGCGGCTGGGCTTCACTTTCACGGCGAACGTGAGGGGCGGTGGCATCGGCTCTCCCCGGGGGAGTTCGTGAATCGCGCGCGGCATCCCGGCGTCGGCGTTATACCGCGCGCTGGCGTGCTCGGCACGGGACTTACGCCGTGACAGCCCGAGCCGACCACCGACCCATCGGCACCGGCACCAGGCACCCGAATGGGCGGAACCCGCTCTCCGGTGCGGAGGCGTTCCCCAGGTGTCTCCCTCGGAGGACGTCCTGACCGACACACGACCGTCAGCGTGCCGCCCCGTTCGAGCGCCGTTCGTGCCGCGGCAGGTCGTGTCGATTCCCAGGCGGCGACCGCATCGACCTCGTCGGCCACCCACCTCCCTGTGAAAAGGGTCCGCGCTCGTATCCGCCGCAACCCGATTCGGCCGCCGCACTGGAGTCGGCGGCCCTCCGCGAGGTACAATGCAATAGGGATTCCCGCCGAAAGCCGCACCACGAGCCGACCCATGACCACGCCACGCCTCTCCAACGACGACCTGGTCCGCACCCTGTCCGAGGCGTACTCCGCCCTGCACGACCAGATCGGCAAGGTCATCGTCGGCCAGCACGAGGTCGTCGAGCAGCTCCTGATGGCCCTCTTCTCGCGCGGCCACTGCCTGCTCGAGGGCGTGCCCGGCCTGGCCAAGACGCTCCTCGTCTCGACCGTGTCGCGCATCCTGCACCTGTCGTTCAAGCGCATCCAGTTCACGCCGGACCTCATGCCGGCCGACATCACCGGGACGGACATCCTCCAGGACGACCCGGAGACCGGCCGGCGCAAGTTCCAGTTCCTGCCCGGGCCGATCTTCGCCCACATGATCCTTGCGGACGAGATCAACCGCACCCCGCCAAAGACGCAGGCCGCCCTGCTCGAAGCCATGCAGGAGCACCGCGTCACGGCCGGCTCGCAGACGTATCGCCTGCCGTCGCCGTTCTTCGTCCTGGCGACGCAGAACCCGATCGAACAGGAAGGCACCTACCCGCTGCCCGAGGCCCAGCTCGACCGCTTCATGTTCAACATCGTCGTCGGCTACCCGACCCGCGACGAGGAGATCGAGATCATGAAGCGGACGACCGGCAACGTGAAGCCGGAGCTGAAGCCGGTCCTCGACGCGCAGCAGATCCTCCAGATGCAGCAGCTCGTCCGCCAGGTCATGGTCGCCGACCACGTCTACGCCTACGCGGCCGACCTCGTCCGGGCGACCCGGCCACGCGAGGACGGCGTGCCGAAGTGGGTCCCGGAGCTGATCGCCTGGGGGGCCGGGCCGCGGGCGTGCCAGTACCTCATCCTCGGGGGCAAGGCCCGGGCATTGCTCGAAGGACGGGTACATGTCACCACCGACGATATCGCCGCCGTCGCGTACCCGGTGCTACGACACCGGCTCGTCACGACGTTCCACGCCGACGCGGAGGGCATCTCGACCGACGAGATCATCCACAAGCTGATCGGCGCGGTCGGTCGGCCCCAGGAGGCGGCGGCGGCGCGGGCGCGGCGTTGAGGCGATACGGGGAGACGCCGACATGGCCCACACGCGAATGCAACTCGATCCGACCTCGCTGGCGCGCTACGGCCGGCTCGCCCTGCTCGCGCGCGGCCTGGTCGAGGGCTTCCTGACTGGCCTGCACAAGAGCCCGTACAAGGGCTACAGCGTCGAGTTCGCCGAGCACCGCCAGTACTACCCCGGCGACGAGATCCGCCGGATCGACTGGCGCGCCGTGGCGAAGACGGACCGCTACTACATCAAGGAGTACGAGGAGGAGACGAACCTCCGCGCCCACCTCGTCGTCGACGCCAGCGGCAGCATGAGCTACGCCGGCAAGTCGGCGTCGAAGTTCGAGTACGCCCAGCACCTCGCCGCGGCGCTGACTTACCTGATGCTCGCCCAGCGCGACGCCGTCGGCCTGGTGACGCACGACACGCAGCTGCTCGGCCAGATCCCGCCGAAGACTTCGTCGAAGCAGTTGCTGCAAATCGTGCAGATGCTCGAAGCGACCGCCCCGGGCGGCGAGACGGCCCTGGCCCCGATCTGGGACCGGATGGCGGAGCAGCTCGGCCGGCGCGGCCTGGTCGTCCTCTTGAGCGACTGCTTCGACGACGTGCCGGCGCTGACGCGGGCCCTGCGCCACCTGCGCCACTGCCGGCACGAGGTGCTGCTGTTCCACATCCTCGCCCCGGAGGAGATCGACTTCCCGTTCGGCAAGATGACGCAGTTCCGCAACCTCGAAGAGGCGTCGCACCGCCTGCTGGTCGACCCGGCCCGGCTGAAGCGCGAATACCAGGCGAACTTCGAGCGCTTCCGCACCGAGCTGCGCGACGCGTGCAGCCGGAGCCAGGTCGATTACCACCTGGTCCGCACCGACGAGCCGATCGAGCGGGCGCTCGGCGTCTACCTCACCCGCCGCCAGGGCCGCCGCTAGGAGCCGCACCCATGCCGTTCGCGTTCCACCTGCCCTGGTTGCTCGTCGGCCTGGTCGCCGTCGTCGTGCCGATCCTGATCCATTTGCTCAACCGCCGGCGGTTCGAGGTTGTCGATTGGGGGGCGATGCGCTTCCTGGAGCAGAGCCAGAAGACGCGGCGCAAGGTCTTCTTCGAAGACTTCCTGCTCCTGCTCTTGCGCATCGGCCTGATCGCCCTGCTCGTCTTCGCTCTCGCTGGGCCGTTCCTGACGCGCACCGTCAGCGTGCCCGGCAGCCGGCCGGCGCGCGACGTCGTCCTGGTCGTGGACGGCTCGGCGAGCATGGGCTGCCTGACGGCCGAGGGGGCCGAGTCGGCCCGCGACGCGGCCGTGGCGTGGGCGAACGGCCTGCTCGACGAGCTGCAACCCGGCGACGCCGTCGGCCTGGTCGATGCCCGCGAGCAACCGGCCGTGCTGCTCGCGCCGACGGTCGATCACGAGCGCGTGCGGCGGGCCCTGGCCGAGCTGCCGCCGCCGGAGGGCGGTTGCGACGCGCCGGCCGCCCTCGACGCGGCCCGGAGGTTGCTCAAGGAGAGCAACCGCGGCGTGCGCGACGTGCTGGTGTTGACCGACGGCCAGAAGGCCGGCTACGCCGACGCGGCGACCCGGCTGCGCTGGGAGATCCTCGCCACGCAGGAGGCCGCCGCCCGCAAGCGCGACGACTACCGCACCGCCCCGACGCTGCGCCTGGTGACGCTCGACCAGCACCGGACCACGACGCCGCCGAACTGGTCGCTCGGGCCGCTGCGGACGACGCGCGGCGTCGTGCCGGCCGGGCGCGAGGTCCTCTTCCGCGGCGAGGTCGAGGTGCGCGGCAAGACGGCCGACGGTCCGCCGCACCGGGTGTCGCTGCTCGTCGACGGCAAGCCGGTCCGCGACCTGGGCATGCCGGGTGTGTGGAAGGCCGACAGCGGCAAGGTGCCGTTCAGCTTCACCCACCGCTTCCCGCGGCCGGGATCGCACCTCGTCACCGTCGTCCTGGAGCCGGACCCGCCGAAGGGCGAGTGGCCGGAGGGCTTCCAGCCGCGCGACTTCGTCCCGGGCGACAACCGCCAGGACTTTGCCCTGGAAGTGGTCCCCTATCTGCCGGTCCTCCTCGTCGACGGCGGCGACGACCCGGCGGCGACGGATCGTGGCGTCGTCTACCTGCGCTCGGCGCTGGCCCCCGCGGGCGACCCGGCCCCGGCGGTGCGCGTCACGGCGGTCGGCGTCGGTCGGTTCGAGCCGGCGAGCCTCGTCGGCCAGCGCGTCGTCGTCCTCCAGGACGTGGCCGGCCTGACCGACGCCCAGAACGAGGCGATCGAGCGCTTCCTCAACGACGGCGGCGGCGTCCTCGTCGCGCTCGGCCCGCACGCCGACGCGGCGAAGCTGAACGACAAGGCGTTCCGCGAGGGCCGCGGCTGGCTGCCGGCCCGGCTCGACAAGGCCGAGGGCGACGAGAACAAGCCGGAGGCCGGGGCGAAGATCGTCGTCGGCACGTCGGCCCACCCGGCGATGGAACTCTTCCGCGAGGTGACCGGCCCGGGCAGCATCGAGACGGCCCGCTTCCCGCGCTACTGGCTGGCGACCGTCCCCGGCGGCGACGCGGCCGGCAGCGTCATGGCGATGCTGCGGACGCCGACCGGCCAGACGCCGTTCCTGGTCGAGCGCCCCTACGGGGCCGGCAAGGTCGTCCTCTGCACGGTGCCGCTCGACGCGGCGTGGGGGGCGACGTTGCCGCGCCTGCCGGCGATGGTGCCGATGGTCAACGAGCTGGTCAGCTACCTGGCCGGCGTCCGGACCGCGGGCTACAACCTCGCCGCCGGCGAGCCGCTGCGGTTCCGCTCCGAGCGCGACGAGCCGCTGGCCGGCTTCACGCTCCGGCTGCCCGGTAGTGACGACGCCCTGCCACTGCGCGATACGCCCGGCCCGGGCGTCATCGTCGCGGCGAAGACGCCGGTGCCACCGCGCGGCATGGCCCTGTCGATCGACTCGACGCGCCGCAGCGGCGTCTATCGCCTCGGCGTGCCGCAGCGGGTGGCGGTCGTTTGCCCGGACGACCAGGCCGAGGCGTGGAAGAAGGCCGGGGCGGCCGAGGCCGGCGACGACGCCCTGGTGAAGAAGATCACAGACGAGGGCTGGCTCGACTTCGACCTGCTCGTCTGCACGGCCGACAGGAAGGACCGCCTCGCCCGGCTGGAGCCGGCCCTGAAGCCGCGCGGCTTGCTGCCCGACGAGACGAGCGGGTCGCTGCTGAAGAGGGACGTCGAGCCGGCGGCGACGCTAGAGGGGTTGCGGCAGCGGACGGTCTCCTACGTCGTCGGCCGGGACCGTGCCGAGGCGGACCTTACGCCGCTGACGGAGCCGGACAAGGCCGACCTGACCCGGCTGACGGCGGCGGAGTTCCTGGCCGACCGGGCCGACTTCGCCGTCGAGCGCCGGGACGTCGAGGAACGGCCGGAGCTGTGGTGGATGCTGCTGCTCGGCCTGGTCGGCCTGCTGTGCGGCGAGGTGTGGTTGACGAGCCGGATCGTGAGGGCCAAGGCATGACCCGCTACGACCTCCCCTGGCCGGGCACGTCGCTCGTGCTCGACCTGCCGTTCGCCGGGCTCGGCCCGGTCTGGCAGCCGGTCGTCCTCGGCGCGATCGCCGTCGTTCCGCTCGTCCTCATCCTCTGGCTCCTGTGGAACGAGCTGCGCCTCGTCTCGCGCGGCGTCGCCTTCGTGCTGCTCGCGCTGCGCCTGCTGCTCCTGGCGATCGTCGTCGGCCTGGTCTGCTTCCAGCCGAAGGTCGTCGCCGAGACGCGCCGCAAGGAGCCGGGCCGGGTCGTCGTCCTCGTCGACCGCTCGGCCAGCCTCGACGGCACCGACCGGCAGCGTCCCCTGCCGGACAAGCTGCGCCTCGCAAAGGCCCTCAACCTGGCCGGCGGCGACCTCGCCGCCTGGCTCGCCGACGCCGAGGCCGGCCGGCCGCGCGACGACGACCCGGGCTTCGTCTCGCTCGTCTCGAAGCTGGACAACCTGTCGCATTCCGAGGTCGCCCGCCGCGTCCTCGACAAGGGCGGCCTCGGCCTGCTCGACAAGCTCGCCCGCCGGCACAAGGTGGAGATCTTCGGCTTCCACCGCCAGACGTGGGAGGCAGACGGCACCGACCTGGACGCCCTGTTCGCCCCGGCCGACGTCCCCGGCGGCGACGCCCTGCACACCGACCTGCGCGCCGCCCTCGAACGGGCGGGGCAGGGGGCCAACGACGTGCTCGGCGTCGTCGTCCTGACCGACGGCCAGCACAACCACGGCGACTCGCCGGTCGGCCTGGTCGCCGACTGGCAGGGGCGCGTCCCGGTCTTCCCGATCGCCCTGGGGGCGAAGGTGCCGCCGGCCGACGTGGCCGTCCTCGCCGTGCAGGCCCCGTCGCGGACGCTCAAGGACGACGACGTCTCGGTGAAGGTGAACTTCCGCGTCGTCGGCCTGCCGGCCCAGGACCTCGACGTGACGCTCTCGCTCGACGGCCCGATGGGCAAGAAGCTGCACCAGCGGACCATCGCCCACGACGGCAAGAAGCGCAACTACGAGGAGACGTTCAGCCTCAAGCTCGGCGAGGTCGGCACGAAGAAGCTCGTCGCCAAGGTGACGCCGGCCAAGGCCGAGGAGGCCCGGGTCGAGAACAACCAGGCGTCGGCCGACGTGCTCGTCACCGACGACAAGGCGCGCGTGTTGCTGGTCGATGGCGAGATGCGCTGGGAGTCGCACTACCTGGCGGTCGCCCTGACGCGCGATCCGAAGATCCGCCTGCGCAAGGTGATCTTCGACCAGCCCCGGCTGCGCGACGACCTGACGGTGGCGCAGATGGACGAGCTGGGCGTGCCGCACCAGAAGCTGCCGGAGGGGGCCGACGCCCTGGGCGAGTACCAGTGCGTCATCCTCGGCGACGTGCCGCCGGAGCAGCTGCCGCTGGCCGACCGAAAGCGGCTGGAGAAGTTCGTCGCCGAGCGCGGCGGCACGCTCGTCGTCGTGGCCGGGAAGCGGTCGATGCCGCTCGGGTTCCCGTCGCGGGAGGGGGACGAGCCGGACCCGCTGGCGAAGCTGCTGCCGGTCGAGGCGGCGAAGGCGGTGTCGATCAAGGAGGGCTTCGGCGTCGCCCGGACGGCGGCCGGCCTGGACCAGCGCTTCCTGGAGATGGAGCCGGAGCCGCGCGACAACGACGCGCGGTGGGCGAGCTTCCCGCCGTCGTACTGGGCGGTGGTCGGCAAGCCGAAGCCGGGGGCGACGGTCCTGGCGACGGCGACGAAGTCGGACCCGGCCGGGCTGTCGCCCCTGGAGCGCGAGAAGGAGCAGGCCTTGGTCGTCGTGCAGAACTACGGCCTGGGCCGGGTGCTGTTCGTCGGCCTGGACAGCACGTGGCGGTGGCGGTTCAAGGTCGGCGACACGTACCACCACCGATTCTGGGGCCAGGCGATCCGCTGGGCGGTGAGCGAGGAGAACCTCGGTACGGGGAACAAGTACGTCCGGTTCGGGACGCAGCAGCCGGCGTACACGCGCGGCCAGGACATCGACGTCGTCCTGCGGCTGGAGGAGGAGGCCGGCGTGCTGAAGCCGGGCATGCCGGTGGCGGCCCGGATCATCCGCAAGCCGGCGACGCCGGACGAGAAGGAGGAGGTCGTGGCGGTGGTGCCGCTGGGCCCGAAGCCGGCCCAGCCGCGGGCGTTCGACGGTGTGGTGCGGGATCTGCCGGACGGCTTTTACGAGGTGGAGCTGGCGATCCCGGACCTGGACCCGAAGATGCTGCTGCCGGACGCGGACGAGGGCAAGGAGCCGGCGAAGGGGCCGCTGCGGTCGCCGTTCACGGTCCGGCCGACGACGAGCCGGGAGTACCTGGAGCTGGAGGTGAACGACGAGCTGCTGAAGTCGCTGGCGGCGGTGACGGGCGGCAAGGTGCACACGCCGGAGGACGCGACGGAGCTGATCGACGCCCTGGTCGCGAAGTCGGTCGAGCACGTCGAGCCGCCGCGCGACCACCCGCTGTACCTGGGCTGGCCGGCGCTGGCGCTGCTGCTGGGGCTGCTATCGGTCGAGTGGCTGGTAAGGAAGGGGGCGGGGTTGCCGTGAACCCAGGGAAGCACAAGGGAAACAACGCAGCGAAATCGGCTACTGAAATGAATGACGGCATGGTCTTGACAACCCAGCAAGCGTCAAGTTCAATGTCGAGAATCGGGGGTCGAGAGCGCGTTCAGAGATGGCGTGGCGGAAGTCGTGTGATTTTAGAAGGCGAGCAGCCGAGAATTCTCACGACCTCCGTTATGCGAACCTGAAACGCCTCGAATGAGCCATACTCGTCTGCCCCTGTCATCGATTCAGCCGAACTCTTGAATCGATTGAGGAATAGAGATGCTTTCACCCCCGGCCATGCCCGAGCCGATCCGAAGTTTCTACGAGCGTTGCGTGATCACACCATTTCGGAACCACCCAGCTACTCCTGGCTGGATAGCTGAGATTACAAGTAAAGGGTGGCAGTATCACCTCAATACTGTCCTCGGTCGCGGCCGAGCCTCTTTTGATCAACCGTTTAATCAGTTATCAGCTGAGGAACGGGTACTGGTCTACTGTTACTATTACATGCAGATGCATGTCGCAAGCAACCTGGATGTTTTTCAGGAGCTACAGAACCATCGGGCTGATGCACCGTTTGAACAGTGTCTCCTCCTGGATTTTGGTTGCGGGCCGCTGACTCTCGGAGTCGCGATCGCATGGTTACACCACCTCCGTGGCAGCCATCAGGCAAATGGTCGTGTATTGCTTGATTATGTCGGAATCGAGAATAGCCAAACCATGGGCCACATGGCCGCTCGCATTCAAAACGAATCTCAACTCTTTCATGAGAAATCATCTTTTCATATTCTTCAAGATTGTAATAATCTTGATCTGCTATGCAGCCAAATCGATCAACATGCCTCTGTGCTGAGCGTCGATCGGCTGGAAGTGGTGCTCCACCTTTCGTACTTTTTTGAGAGTACATCACTCAATCTGTCTCGCTTTATAGTTACGGCACAGAGGTTGCTCTCAAGATATCCACACGCTCAGTTCTGGCTCGTTTATCAGAACCCGGCAGGTCCAGGATTCCAGGCGAACTGGGACAGGTTCAAGAAAGCACTGCCGAGGGTTCAGCCGGTATGCCAGCGCCAGGACGCCATTGCGTACGTTAATTCAACGAACCGTCAAGGGGCAATCAAGTCCGTCAAGCTTGCCTGGGAGATTATGTCGCGACCACGGCCTACTTCTATTATGGGTGGCCGAGCCAGCAAATCAACATCTGCCGATCCTTCTTCTGTTTGCGAGTTTCAATGAGCAGCAATCGCGAATTCTACCAACAGTCTTTGTTTCTTAACGCCGATGATTGTGCTCAAGCTGCGCCTGAGCAATCGATCCATATTCAAGGGTTGCAATACATTCCAACTTTCATTTCAGCAGAAGAAGAAACAGAGCTATTGCGTCAGATCGATGGGAACCCTTGGCTGACGGAGCTAAAACGACGAGTCCAACATTACGGGTATCGGTACGACTACAAGGCTCGCCATGTCGATCCTGACATGTACCTTGGCCCATTGCCGGACTGGGTTCAGCCGCTCAATCAGCGTCTCTTGGAAGCTAGGTATTTCCCTGCTATCCCTGACCAGTTGATCGTGAATGAATATGAGCCTGGCCAAGGCATTTCCGCTCATGTGGATTGTGTACCATGCTTTGGCCCAGTAGTCTGTTCAGTATCGCTCGGTTCACCGTGTGTAATGCTATTCACGTCGGTCAGCGATGAAGAGGAAGCTTCCATGCTTCTCGAACCTCGCAGTCTATTAGTCATGTCGGGTATATCTCGTTATGGGTGGAAGCACGCGATCCCAGCGAGGAAGACAGACAAGATTAGTGGACGAATCATTATGAGGCAACGGCGGGTGTCCTTGACGTTTCGCAGCGTCGTGATAGGGCAAGGATAATCCTGCCCCTGAATTACGGTTACGAACCAATCGCCGGAGCACGCCGGAGCACGATCCGAAGCCCGAGCCAACTTCCGTTCACACATGCCAAGGTAGCAGCCCTTCCGCCCAGACAGCGGCCAGGTCTTTTTCCCGGCATTCAATTCGAGCGGCTCCACCACGACCTCGTCCAGCGCCTCGACCCGCATCGCCCGGAACTGGATCGCAATCTCCAGCCCGGTACTTAGCAGGAGTGAATGGACGAACGACTCCCCCTTCACGGGCGCGTCGAACTCGTTGTAGAGGATCCAGGCCAGGCTCGACGGCGCGCCGGACAAAGACGCATGCCGGGTGAACGTGACGCCGCCCCGATCGCCGGGAACGATCCGGTACTTGATCTCGACGACAGGCCCGGCCTGGGCCGGTGTTCCCTCCAACCGGACCTGGAGGGTGCAGGTCGGCTGCGTCTTCCCCAGCGCGAGGGCGAGGATCTTCGCGTCGTGGAGGGCGTACCGGGCCAGCAGCCCGCGTACGCTCCGCGGCAACCGGCTCCGGATGGCCTGGAGTCGCTCGCGGTATGCAGCGATGTTCGCCTCCCACTCCGCGGCGGCCGCGTCGGCGTCGTCGGTCGAGCGGTAGCGGGCCAGGAGTTCCGGGGTGAAGTACTTCATCGCTTCTTCGGCTTCTTTTTCTTCCGGGCGTGCCGGCCTCACGTTCCCGGGTACGTCGGGTTGACTTGCAGCTCGACGACCTGTCGGTCGCCGTGAAACGTCGCCGTGAAGTATTGCAGCCCGTGGGCATAGCCCAGCAAGACACGCGGATAGGAGACCGGGCTGAACCCGACCAGCGCGGGCCAGGTCCGGTACTCGATCCCGTCCGTCAGCCGCAACTCGACCGTGGCGAAGCGCAGCGGGACGCCGCCCGAGCCAAATCCACGACCGATGCCGGCCGGGGCGTTCGTCAGGTCGATTCCCAGGAGGACCGCGTCGGCTTCTTCGAGGACGATCTCGTCGGCACCCGTGTCGAGGACCGCCCGCCGGATGAGGCTCCGGGCCGGGCCCGTGATCGACAGATCGACCAGGGGCCGAGGCCGCTGCGTGGCTCCGGCGAGCGTGATCGCCGGGTTCAGGATCGACACCTGGCGGTAGGGAAAGGAGAGGGCCATCCGGGTCAGACTCCGTCCGCGCTATCGACGTAGTCGAGGACCACTTCGCTGGGGTCGATCCCGAGCCGTTCCAGTTCCTGGTACAGCCCCGCCTGAGACGTCGCCGCCGCGACGATGTGCGTCCCGTCCGCGTGCCAGGCCACGCGCCGGCCCCGAAATGGGGCCAGGTATTCCGGTGACACCTTCCGCAGGTTCTCGTTGAAGCGGACCAGATCGACCCGCTCGGCTTCTCTCGGCATGGCAGCCTCCTCAAGAAAAGCAGCCCTCACCCATCGTACCGGAGCAGAATAGGGGGACGCGAACAGGTCTTCTTCCCGGCGGGCAGGTCCAGCGGTGTTCGCCCCAGGAGTTCCGGCGTGAAGTACTTCATCGCTTCTTCGGCTTCGCTGCTTACGTCGGCACGGAGAGGGGCACGGCTGGTACCGGCGGCGACCGAGGACGATCATCCGCCGCTCTCGCCGCCTTCCGCTTCCCGGATCGCAGCCAGCCCGGCGAGAACCTCTTCCAGGTCGCCCTCCTCCGACAGGGCACCGACGTGCCTTCGCACCGCCCGCTTGGTGCCGGGCCTGGGGGGCGTGTTCTCGCCGGTCTCCGCCAGCGTCAGGACGTCCTCGCTGGACAGGTCTTCGTTCCGCTCGGGACTTGGTTCAGGCATCGGTCCTACCCCCACCGGGACGGAGAAACGTCCCCCGCACCCAGCGCCTCATCCTCCCACGCGACCGCGCCGGCCGTCAAGGCGGAGCCGTTCCATTTTGCCCTGGCCACAACCCGCCCGTCTCGTGTGGAATGACGAGTTGAAGTCCGGCCAACGACCCGCTCCGGATCGATCGGCGCGCGCAACACGTTGGCGGCCTTGGCGGTGTTGGCGGCCTTGGCGATCTTGTCCGCCGATGACGGCGATTGACCGCTATCGTCGCGAACCGTCCCGTTGGCGGTCTTGCGGTCGGCCGTTGGCGGCCTACGCTGTCGTTGGCGGCCCTGTCGCTCGGGGGCCTCGTCCCAGGAGGTGGTTGCATGACTTCACGTCGCGTTCGGCTCTCGCGTTGGCTCGCCCTGGCGTGGGCGTTCCTGGGTGTGCTCCCCCTCGCCGCACAGCAGGACCCGAACAAGCAGAAGGCCGACGAGCTGATCAAGTCCGCCCAGCAGAGCGAGATGCTCGGCTACGTCCTCGCCGCGGCCGGGTTCCTCGTCATCATCGCCGGCGTCGTCTACGCCATCCTCACCGACAAGAAGAAGAAACGCCGCAAGGCCGACGAGCCCGAAGAGGAGCCCTGATCGGCCCGGCCGATTTCCGCGAACCGGCCGGCCGGCGGCGCTGTCCTCTCCGCATCACTCACCCGGAGGGAGCAGCCGTGGCCCACAAGGTCCAACTCGACCGCATGTTCCAGGAAGTCAAGTTCTTCAAAGCCGGCGGCGAGATCGCCGAGAAGGCCCGTACCAAGGCCGTCGCGGTCGCCGCCCGCATCGCCGAGCGCGAGGCCCGCATGGCCGAGGTGTGCGCCCAGTACTCGCTCACCGCGGCCGACCTGTTCGCCCTGGCCCAGGCGGCCGGCGAGCACGCCGGCACCGCCGCCTACCGCGGCGGCTACGGCGGCAGCGCCTACAAGGCCCCGGTCCGCGACCTGCCGGCCGGCGTCGTCAGCGCCCTGGTCACCGAGTCGGAGCAGGTCGAGTCCGAACGCGAGCAGGTCCGCACCCTGGAGCTGCTCGCCCGCAACATCGACCCGGCCGCCAGCCACGAGATCAGCTTCGCCGAACTCGAGTACCTCGGCTTCTAGGGGCCGCTCGTTTTCCATCGGGCACCTTGTGGCCGGCGCAGCGCCGGAGTACGATCCGGCGAACCGATCGCCCAGCCGCGAGGTTCGCCGTGAACGCCGTCCTGCTCCTCGCCGCCGTAGCACTGGCCGTCCCCGACGCCCCGGCCGTGTCGCGGCCGCGAGTCATCGTCGAAACCGACGCCGGCGGCGACCCGGACGACGAACAGTCGCTCGTCCGCTTCCTCCTCTACGCCAACGACCTCGACGTGGTCGGCATCCTAGCCAACCGGCCGACCGCCCGCGATGGCGAGAACCGCAACCCGGAACGCACCGGCCTCGGCATCGTCCGTCGGCTGGTCCACGCCTACGGCGAGTGCCACCCGAACCTCGTCCGGCACGACCCGCGCTACCCGAAGCCGGACGACCTGCTCCACCGCGTCGTCGCCGGGTATGCCGACACCGACGACGGCGTCAAGCTCGTCCTCGCCGCGGTCGATGCCGACGACCCGCGGCCGGTCTGGTTCCTGAACTGGGGCACCGACGACGGCTCGTCGCCGAGCTGCCTCAAGCGGGCCCTCGACCACGTCCTCAAGGAGCGCGGCCCGGCCGGCTACGCCGCGTTCAAGCGGAAGATCCGCCTCGCCTCGGCCGACAAGTTCGGCGACCACACCCTGAAGGTCGAGCCGGCGTTCCCGCTCTGGGTGGACACGTTCCGGCCGCCGGTGGACGGCAAGCGCTGGTACCACCGCTTCTCGGCCCTGACGGCGACGGCGGGCGGCTTCGACCTGCGGCGCGACGTGCTGACCGGCCACGGCCCACTCGGGGCGCTGTACCCGACGAACACGACGCACCCGCAGAAGGAGGGTGACACGATGACGTTCCTCTACCTGGTGCCGACCGGGATGAACGACCCGGCCGAGGCGACGTGGGGCTCGTGGGCCGGCCGGTACGGCAAGAACCCGGAGGCGGGCGACCGGCCATATTACTGGGCGAACCAGGCCGACGCCTGGCGGGGGACGACGCACCGCGACCAGTCGCTGGCCCGCTGGGCGGCCGACCTGCAGAACGACTTCCGGGCCCGTCTGGACTGGTGCGTCGAGCCGGTCGAAAAGGCGAACCACCCGCCGGTGGTCGTCGTCGGTGGGCGTGGCGGGACGGACGTGCGGCACGTGAAGGCAGTCGCTGGCGGAACGGTGTCACTCGATGCGAAGGGCACGTCGGACCCGGACGGGAACAAGTTGGCGTACGAGTGGTTCGTTTACGACGAGGCGGGGACGTACCCCGGGCCGGTAAAGGTCGCGGACGCCGGTGCCGCGAAGGCGAGTGTGGCCGTGCCGGCCGACGCGGCGGGGAAGACGATCCATGTCGTCCTGGCCGTGCGCGACGACGGGACGCCGTCACTGACGCGGTATCGGCGGGTCGTCGTGGAGTGCGTCGAGAAAGAGTGAGGAACCACGAAATACACGAAATACACGAAAGGAAGACAAAAATGGAGGTGTTGCTCAAAGAGGAGTGCTACCGCGTCATGGGGGCCTGTTTCGAGGTGTACAAGGACAAGGGATGCGGCTTCCTGGAAGGGGTGTATCAGGAGTGCCTGGAGATCGAGTTCAACCTGCAGGGGATCCCGAACCAGCCGCACCCCGTACTGACGCTGACCTACAAAGGGCGGACGCTCGTGCACACCTACGTACCGGACTTCATCTGCTTCGGCCAGATCGTCGTCGAGATCAAGGCCGCCTCCGGCCTGGACAACGAGCAACGCGCCCAGCTGCACAACTATCTGAAGGCGACCTCCTTTCGCCTGGGCTTGCTGGTCAACTTCGGCCACCACCCCCAGGTCGAATGGGAACGCATCGTCCGCTGACTTGCTTCACTCTTTGTCTTCTTTCGTGTGTTTCGTGTATTTCGTGGTTGCAATTCCGGGAGGAGCCATGATATTCGCCAGCCGCCGCGAGTTGCTCCAATCGACCGGCCTGGGCCTACTCGGCCTGTACGTTCCCGACGCCCCGGCCGACTACTTCCCGCCGCCCGAGTCGCGCGGCGGCTGGCGCAAGCTCGACGCCCCCGACGACATCCGCCGACTGGCCGGCATGGACCCCGACCGCCTCACCGCCCTCAAGGACTGGCTGCTGGCGAGCGACCGCCGTGACTTCGCCGCGGTCGTCGTCCGCAACGGCTACGTCGTCCTGGAGGTCGAGCGCGGCAACAGCGCGACGACCGACGCTCGCCGCGTGGCCTCGGTATCGAAGGCCGTCTGCGCGACCGTGCTGGCCATCGCGTCGGAGCAGAGCCGGCAGGGCGACACGCCGCGGAAGATGACATTCGACGACCCGGCGTTCGACTTCCTCCCGTGGGCGAAACCGCTCAGCGACCTGCGCAAGGCGAAGGTCACGGTCAAGCAACTGCTCAACCACACGTCCGGCCTCTGTCCGGAGGCGACCGGGGCGAAGAACGACGGCACCTGGGAGTACGTCCTGGGCCACACCGGCGACCCGCACACGGCGAAGCTGGCCTTCGACCCCGGCACGGCGTGCGGCTACTCGACGCATGCGTTCCATCACGCGGCCCTGGTCTGCGAGACGGTGACCGGCAAGCCGTACGACGCGTTCGCGGTCGAGGCGTTGTTCAAGCCGATCGGCTGCGAGCGGTGGTGGTTCCAGACGTTCGAGGGCGGCGAGGCGGTCGGCAAGCACCCGTCGCACGGCCTGGGCATGCCGGCCCGCGACCTGGCCCGGATCGGGTACTGCCTGCTGCGCGACGGCCGGTGGGCCGACCGGCAGGTGGTGCCGAAGTGGTTCGTCGCGGAGACGGCCCGGCCGACGCACGACGTCAAGGAAGCCGAGCTGCGGTTCAAGAAGCCGGCCGCGTGTTTCTCGCACGGCTGGGAGCTGCCGGCGCTGCTCGGCGGCGACGGCGAACGGAGCGGCAAGGACCTGCCGCGCGACGCCCGCTACAAGCCCGGCTCCGGCGGCCAGCTGCTCGCGTTCGTGCCGAGCCTGGACCTGGTGGTCGTCCGCCAGACGGGCTCGTCCGGCGACTGGCTGTACGAGGATTACCTCCGCCGGGCCTGCCAGGCCGTAAGCCGGTAGGGCAGGGCGGTCGAACGTGTCAATAACCCCTGGAGCTCGCGATGGCCGACACGCCTGGTTTCTTCGCGCTGGACACGACCGCCCTGCCGTGGGAGGAGCGGACCAATTCGCACCTGCCGGCGGCGATCTTCCGCAAGCTGCTGCACGTCGATTCGGAGACGGGGATGCTGTTCCAGGTGGTGCGCTACCCGCGCGGCGTCATCAACCCGAGCCACGTCCACCCGTGCGCCCACGCGATGTACGTCCTGGAGGGGACAATGGTTACGCACAAGGGCACGTTCGGGCCGGGGTCGTTCGTGTGGTTCCCCGAGGGTGAGGTCATGGCTCACGGCGCGAGTGCCGACGGCGACGTGGTCGTGCTGCTGGTGTCGAACAAGGCGTTCGCGATCGAGTATGTCGAGTAGCGGCGCGACCCGTCGGCACGGAACGGATGGAAAAGACACGTTGCGGCTGAGGTACGGTTTGTACACCAATCCATCAGCGATACTGGGTGCCTAAACTGCCGCAGGAGGAACTACCATGACGACCCTTGGCAACCGCCGAGACCTGCTCCGCGCGACTGGCCTCGGCCTCCTCGGCGTGGCGCTTCCAGGCGTAGCCACGGCCCACAAGCCGGTCGCCATCCAGGCCCCGGCGGACCTCAAGCCGCTCAACCGCTTCCCGCGCATGGTCCAGGAGTATTTCGTCGCCCAGGTCCGCGCCGCGGAACAGGTCGGCATCCAGGCCCGGGCCGCGCTCAAGACCAAGGCCGACGCCGAGGCGTACGTCCGCGCCGTCCGCGAGAAGATCCGCCAGTCATTCGGCCCGTTCCCAGAGAAGACGCCGCTCAACGCCAGGGTCACCGGCGTCGTCCAGCGCGACGCCTACACGATCGAGAACGTCATCTTCGAGAGCCGGCCCGGCTTCCTCGTCACCGCCAACCTCTACCTGCCGAAGGGCCGCACCGGGCCGCTGCCCGGCGTCGTCGGCAGCTGCGGCCACTCCGCCAACGGCAAGGCGGCCGAGCCGTACCAGTCCTTCGCCCAGGGCCTCGCCCGGCTCGGCTACGTCTGCCTCATCTTCGACCCGATCGGCCAGGGCGAACGGCTCCAGTACGGCCACGTCGAGAAGGACCACCGCCCCGGCGTCGGCGTCGGCGAGCACCTCCTCGCCGGCAACCAGCAGTTCCTCGTCGGCGAGTTCTTCGGCTCCTGGCGGGCGTGGGACGGCATCCGCGCCCTCGACTATCTCCTGAGCCGGAAGGAGGTCGATCCCAAGCACGTCGGCATCACCGGCAACTCCGGCGGCGGCACGATGACGACCTGGCTGTGCGGCCTCGACGACCGCTGGACGATGGCCGCCCCGAGCTGCTTCGTCACGACGTTCCGCCGCAACCTCGAGAACGAGCTGCCCGCCGACACGGAGCAGTGCCCGCCGCGCGTCCTCGCCCTCGGCCTCGACCACGCCGACTTCCTCGCCGCGATGGCCCCCAGGCCGGTCATCGTCCTCGCCCAGGAGAAGGACTACTTCGACGCCCGCGGGGCCGAGGAGGCCTACGGGCGTCTCCGCCGGATCTACGAGCTGCTCGGGGCGGCGGACAACGTCAAGCTCTTCGTCGGGCCGCGCTCGCACGGCTACTCGGTCGAGAACCGCGAGGCGATGTACGCCTGGTTCCACCGGGCGACCGGCCTCGGCAAGGACGCGAAGGAGCCGGCCCTGACCATCGAGAAGGACGAGACGCTCCGCTGTACGCCGAAGGGCCAGGTCGCCGACCTGGGCTCGCGGACGGTCTTCTCCTTCACGCGCGAGAAGTCGAAGGCCCTGGCGGAGCGACGGAAGGCGATCGGGGGCCGGTTGGTGGGAGGGCTGAACGTGGAGGTGTGCGGGTATCTGAAGATGCCCGAGCGGGCCGGCGTGCCGGACTACCGCATCCTCCGGCCGTCGGGCAATCGGAAGTATCCCCGACCGCACGCGACGACGTACGCCGTCGAGACGGAGCCGGGCGTCTTCGCCCTCGTCTACCGCCTCGGCGACGAGGCCCACCTGGCCCGGCCGCCGCGCGGCGAGGGCAGGGCGATCCTCTACGTCGCGCACCACTCCAGCGACGCCGAGCTGCGCGAGGAGCCGCTCGTCGTCGAACTGCTCAAGGACGACCCGAAGGCCGAGTTCTGGACGATCGACGTCCGCGGCGTCGGCGAGTCGCGGCCGGACACGGCCGGGGTGAACCAGTTCCTCGCCCCGTACGGCAGCGACTACTTCTACGCCGCCCACGCGATCATGCTCAACCGGCCCTATCTCGGCCAGAAGACGTACGACGTGCTGCGCGTCCTCGACCTGCTCGCGAGCCTCGGCCGGAAGGAGGTCCACCTCGTCGGCCGGGGCTGGGGGGCGCTGCCGGCGACGTTCGCGGCCCTGCTGTCGGACGTCGTGACGCAGGTGACTTTGAAGAACGCGCTGACGTCGTGGCAGGCGGTCGCGGAGGCGGAGGAGTACCGCTGGCCGCTCTCGACGCTGCTGCCCGGCGTGCTGGAGATGTTCGACCTGCCGGACTGCTACAGGGCTCTCGGAGCAAAGAAGCTGCGGCAGGTCGAGCCGTGGGGGCCGGAGGCGAAATAGCTCAAAGGAGTTCGCCATGCCGTCGCTGCTGATCCTGTTAACGACTGTCAATCTGGCCGCGCAGCCCGTGCCCGAATCGCCGCCGGGCAAGCCGAACGTCGTCGTCATCATGGCCGACGACCTTGGCACCGGCGACGTCGGCTGGCACGGCGGGCCGTACCAGACGCCGCACCTCGACAAGCTCGCCAGGGCCAGCGTCCGCCTCGAGGCCCACTACAGCCTGCCGGTGTGCAGCCCGACGCGGTCGTCGCTCTTGACCGGCCGGTTCAACAGCCGGTTCGGCTGCACCAACCCGACGAACGCCCGCGTCCTGCCGTTCGACACGGTGACGCTCGCCACCGCCCTGAAGTCGGCCGGCTACGAGACGGCTCTCGTCGGGAAGTGGCACCTCGGCTCGAAGCCGGAATGGGGGCCGCAAATGTACGGCTTCGACCACTCCTACGGGTCGCTCGCCGGCGGTGTCACGTCGCTGTCGCACGTCTACAAGTCGGGCGACTTCGCGAAGACCTGGCACCGCAACGGCACCCTGATCGAGGAGGAGGGCCACGTAACCGACCTGCTCACCCGCGAGGCGGTCGGCTTCATCGAGAAGAAGCGGGCCGGGCCGTTCTTCCTCTACGTGCCGTACACGGCAGTCCACCTGCCGATCAACGAGCCGAAGGAGTGGCTCGACCGCTACCCGGCCGACGCGAGCCCGGCCGTCCGCCAGTACGGGGCGTGCGTCTCGCACCTCGACGACGGCGTCGGCAAGATCCTCGCCGCCCTCGACCGGGCCGGCGTGCGCGAGAACACCGTCGTCGTCTTCCTCTCGGATAACGGCGGCTCGACCGGCACGCAGAACAACGACCCGCAGTACGCCGGCACGCACCCGACGTTCGCCATCCCGGCCCGCAACGGGCCGTACCGCGGCAAGAAGGGCACCGTCTACGAAGGCGGCATCCGCACGCCGGCGCTCGTCTCGTGGCCGGGCAAGCTCGAGCCGCGCGACGAACATTCGCCCGTCCACGTCGCGGACTGGTTCCCGACGCTGGCCGGCCTGGCTGGGTACAAGCCGAAGGACGACCTGAAGTGGGACGGCGAGGACCGCTGGCCGGTCCTGACCGGGGCGGCGAAGGCGGGGCCGCGCGTCCTGTACTGGCTCGGCCCAGGCGGCAACAGCCTCGCCCTGCGGCACGGCGACCTCGTCCTGATCCGCCAGAAGGGCAAGCCGGACGAGTTGTACGACCTGGCGAAGGATCCTGGCCAGAAGCAGGACCAGGCGGCGATCCGGCCGGAGGACGTTAAGAAGCTGGCCGATACCCTGGCGGCGGCGAGCCGGGGCGACAACGACGCGAAGGTCGAGTGACTTTCGGAGCCGCGCACGCAGCGAGCGCCAGCGAGCGGAGTAAGCGGTGGTGCCCTGAACCACGAGGCTGCAACCGCTTACTCCGCTCGAAGACTCGCTGCGTGCGCGGCTCCGACGGACCTGGAACGTGGAGGTTCACCATGTCGGCGTCTTTCGGACGGCTCACGCTCTTGGGGGTGGCCCTCGTCGGTGCCCTGGCGACGGGGCAGGGTAATCCGTCGGCTCCCGACTTCCCCGCCGGCTGGCACGCCGCCGCGCCGCGCGACGAAGTCCGGCCGACGTTCGCCTACGAGCCGAACAGCGGCCCCGACGGCAAGGGGGCATTCGTCCTCACCGCGTCGGACAGCGTCGCCGACCACGGCTGGGTCGCGAAGTCGTTCCCCGTCTCCGGCGGCAAGACGTACCGCTTCCAGGCCGGCCGCAAGGCCGACGGCGTCGCGTCGCCGCGCCGCAGCCTCAACGCCCGGGTCGTCTGGCAGGACGACGCCGGCAAGCCGGTCAAGGCCGACGTGCCGCCCGGCCGCGAGGGCGAGCCCGGCCCGGTGCCGCTCGCCGAGCCGGAACACCCGCTCGACGGCCCGACCGACGCCGCTGGCTGGACGACACTCGCCGGGACGTACCGCGCCCCGAGCAAGGCGACGCGGGCCGTCGTCGAGCTGCACCTGCAATGGGCCCCGCGCGGCAAGGTCGCCTGGGGCGGCGTCTCCTTCGCCGAGACGACGCCGGTGCCGCCGCGCAAGGTCCGCCTGGCGACGGTCCACTATCGGCCGTCGGGCAAGTCGCCGCTGAAGAACTGCGAGGAGTACGCCGGCCTGCTGGCCGACGCCGCCCGGCAGAAGGCGGACCTCGTCGTCCTCGGCGAGACGGTCCACTACGTCGGCGTCGGCAAGAAGCCTCACGAGGTCGCCGAGCCGATCCCCGGGCCGTGCAGCGACGTCTTCGCCCGGCTGGCGAAGGAGCACAGGCTCCACGTCGTCGTCAGCCTGTACGAGCGCGACGGCAAGGCGGTGTTCAACACGGCGATCCTGCTCGGCCCGGACGGCAAGCTCGTCGGCAAGTACCGCAAGGTCTGCCTACCGCACAGCGAGGTCGAGGCCGGCGTCGCCCCCGGCGATTCGTACCCGGTCTTCGACACGGCGATCGGCAAGGTCGGGATGATGGTCTGCTACGACGGCTTCTTCCCCGAGGTGGCGAGGGAGCTGACCAACCGCGGGGCCGAGGTCATCGCCTGGCCGGTCTGGGGCTGCAACCCGCTGCTCGCGAAGGCCCGCGCCTGCGAGAACCATGTCCACGTCGTCAGCAGCACCTACACCGACGCGAAGGCCGACTGGATGACCTCGGCCGTGTTCGACCACGCCGGCAAGGAGATCGCCAGGGCCGAAAAGTGGGGCGGCGTCGCCGTCGCGGAGGTGGACCTGAGCGAGCGGCACTTCTGGCGCAACAACCTGGGCGACTTCCACGCGATGGCCCAGCGGCATCGGCCTGAGCCGACATCGGCCGCGACGCCGGGCTTCGAGCACGTCGTCGTCTACCGCGAGAAGGGCCGTTTCGGCGGCTGGCCGGCCAACCACGGCATCTGGTCCTGGGGCGACGAGATCCTCGTCGGCTTCAGTCGCGGCTACCTCAAGGATCTCGGCGACCGGCACAACATCGACCGCGACAAGCCGGAGGAGCACCTCCTCGCCCGGAGCAAGGACGGGGGCAAGACGTGGGCGATCGAGAACCCGGCCGAGAAGGGGGCGCTCATCCCGGCCGGCAAGATGCTGCACGGCGTCGCGCCGCCGGACCTGGTCGAGAAGCCGTGGCAGGACTGCCCCGGCGGCATCGATTTCACCCACCCGGACTTCGCCCTGACGGTGCGCATGACCGACGCCCACGCCGGGCCGGCGCGGTTCTACTACTCGACCGACCGCGGCAAGAACTGGGAGGGGCCGTTCCGTCTGCCGCTGTTCGACACGAAGGGCATCGCCGCCCGGACGGACTATGTCGTCCTCGGCAAGCACGACTGCCTGCTGATGCTGACGGCGGCGAAGCCGGACGGCCGGGAGGGCCGACCGCTGTGCGTGCGGACGACCGACGGCGGCAAGACGTGGCGCTTCGAGGGCTGGATCGGCGACGAGCCGAAGGGCTACGCGATCATGCCGGCGACGGTGCGGCTCGGCGAGACGGAACTGCTGACGGCGATCCGCTGCAAGGAGGCGACGCGGAGTTGGATCGACACGTACCGCTCGACCGACCTCGGCAAGACGTGGAAGTTGGAGGGCACGCCGGCCCCGGACACGGGCGTCGGCAATCCGGCGAGCCTGACCCGCCTGGCGGACGGTCGGGTCTGCCTGACTTACGGCTACCGCGGCGAGCCGTACGGTATGCGCGCCCGCCTGAGCGCCGACGGCGGCAAGACGTGGGGCAAGGAGATCACGCTCCGCGACGACGGCGGTGGCCGCGACCTCGGCTACCCGCGCAGCGTCCAGCGGCCAGACGGCAAGGTCGTGACGGTGTACTACTTCCACGACGAGCCGAAGGGCGAACGCTACATCGCCGCGACGATCTGGGACCCGGGGCAGGTGGGACGCTGATTCGCCATTACATAGCCGCCGGCTTGCCGGCGGGGTTTTCGCAGCCGAAGACCGCCGGCAAGCCGGCGGCTATCTGGAGGTCGCAGCGCCCGCCCGGTCCGCTCGCCGCCACGCGGCGACGGTGACCCCGAGGAGAACCGTCGCCGCGAGCCATTGCAGGCCCGACGCCATCAGGTACCACCGGTGCAAGGCGTAGAACCTCGGCCGGTCCTCCACATGGCCCAGGTTCGGGTCGAGGTGCGCGTCCAGGGCGACGTGCAGCGCGACGAGGCCGACGAGCAAGCCGAACAACACGAGCCACAACAGCCACGCCAGCCGGCCGGCACGCGACGCAGCCAGATCCCACGCCCAGACCAGGAGCGCGGCGCCACCCCCGAGGTTGAGGTAGTTCGTCACGACGCGCGTCACCCACGCCTGCTGGAGGTGGGAGCCGAACACGTCCGCCGCGACCGGGACGACGACGCCGGCGTAGAACAGAAAGCCGCCCTGCCAGAACAGCAGGGCGAAGAGCAGGAGCATCCGACGGGCCACGACCATCACCCGACCCCCTCCCCGACCACGTCCCCCCCGCCGAAAGCCCGGCTCAAGGGGCCGGCTCCTTCGGGGAATCGAGCCGCTGCTGCACCGCGGCCAGGCGTTCCTCGACCGCCTGGCGATCGACCACTTCCGGCAGGCCGTCGCGCGCCCCGGCGGCGATCATCTCGGCGTGCCGGCGCAGGGCCAGCCGGTCCTCCGGCCGGGTCGCGAACCCGGCGACGACGTCGATCATTTCCAGGAGGCGGATCGTCACCGCGGCGCTCGTCCGGGCGTTCTGCCGCAGCTGGTGGAACGCCGTGTCGGCCAGCATCGGGAAGGTGACGGGCGGGCCGACGACGCGGACCCGGCCGGCGGCGTCCCGGCGGACCCGCGACGGCATCTCCCGGCGGACGAGCCGGGACAGGGCCGACCCGAGCCGGTCGATGCACCGGATCGCCGTGAACGGGTCGTTGACGCCCGGGGACAGGGCGCGGACCGCGACCTCGACGAGCTGGTCGATGACGAATTCGACGTCCTGGGCCGGGGTCCGCTGGTTGCCGAGGACGAACGCCGACCGGGCGCGGTCGGCAAGGGCATCGGTGAGGCGCTCCGCCGGCCAGGCGAGGACGAGCGGCTCGTCGGCGACGACGTAGTGGCGCGGCGTCCACAGGACGCGGAGGACCAGGTCGCCCTCCTGCGCCGTGGCGACGAGTTCATCCGGGTCGACGTATTGCAGGTAGCCGTCCTCGGCGGACCGGATCGGGCGGGCGTCGCGCTCGAAGTCCTCCGGCAGGCCGAGGGCCCCCGGTTGATCGGCCGACCGGGGGCGTTCCGGGTCGATCGGCTCGGGGAAGAGGCGGTCGATCCGCTGGACCAGTTCCGCCCCGAGGCGGGCGACGAGCTCGTCGGCCTGGATCGACATGGCGACGTGGTGGATGAAGTAGATCAGGACGGCGACGTTGCCGACCGCGAGGAGGACGGCCAGGCTGATGGACAGGTGGGGAACGAACGTCTCCCCGTCGGTGCCGCGGATCGTCCGCAGGACGAGCAGGCAGTAGAGGAACGTAGCGACGAACGTGCCGAGGACGAACTGGTTCGTCGCGTCGCGCATGAAGTTCCGCAGCAGGCGCGGCCCGAACTGCGACGAGGCGAGCGTCAGGGCGACGAGCGTCAGCGAGAAGACGAGGCCCGCGACGGTGATCATCGACCCGGCGATCGCGCCCAGGAGGGCGGTCGCCCCCTGCGGGCTGCCGGTGTAGCCCCAGCCCCAGGTCCGTAGCCAGCGCTCGGTGACCACCTCGTCGATGGCGACGGCCCCCCAGGCGACGGCGACCGCTCCGACGACCAGGAGCGACGGCAGGAACCAGAAGCTGGACGAGATCCGGTCCCAGTATTTCTGCAGCCGGGCCCTCATGTCGTAACCCTTCTCGTTAGTTCCAGTTCGGCGAGGGCTTACGCTGCCAGAGCCAGATGATGAAGTCGACGTTCCGCGGCTCGCCGCCGAGGTCGCGTAGCCGGGTCATGCACTGGCCGCGGTGGTGCTGCGAGTGCATCGCCACCTGGACGATCGCCTCGGCGGCGGTGACGACACACGGCGGGTCCGGGAACCAGGCAACATGGATCGTGCGGGCGAGGGCCGCGTCGTCGAGCGACGTGGCGAAGTCGGCCCAGCCGTCGTGGCATCGCTTCGCCCACGCCTTCAGGTCGTCGTGGCTCATCGGCGGGCCGTCGGACGGCCCGCCGGTCGCCTCGCCGCGGAGCATCGCCAGGAAGCCGTGCTGGACGCCGATGATGTGTTCGAGGCGGCGACGCAGGTCCTCGTGGTCGCGCGCCGGCGACGCGGCCCACGCCTGGAAGAAGACGGCGTTGGCCCACTCGGCGTGGGCGAGCAGGTCGCGGATGAGTGCGAGCATAAGTACTCCCTGGTTCGGTAATCGACCGAACAGACGGCGACCTAGACGACCGACAATTGAAGCACTGGCTTACCCTCTCGGCTGGCTCGTTGGGAGAATCGAACAAGATCGGTCAGCACGCGCTCCACTTCGGCAGCGCTCCAATCCTCCAGCCCCTCGGTCCTTCGCCATTCGGCCGCAAGGCGCTTGATGGTCGCTTCGTTGACCGCGGCGAGCGCCGCGACGAAACCCGGTTCGATCCGGGTAACGAAGACCTCGTCATCGACCTGAACGAGCAGGTCGTCGGTCGGCGAGTCGATGCTGTCCGGCTCCCCGCGCAAGATACCCCATAGAAGGGCCAAGTCGATCTCTCCGACGCCCTTCAGAGATAGGTGTGGCCAGTCCTCGAACGAATGCTCTCCGGTCGTCGCGATAGTGGCCACCGCCTGCGCGTCGTCTTGGCCGGCGAGAAACCAGTCGGTGTAGAACCCCATGTCGCCCCCAGGCCGGTGAACACTTGTCGGCTCTTGGTTGTAGGTCACAACCGCGGATCAACTGGCTCGCTCTCCAGGGCCAGGACGCCGAAGACGCATTCGTGTACCCGCCGCAGCGGCTCCCGACGGACGAACCGCTCCAGGGCTTCGACGCCCAGGGCGAACTCGCGCACCGCGAGCGACCGCTTGCCGGACAGGCCGCGCCGCCGCAGCCGGTCGAGATTCTCCGGCCGGGTGTACTCCGGGCCGTAGATGATCCGCAAATACTCCCGACCACGGCATTTCACCGCCGGCTGCACCAGGCCGCGCCGGCCGCGCGTCACCCAGTCGAGCGGCTTGACGACCATGCCCTCGCCGCCCTGCGCGGTGCGATCCTCCCACCACGCCACAGCCGCCGCGACACTCGCGGGGTCGGCGAAATCCACGACGAGGGACGCCGTCGCGAACAGCACGTCGTCGCCGTGACACAGGCCTGTCAGCGTCGCCATGTGCCAGGCGTGGTCGCGGTCGAAGAACGTGCCCGTCTCGCCGGCCAGGAGGTGGAACGGGGCCAGCCGCAAGTCGGCGACCGACCGCACCGGCCAGCAGTAGCGCCGGTACGCCGCGACGTAGCGGCCGAGCAGGTCGGCCCGCTCGCGCTCCCGGTCGAGCAGCGGCTGCGCCGCCGGGTCGCGTCGGATGGCCGTCTCCAGAGCGGCGACCACGGCGCTCGTGGCGGCCGTCGCGGCGGAGCCGACGGCGGCGTACTGCTGCTGGAGCAAGTCCTGCGCCTTGGCCGACCACGGCATTAGCTCGCAGTCCAGGCAGAACCAGTCCGAGGCGAACTCGTCCCAGAATCCGGCCCGCGTCAGCGCGGCCCGCAGGCGGTCGAGCAACTCCGTCTCGATGGCCCGGTCGTCGAAGAAGCGTCGACCGGTGCGCGTCAGGACGACGCCCGCCTCGTCGCTGACACCGAACCGTCGCCATGCGGCGGCCTCGTCGCGGCAGACGACCACGACGGCCCGCGAGCCCATGTGCTTCTCCTGGCAGACGACGCGCGGCACGCCCTCGCCGCGGAAGTTGGCCAGGGCCTCCTCCGGCCGTTCGAGCCAGCCCGGCTCGCGGCTCGTCTCGGCCGGGGACATCGTCGGCGGCAGATAGATCAGCCAGCGCGGGTCGGCCGCGAACCGGCTCATCGCCTCCAGAGCGGCCGTCGCGTTCTCGGCCCGGATCGTCACGTTCGACGCCAGCCGCGTCGCGATGAGCCGCTTGCCGGAGACGTCCTCCAGGTCGAGGACGTCGTCGTGCTCCTGCTGGGCCGACCGGGCCGGCTGCTCGGCCTTCAATGGTCGGATCGGCTCGGCGTAGACGCGTCGAGCCGCCACGGAGACTAGTTCCATCTCCGGGTAACGCAACGCGGTCAGCTTGCCGCCGAAGACGCAGCCGGTATCGACGTTGATCGTCCGGTTGAGCCACTCCGGCTCCGGCACCGGCGTGTGGCCGTAGACGACCCGGGCCGGGCCGCGATACTCCGCCGCCCAGTCGTAGCGCACCGGCAGGCCGAACTCGTCCGTCTCGCCGGTCGTCTCGCCGTACAGGGCGAACGCCCGCACGACGCCGGACGCCCGGCCCTGGAGTGCCTCCTTCATGCCGGCGTGGGCGACGACGAGCTTGCCGCCGTCGAGGACGAAGTGCGAGATGAGGCCGTCGAGCCAGTCGGCTAGGGCCCGCTTTCCGTTCGCCGTCACGGCCTCCAGCTCGGCGAGCGTCCGGTCGAGGCCGTGGGCGATGCGCACCTCCTTGCCACGGAGCTTGTTCAGCAGCTTGACCTCGTGGTTGCCCGGCACGCACAGTGCCGAGCCGTGCGCCGTCATCGCCATCGCCAGCCGGAGCGCGTCGAGGACGCGCGGCCCGCGATCGACGAGGTCGCCGAGGAAGACGACCTTGCGGCCCTCAGGGTGTGCCCGGATCGGCGTGCCGACGAACGGGCCGTCCGCCACCGCGCCGACGACGCCGTAGCCGAGGCGGGCGAGCAGTTCTTCCAACTCGTCGCAGCAGCCGTGGACGTCGCCGACGATGTCGAACGGCCCCGCTTCGTGAGAGCGATTCACCCAGAGCGGCTGACGCTGGAATGTCACCGCCTCGATCTCGTCGGGCGACTCCAGGACGTAGACGTGCGAGAACCCCTCGCGGCGGAGCCCCTTGAGCGAACGGCGCAGGGCCTGGCAGTGGCCGCGGACGACGTGCGGCCCGAACGACCGCTCCGGCCGGGCCTGGTTCCGGTCGTGGCAGAGCTTCTCCGGCAGGTGCAGCACGACCGCGACGGCGAGGGTGTGGTGTTCGCGGGCCAGGTCGAGGAGCGGCTTGCGCGCCTCGGGCTGGACGTTTGTCGCGTCGATGACGGTGAGCCGGCCGGCGACCAGCCGCTTGGCGGCGACGTAGCGCAGCACGTCGAAGGCGTCGTTGGTCGCGGACTGGTCGTTCTCGTCGTCGCGGACCAGGCCGCGACAGAAGTCGGACGACAGCACCTCGGTCGGCCGGAAGTGCTTCCGCGCGAACGTCGATTTGCCCGCGCCGCTCGGGCCGACCAGAAGCACGAGCGACGGCTCGGGCAGGGCGAGGGGTGTCATGCGCCGTCCTCCCGTTCGCAGACGGCCATCTGGCTCGGCGGCCCGACCTCGGGGTCTTCCGGCCCGACCGGCAGGAACCGGACGCGGTAGCCGAACCGGCCAAGGCCCGCGCCCCAGGCGGCGAACTCGGCCCGGGTCCACTCGAAGCGGTGGTCGCGGTGGCGGAACGCCCCCGGAGCCAGGCCCTCGAAGCGGACGTTGTACTCGACGTTTGGCGTCGTCAGCACGACGACGCGCGGCCGGGCGAACTCAAACAGGACGCGCTCGAACGCGGCGAGGCGCGGCGGATCGAGGTGCTCGATCACCTCGACGACGGCCGCGGCGTCGAAGCCCTCCAGGCGGCGGTCGCGGTAGGTGAGCGAGCCGTGCAGCAAGCGGAGTCGCTGGCGCTGCCGCTCGGGCAGCCGGTCGAGATGCAGCCGCTCGGCTGCCACCTCCAGGGCGCGGTGTGACACGTCGACGCCGACGATCTCGGTGAACAACCGCTCGCCGAGCAGGAGGCGCAGCAACTTGCCCGAGCCGCAACCGAGGTCGAGGACGCGCGCCGCGCCGCTGTCGCGCAGCACGCCAAGGACCGCCTCCAACCGCTGCTCGTGCAGCGACGCCGGCTCGTCCGCCGGCTCCTCGACCGGCGCGGCTTCGGCGGGCTCGACCGGCTCGGCGATCCGGTCGAGGGCGGCGGTCGTCAGGCTGCGCTGGTGCTTGAGGTAGCGGCGGGCGATCGCGTCACGCAGCGGGTGGGCCGACAGCCAAGCCTCGCCGTGGCGCAGGAGTTTCTCCACCTCGTCGTCGCCGACCCAGTAGTGCTTGTCGTTGTCGAGGACCGGCACGAGGACGTACAGGTGCGACAGCAGGTCGGCCAGGCGACAGTGGGCCGTCAGTTCGACGGTGAAATACGGACTCGACCCCCACTCCGGAAACGCCTCATCGAGCGGGCGCGGCGTGACCTCGACCCGGTAGCCGAGCGGTTCGAACAGCCGGCGGAGGAAGCCCTCGCCGCCGCGGGCCGGCACGACCGCCAGGCGGGCGACGAGCGGAATCGCCGTCGCGGCGAGTTCCGGCCGGTCCTTGCTCTTGCCGTTCAGCGCCGAGCCGAACACCTGGGCGATCGCGACGCTGAGGAACGACGACGCGACGTACGGCCGGTCGTTGACGTACTGCTCCAGGGCGAAATTGTTGCCGGCCGGCCCCTGCCGGTCACGGACCAGGCCGACCGGGTCGAGGTCGAGCAGGAGCGCGGCGGTGCAGCGCTCTTCGGCCGCCTCGGGGTAGAAGACGTGCGCCCGGCCGAAGGCGAGCGCGAACTCCTGTTGCCGGGCCGGGTTCTTGTGGAGCAGGTAGCCCAGGTCGGTCGCCGGGCGGTGCGTCGTCGTCAGGGTCAGCAGCATGGCTGCGTCACGCCTCGCCGAAGTAGCCGGCCCACGCCAGGTCGAGCACCTTCGGCGTCAGTTCCAGCGGCCGGTTGTGGAACCGGCAAATGTCGCGCGCCCGCTCGATCAGGTCGCGCGGTTCGCACGCCCGCAGCTCGCGGTTCTGTTCCTTGTACTTCGCCAGCAGCGCCTCGATCACCTCCGGCGTGACGGCCGCCCCTTCCTTCTTCGCGTACGCTTTGAAGATGCGCGTGTACTGCTCCGGCGTCGGCGCGCCGAGGTAGACCCGGTAGCCCATCCGCCGCAGGAACGCCGGGTCGGTCACCAGGTCCGGGCTCAGGTTCGTCGCGATGATCAGCACGTGCCGCAGCGGCACCTGGATCTTCTGCCCGGTCCGCAGCGTCAGGTAGTCGACCTGATGCTCCATCGGCGTAATGAAGCGGTTGAGGAGCTGCTCCGGCGAGATGCGCTCCCGGCCGAAGTCGTCGACGAGGAAGACGCCGCCGTTCGCCTTCAGGTGCGGCGGGGCCTCGTAGTAGCGCACCGACGCGGAGTAGATCAGGTCGAGCATGTCGAGCGTCAGCTCGCCGCCGACGATGACCATCGGCCGACGCACGCGGATCCAGCGCTGGTCGATCGCCTCCGGCCGCTCCGTCGCGACCTCGACCTTCTGGTGGATGAGCGGGTCGTACAGGCGGACGACCGTGTCGCCGGCGCTGATCGCGTGCGGCATCCAGTAGTCGCCGACCAGGGCCGAGTGGATGTTCCGGCCGAGGGTGCTCTTACCGTTACCGGACGGGCCGTAGATGAACAGGCTCCGCCCCGACGACGCCGCCAGGCCGGCCAGCTGGGCCGCCTTCTCGCTCAGGACCATGTTCGCCAGGGCGCTCGTCACGTTCTCCGGCTGCACCGGCGGGCTGGCGGCGAACTGCCAGCGCAGGAACGCCCCGTACGATTCGAGGCCGACCGGGGCCGGTCCGACGTAGCCGCACGACTCGAGCAGGCGCTTGGCGTGCTCCCGGCCGTTGTCGGTGATCTTGTAGTGCGAGCTGGCCTGCGACGTCTGCCAGAGCTGCTCGATCGACCCGTCGAAGCAGAGCTTCTCCAGCACCTCCCTCGTCAGGGCGACCGACAGCAGGAGGTGCTTGCCGATCGACTCGGTCGTGAATCGCGTCACCGTGTAGGCGAAGCGGATGACGAGGTCGGTCAGGACGCCGTCGGCCAGGCCGGTCGCGGCGATCGACTGCGGGGCCTTCGGGGCGATGAGCTCGGTGCCGATGCGGAACAGCGGCGGCAGGTTCGGGTCCTTCGCGGGAGACGTGGCCGGCGTCGCGGTGCTCATCGTGCGGGTGCCTCGCGGGTTCGAGTGGTCGGTTCATTATCGAGCCGCGACGCGAGGGCCGCAAGGCCGCATCTCCTTGCGGCGTGGAATCCGCAATCTCCGGCATTCTGCGCGGGCTATCATCGGGCCGGCTCCCCGACCCCAGGAGAATCCCATGCACCGCCGCGACATGATGAAGGCGACCGCCCTCGGGGCGGCGACGCTCCCGTGGCTGTTCGTCCGCCCGGCCGCCGGCCAGGGCCCCGCCGAGGGGCGCAAGCTGCCGCCGCTCAAGATCACCGACGTCAAGGCGATCCTCACCGCCCCGGCCGGCATCCGCCTCGCCGTCGTCAAGGTCGAGACGAACGAGCCCGGCCTGTACGGCCTCGGCTGCGCGACGTTCACCCAGCGCCTCCGCGTCGTCGAGACGGCGGTCGAGAAGTTCCTCAAGCCGTTCCTCGTCGGCAAGGACCCGCTCCAGATCGAGGACCTCTGGCAGTCGATGTACCTGTCGTCCTACTGGCGCAACAGCGGCGTCCTGAACAACGCCATCTCCGGCGTCGATATGGCATGCTGGGACATCCTGGGCAAGCGGGCCGGGATGCCGGTCTGGCAGCTCCTCGGCGGCAAGGCCCGCCGCGCCGTGGACACCTACCGCTCCGCGAGAGGGGCCGACTTCAAGGAGGTCGAGCAGGCGGCCCGCAAGCTGATGGACGCCGGCTTCCGCCACGTCCGGGCACAGGTCGCCGTCCCCGGCCAGGCGACCTACGGCACCGGCGGCGCTGTCGGGGGCCGACCACCCGGGCAGGAGACGAACGCCACGCCGCGCGTCTGGGAGCCGCGCGCCTACACCCGCCAGGTGCCGCGCCTGTTCGAGCACCTCCGCAAGCAGCTCGGCGACGAGGTCGAGCTGCTCCACGACGTCCACGAGCGGCTGCCGCCGATCCTCGCCGTCCAGCTCTGCAAGGACCTGGAGCCGTTCAAGCTCTTCTTCCTCGAAGACCCGTTCAGCCCGGAGGACCTCGGCTACTTCCGTACGCTTCGCCAGCAGACGAGCACGCCGCTGGCGATGGGCGAGCTGTTCAACAACCCGAACGAGTTCGTCACGCTGATCAGCGAGCGGCTGATCGACTTCATCCGCATCCACACCTCGCAGATCGGCGGCCTGACCCCGGCCCGCAAGGTAGCGGCCCTGTGCGAGTTCTTCGCCGTCCGGACGGCGTGGCACGGCCCGGGCGACGTGTCACCGGTCGGCCACGCGTGCAACGTCCACCTCGACCTGGCGGTCCCGAACTTCGGCATCCAGGAGGCGCGGGCCTTCACCCAGGCCGAGCAGGACGCCTTCCCCGGCTGTCCGGTTCTGAAGGACGGCTACTACTGGGCCAACGACAACCCCGGCTGGGGAATGACGCTCGACGAGAAGGTGGCGGCGAAGTTCCCGATCAAGGACGACCCGCCGTTCGACATGGACTGGGGCAACCTGCGCCGCCGCGACGGGTCGATTACGAAGCCGTGACCGGCGTCAGGCGAACCCCTCGACCCGGCTGGCGAGGTACGCCTCGACACCGTCGGCCCGGCCGGCCAGCGCCGTGGCGACGTACGCCTCGCGCTCCCACCACAGGACGCGCAGGTCCCACACGCAGACCGACTCGTCGATGGCGGCCGGTCGCCAGCCGGCGGGGCCGCCGACGAAGACGCGCAGCGGCAGCTCGTTTTCGCGGTCCCACCAACACAGGATGAGGTAGTCGCCGGTCTTGCCCTGGTGCAGGACGACGAAGCCGACGCCGGGCCGGCCGGGCCGCACCGCCGGCTGCGGCAGGGCCGGCTTGGCGAGGGCCCACGCCCCGTCGAAACGCAGCAGGTCGAGCGGGCCGTCGCCGTGGCGGATGCCGTACACCTTGAGGCGGAACCCGGCGACCGGGTCGATGCCGAGGAAGGTCAACGGCCGGGGGTGGTAGGGCGTCATCTTCGGCCCCTCCCTCTACTTCACCTGGACGGTCGCCAGGCGCTCCAGAGCAGACCGGGCCGCGTCGCGGACGGTGCGGTCCGTGTCGTCGGCTTGCATCTTTTGCAGCGCGGCGACGACGCCGAGTCGTTCCAGCCGTGCGGCGACCTTCGACTTCTCCGGCGCGGCGCCCTTCGGGGCGGCCGGCGGATCGATGTATGGCAGGATCGAATCGAACGGGCCGCCCTGGCGGGGCGGTTCGACCTTGACGGCGGACGCGCCGATCAGGCCCGCCGCGCCGCGGCGCATCACCGGCGATTCGTCGGCCAGGAGCTTCACCAGCGCCGCGGCCAGCTCGTCGGTGCGCGACTCGCCCCACTCGACCATCCGCGAGCCGGTCCCGAGCAGGACCAGGTTCCGCTCCCGGAGTTCGTTCTTGCCGACCTCGGAATCCGCCGGCACCGGGCTGAGCACCGAGGCCGGGTCCTCGCGCACCCGGATCAGGTACGGCAAGAACTCGTCGAGCTTGTCCCGGAGCCGGAAGCGCGCGACGTGGGCCGAGTGACGTACGTCGAAGACCTTGTCCTTCGTCGCCTGTTCAACCGCGGCGAGGGCCTTTGGGTCCTTCGCCGCGACGCGCGGCAGCAGGAGCAGGCTGGTGCCGCGAAGTTCGGCGTTGTCGGCCTGCACGCCGCGGAGCAGGACGTCGAGCGCCTCGGCCGGGTACGCCTTGAACAGGGCGGCGCGCTCGAACGCCTGGTAACGGACGAAATCCTCCTTGTCGTGGATCGCTTCGAGGACCGCCAGCGGACAGGGCCGGTCCATGCTACGCGCGATCAAGCCGAGGCAGAGGACGGCCTTCTGGCGGACCTCCCACTCCGGGTCGTCGCGGGAGCAGCGCTCCAGGGCCGGGACGGCCTTGTCGGCGTTCGCGGCGCGCGAGTTGCCGTTGAGCCAGCCGAGGGCCTTGAGGCGGTCCTCCTTCCCGATCGTCTTCGGGTCGAGGCGGCGGACCTGCTCGGCGAACTCGGCCTCCGTCGGCGGCTCGGCCGGGGCGAAGGTCGGAAGGCCGACCAGGATCAGTCCGGCGAGCCAGGGGCGGGGGGACATCGCGGCACCTCAGAACGGGGAACTCCTCGGATGCGTGCATCAATCCGGCCGGAGCGGGTAGTAGAAAGATAGACGGCCGCCCGTAGCCGTACAAGGAAAACCCGATGCCGACCGGCCCGCTCCACGCCGTCCTCCGCCACCTGGCCGAGACGGACCGGACCGACGCCCAGCTCCTGGCCGACCACGTCGATCACCGCGACGACTCGGCTTTGGCCGCCCTCGTGCGCCGCCACGCTGCCATGGTCTGGGGCGTCTGTCGTCGGCTCCTGCCGCGCGAGGCCGACGCCGAGGACGCCTTCCAGGCGACGTTCCTCGTCTTCGTCCGGCGTGCGGCCTCGATCGCGTCGCCGGAGGGCCTCGCCGGCTGGCTGCACGGCGTCGCCTACCAGACGGCGCGCAAGGCGCGGGCGATGGCCGGTCGCCGAGCGGCGCGCGAGCGCCAGGTAGCCGCTCTACCTGAGACGGCCGTGACCGAGCCCGATCGCGGCGACGCGGCGGCCCTCGACGCCGCCCTGACCGCCTTGCCAGAGATCTACCGCGTCGCCGTCGTCCTGTGCGACCTGGAGGGGATGACCCGCACCGAGGCGGCCCGCCTGCTCGGCGTTCCGGAGGGGACGCTCGCCGCCCGGGTGGCGCGCGGCCGACGGCTCCTCGCCCGTCGCGTCGGCGACGGGACGCCGCCCGCGGCGCTGCCGGTGCCGATGGCCCTCGTGACCGCGACGATCGAAACGGCGACGACCGGCGCGGCATCGGCGGCGGTCGCCGCCCTCACCGAAGGAGTGCTGAACGCCATGCTGCTCGTCCGACTCAAGTTCGCTCTGTCGGCCGTCCTGTGGGTCGGCGTACTCGTCGGCCTGGCGACCCTGGCCGCGTCGGCCGGGGTCGCCCCGGTGCCCGACCCGGCCGCCGGCTGGAAGGAGGCGCTCGTCCTCAAGCACGACCACCCGGTCACGACGCTCGCCTGCTCAGCCGACCGGATCGCCGCCGGCGACGCGGGCGGCAACCTGGTCCTCTACGACGCCGTGACTGGCAAGAACCGCCGGGTCAAGCTCGTCGGCGGCATGGACTTCAAGACCGGCTACGACGGCCTCCGGTTCACGGCGGACGGGAAGCTCCTCTTCGCGATCCGCGAGGAGCGGGGCGGCATCTGGATGACGCGGCCCGGCGACGACGACCAGAAGGCGTGGGGCCTCGGCGGCGGCGGGACGCGCTTCCTGGAGCTATCCGCCGACGGCAAGGTCTGGCTGGAGGCGAACGGCCAGTCGCTGGTCGTCCGGCCGAACCCGTACTACCCCGACAACCCGGACGTTGCCGTACCGGGCTACGAGTCGGCGATCCGCTACCCGGCCGAGCCGGTCCACGCGGCGATGTCGCCGCCGGAGGGCAAGTACCTCGCCATCTTCACCGCGGACGGGACGCTCCACCTGCACGAGCGGGCCGCCCGCAAGGAGACCGACCTTCTCGAAGCGACGACGAAGGTCGAGCTGGGCAAGCAGGTCGTGACCGCGCTTCAGTTCTCGGCCGACGGCAAGCGCCTGGTCGTCGTCGGCGAGGACGGCTTCGCCAGGGTCTACGACCCGGCCAACGGCAAGGAGCTGGTCGCGTTCGAGGGCCATCGCGGCGTCGTCTTCTGCGCGTGCTTCAGCCCGGACGGCAAGACGGTCGTCACTGGCGGCGACGACAACGTCGCCCGGGTCTGGGACGCCGCGACCGGCAAGCTGCTCGCCGTCCTCGCCGGACACACGGACTCGGTCCGCGTCGTGGCGTTCGACCTGCCGGGCGAGCGGCTGTTGACCGGGTCGGCTGACCGCACGCTGCGGGCGTGGCGGCTCGCCCCGTGAGCGTCGGCACCGCTCGTTCGGATCACGTCGAGCGCGGCTGGATGAGGTCCCACTTGTTGCCGTACAGATCGACGAAGACCCCCACGGTGCCGTAGGGCTCGTCGCGCGGCCCGTCGAGGAAGACGACGCCGCGCGAGCGGTAAGCTTCGAAGTCGCGGCGGAAGTCGTCGGTGTGCAGGAAGAGGAACACCCGGCCGCCGGTCTGGTCGCCGACGCGGGCGGCCTGCTCCGGCGTCGCCGCCCGGGCCAGGAGCAGCATCGGCCCGCCATCACCCGGCGGCGCGACGCGGACCCAGCGCTTGCCGCCGGCCATCGGCGTGTCCTCGACGAGGACGAAGCCGAGCGTGCCGGTGTAGTAGACGATCGCCTCGTCGTAGTCGCGAACGACGAGCGCCAGGGCGGCGATCTTCTGCGGCATCGGCGTCACCCCCGACCTGTGGACCAGCGAGAGCCGTCACTTCGTCCGATTCTCGATGAGGATGTCGTTCACGGCCTTGATGCGCTGCTCCTCCGTCTCCGTCCCTTCCAGCTCCCTGGTCGGCACGACGACCACCTCGCCGGCGAGGACGCCCTTCGTCAGCTGGACGAGCCGCTCGGCCGGGCCGTGATAGCACGCCGACAGGTTCGGCTCCGGCCGCATGACGAGCCAGAAGTCGCCGGCCGTGTTGTAGTCGAGCGAGAAGCACGCCCGGTCGATGAAGAGGTAGGCGCACGCGGACGCCGTCCGGAAGCCGTCGCCCTCGATCGAGAACAGGACCGCCCGCTTGCCGACGGCCGCCCAGTCGAGCAGCGGCTTGACGGCGTCGCCTCGGGCGACGTGCTTGAGCGACGTCATCGGCCGCTTGCCCTTGAGCAGCTCGGCCAGTTCGAAGACGACGACGCCGCGCTCGGCGTCGAGCGCCTTTACGGTCACGACCCGGACGACGATCGACGCCTTGCACATCTTCGGCAGCGACATCGGCGCGAAGTGAATATACCCCGGCGCGGCCGACGCGACGAGCGCGACGACGAGCAACGCCCCGACCCAGCGGACGGCGAGACGAATCGGCATGGCTGTCCTCCGGGCTCGAACGCGGCACCAAGGAGAGGACGCGGGACGGCGTCCTCCCCAACCACCCGGACCGGAAAAGAGACAGCGATCACCACGGCGGCGCGGCAACGTCGATCGTCCCCGTGGCCGGCCCGTCCTCGTCGAGGGTGTGCGTCATCACCCGGTAGAGGGTGAACTCGACCACCTCGCCGTACCGCCGGACGAGTAGTCGCCCGCGAAACTCGCGCCAGCCGAGCCGGCCGTAGAACGGCAGTAACTCCGCCGCGCAGACCAACAGCGCGAACGCGAGCCCCCGGTCCTGGAGCGCCACGACCGCCCGGCGGACGGCCCGGTCGGCGTGGCCTCGGCGACGGGCGATCGGGTGCGTCTTGACGTTGCCGACGCCGCCGACCCGGACCGGCCGACCATCGCAGGTCGCCTCCGCCTCGTAGACGCCGGCGAAGGAGACGAGCTGGCCATTCCCGTCCCGGACCCGGATGCATCGATCGGGGACGGCCCACTCCAGTTGGTGGCCGGGCCAGTCGGCCCACTCCTCGGGCGGATAGACGGCGAGCGATAGTGCCTCCGCCTCCGCGCGGTCGGCGTCGGTCAGATCGGCGAGTCGGTCCAGCGACACCATGTCAACCTCCGCGGGACCAGCCGAGCGCCTGGAGGATCAGGCCCGCCCCGACGACGACCAGGCCGCCGTGGACGTAGCGCAGGAAAGCCGGCCCGTCGAGCCGGCGGTTGAGCGCCCGGCCGACGAAGATCGCCGCGACGACGGCCGGCAGCGAGACGACGAAGTAGTACCCGACCGTCGGCGTCCACAACCCGGCGACGGCGAAGCCGACCAGGCCGGCCAGGCTCGCCGGCAGGAAGTAGCCCTGGAGCGTCGCCCGGAAGTGCCGCGGCGACCAGCCGCGCAGGTCGCCGTAGACGACGAGCGGCGGGCCGTTCATGCCGTAGGCCCCGCCGAGGACGCCGGCCGCGAAGCCGAATGCCCACGCGTGGCGGTCGTCGGCGAGGGCGGCCCGCCGTCGGGCGAGCAGGCAGTACGCCGAGAAGGCGACGATGACGAAGCCGAGCACCGCCTTGACCGCCGCCCCGCCGGCCGCGGTGAGCAGGAGCAGGCCGACCGGCGTCCCGACCAGGGTGGCGACGACGAGCCGCCCGGCGCTGGCGACGTGGATCTCGCGCCAGTCCTGGGCGACGACGACCGCCGCGACGGTGAGCGACGCCAGGACCGCGACCGGGGCGGCGACCTCGACCGGCATGCTCAGTGCCAGGAGCGGCACGGCGACGAGCGCCTCGCCGAAGCCGAACGCCGAGCGAATGACCGTGGCGAGGAAGAGGATCGCCAGGACGTGCAGCGGGAGCCAGTCGGGGATCATCGCGCCTCGGGTCGGGTATGCGGCGGCGAACAAGGACCCTCTTCAACCGGGTCGGCCGGCCAGGAGGGCTTCCAGGTCGGCCAGGTTCACCGGCTTGACGAGGTGGCCGTCGCAGCCGGCCTCGCGCGACCGCTCCCGGTCGCCCTCCTGGCCCCAGCCGGTCAGGGCGATGACGGTGACCGCCTTGCCCCAGGCCTGCTCGCGGATGCGGCGCGTCGCGTCGAGGCCGTTCAGGCGCGGCATGCCGACGTCCATCAGGATGACCTCCGGCCGGAACGCCGCCGCCGCCTCCACCGCCTCGACGCCGTCGTTCGCCGTCGCGACCTCGTCGCCGAGCAGGCGGAGCATCATCGCCAGGCTGTCCGCCCCGTCGCGGTTGTCGTCCACGACCAGGACGCGCCGGCCCTTGCGCGCGGGGCCGTCCCCGGCCGGGACGCCGTCGCTCGCCGGCCGGTCGGCCAGGACCGGGAGCGTGACGGTGAACGTGCTGCCGGCCCCCTCGCCGGGGCTGGCGGCCGCCACGGTGCCGCCGTGCATCTCGACGAGGCCCTTGACCAGGGCCAGGCCGATCCCGAGCCCGCCGGTGCTGCGCTCGACGGCGCGGTCCACCTGGCTGAACATGTCGAAGATCGTCCGGAGCGACCCGGCCGGGATGCCGATGCCGGTGTCGCGCACGGCGACCTCGACCCGGCCGTCGCGGCGCTCGGCGGCGAGCCAGACGCGGCCGCCGGGCGGGGTGTACTTGGCGCTGTTGGTCAGCAGGTTGCTGAACACCTGGGCCAGGCGGGTCAGGTCGGCGTCGAGGTGGACCGGCCCCCCCGGCAGGGTGACGGTCAGCTCGTGGCCGGCCGCGTCGAGCGCCGGCCGGGCGGTCTCCACCGCGGCGGCGACGACGTCGGCGAGCGCGACGCGGCCCTTGCGCAACTCCATCTTGTTGCGGTTGATCCGCGACACGTCGAGCAGGTCGTCGATGAGGCGGACCATGTGCGTCAGCTGGCGGGCCATCATCTCGCGGGCCCGGGCCTGGGCGGCCGGGTCGCCGTCGGCCAGGCGGAGGACCTGCAGGCCGTTGCGGATCGGGGCGAGCGGGTTGCGCAGCTCGTGGGCCAGCAGGGCGATGAAGTCGTCCTTCTTCCGGTCGGCGGCGCGCAGCTCGCGGATCAGGTGGAGGCGCTCGTACGCGACGGCGACGTAGCGGCTGATCGTCCGCAGGAACTCGACCTCGTCCGGGTCGAAGTCGTCGCGGCCCCGGCTCGCGAACGACAGCGTCCCGAGCAGGCGGCCCCCGGCCAGTAGCGGGTTGCAGGTGTACGCCCGGAGGCCGAGGCTTTTGGCGAGCTGGACGCGCGGGTCGTCGGACGACTGGATGCACGTCGCCGTGATCGCCTCGCGGGACCGGGCCACCGCCCCGCAGATCGCCTGGCCGAACTCCAGCCGGTGCAACCCGGCGAGCGCCTCGTCCGGGACGCCGTGACACGACGCCAGCCGCAGGGCGTCCCCGGCGTCGTCGACCATGAAGTTGAAATAGGCGTCCAGGCCGAAGTGGGAGGCGACCCGGCCGAACAGGCCGTGAAGCATCGCGTCCGGGTCGTCGGCGGTCAGGAGCAGCGCCGCCGCCTCCCACAGCAGGCGCATCCGGTCGGTCTGCCGCCGCAGGTCCGCTTCGTGCTCGCGCCGGACGCGCTCGGCCCGCTCGGCCGCCTCGATGCGGCTCAGGGTCAGGACGGCCGCCCCGGCGAACTTCGCCAGGCTGGCGACGAGGCGGGCGTCCTCGGCGTCGAAGTGCCGGTCGGCGGCGTGGGCCACCACCCAGACCGTGCCGACGGGGGTGTCCCCGCGGTAGAACGGGACGAGGAGCACCTCCCGGACCGGGGAGCGCAGCTCGGCGATGTAGGGGTAGTAGCGGACCGGGTCGGCCATGAGCAGGGCGGCGTCGCGGTCGAGGACGGTGCCGCACGGGCTGAACCCGCGCGGCATGGTGCCGCCGAGGTACGGGGCGTACTCGCCGGCGGTGGCGTGCCAGTGGAAGACGTCCTCGCCGCCCGGCTCCCAGACGCTGATGCCGGCCGACCCGGCCCGGCATAGCTCCAGGGCGGCGTCGGCGAGCTTCTGGAGGACGCTCCGCGGCGACTCGGCCATCGCCGCGGCGATGGCGACGAGGGCCCGGCCCTCCGCCGCGTGGTCCGCCGGGCGGGACGGCCGAAAGGCGAGTTCGGAGGTGATGAGCACCTCGTCCACGGTCGCCGCCGGGCGACGCGCCGTCGATTCCATCGGGACGACCCTCCCGGGGGCGGGGGATAACGAGTCCCCGGTATTCTATCCGCCGGCGGGCGGATGGCGGGAACGGAATCGCTCCCGCCTCCCGCCTGGGCGGGCGGTTGGCGGTTGCGTCGCCGGCATCGCCGGCGGATAATGCCGCGAGGACGCCCCCGCCCGGGGCGCAGCCCCTTCGCCGGAGTCGCGCCCATGATACCGAATCGGGTTGAATCGCTTCGTAGGACGACCCTCCCGGGTCGTCCGGCTTCGAGAAGGACGACCCGGGAGGGTCGTCCTACGAAAGGAACGGCTCACCGTGATTTGGTATGAGACGCCTGTCCCTGATCATCCTGGCCGGTGCGGTGTCGCTCCTCACCTTGCTGCCGGCCGCCGAGCAAGCCCCGTCGGGGACCTCGCTCGCCGTCGAGACGGTCGGCGACCGGCACTACTTCCACGTCCGGTTCGACCGGCCGGCCGGCCTGTTCCGCGCCGGCCGGGCGACGGCGGGGCGGTGGGACGCGGTCGCCCCGGACCCGACGCCCCGGCTCGTCCCGGAGGGCGACGCGGCGCGTCTCGTCTGCCTGCGCTTCCGCAAGGACGGCATCCACACTACACTGACCGTCCGCCGGGGCCGAAACGCGGGGCTCCCGGGGCGGACGACCCCTGACGAGGTCGCCGACCGGGTCGCCAACCTGACGGCGGCGTTGCAGGGGCCGGACCGGGCCGAGCGCCGCCGGGCCGCCGTCGCCCTGGGCCAGCTCGGCCCGAAGGCGGCGACGAGCGTGCCGGGCCTCCGGGTCGCGCCGTTCGATTTCGCCGAGGAGGTGCGAACCGACGCTTCCGCCGCGCTGGCGCTCATCGCCCGGGGGTGCCGAAGCCGGAAGCCGGCGACCGGGCGGCGGTCGGCTTGCGGGTCAAGGCTTTTTCCGTGTCGCTGACCGCCGCCGGCGAGGAGGAACGCCGCTGGGCCCTCAACGGGCTGCGGCGGCACGGTGCCGACGCGGCCGAGCCGCTCCGCGACGGGCTGGCGGCGGCCGCGGACCAGCCGGGGCGGGAGGTCCGCCTCTGGGCGCTGCGGCGCCTCGGCGAGCTGGGGGCCGCCGCGCGGCAGGTCGGCCCGGCGGTGCGGGCCGTCTGCGCCGACCCGGACCGTGAGGTCCGCCTCGCCGCGTTCGACGCCCTGCTCCGGATCGACACGCGGGCGGCGGTGCAGGCGGCGGCCGGAGTCTACGCCGCCGACCTGGCGTCGCCCGTGGCGGAGCAACGCGCCGAGGCGGCGAACGCCCTCGCCGGCCTCGGCGCGGACGCGCGGCCGGCCGTCCCGCAGCTGGCCGCCCGGCTGCGCGACGACCCGGCCCTCGTCGTCCGGCTCGCCGCGCGGGACGCCCTGCGGCGCATCGACCCGTCGTCGGCCGGGGTCGGCGAGGAGGTCGTCGCCCGGTTCGTCACGGACCAGGTCGCCCACCTCCGCTCGAACGACCGCGACCGTCGCCGGTCGGCCGCCGAGGAGCTGGGCAAGCTCGGCCCGAAAGCCCGGGCGGCCGTCCCCGCCTTGCTGGACGCGCTGTCCGGCCCGTTCGCCGAAGTGCGGCAAGCCGCCGCCGCCGCGCTGGAGCGGATCGAGCCCTGATCGGAGGCCGGGATGCGGTGGTTTTACGGCCTGGTCGCCGTCGTCGTGCTCGCCTGGGGCGGGCTCGTCCTCGTCGAGTGGGCGTACCGCCCGGGGCCGAACTACACCGCGATCGAGCCCGGCCTGTACCTCGGCGGGTACGTCGCCGCCCCGCCGCCGGGGACGCGGGCGGTCCTGAACCTGTGCGAGACGGAGGACGCCTACCGCGTCGAATCGTCGAAGTGGGAGCCGATCGCCGACGCGGCCCCGGCCCCGGGCCTCGACTGGCTGCGCGAGCAGGTGGCGTGGATCGACGGGCAACGCCGCGACGGCCGGGTGGTGTACGTCCGCTGCCGCAACGGCGTCAGCCGCAGCGCGATGGTGGCGGCGGCTTACCTGATGTGGCGCGACGGCCTCCCGGCCGAGGAGGCCCTGGAGCGACTGCGGATGAGGCGGCCGATCGTCCGGCCGAACCGGGCGTTCCGCGACCTGCTGGCCGCCTGGGAACGCGAGGAGTGACTACCGCCGCCAGCCGACCGGCAGGACTTCCTGCAGGCGCTCGCCGAACGTCGGGCTCGGGGCGCTGGACGGGTCGGCGAGGTACTTCTCCCACACGTCGGCTTCCGGCGGGAACTGGCGGCCGGTCATCTGTACCAGCGACTCGTGCGATCGGCGGCGCAGCCCCGGGTCTGCCTCCGAGCGCAGCACCGCGACGAGGGCCTGCGCCCCGGTCGCGTTCGGGTAGCTCCCCAGCGCCCGGGCGGCGGCGAGGCGCTCCTCGAGCTTCTGCTGCCGCTCCGTCTCCGACCCGGCCGACGGCGGCTCGCTCAGCACCTTGACCAGGATGTCCGCCGCGCTCGGGTGGCCGCACCGCCCCAGGGCGGCCAGCGACTGCACCCGCAGCGACGCGCCCGCCTCGCCGGGGAAGGCCCCGGCCCGGTAGTAGGCGTCCTTGAGCCCCTCGACGGCACGCGGGTCGTTCCAGTTCCCCAGGGCCTTGACCGCGGCGATCCGGGCCCAGACCTGCCGCTCCGTCGTCGCCGCGTCGGCGAGGACCTTCATCATCGCGTCGGTCTCGTCCGAGCCGAGCGAGCGCGGGTCGATGTCGCCGAGCTCGACAAGGGCCCGGTGGCGCTTGTCGCCGTCGCGGCTGGTCTGGAGCACCTCGAGTGGGTCGGGCTGGCGGCCCCAGCTCTCCTTCGACCAGAACTCGCGGCTGGTCATGTCGTCCCAGAAGCCGTTGCAGCCGCCGGCGGCGACGGCCAGGCCGACGGCCAGCCCCGCCAGCCAGGCGGTGGCGACGCCGTTGGGTCTCCCGGTGCGCGCGACCATGCCGACCTCCCCGTCGTGCGGACGTTCCCCACGGTCCGAATGAGGCGGCGGGTATAGCGTCGCCGGCCGGGCGGGTCAATCCCGGTGGTCGGCGCACCCCGAAGGGGTACGATATCGGAGCCCGGGGTCGCGTCTTCGCGCACCCCGGGCCGAACCGGAGGACGACCGCACATGCCCGCGAAACGCTGGGGCCCGGAGTGGACGCACGGCAGCCTGGCCGTCGCGCTGACCCTGGCCCAGGTCCTGCTCGGCTTCTGGCTGCTCGGCCTGACGCCGACCGGGCCGCGCCTCCTGTTCGGCTGGCTCCTCGCCGTCAGCGTGACGGCGTTCGGCTACTACGGCTACGACAAGTGGCGGGCCCGGGTCGGGTCGAACCGCGTGCCGGAGCTGGTCCTCCACCTGCTCGCCCTGGCCGGCGGCAGCCTCGGGGCCTACCTCGGCATGCGGACCTTCCGCCACAAGACGATCAAGGGGCCGTACCAGGTCGTCTTCTGGTGTATAGTTGCGATGCAGGCCGGCCTGCTCGCGCTGCTCGTGTTCCTGCTGCTAGCCGGCTGAAACCGACGCTTGAGCGCCGGCCGGCTCCGGGTACAATGAGCGGAAGAACTAGCCGGCCGAATCGGGGTGCCAGGTCATGGACATCGTCGATGCTGCGTCGCTCTACACCCGCTTGCTGCAACTGCGCCTGGTGACCGAAGCGCAGATCCAGGAGATCCGCGAGGAGTTGATGATCCCCAACCCGCTCCCCGAGGCGATCCTGCACGCCCTGGAGCGGAAGTCGTACCTGACGCCGTGGCAGAGCAGCAAGATCCTCAAGGGCGACACGGCCGGGTTCCTCCTCGGCGGGTTCAAGATCCTGTACAAGATCGCCTCGGGCAGCTTCGGCCGCGTCTTCCGCGCCGAGGAGCCCGGCTCCGGGCGGGTCGTCGCCCTGAAGGTGCTCCGCCGCCGCTGGAGCGAGAACAAGCAGTACATCGACCTGTTCCTCCGCGAGGGCCGCCTCGGCCAGACGCTCAAGCACCCGTGCATCGTCGACGTCATCTCGGCCGGGTTCGACAAGCCGTCGATGCAGTACTTCATCGCGATGGAGTTCGTCGAGGGCGGCAACCTCCGCGAGATCATGTCCATCCGCGCCAAGCTCACCGTCGCCGAGGCGCTGCGCATCGTCGAGGACTGCGCCGCCGGCCTGGTCTACGCCGCGACGAAGGGGATGAGCCACCGCGACCTGAAGCTGACCAACGTCCTCGTCGCGTCGCAGGGCCACGCCAAGCTGGTCGATTTCGGCCTGGCCCAGATCGCCGAGGTGATCAACGCCGACCCGGACGCCGACGACAAGCCGAAGAAGAAAAAGAAGAAGCGCAAGGGCAAGGACGACGACGAGCCGGAGAAGCGCATCGAGCGCACGGTCGATTACGCCGGCCTGGAGAAGGCGACCGACGTCAAGTACGGCGACCAGCGCTCGGACATCTACTTCCTCGGGGCGATCCTCTACGAGGCGCTGACCGGCCGGCCGCCCCTGGAGCCGACCCGCGACAAGCTGGCCCGCATGCAGCGGCACCGCTACGAGTCGGTCCAGCCGATCGAGCGCGGCGAGATCGACGCCCCGCCGTCGGTCTACGCCCTGGTCGAGACGATGATGTCGCTCAACCCGCTGCGGCGCTACCAGACCCCGTCGCAGATGTACGAGGCGATCAAGGCCGCCCGCAAGGACGTCGAGACGAAGCAGAGCGGCGGCCAGGTCGTCCGGTCACTGTTCCTGATCGAGAAGGACGAGCGGCTGCGCGAGGCGCTGCGCGACAAGTTCAAGGAGCTCGGCTACCGCGTCCTGATCGCCGGCGACCCGCAGCGCGCCCTGGACCGGTTCCGCCAGCAGCCGTTCGAGGCGCTCATCATCGACGTCGGCACGACGGACGAGGAGGGGCTCGGCATCTTCCAGGTCATCATGAAGGAGGCCGAGGACCGCCGCATCCCCTGCGCCGGCATCGCCATCCTCGCCGAGGAGCAGGCCGAGTGGACCAAGCGCGTCGTCAAGCGCGGCAGCCAGGCGCTCATGGTCCGGCCGATCACCCTCAAGCAGCTGACGCGCAAGCTCGACGAACTGCTCCAGGCGGTGTGAGCGACGCCCGCTTGCCGAAGCCGGCCCCGGCCGGGATAACAAGGCCGGGGAGGACGCCATGGCCACGCTGCTCGTCGTCGGGACCCGCAACAAGAAGAAGCTCGGCGAGATCATCGAGATCTACCACGACCTACCGGTCGATCTGCGCGACCTGTCCGGCTGGCCGGACCTGCCCGACGTCGTCGAGGACGCGGCGACGTTCGAGGGGAACGCCCGCAAGAAGGCGGCCGAGGTCGCCCGCCAGGTCGGCCACTGGGTCCTCGCCGAGGACAGCGGCCTCGTCGTCCCGGCCCTCAACGGCCGGCCGGGTGTCTACTCCGCCCGGTACGCGGGCACCCAGGGCGACGACGACGCCAACAACGCCAAGCTCGTCAACGAGCTGGCCGAGCTGGAGCGCCTCGGCAAGATCGCCGGCCCGGCCGCGGCGTACTACGTCTGCCTCGCCGTCCTGGCCGACCCAACCGGCGCGGTCCAGGTCCAGGCGGAGGGCCGCTGCCACGGCGTGCTGTTGCGCGAGCCGCGCGGCGACGGCGGTTTCGGCTACGACCCGCTCTTCCTGGTGCCGGAGTATCACAAGACGTTCGGCGAGCTGAACGCCGTCGTCAAGCACGCCCTGAGTCACCGGGCCCGGGCCCTCGGCCTGCTCCGGCCCGCGTTACGACGCCTGCTCGGCTGATCGACCTCCCCCAGCGAAAGGGACTCTTCCTGATGCGCACACTCCTCGGCTTATCGGCCCTGCTGTCGGTGCTCACCCTGGCGCTTGCCCAGCCGGCGAACCCGCCCACGCCGCCGGTCGTCTCCGGGCTCAAGGACGCCCGCGCCGCGGTCGTCGGCCCCGGCGGCAAGGTCTACGTCGCCGCCGGCAAGGACGTCCTCGTCGTCGAGGACGGCAAGGCGAAGCCGTTCGCGACCGGCCTCGACGCGCCGGCCGGCCTCGCCTCCTTCGGCGAGGCGCTCTACGTCGCCGACCGGGACCGCATCCAGCGGATCGACGCGAAGGGGCAGGTCAAGGTCCACGCCGCGCCGGAGGCGTTCCCGACCCGGCCGACCGAGCTGGTCGCCGTCGTCGCCGCGGAGGTCGGCAACCTGTACGCCCTCGACCGCGACGACAAGGCCGGCACGTTCGCCATCTACCGCATCCCGCCGGGCGGCAAGGGCAAGGCGGTCCTCGTCGCCGACGGCACGAAGACCCCGGCCGTCAAGCGGCCGCGGGCGATCGCCATGGACGGGTCGTCGTTCCTGCTCGTCCTCGCCGAGGACAAGCTCCACCGGGTCAAGGTCGCCGACGGCAGCTCGGCCGAGGTCGCCTCGGGGCTGCTCGACGCCGGCAGTCTGGCATGGGACTGGTTCGGCCGGCTGTACATCGGCCACCTCAAGCCGGGCGAGGTGTCCGTCCTCGGCCGGCCCGGCGACAAGCCGGTCGTCGCGGCGAAGGGGTTCAACTCGGTCCACGCCGTCGCCATGGGGCCCGGGAGCCGGACCATGCTCGTCGTCACGGACGGCGCGGTCAGCCAGTTCCCGGTCGGCGACCCGGCGAACCCGGTCGAGGTGACGCCGCTCGCGATCAAGACCGAGGTCGCGTTTCCGAACCTGAAGTGGACCGACTGGAAGTCGGAGGACGCCGCCGGCAAGCCGATCCCGCTGCGGCCGATCGTCCTGACCCACGCCAACGACGGCTCCGGCCGCGTCTTCGTCGCGACGCAGCACGGCGTGATCCACCACTTCCCCAACGTCCAGAACGCGGACAAGACGACCGTCTTCCTCGACCTCCAGGACCGCGTCAAGTACGACGACAAGCAGAACGAGGAGGGCTTCCTCGGCCTGGCGTTCCATCCGAAGTTCAAGGAGAACGGCGAGTTCTTCGTCTACTACACGCGCAAGACGCCGAACCTGACGAACATCGTCTCGCGCTTCCGCGTCCGCAAGGACGACCCGAGCAAGGCGGATCCGGCCTCCGAGGAGGAGCTGCTCCGCATGGCGAAGCCGTACTGGAACCACGACGGCGGCACGATCGCCTTCGGGCCGGACGGCATGTTGTACATCGCGGTGGGCGACGGCGGGGCGGCGAACGACCCGCACAACAACGGCCAGAACCTGAACACCCTCCTGGGCAAGATCCTCCGCATCGACGTCAACGCCAAGGACGCCGGCAAGGCGTACGCCATCCCGCAGGACAACCCGTTCGTCGGCAAGGAGGGGGCGAGGCCGGAGATCTGGGCGTACGGCGTGCGGAACCCGTGGCGGATCCACTTCGACACGAAGACGGGCAAACTCTGGATGGGCGAGGTGGGGCAGAACCTCTACGAGGAGATCTGCATCATTACGCGCGGCGGCAACTACGGGTGGAACCTGCGCGAGAGCTACCACCCGTTCGGCGTCCAGGGTGTGCCGCACCGGCCGGACCTGGTCGAGCCGATCTGGGAGTACCACCACGACCTGGGCAAGTCGATCACCGGCGGCCCGGTCTACCGCGGCAAGCGGCTGCCGGAACTCGACGGGGCGTACCTCTACGCGGACTACGTCTCGAGCAAGATCTGGGCCCTGTGGTACGACGAGGCGAAGGGGCGCGTCGTGGCGAATCGGCCGATCCAGGACCCGGGCCTGGCGGTCCTGTCGTTCGGCGAAGGCCCCGACGGCGACGTGTACTTCCTGGTCGCGACGCCGACGGGGCAGGGCATCCACCGCTTCGCGCGGGCGGGGCGGTGACCCGTGCTCGCACCGATCCTCGCCCTGTCCCTGCTCGCCGCCGAGCCGCTGACGCTCCAGGGTCACGCCGGCTGGGTCGGCGGCGTCGCGTTCTCGCCGGACGGCAAGGCGCTCGCCACGGCCAGCGCCGACGGCACCGTCAAGCTCTGGGACGCGGCGACCGGCAAGGAGATGCGCACGCTCAAGGGCCACGACGACCACGTCGCGGCGGTCGCGTTTTCTCCCGACGGCAAGACAGTCGCCTCGGCCGGCTACGACCGCACCGTCCGCGTCTGGGACGCGGCGACCGGCCAGGTGCGTGCGACCCTCAAGGGGCACTCCGGCGTCGTCCTCACCGTCGCGGTCGCCCCGGACGGCGCGACCCTGGCGAGCGGCGGCATCGACGGCACCGTCCTGCTGTGGAACCCGGCGACCGGGCGAGAGGTGGCCTCGCTCGGCGGGCATCGCTCGTGGGTGAACGCCATCCGCTTCAGCCCGGACGGCAAGACGCTCGCCTCGGCCAGCTCGGACAACACGGTCGTCCTGTGGGACGTGGCGGCGAAGAAGGAACGCCAGACGCTGCGCCCGAAGGCGGCCGAGGTGCGCTCGCTGGCGTGGTCGCCGGACGGCAAGCGCCTCGCCGCCGGGACGCGCTACGGCGTCGTCAAGGTCTGGGACGCCGCGAGCGGCCAGGAGGTCGCGTCGCTGAAGGGCCACGCCGGCGACGTGTGGGCCGTGGCGTGGAGCGCCGACGGCAAGACGCTCGCCAGCGGCGACGGCGACTGGAACAAGCCGGGCGACGTCCGCCTGTGGGACGCGGCGACGTGGGCCGAACGCGGCGTGCTCAAGCACACCGGCGAAGTGCTCTGCCTCGCCTTCGCGCCGGACCGGCCACGCCTGGCAGCCGGGAGCTGGGATAAGACGGTCAAGGTCTGGGATTTGGCGGAGAAGCCGGAACGCTGAGCGGCCCTTTTGGAGTGCGGCGATTCATCGCCGCTTTGGTCTTCGTCTTCCCTTTTCTCTTCGTTTTGGTTGCACGGCTGGCCTGGTCACATCCCGCGCGCCCCGTGTTGAATGAGAGGTTGGGTCGGGGGCGGCCCCGGCCGGAAACGCACCCCGCGCGGCGCGCACACGGTTGGCGGACCTGGCGGACCAGCCCTCATTGTCCGCCATTGTCGCTCATTGTCAGGGGGCCGCGCGCGGCGTTGGCGGACCTGGCGGACCTGGCGGACCAAGTTCGAGCGGCGAAGGAAGCGTCGCAGTCCGAAAGAGCCAGATCCAAACGAAGCAAAAAAGGAAGGCGAAGATCAAAAGCGGCGATGAATCGGCGCACTCCAAAAGGATCCCTCCCGCGCCGTCGCGATTTCTGCTTGCCCCAGGCCGGCCGCCTGGGGTAGCCTTCACACACCCGCCGTTTGGGCCCGCCGCCCCGCCGAGAAGCCACCACCGATGTCCCGCTACCTGCTCGCACTCCTGGCCCCCTTCCTGGTCGCCGCTCCGACGCGCGCCGCCGACGTGCCGTCGTACCAGCGGCACGTCGCGGCCCTGTTCAGCCGGCTCGGCTGCAACGGCGGCACCTGCCACGGGGCGGTCCAGGGCCAGAACGGCTTCCGCCTGTCGCTGTTCGGCGCGGACCCCGACGCCGACCACGCCCGGCTCCTGCGCCAATTCGCCGGCCGACGGCTCGACTTCCTCGACCCGGCGGGGAGTTTACTCCTGCGGAAAGCGACCGGCCAGGTCGAGCACGGCGGCGGCGTCCGTCTCGCGGTCGGCAGCGCCGAGTACGGCGTGCTGCAACGGTGGATCGCCGCTGGGGCCCCGGCCGACGACGCCGGCCCGGCCCGCGTCGCCGAGCTGCGCGTCGGCCCGGCCGAGCGGGTCGCCAAGCCGGGCGAAACGTATCGCCTGAAGGTCGAAGCGACCTTCGCCGAAGGCGCGACGGAGGACGTGACGGCGTACTGCTCGTTCGCGTCGCTCGACGCGGGTTCGGCGACGGTGGATGGCACAGGCCAAGTGACTGCCAGGACGGTCGGCGAGGCCGCCCTGATCGTCCGCTACCGCGCCCAACCGGCGATGGCCCGAGTGCTCGTCCCCGCGGCCAACGAGCGGCCGTCCCCCGACGCGAAGGCCCAGAACTTCATCGACGACCACGTCCTGACACGGCTGCGTCAGCTGAACCTGCCGCCGGCCGAGCTGGCCGACGACGCGACGTTCCTTCGGCGCGTCCATCTCGACGCGACCGGCGCGCTGCCGACGGCCGACGAAGTGCGGGCCTTCCTCAACGACAAGGCCGCCGACAAGCGCAAGAAAAAGATCGAAGAACTGCTCCTCCGCCCGGGCCACGCCGCGCTGTGGACGCTGAAGTTCTGCGACCTGCTCAAGGCGGCCGACTTCGGCGTCTACGCCGACGCGCTGACCGTCGAGCACGACGCGCCGCGCTTCCAGGCCTGGGTGCGGGCGAGGTTGGAGGAGAACACCCCCTACGACGAGTTCGTCGCACGCGTCCTGACGGCGACGAGCCGCGAAGGCCGCACGCCGGAGGAATACGCGAAGGAGGTCGAGGCCCTTCTGTCCGGCTACGCCCCGGGCCGGCCGGACCTCGCGGTGTACAGCGGCCGCAGGACGCTCGACCTGTACTGGCAGCGGCGCGGCTCCGGCGGCGTCGAGGGGGCGCTGCAGGTCGCCCACGCCTTCCTCGGCCTGCGCCTGGAGTGCGCCCAGTGCCACCGCCACCCGCACGACGTCTGGCAGCAGAGCGACTTGCTCGACTTCGCGAACTTCTTCGTCCGCGTCCGCAAGGTCGGCTTCGAGGGCGACAACGAGAAGCGCTACCCGGAGATGGCCGCGCTCAAGAAGAAGTACGACGACGAGGCGAAGGCCCTCGAAGCCGAGGTGAAGAAGCGCAAGGAGGGCGAGGGCAAACGCCTCGACGAGGAGGCGAAAAAGGCCGGGGCCGACAAGGCGGCGAAGGACCGGGCCGAGGCGTACCGCAAGGAGACGGCCGAGCTGGAGAAGCGGGCGAAGCTACTGCCCGAGATCGGCCGACGGCTGCTCCAGGCCGAGACGCGCGTACTGCCGCCGGGCAAGGCCGCGTCGGTGACGAGCCCGCTCGGCACGCAGGAGTCGAAGGTGCTGCGTCTGCTGGGCGAGACGAAGCCGACCGACGTGCCCGCCGGCGAAGACCCGCGCAAGCTCGTCGTCGACTGGATGCGTCGGCCGGACAACCCGTACTTCGCCCGGGCGATCGTCAACCGCGTCTGGGCGCACTACTTCGGCCGGGGCCTGGTCGATCCGCCGGACAACCTGTCGGCGTTCAACCCGCCGACGCACCCGAAGCTGCTCCAGGAGCTGTGCGACGGCTTCGTCAAGAACAGGTACGACCTCCGCTGGCTGCATCGGACGATCCTGTCGAGCCGGACGTACCAGCAGGCGAGCACGCCGCACCCGGACGCGGCCGCCGACCGGGCCAACTACGCCGCCTTCCCGCTCCGCCGCCTGCCGGCCGAGGTGCTCCTCGACGCTCTCAACACCGCGACCGGCACGGTCGAGAACCTGGACATGAAGTACTACCACTGGCCCGACGCGATGACGACGGTCGAGGTGCCGTACCCGCCGAAGAACCCGTTCGTGGCGTTCGTGCTGGAGACGTACGGCCGGCCGAAGAGGAACGCCGCGGTGCAGTGCGACTGCGAGCGCGACGGCGGGGCGTCCGTGTTCCAGGTGCTCGCCCTGGCGAACCACCCGCGCGTGTGGGAGAAGATCCGCGACGCGAACGGCCGTGTGGGGAAAATGCTCAAGCAGCCCGGCGACGACGCGGGTAGACTCGAAGAGGTGTTCCTGGCGACGCTGTCGCGCCGGCCGACCGACGCCGAGCGCGACGCGTGCCTGCGGTACGTCAAGGACGCCGAGTCGCCCGAGAAGGGGTGGCAGGGCGTCCTGTGGGGGCTGGTCAACACGCGAGAGTTCTTGTTACAGCATTGACACGCATTCTTACCAGCCCGGAGCGCAAGCGACGGAAGTATGTCGCCCGTCGCTTGCGCTCCGGGCTGGTAAGAGAGTGAGCGACGATCCGGAGCCTACCCATGCCTACCCTCTCCCGCCGCGACGTCCTCCGCATCGGTGGCCTCGGCCTCTGCGGCGTCGGCACGCTCGACGTCCTCCGCGCCCACGCCGAGCCCGGCCCCGCCCCGCGTGCCAAGCACCTGATCGTCTGCTGGCTCGGCGGCGGCCCGCCGCACCTCGACATGTTCGACATGAAGCCGGACGCCCCGGAGGAGTACCGCGGCCTCTGGAAGCCGATCCAGACGAACGTCGTCGGCCTCCAGGTCGGCGAGCTGCTGCCGGAGCTGGCGAAGCGGGCCGACAAGTACACGGTCATTCGATCCGTGACGACGCTGAACAAGCCGGGCGACCACGCCCAGGCCCCGCTCTACTGGCTGACCGGCAACCCGCGCCTGACGACCGGCACGGACGAGTACCCGATGTACGGCAGCGTCCTGACGAAGCTCCGCCCTGGCCCGGCCGACCTGCCGACGTGCGCCGTGCTCGGCGAGGTGGACGTCCACACGCACAACGCCCTGGCCCGGAGCTTCCTCGGCCCGGCGGCCGCCCCGTTCGTCTTCGACCCGCTCAAGGACAAGGACGCCGTCACGCGGATGCTGACGCCGCAGATCGAGGTGCCGGCCCTGGACCGCAATGCCGAGTTGCTCAGGGCCCTCGACACGAAGCTCCGCCGACTCGACCGCCAGGACGAGCTGATCGCCGGCCTGGACCGCTACCAGCAGACGGCGTTCGACCTGCTGCGATCGCCGAAGCTACGCAACGCCCTCGACCTGTCGAAGGAGCCGGCGTCGGTCATCGAGCGCTACACGCGGAACAACGTCGCCAAGACGCGCTACCCGGCCGGCGACACGCGGCACTTCCTGCTCGCCCGGCGGCTGGTCGAGGCGGGCGTGCCGGTGGTGCATTTCAACCTTGGCTACTGGGACTGGCACGGCGACAACTTCACCGCCGGCAAGCAGCAGATCCCGGCGTTCGACGCGGCGCTGTCGGCCCTGCTCGACGACCTGGAGTCGCGCGGCCTGCTCGATTCGACGATCGTGCTCGCCCTGGGCGAGATGGGCCGCAAGCCGAAGATCGACAACCCGAAGGCGGCCGGTGCGGGCCGCGACCACTGGGACTACGCCCAGTTCGTCCTGGCGGCCGGTGGCGGCTTCAAGGGCGGCAACGTCGTCGGCGCGACGGACAAACTCGGCGAGCGGGTCGTGGACAAGTTCTACAAGGTGGAGAGCTTCGGCCGGACGCTGTACCACCTGTTGGGGATCGACCCGGACACGATCCTGCACACGCCGGCGAACCGGCCGGTCAAGCTCGTCGTCGAGGACGCGCCGCTCATCAAGGAGGCGCTGGCGTAATCAGCGTCCTTCTGGGGGTGTCGAGTGATTGGCGGAACGCGGTTCCGACGTGCTGCTGGGTGGTCGAACCGACGGCCTACCGCCGGCCGACCTCAGGGGCCCACAGGCGCACGGTCCCGTCCTCGCTCCCGGTGGCGACGCGCTTGCCGTCCGGGCTGAAGCACGCGCTCCAGACCTCGCCCGCATGGCCCCTGAGGACGGCCAGTTCCTTCCCGGTCGCGGCGTCCCACACCCGGGCCGTCTTGTCCTCGCCGGCGGTGAGGATTCGTTTGCCGTCCGGGCTGTAGCAGGCGCAACAGACCCGCGACGTATGCCCGAGGAGGACGGCCAACTCCTTTCCGGTCGCGGCGTCCCACACCCGGGCCGTCTTGTCCTCGCTGGCGGTGAGGACATATTTCCCGTCCGGGCTGAAGCATGCGCTGGTGATACCGTAGTTGTGCCCTTTCAGGACAGCCTTTTCCTGTCCGGTCTCGGCGTCCCTGACCCGGGCCGCCTTGTCCTCGCTGGCGGTGAGGATTCGTTTGCCGTCCGGGCTGAACCCGAAGCACATGCGTGGCGATTCGGACAACGGCCCCTTGATGACCACCTCTCGGCCGGTCTGAGGGTCCCACACTCGGGCCTGGCCGTCGTTGCTGGTAAGGACGCGAGTACCATCCGGGCTGAAGAAGGCGCTGCGGACGGCACCCCCCTTGAGGACGGACAATTCCTCCCCGGTCGCGGCGTCCCACACCTTCGCCTCGCCGGGTATGGATTTAGCCTCATTGTTTACTCCCCAGTCGCCGGTTAGGATGCGCTTCCCGTCCGGACTGAAGCAGGCGCAGGACACGCTACCCGCGTGTCCTTTGAGGACGGCCAACTCCTTCCCGGTCGCGGCGTCCCACACCCGCGCCGTCTTGTCGAGGCTACAGGTCAAGACGCGCCTGGTGTCCGGGCTGAAGGAACTGCTCACGACGTAATGCGTGTGGCCCTTCAAGACGGCCATTTCCAACCCGGTTTGGGCATCCCAGACCCGCACCGTGCGGTCCTTGTCCTTGCCCACGGTAAAGCCATCGGGACGTTCACAGCCGGTGAGGAGGCGCTTGCCGTCCGGGCTGAAGCTCACGCTGTAGATCCCGCCCGTGTGGCCCTTGAGGACGGCCAGCTCGTACCCGAGCGGGGCGTCCCACAACCGGGCCGTTTTGTCCCAGCTTCCGGTGAAGATGCGTGTGCCATCCGGGCTGAAACACGGGCTGTGGACGTAACCTACGTGGCCCTTGAGGACGGCCAACTCCTGGCCGGTCTCTGCATCCCAAAGCCTTGCCGTCCTGTCCATACTCCCGGTGAGGATACGCGTCCCGTCCGGGCTGAAGCAGGCACCGGATAGGTGTTCCGTGTGGCCCCTCAGGGCGATTAACTCCTGGCCGGTATGGGCGTCCCATAGCCGCGGCGTACTCTCGTGGAAGGAACAGGTGAGGACGCGCTCGCCGTCCGGGCTAAAGCAGGCCCTACTGACCCCCGCCAAATGCCCGGTGAGGACGGCCAATTCCTTACCGGTCCCGGAGTCCCACACCCGCGCCGTCCGGTCCGCACCGCCGGTGAGGATCCGCCTCCCGTCCGGGCTGAAGCACACGCTGTACACGCCACCCGCGTGGCCCATGAGGACGGCCAACTCCTTCCCGGTCGCGGCGTCCCACACCCGCGCCTCCCCGAGCGTTCCCCCGGCGCGGGCTCCGACGGAGCACCCTGTCAGGATGCGCGTGCCGTCGAGGCTGAAGCACACGCTCGTGACCATGCCCGTGTGCCCGGTGAGGGCGGCTAATTCCCTCCCGGTCGTGGCATCCCAGACCCTGGCGGTCTTGTCATGGCTGCCGGTGAGGACGCGTTGGCCGTCCGGGCCGAAGCACGCATACCACACCTGGTCAGTGTGCCCATTCAGGAGGGCCAGTTGCTGGCCGGTTTCGGCATCCCACAATCGGGCCGTCTTGTCGGAACTCGCGGTGAGGATGTGCATCCCGTTCGGGCTGAAAGACGCGCTCTGGACGTGGTCCGTGTGGCCCTTGAGGACGGCCTTCTCCCGGCCCGTCGCAGCGTCCCACACCCGGGCCGTCCTGTCCTGACTGCGTGTGAGAACTCGTTGGCCGTCCGGGCTGAAACACGCGGGCACCACTGAACCTGTGTGTCCCTTGAGGACACCCCTCTCCAACCCACTCTCGGCGTCCCACAAATGTACCAAACCGTCCGGACCTGCCATCAAGAATCGCTTGTTGTCCGGGCTGAAACACAAATGTCTGGCCACTTGGGAGCTTGAGAAGGTGGCCTTCAATTCCCCGGTCTGGGCGTCCCAAAGCCGGTGCCCGGCTCGAATGCACTTTCCGTCCGGACTGAAGTACAAAATACCATCCCACCCCCCTACTAGGAGCGTGGCCGTCACCTGCCCGGTTTCGGCATCCCAGACCTTGGCCGTCTTGTCCTGGCTAGCCGTGAGGATCCGCCGGCCGTCCTGACTGAAGCTGACGCGCAGGACCGGGTCCGTATGCCCACGGAGGACCGCCTTCTCCTGGCCGGTCTCGACATCCCACACCCGCGCCGTCTTGTCCTTATTTCCGGTTACGACGCGCTTGCCGTCGGGGCTGAAAACCGCGCTCTCGATGCCGCCTGCATCACCCTTCAGTACAGCATTCTCCCGCCCGGTTTCGGCGTCCCACAACCGGGCTGTCTGGTCGTCGCTGGCGGTGAGGATGCGCTTGCCGTCCGGGCTGAAGACCGCGCTGGTGAAGTAGTGCGTGTGCCCCTTGACGGTGACCAACTCCCGGCCGGTCTCGGCGTCCCACACCCGCACCGTCTTGTCCGAGCCGTGGGTGAGGACGCGCGTGCCGTCCGGGCTGAAACTAACGCCCACGACGTGGGCCGTATGGCCGAGAAAGGTCACCTTTGGCTGCCCTGTTTCGGCGTCCCAAACCCGGGCGGTCTGGTCGTGGCTGGCGGTGAGGATGCGCTTGCCGTCCGGGCTTACAGCCACGCTCCGGACCAAATCCGTGTGTCCCCGAAGGACCGCCTTCTCCTGGCCGGTCTCGACATCCCACACCCGCGCCGTCTTGTCCTTACTTCCGGTAACGACGCGCTTGCCGTCGGGGCTGAAGACCGCGCTAAAGACCTGGCCCGTATTGCCGTTACCCGCGTCATCGCCGAAATGACCGAAGACGCGGAGAGGCCAGGCCTCCTTCAGCCACAGATTGCGGACGTAGCGCGTCTCCCACGTCTGGTGATACTTCGGCAGCATCTCAGCCAGCAGTGTCGCCATGCGGTCGTACCCCCCCTCCTGTCGCGCCCGCATGGCGTTGTCGATCTGGATGGCGTGACGGGCGTCTTCCGCCCGGCGGGCCTGTGCCTTCGCCGCAGCCGCCTCGCGCCTGGCCTCCCCGGCTTTGTCATCCGCCAGTTTCTTCTGGCCCTGGGCAAACAGGTTCGCTTCTCCCTCGGCCTTCGCCAGCACCTCGGCATTTCCCTTCTCGTACAGCGCCCAGGCCGCCAGGATCCAGGAGGCGACCACGCCGGCCCCGAGCACGAGGAGCACGGCCGCCGACAGGGCCGACACGGCCGGGTTGCGCTTCACCCAACGGTAGCCGCGCTCGAACGAACTGACGGGGCGGGCCGTAATAGGCCGGCCGTCGAGGAAGCGGCCCAGGTCGTCGGCCAGCTCCTGGGCGCTGGCGTAGCGCTTTTTTGCATCTTTCTGGAGGCACTTGTGACAGATCGTCTCCAGATCGGCCGACGCCTGCGGGTTGAGTTGGCGGACGGCGACCGGCTCGTCGCCGAGGACCTGGAGGATGGTGTCCATCGCCGTCGCGCCGCGGTAGGGCGGTCGGCCGGTCAGGCACTCGTACAGGACCGCCCCCAGCGCGTACACATCGACCGCGGGGCCGAGGTCGCGGACGCCGCTCGCCTGCTCGGGCGGCATGTAGGACGGCGTGCCCATCACCGCCCCGGTCTGCGTCTGGCCCGCCTCGTCGAGCTTCTTCGCCAGGCCGAAGTCGGTCACCTTCACCGTGCCGTCGCCCGCGATCAGGACGTACGCCGGCTTCAGGTCGCGGTGGAGCACGTTCTCGTCGTGGGCCGCCTGCATCGCCTCGGCCAGGGCGCGGACGATCGCGGCCGCCTCGCGCGCCGTCGGCGGCTTGTCGCGCAGCCGCCGGTCCAGCGAGCCGCCGGGGCAGAACTCCAGCGCCATGAAGGCGTGGCCCTGGTGCTCGCCGACCTCGAACACCTGGACGATGCCCGGGTGCTGCAACCGGGCGATCGCCTGTGCCTCGGCCTCGAACCGCTGCCGCTCCGCCTGTCCGGCGTGGCCGCCGGCGAGGATCATCTTCACGGCGCAGACGCGGTTCAGCTTGACGTGCCGGGCGCGGTAGACGACGCCCATGCCGCCGCGGCCCAGTTCGCCCAGCGGTTCGTAACCCGGCGGCAGCAGATCGCCCGAAGTCCCGCCGCCGGCCGGCTCCGGGGCCAGCGTCTCCTGCTCGACCGCGACTCCTGCCACCGGAGGGAGCGTCGGCTGCTCGGCTTCCAGGTTCAGGCCGGGGAAGTGCCGCGAGTAGTCGGCGAGCGTGGCCTCTTCGCCCGCCTTGCGGCGGTACTCGAGATCGAGCGGGATCAGCTCGCGCAACAGGGCGGAGCGTTCCTCACCGGTCCAGCCGGCAAGGTAGTCCTCGATCCGCGGCCCGGTCCCCGCCTGCCAGGCCTTCTCGAACTGCGTGCAGACGGCCTCGATGCGCAGGCCGAGCGTCGGATCGACGGGCTTCATGGGCGCTCTCCTTCAGCGACAGCCTTCGGCTCACTCGGGCCATCCCTGAAGAAGATCGTAGACGGGCCGCCGTACCCGTCACAAGCAAATAGCCACCTCTCAGACGACCTCCGCCAGCTCCGCCCCGGTCAGGCGGACCAGATCCTCCGGAGCAAGCTCGACGAGGAGGCCACGTCGGCCAGCGTTGACGAGCACGGTCGGATGCGTCGCCAGGCTCGGCTCGGCCAGGATGCGCAGCCGCCGCCGACCGCCCAGCGGGCTGATCCCGCCGACGACGTAGCCAGTTGCCCGCTCCGCGACGGCCGGCTCGGCCATGCCGGCCTTGCGGACGCCGAGCGCCCGGGCGAGCTTCTTGAAGTCGATCCGGTCCGGGGCCGGCAGCAGGATGAGGACCAACTCGCCGTCGCCCTGGCAGACGAGTGTCTTGAAGACGCGCCCCGGCTCGACGCCGAGCACTTCCGCTGCGGCAACGCCGATCGCGTCGGCGTCCGGGTCGTAGTCGTACGGCCGTTCAACGTGCGGGACGCCCTCCTGTCGTAGCAATCGCACCGCCGGCGTCATCGGTAGGTCCTCCCCCTGGCCCGCTTCGTGGGGTATGCTCCTCTGGACAAGCCGGACGCGCGGCGGGGTTCGGCCGGAACAGAACTCGCCGCTCTGGGCGGTGTTATAGGACCGGACGAACAGCGTGGCGGAGGGAGCGAACATGGCCCGATACTGGCTGCCGGTTCTCGTCGCGGTCGTCGGGCTGGTGGCGAGCCCGGCCGCCGCGGAGACGCTGCCGCCGGCGAACGAACGGTACGCGACGGCCGGCGGCGAGGTGCCGGACTTCCAGCGCCACGTCGTGCCGCTGCTCGGCCGACTCGGCTGCAACGGCCGGGCGTGCCACGGCTCGTTCCAGGGGCAGGGCGGCTTCCGCCTGTCGCTGTTCGGCTACGACTTCAAGGTCGACCACGACGCCCTCCTCGCCGGGGCCGAGCCGCGCGTCAACCGCAAGGCCGCCGCCGAGAGCCTCGCCCTGCTCAAGCCAACCCGGGCCGTCCCGCACAAGGGCGGCAAGCGGATGGAGGCCGCCGGCTGGGAGCACACCCTGCTGCTCCGCTGGATCGACGCCGGGGCCAAGGGCCACGACGACAAGGCCGCCGCGTTCGTCGCCCTCGACGTCGACCCGCGCGAGGTCGTCTTCCGCAAGGCGGGCGAGACGGCCGTCCTGAAAGTCGTCGCCCGCTGGGCGGACGGCTCGCGTGAGGACGTGACACCCCTGTGTCGCTTCCGCACCAACGACGACGCCGTCGCCACGGTCAGCGACGCGGGCGTCGTCACCGCCGCCGGGCCGGGCGACACAGCCGTCGTTGGTTTTTATGACAACGGCATCGCACCGGTGCCGGTCCTCCTGCCCGTCTCCGACCGAGTCGGGGCGAATTACCCCGCCGTGCCGACGCCGACGAAGCTCGACGAATTGGTGGTCGCGAAATTGCGCAAGGTCGGCGTCGTGCCGTCGGATCTCTGCACCGACGCGGAGTTCCTCCGCCGGGTCAGCCTCGACCTGGCCGGCACGCCGCCGGCCCCGGACGAGGTGGTCGCGTTCCTCGACGACAGGGCCCCCGACAAGCGGGCGAAGAAGGTGGACGAACTGCTCGGCCGGCCCGGCTACGCGGCGTGGTGGGCGACGAAGCTGTGTGACTTTACCGGCAACAGCGAGCGGACCGGACCCCTCGGCGGCGAGCAGGGCCTCAACCGGGCCAAGGCCGGCCAATGGTACGACTGGGTCCACCGCCGCGTGGCCGACAACACGCCGTATGACCAGCTCGTCGCCGGCATCGCCCTCGCCGTCGGCCGGCGGGCGGACCAGTCGTTCGAGGACTACTCCGCCGAGATGAGCGGCTACTTCCGCAAGGAGCCGGCCGACTTCGCCGCCCGGCCGACGATGCCGTACTTCTGGACGCGGCGCACCCTCGGCAAGCCGGAGGAGCAGGCCCTCGCCTTCGGCCACGCCTTCCTCGGCGTCAGTCTCCAATGCGCCCAGTGCCACAAGCACCCCTACGACCAGTGGACGAAGCAGGACTTCGACCAGTTCACCGCCTTCTTCGCCGGTATCCGCTACGGGGCCGGCAACCGGGCCGAGACGACGGCGATGAAGAAGGCGGCCGGCCTCGACGCCCTCGACGAGGACAGCGGCCAATACAAGCAGAAGTTCGTCGAGCTGCTCGCCGCCGGCAAGGTGCTGCCGTTCAAGGAGCTGAACGTGCCGCGCAACCGGGCCGCCCGTCCGGCCAACCGGCCCGGCGTCGCCGGCCGCGTCCTCACGCCGAAGCTCCTCGGCGGCGACGAGGTCGTCGCCACGTATCCAGACCCGCGCCAGCCGGTCCTCGACTGGATGCGCCAGGCCGACAACCCGTACTTCGCCCGGGCGTTCGTCAACCGCGCCTGGGCGAACTACTTCGGCCGGGGCCTCATCGACCCGACCGACGACCTCAACCTCGCCAACCTGCCGAGCAACCCGGAGTTGCTCGCCTATCTCGCCGACGGGTTCGTCAAGAGCGGCTACGACATGAAATGGCTGCACCGCATGATCGCCACGAGCCGGACGTACCAGCTCAGCTGGCCGTCCAACGACACCAACAAGCACGACGAGCGCAACCACGGCCGGGCCGTGCTGCGTCGGCTGCCGGCCGAGGTCGTGTACGACGCCGTGGCCCTGGCGACCGCGTCCGACGACGAGCGGAAGCGGCTCACCGCCGACCCGGTGAGCCTCCGGGCGATCGGCCGTTCGAGCGGGTATGCCGGCCGGCGCGGTGCCGATGACTACGCCGTGACACTGTTCGGCAAGCCGCCCCGGGCGATCAACTGCGACTGCGAACGGTCCGACGAGCCGGCCCTGCTCCAGACCGTCTACCTGCGCAACGACCCGGAGGTGCTCAAGGCCCTCGACCGGCCGACCGGCTGGCTCAAGCAAGTCGCGAAGGAGAAGACGCGCGACCCCGACGTACTCGTCCGCCAGGCGTACCTGCGCGTGCTGAGCCGGCTGCCGGACGAGCGGGAGCAGGGCATCGCCCGGAAGGCGATCGCCGACGCGGCCGACCCGGTCGCCGGCCTGCGGGACCTGGTGTGGGCGCTGCTCAACACGAAAGAGTTCGTCGTGAATCGGTGACGAGGGGGATCGAACGATGATGAACCGACGCGCGTTCGTCCGGGCCGGCGTCCTCGGCACCGGCCTGAGCCTCGCCGGCTACCTGCGCCACACGCACGCCGAGCCGAAACCGGCGAAGGCGACGTCGGCCGTGTTCGTGTTCCTGGCCGGCGGCCCGAGCCATCTCGACACGTTCGACCTGAAGCCGGACGCCCCGGCCGAGTACCGCGGCGAATTCAAGCCGATCGACACGGCCGCCCCGGGCGTCCGCATCTGCGAGCACCTGCCCAACCTCGCGAAGCTGGCCGATACCTACGCTGTCGTGCGCGGCGTCAGCCACACCCTTGCCGGGCACGAGCTGGGAACCGAGTACCTCAACACCGGCAGCCGGCCGGTGCCGTCGATCGTCTACCCGGGCTACGGGGCCGTCGTCAGCAAGGAGGTCGCCGGCGACCGCGAGCTGCCGCACTTCGTCGCCGTGCCGACCACGCCGCAGAAAGCCGGCTACCTCGGCGTCCGCTACGCCCCGCTCCAAACGAACGCCGTGCCGCAGCCGGGCGTCGCGTTCTCCGTCCGCGGCGTCTCGCTCGGCGATGGCATGACGGTCGCCGAGTTCGAGAAGCGCCAGAAGCTGCTGGAGGATCTCGACACGACGTTCCAAGGGGCGGCCGCCGAGAGCAAGCTGATCGACGGCCTGGATCGGTTCGCCCAGCAGGCGTACGACCTGATCCGGTCGCCGAAGGCGCGCGAGGCGTTCGACGTCAGCCGCGAGAAGGCCGAGGTGGCGGCCGCGTTCGGCACGCACCGCTTCGGGATGAGTTGCCTGCTAGCGTCCCGGCTGGTCGCCGCCGGGGTGCGCTTCGTCACGGTGACGTTCCCCGGCTGGGACACGCACGGCAACAACTTCAAGGCCCTGAAGGACAACCTGCTGCCGCAGCTCGACCAGGGCCTCGCCGCCCTGCTCGCCCACCTGAGGGAGCGCGGCCTTCTCGATTCGACGGTCGTGTACGTGACGGGGGAGTTCGGCCGGACTCCGAAGGTGAACGACCGGGCCGGCCGCGACCACTGGCCGCGGGCGATGACGGCCCTCCTGGCCGGTGGCGGCGTCCGCGGCGGCCGCGTCCACGGAGCGAGCGACGAGAAGGGGATGGGCCCGGCCGGCGACGGCTTCACGCCGGACGACGTGGCGTCATCGTTCTACCACGCGCTGGGCATCGACCACCGCAAGGAGTACCACACCGCGACCGGCCGGCCGGTGAAGATCGTCCGCGACGGGACGGTCCTCACCGACCTGTTCGAAGGATAGGCCGGCGTCAGCGGCCGGGCGGGACGTCCTGGATCGGGACCGGCCCCGGCGCGAGCGGGCCGGTGGGAACCGACGGCGTCACGATGTAGAGCGTCCCCGGCTTGACCAGCTCCAGGTGGCCCGGGTCGAGCGTCGGCTTCGACCCGGTCAGGACGGCGGTCGGCTCGGCGAGGCGCTTCGCCGCCGGGCCGGCTTCGAGCGGGTCGAGCTTGCCGCCGGCCGTCACGACGAAGAACCGGCAGTCCTTCAGAGACGCCATCCGCTTCTGGATGACCGCCTCCGCGACGACGGTCGTGTACTGGCGCTTCTCCTGCACCTCCTGGGTCCGGTTCACGACGACGGTGAACTTCTCCGTCACGTCGCGCCCATCGCGGCGGACGACCCGCTCGCGCTCCTCCTGGACCGGGACGACCACCTGGACCGTGACGACCTGCTCGCGCGTCACCGGCTTGTAGACGAGGGCGACGGCATCCATCTCGATGGCGTCGCCGCGTACGGTCGCCCTCGTCGCCGGGGGGGCCTCTCCGCCGGGCAGGGCGGCCCGGCGGAGGAGGTAGTCGGTCAGGGGCCCCTGTCCGGACGATGCCCCTTCCGGTACCGGGGCGGCCGTCGCCGTGGCCGTCGCGAGGACCGCCGCCAGCAGGCCGTGGCTGAATCGCGTCATGTGCTGCTCCGGTTCGGGTGGGGGGTCACGGCTTGCGGCGCGGCTCCGGGATCGGTGCCGGCGGCGGCACCGGCGGGACGGGGAACGCACCGGGGCCGGGGGCCGGGAACGGCATCACCCCGGGCGGCACGCCGTAGACGCCGACCGAGCCGGCCCCGGCGGGCGGCAGGGTGTTCGGCGGGAGGACGAGGACGAGCGTGTCGTCCTTGTAGAGCTGGAGAAGGAACGGATCGACCTTTTTGCCGTCGCGGGCGACGAGGACGGGGCGCTCCTTCGCGAGCAGGTCGGCCAGCTTGTCGGCGGCGACCGGCCGGCCGTCGGTCCCGTGGGCGGCGACGTGCTTCGCCGCCAGTTCGACCGTCGTGACGGTGACGGTGGTGACCTTGGCGACTGGCCGCTCGGGCTTGGCCGGGCCGCCCGGGCCGGCACCGGGGAACGGCTGTTCGAGGCCGGGGACGTCGCAGTCCGCCGGCGTGACCGAGACGAGGCGGAGCTGGCCGGCCTTGTCGATGGTGGCGAGCATCTGCGTCGGCGGGACGCCGCCGGGTGCGGCCGGGGCGGCCGGCTCGGCCTGCGCGACGGCCGCCAGGAGGACGAGGCTGAACATCGGGTCATCTCCGGATCGGGGTGAGGGCGTCGGGCTGGCGTACACCCTACCACGGCCCGGCCGGAGTTCCCATCAGCAAATCGGCGCGTGTTTCCGGGACGGCCCCTGCGACGCCCCGGTCGATGCGAGAAGGCAGAGAAACGGCGGGCGGGTGTCAGCAAGCGGTCTCGGCCAACTCCGCCTCGGCGGGGACGTCCAGCCGGCCGACGACCCGGGTCGCGTGCAAGACGTAGGCGATCTCCAGCAGCATCTCGCGGACCCGGTCGGCCGAGACGGCGGGAGGGGCATCTTCGCGAATCCGGGCCTTGCGGTTCCGGGTCGGCGTGCGTTGCAGGGTCGGCATGGCTCATCTCCTGTCGAGCGGCGGGTCGTTCCTGCCGCTTCAGATGCACCTGTCGTGCCGCCGGGGTTCGTTCCCCGCCGACCGATCAATCGCCTTGCCCAGGTTCGCTCGTCGCCGTCCTGTGGTAATCCAGGGAAGGGTACGGCTCGCCCTCGGTCGGGCCCCCGGACGTATAGTGCAGCCCGGTGCCAGGGGGTAGGCACGAATTTGCACACCGCGGGCGGCCGACAGACCGTCGCTTCAACGGCGGGCGAGTTTGAGGCAAGTGCTCGCGGCCTTGGCGACGAGGCGGCCCTGGTCGTCGGTCACGTCGCACTCGACGTAGGCGAGGGTCGCCCCGGCCTTGACGACCGTCGCCGTCGCGGTCAGCAGCCCGTCGCGGACCGCGCGGAGGAAGTTGACCTTCATCTCGACGGTGGTGAACGCCTCGCCGTCGGCGAGGGTGGCGGCGTAGGCCCAGCCCATCGCCGCGTCGGCCAGGTCGGCGTAGACGCCGCCGTGGAGGGTGCCCATCGGGTTGTGGTGACGGTCGTCGACCTGGAGGGAGAAAACCGCCCGCCCCGGGGCGAGCTCCCGAAAGACCAGGCCGACGAGTCGGGCGACGCCGAACGTATCTCGCTCGCCCCGGATGATCGCCCGGCCCGTCTCCAGCATCGTCGACATCGCAACCCTCCCCGCGCCGGCGGTCCCCTTGCGGGCGTTTCGATCTTCGCCTAGACTTCCGTCGTGGGCCACGACGAGCGAGGATACGCCCTCGCGATCGACCCGCGCGAACCTGGAGATGCCGCGAGGCATCTCCCTTCGGTGCGTGGGAGGTATGCTCACCCGGAGGGGTGGCAGAGCGGCCGATTGCAGCGGTCTTGAAAACCGCCAGGGCTAACTACCCTCGGGGGTTCGAATCCCCCCCCCTCCGCTCCGGCTCACTTCGTCGTGCTGGCTTCGGTCGCCGTCGGGAAGTCCTTCGGCAGCGGCAGCGTCACCGCCCCGGTCGCCGCCCACTCGGTGCCGCGCTGGAGCGTCGCCGCGAAGCCGACGCACTTCATCGCGTTGACGTCGTGCCCCATCGGCGTGTGGAAGACGCGCCCCTTGCCGTACGCCACCGTCCAGATCATCGGCTCGTGGGTCATCGTCCCCTTCGAGTACGCCGTCGCCAGCATGTGGACGTTGGCGGCCGGACCGCGCATGTTGTCGTACAGCTCGTCATTGTTGTGCATCCACTCGCGCGGCATGCCCTTCGTCACCGGGTGCTCGCCGTCGCGGACGACGACGCTGAACGGGCCGGTGTAGCGGTGGCCGGAACTCTGGTCCTCGCCCTTCGGGACGCGGGTCGCCTTGCCCTGCTCGTCGTACTTGAGCCGGTCGCCGTACTTCGCGTCGCGCCAGCCCATGCCGATCATCGCGTCGTAGGCCGTCCAGCCGGTGAAGGCGTTGTTCGCCGCGTGGACGATGACCAGGCCGAGTTTCCCCTCCTTGAGCCGCTCGTCGAGTTGGCGGTTGACTTCGGGCGACCACGTCCGGCCGTTGTAGTTGCTGACGACGACGTCGACCTTCGCCAGGTCCGGCTTGAACGCCGCCATCTTGACCTGATAGATCGCCTCGTCCTTCTCCCACTTCGCGAAGTCGCCGTCGAATTTCTCCTTCGCGGCCTTGTCGTTGGGGTCCTTCGGCTTGGCCGGGGCCTTCGGGCTCGGCGGGGCGGTCGCGACCTCGACCTCGAACCGGCCGGCTGCCTTGAGGATGCCGACCAGGACCGGCGTCGTCGCCTGCCAGTTGTGGTTGTTCTGGCCGTCGATGAGCAGGACGCGGACCGGGCCGCTCGTCGCGGGCTGTGCCGGGCCATCGTTGGTCAGGGCCGTCATCGCGACGGCCAGGGCGGCGACGACGGGCAGGGTCTTCCACTTCATCGGAGAGTCCTCGCAGGGTGGTGGGATGTCAGCGGCGTGTCAGCTTGTCGAGCAGCCAGCGTTCGACCGGCGGGTCGGCCGGCGGCGACGGCACGCGGCGGTTGAGGCCGTCGACGCAATCGACCAGGCGCAAGCCGCGTGGCGCGTGCTCGGCCGTGGCCAGGTCGGTCACGTCGGCGACGGTCAGCAGGCCGGGCGGGAGGGCGTCGTAGGGGACGTACAGGTACGGACTCCGCAGCAGGCTCGCGTATTCGAGCAGGCCGCCGCGGCCGTGGACGACCTCGACCTCGGTTTCGTAGACGGCGACGAGCAAAGCGAGCATCGCCCCGAGCGGCTCGGCCAGCGCCGGGAACGGATCGACCTCCAGCGGCACGGCGAGCGGGCGGCCCGGGGCGTTCACGTCGGCGAAGCTCTCGCCCCACAGGGCGAACCGCTTCGGGTCGAGCCCGTCGATCTGGCGCAAGGCCGCCAGGACGGTCCGCAGGTCGCGCAGCCGTGCCCCAAGCAGCGTCCGGCCGAGGAGGCCCTCCATGTGGGCGAAGCTCGTCGCCCCGGACGAGTGCCGCCGGCCGGTGCCCAGGGCGGCGACCGTCTCGCCGGTGCCGCGCACATCGACGAGGCAGACCGCGACGCCGCCGTCGAGCAGGGCGGCGATCTCCTTCGCCCGCTCCTTGAGAAACGCCGCCTTGCCCTGCTGGGCGACGCCGACAACGACCGGGAGTTTCTCGCCGGCCTTGCCCTTAGGCCGGAGCAGGACGGCCGGCACGAGGATGCCCGGCTCCGGCTCGACGACGAAGGTCTTCGCCCGGTCGAGGTCGGTGTCGGCGAGCTTCGGGGCGGCGACCGCTGGCGGTGTGCTGTCACCGAGCACGCGCGTCAGCTCGGCGCGCAGGGCGGCGACGCGCTCCGCCTCGGGGAGCTTCATCCGCCGCTGTCGGGCCGCGTCGAGGCGGGCCGTCGCGATCTCGTGGGCGACCTCGTGCAGCGGCCGGGTGGCGACCTCGGGCGTCAGGGCCTTCAACTCGTCGGACTTCAGGCGCTGCGAAACCTCCTTGGGTGCGGGCGTCTTCCACCACGTCTCCAGGGTCGGATACAGACGGCTGCGGTGCAGCGCGCCGATGTTGTTGCAGTGGGACGACTCGGGGGCCTGGCCCTTGAGCGAGCCATGGCCCTGGGCCGTGGCGAGCTTCGCCGGGCCGTCGTAGAAGCCGAACACCTTCTTCAGCCGCGGCCAGGCCGGGTCGCGGGCCTCGTCCCAGGCGAACTCGTGGGCGTGGATCAGGCCGCGCGGCGCGACCGAGCCGGTGACGACCCAGTGGGCGAAGCCGTCGGCCGCCCCGCGACGGAGGCAGCGCGTGCCCTCCCAGTACGGCAGGCCGAACCAGTAGAAGTTCACCTCCGGGTCGTCCGGCGTGGCGTAGTCCGGCTGGGTGCCGCCGAAGTTGAACGGGACGACGACCTTGATGCGCGGGTCGAGCGCCGCCGTGACGCCGGCCGGGTCGCCGCCGCCAGCGACCGCCCCGAGCAGGGCGATCCGGTCGGGGTCGATTCCCGGCTGGGCGAGCAGCACGTCGAGGCCTCGCATGAGGTCCCAGGCCATCCAGCCCATGAGGCTGTCGCCGATCAGGTGGAGCTGGGCCCCGCTGTTGTGGCGGAAGTAGTAGTCCTGCCGGCCGACCTTGTACGCGGCGGCGTAGTCCTTGTCGGTGTTGAACCCGTGCTGCCGCCGTTCGCCGTGGCCGAGGTGGTCCGGGACGAGGACGACGCCGCCGGCCTTGGCCCACGTCAGGCCCATGTCCTGTAGCTCGCCCTGCGTGCGCGGCGAGTGATGACTGTGCGACAGCAGATAGCCCGGCATCCTCTTACCGGGCTGGGCCGGCCGGTAGAGGTTCGCCGCGACGACGACGCCGGGCCGGCTCTCGTAGGCGACGTTCTCGACGACGACGCCATCGATCTCGTGCTTGCCGGTGACCTGGACGCGCGGCTTCTCCGGCGGCGTCGGCCACTCGGCCAACAGAGACGCCTTGAGGGCGGCGATCCGGGCGTCGCGGAACATCTCCCAATCGGCCCGAGTCTTCACCTCGGCCCAGGCCTTGTTCTCGTGGGCGGTGAACGCCAGGAGGCGGGCCTTCGCCTCGTCGCGGAGCATCTTCGGGACGCGGTCGGGGTCGATCGCGCGCGGGTTGAACGTCGCCAGCTTGTCGGCGAGGTTGTCGGGCTGAGCGGCGGGTACGAGCAGTGGCAGGAGCAGGAGCGGCAGGAGTCGGCGCATGGTGGGACCTCCGGGAGGGCTGCCAGAGTTCACCACAGAGGCACCGAGAACACAAAGGAGAAATCAGAACCGCCCGACGCGGTACGGCCTCGGATCGACGTGCGGCGTCGTCCCGGCAACCAACTCGGCGACGAGCTTGCCGGTCGCCGGCGACATCGACAGGCCGAGCATGTTGTGGCCGGCCGCGATCCAGACGTTGCTTATTGCCGGGCTCCGGTCGATGACCGGCAGGCTGTCCGGCGTCATCGGGCGCCAGCCCCACCACTGCTCCAGGACCGGCTCCGCCTCCGGCTCGTGCAGGTAGACGCGGGCTCCCTTGCGGAGGATCTCGACGCGCTTCGGATTGAGCGTCGCGTCGTAGCCGGCGAACTCCATCGTCGAGCCGAGCCGGTACGCCTCGCGGAACGGCGTCACCGCGACGCGGTGTTCCTCGAACAACATCGGGTACGTCGGACACCGCGCCGGCCGGGCCATCGTCAATGAGTAACCCTTGCCCGGCTGGATCGGGATCTTGCAGCCGAGGTGCTTGTTCAACAGCGGCGTCCACGCCCCGGTCGCGACGACGACCGCCTCGGCCGGGATCTCGTCCGTCGCGGTGACGACGGACCGACACACGTTCCCCTCCTTGCGGAACTCCTTCACCTCGGCGTTCTCGCGGATCGCGACGCCGCGCGCTTCCAGCACGCGCCGCCAGCCGGCCATGAGCTTGTCCGGCTTGAGGTGGGCGTCGCCCTCGTAGTGCCACGCCCCCGCGACGACCGGCTTCAGCGCCGGCTCCAGGGCCAGAAGCTGGGCCGCGTCGAGCCGCTTTGCCGACATGGCGAACTTCTCGGTCAGCAGCTTGTCCGTCGCGGCGTAGTGGTCGAACGCCTTCGCCGTCTGGAAGACGAACAGCAGTCCCTTCGTCGTCCACTCGCAATCGAACGGCTCGCAGGCGAACAGCTCGTCGTAGAGCCGACGCGACGAGTTGAGCAGGGCGGCGATCCCCTGGGCGGCGGCGAGCATGTCGCGGGCGTTGCAGCGGCGCATGAATCGCCACAGCCACGAAATCAATGCCATGTCGAAGCGCGGCCGGATCGTGAACGGCGAGTCCGGCTTCAAGAGCGCCGACAGCGTCGAGCCGACGACGCCCGGCACGGCGAGCGGCAGGACGTGGCTCGGCGAGACGTAGCCGCAGTTGGCGTGCGAACAGGCGGCCCCGAAGCCGCCCTTGTCGAGGATCGTCACCGCGTGGCCGGCCTTGCTCAGGTGGTAGGCGCACGCCGCCCCGACGACGCCGGCCCCGACGACGACGACCCGCTTCGACTCGCTCATGTCACGATCCCTTGCGCGAACGGGTCGCCGTCCTCGACGAGGAGGGTCGCCTCGGCCGTGATGTACGCGGTACCGGAGATGCTCGGGATGATCCGCTCGCCCTCGCGGCGGTACCACCCCTCGAAGACGCTTCCGACGATGCTCTCCTGCCGCCAGGGTTCGCCCTCGGCGAGGGTGCCGTCGGCGGCCAGGCAGGCGAGGCGGGCGCTGGTGCCGGTGCCGCACGGCGACCGGTCGTACGCCTTGCCGGGACAGAGGACGAAGTTCCGGCTGTGGTTGCGCGGGTCGGCCGGCGGGCCGCACAGCTCGACGTGGTCGATGTGGCCGCCGTCGGCCCCGGTGACGCCGTCGCGTTCGAGGGCCTGGCGGACGCGCCAGGTGAATTCGGTCAGTTCCTCGACGCGACGCGGGTGCAACTCCTGGCCGTGCTCGTGGACGAGGAAGAACCAGTTACCGCCGTAGGCCACATCGCCGGTGACGGTGCCATGTCCCGGCACATTCACGCGGACGTCGTGGGCGTGGCGGTAACTCGGCACGTTGTCGAGCGTGACGAGGTGCTTGCCGTCGAACGTGAACGGCACGACGCCGACGGGCGTCTCCAGGGCGTGCCGGCCGGGGCCGATCCGGCCGAGGTGGGCGAGCGTGACGCCGACGCCGATGGTGCCGTGGCCGCACATGAGCAGGACGCCGACGTTGTTGAAGAAGATGACTCCCGCGACGCAGTCCGGCCGCGTCGGCGGCACGAGCAGGGCCCCGACGAGGACGTCGGAGCCGCGCGGCTCGTTGACGACCGTAGCGCGGAAGCCGTCGTGGTCGCGGCGGAAGCGCTCGCGTCGCTCGGCGAGCGGGCCGGAGCCGAGGTCCGGCCCGCTGGCGACGACGACGCGCGTCGGCTCGCCGCCGGTGTGCGAATCGACGACGGTGATGCGCCGCATGGCCTTCCTCCGAGGCGGGGGTGGGGTTACGATACGCCCTGAGGGGATACGACGCCAGGGGATAGCGACACACAGGGACGGGAGACTGATGACGCGCCGATACAGCATGCTTCTTGGTTTCGCCGCTCTCCTTGGGATGACGGCCGCCCTCCCGACGACCGCCGATCCGCCTGCCCCTATCTACGCCGAGATCCGCGTCGTCGATGCCGCAACGGGCCGCGGCGTGCCGCTCGTCGAACTGGAGACGGTCAACGGCCTGCGATTTGTCACCGACAACGCCGGCCGGGTCGCGTTCGGCGAGCCGGGCCTCCTCGACCGCGAGGTGTTCTTCACCGTCCGCAGCCACGGGTACGAGGTAAAGAAAGACGGCTTCGGCTTCCCCGGCGTCCGCGTCACGCCGGCGGTCGGCAAGGTCGCCGAGGTGAAGGTCACCCGCCGCAATCTCGCCGAGCGCCTCTGCCGGCTGACTGGCGAGGGCGTCCACCGCGACAGCGTCCTGCTCGGCCACAAGGTGCCGCCGGCCAACCCTGGCCTCGTCGCCGGGCAGGACACCGTCCAGGCGGCCGTCTATCGCGGCAAGGTGTACTGGTTCTGGGGCGACACCCAGCAGATGAAGTACCCGCTCGGCCTGTTCCGAACCGCCGGGGCGACGACGCCGTTGTTCGACCCCACCGATCCGAAGTCCGACCCGGCCGGCGGCATCGCGTTCCACTACTTCGTCGACAAGGCCGGCTTCGCCCGGGCGATGATGCCGCTGCCGGAGCGGCCACAAGGGGTCATCTGGATTCACGCCGTGTTCACCGTCCCGGACGAGGCCGGTAAGGAGCGGCTCGTCGGCCACTACTCACGCCGCAAGGGCCTCGGCGAGGAGTACGAGCAGGGCGTCGCCGTCTTCGACGACGAGAAGGCGATCTTCGAGCCGGCCAAGGAATTGCCGCTCAAGGAGAAGTGGCGTCGACCTAGCGGCCATCCGATCGTCCACGCCGAGGCCGGCCAGACGTGGCTGCTGTTCGGCAGCCCGACGCCGAACGTCCGGGTGGCGGCGACGCTCAAGGACGTCCTCGACCCGGCGAAGTACGAGGCGTTCACCTGCGCGAAGGCGGACGGCGAGCCGGACGTCGGCAAGGACGACACGCCGGCGTGGCGCTGGCAGAAGGAGTTGCCGCCGGTCGATTCCAAGACGGAGGCCGCGTGGGTGAAGGCCGGCAAGGTCAAGGCCGAGCACGCCCGGTTCTGCCCGGCCGACGTCAAGTCAGGCGACCGGATCGTCCTGCACAGCGGCACGGTGCGGTGGAACCCGTTCCGCAAGGCGTGGGTGCTGGTCGCGTGCCAGATCGGCGGCAAGGCGTCGTACCTCGGCGAGGTCTGGTACGCCGAGGCGAAGGAGCCGACCGGGCCGTTCCGCAAGGCGGTCCAGGTGGTGACACACGATCGGCAGTCGTTCTACAACGTCTGCCACCACGGGTTCCTCGACCGCGACGACGGCCGGACCATCCACTTCGAGGGGACGTACACGAACGACTTCTCCGGCAACCCGGACAAGACGCCGCGGTACAACTACAACCAGGTGCTGTATCGGCTCGACCTGGGGAACGATGCGTTGAGGGGAGGGCAATAGTAGCCATCACGCTCCGCGTGATGGTCCGGACGAAGACCCATCACGCGGTGCGTGATGGCGACGTTACTCCCGCCGCGGCTCGACACCGAGTAGGTGGCGCACGAAGAAGTCCTTCTGCCGCCGGTTCGCGTACGGATGCGAGGCCGCCCCGTGGCCGACGCCCGGCATCACCAGCAGCTCGAAGTCCTTGTTCGCCCGCACCAGCGCCGCCGCCACCTGCATCGTCGAGGCCGGATCGACGTTGCGGTCCACCTCGCCGACCAGGAGCAGCAGCTTGCCGGTCAGCTTGCCGGCGTGCACCACGTTCGACGCCGCGTCGTAGTGCGGGCCGACCGGCCAGCTCATGTACAGCTCATTCCACCAGATCTTGTCCATGCGGTTGTCGTGGCAGCCGCAGTCGGCCACGGCCACCTTGTAGAAGTCGCCGTGCCCCAGCAGCGCCCGCAGGGCGTTCTGCCCCCCTGCCGAGCCGCCGTAGATGCCGACCCGCGTCAGGTCCATCTGCGGGTACTTCGCCGCGGCGGCCTTGATCCACTTGATCCGGTCCGGGAAGCCGCCGTCGCCAAGGTTCTTCCAGCTCACGTCGTGGAACGCCTTCGACCGGTACGACGTGCCCATGCCGTCCATCTGCACGACGATGAAGCCCAGCTCGGCCATCGCGCGCGGGCTTTGCCAGGTGCCGAAGCGCTTCGGCACGAACGCCCCCTGCGGCCCGGCGTAGATGTACTCGATCACCGGGTACGTCTTTGTCGGGTCGAAATTACTCGGCCGCCAGATGACGCCCCAGATGTCGGTCACGTCGTCGCGGCCCTTGGTGACGAACCGCTCCGGTGGCTTCCAGCCGGTCGCCTCCAGGCGGGTGACGTCGGCCGTCTCCAGGTCGCAGACCTTCTTGCCGGTGCCGGCGTCGCGCAGCTCGGTGCGCGGGGCCAGATCGACGCGCGACCACGAATCGAGGACGTACTTACCGTCGGACGAGAACGTCACCTCGTGGGTGCCGTCGCCGTCGGTCAGCCAGGTGAGGTTCTTGCCGTCGAAGTCCACCCGGCCGACGTGGAGGTGGTACGGGTCCTGGCCCGCGTGCGCCCCGCCGGCCCGGAACCACACCTGGCGCTTGACCGGGTCGACGCGCATCACGTTGCGGACGACCCAGTCGCCCTGGGTGACCGGGTTCTTGACGGTGCCGGTCTTGCAGTCGATCAGGTAGAGGTGGTTCCAGCCGCTGCGTTCCGACATCCACAGCGCCTCGCTCGTCTCCTCCAGCGGGCGGTAGAAGAACTTGTGCGCGTAGTCGAAGTACGTCTTGCACTCCTCGTTGACGATCGGCTCGACCTTCCCGGTCGCCGCCTCGACGGCGAGCAGCCGCATGACGCGGTGGCCGCGCTCGTTGTAGACGAACGTGAAGCGCTTGCCGTCCGGCTCCCAGCGGAGGTGCTCCGCCGCCCACGGGTTGTCGAACAGCTGGCGGTCCAACGGCACGGCCTTCTGCGTGATCGCGTCGATCAGGACCGGGAACTGTTGCGGGATCGGGTCGCCCGGCTTCAGGTACGGGTAGGTGACGAGCTGCGGCTGCGGCTGGCTCTTCGGGGTGGACTCGACGATCGTCACCTTGCGGTCGCCGCCGCGCTTCGCCTTCCAGCCGACGACGTACCGCGAGTCGGCGCTCCACCGGAACGGCCCCTTGTAGCCGTCGCCGTCTCTGCCGTCATCGACGACCTTGTACTCCTTGCCGGTCGACTCCTCCTTCAGGACGAGGTTGTTCTCACGCTCGACGACGCGCCATTTCTTGTCCGGCGAGACGGGGTTAGCGGCAGTGCCGCGCGGTGTCGCCTCGGTCTGGTAGCCGGCGAAGGTGACGCGCTCGCCCTGGCCGGGATACTCCGCCGGCTCGACGGTGCCCTTGTCGGCGTCGTAGCGCCACGACTTCTTCTCGGCCTTGAGGTAGACGGCCCCCTTGTCGATCGTCCAGTCATCGACCGGCAGCTTCCGAGCATCGACCGGCTTACTGGTGGCGTCGCCGAGGGCCTTCGCCAGCTTGGCCGCGTCGAACGCCGGCTTACGCTCGCCCTTGACGCAATCGACAAGGACGTACTCGCGCCCTTCGTTCGCCAGATCGACGCGGTACCAGAAGGCGTCACCGCCGGGCAGGAAGCGCGGCTCGACCTTGTCGCGGTAGACGGTGCCGCCGTACTTGCCCGGGAGGCTCGCCGCCCGGTCGTAGTCGGCCTTGGTGCCCTGGGCGACGACCGCCCCGGCGGAGAGGAGCAGCGCCAGCCCGACGCGGAACAGGTTCATATCGCCACCTCCGTATGCAGCGGCACGGTCGGCATCGTCGCGATCGCCTCGCGGATGACCTTGAGCACCCGCTCGCGCTCCGCGCCGACGAGCGGCAGGCGCGGGGCGCGCGTCACGCCGTTGGAGTAGCCGCGCTCGGCCATCGCCAGCTTGATGTACTGCACCAGCTTGACGTGCGTGTCGAGGTGCAGCAGCGGCGTGTACCAGCGGTAGACGTATCGGGCCTGCTCCCACTGGCCGGCCTGCATCAGGTCCCAGAGTAGCTTGTTCTCGTCCGGGAAGGCGTTCACCAGGCCGGACACCCAGCCCTCCGCCCCGAGGATGACGCTCTCCATCACCAGGTCATCGACGCCGCAGAGCAGCGTGTAGCGGTCGCCGACGGTGTTGACGAGATCGGTGATCCGGCGGGGGTTCTCGCTCGACTCCTTGATCGCGACGAGGCGCGGCTCGTCGGCCAGGTCGGCGAACATCTCCGGCGTGATGTCGACGTGGTACGACACCGGGTTGTTGTAGACCATGATCGGCAGCGGCGTGTTCTTCGCCACGGCGCGGAAGTGGTGCATCGTCTCGCGCGGGTCGCTCTTGTAGACCATCGCCGGCAGGACCATCAGGCCGTCGACGCCGGCCTTCTCCGCCGCGGCGACGAACCGGCACGCCCCGGCCGTCGTCGTCTCGGCGACGCCGGTCAGGACCGGCACCCGCCCGGCCGTCGTCTCGACGGCGAGCTTCAGCACCGCGAGCTTCTCCTCCGGAGACAGCGAGTTGTTCTCGCCGACGGTGCCGAGGAAGATCAGGCCGTGGACGCCGGCCGCGATCAGGCGTTCGGTCTGCTCGCGCGTGCCGGCCAGGTCGAGGCTTTCGTCCGGGTGGAACGCCGTCGTGACGGCCGGTAGGACGCCTCGCCAGGATGTCGTCATGGGGTCTCCTCGTGGGAATCGGATGGCGGCCATTGTATGGACCGGCTCCCTCGCCGTCGCGCGCCGGCGTCCCTATCTCAACCGTAACGCGAATCCGAGGAGCGACCGATGAAAAAGCTCGTGCTGGTCCGCCACGGCGAGAGTACCTGGAACCAGGAGAACCGCTTCACCGGCTGGACCGATGTCGATCTGACCGACAAGGGCCGCGAGGAGGCGCGCCAGGCCGGCGTCGTCCTGAAGAAGGACGGCTACACGTTCGACCTCGTCTTCACGTCGGTCCTCAAGCGGGCGATCAAGACGGCGAACCTCCTCCTGGACGAACTGGACCTGCTCTGGCTGCCGGTCGTCCGCAGCTGGCGGCTCAACGAGCGGCACTACGGGGCGCTGCAGGGCCTGAACAAGGCCGAGACGGCGGCCCAGTACGGCGAGGCCCAGGTCAAGATCTGGCGGCGTTCCTACGACACGCCGCCGCCGCCTTTGGAGACGACCGACCCGCGCTACCCCGGCAACGACCGCCGCTACGCCGACATCCCGCAGGCCGAGATGCCGCTGACGGAGTGCCTCAAGGACACGGTCGCCCGCTTCCTGCCGTTCTGGCACGAGGTGCTCGCCCCGGCGGTGCGTTCCGGCCGGCGGGTGATCGTCGTCGCCCACGGCAACACGATCCGGGCGCTGATCAAGTTCCTCGACAACGTCTCCGACGAGGCGATCGTCGAACTCAACGTCCCGACCGGCATCCCGCTCGTCTACGAGTTCGACGAGGCGCTCAACCCGACGCGCAACTACTACCTCGGCGACGCGGCCGCCCTGGCCGCCGCCCAGGCGGCCGTCGCCGCGCAGGGCAAGGCCAAGTAGTCAGGTCGGTCATCCCCCCAAGCCCGGGCGTTGCAACGCCCGGGGTGTGGAGGCCCCCCATGCGAACCTCGATCGTCCTGTTCGCGCTCGTCGGCGCGGTCATCGCGCAAGAGCCCGCGCCGCGCTACGAGTTCAAGAAAGACCACGACCCGGACGGCATCGGCAAGTTCTACCTGGGGCGCGAGATCGCCCAGGTCATGGGCTGGCAGGCGGCCGGCTGGCTCGACCGGCCGGAGCGCGAGAAGGAGGAGCACTGCTCGAAGCTCCTCAAGGCGCTCGACATCCAGCCGGGCACGGTCGTCGCCGACGTCGGGGCCGGCAGCGGCTTCTACACCTTCCCGATGGCCGAGTCGGCCGGCGAGAAGGGCAAGGTGCTCGCCGTCGAGATCCAGGACGAGATGCTCGACATCATCCGCGCCAAGATGAAGGCGCGCCAGGTCAAGAACATCGACTGCGTCCTCGGCACCGGCACCGACCCGAAGCTGCCGAAGGCCGGCGTCGATCTCATCCTGCTCGTCGACGTCTACCACGAGTTCTCGCACCCGTACGAGATGACCGTGGCGATGGTCGACGCCCTGAAGGTCGGCGGCCGGATCGTCTTCGTCGAGTACCGGATGGAGGACCCGAAGGTGCCGATCAAGCTCGTCCACAAGATGACGGAGCGCCAGGTCCTCAAGGAGATGGCCGGCTTCCCGCTCAAGCACGTCCAGACGGTCGGGACGCTGCCGTGGCAGCACATCATCATCCTGGAGAAGGTTGCGGCGAAGCCGGAGCCGCCGAAGGATCGGCCGTGACGAGGGCCTTCCGCCAGGCGGTCCAGGCGAGGACGAACGAGCAGACCGGGACGAGGACCGCCAGGGAGAGGAGCACCACCAGCGCCAGGGCGAGCGGCCCGGGCAGGCGCAGCGGGGCGAGGGCGAAGACGAACCCGTTCGCGACGATCTTGGCGTGCAGCAGGAAGAACACCAGCGGGCACCGGCCCAGGACGATGAAGGTCCGGTAGAACCACCACCCGGCCGGCCGGCGGTACCGGGCGTGGACGGCGAGCAGCACGCAGGCGACGGCGAGGTACGGCAGCAGGTAGTCGAGCGACGGCGGGTACTTCCGGAACGGCAACGGCATGGCGAGGGCGACGACGCCCCACAGCGCGAGCAGGGCGGCCCCGGCGCGGAGGGCGAGCCGCTCCAGGGAGAATCCCCCGGCGACGATCCGTCCGCAGGCGAAGCCGAACAGGATCACCGGCAACCAGGGCAGGGCGGGGAAGGTGAAGCCGTCGCCGTGGCCGTAGCCGGTGAGCAGCAGGGCCTCCGGGAGGGACGGGGCGACCGGTGCGCCGCGCCAGGCGAGGTAGCCCTGGGTGGCGACGGCGACGAGCGCCGCGGCGGCGAACACCCCGGCGAGGGGGAGCCGCCGCAGCGGGATCAGCAGCCAGAGGTTGATCCCGAACATGCCGAGGATGCCCGGCATCCCCGCCAGGCGGAGCGGGTTGATCCAGACGCCGTCGATCAGGAAGCCGAGGCCGAGCAGGAGGGCCCCGCGCCGCAGCAGGTAGCTGTCGATCTCGGCGTCCGGCCGGCCCTTCCGCCGGCGCGACGCGACATAGTACGCCAGGCTGAACCCGGTCAGCAGGGCGAACGTCGGGCTGGCGAGGTGGAGGAGCAGGCCGACGGCGGTCGCGACGGTCCCCGGTGCGGCGGCCGTCGCCCCGGCCGACCCCGCGACCGCGAAGGACAGACCGAGCTTCGCGGCCGCGTGGGAGCAGAGCATCGCCAGCATGGCGTACAGGCGGACGATGTCGATGGCTTCGCAGCGGTCGGTCGGGGTGCGCATCGCGGCCTCCTTGCCTCGGTGAGAGCCCAGGTTAGACCGAGCGTCGGCCCGACGTCAAGGCGAACCGGCCGGCATCACTTCTCGTCGAGGCCTTTGCGCCAGGTGTCGTACTCCTTGAGCACCTCGGCGCGCGAACACCGCTCGCGGTAGATCACGCGGGCCCGGAAGCCGTACTCCTTCATCACGTCGTACTTCGGGACGATGAACTGGAAGTCCCACGCCGGGTTGGTCGTCTCCGCGTCACGGTTGAGGCCGCCGCCGCTCGGCGAGTGGCTCAGCCGGATCGGCTCGCTCCGGTCGAACATCACGACGAAGATGTGCTTGCCGAACAGGCCGTAGAACAGCGGCAGGCCGAACTTCAACGGCGACAGGCTGCGGTACAGGCAGTTGCGATGCCCTTCGACAAACGTCAGGTCGATCGTGTTCTGGGCGTGGACGACGGTACTCATTGCGTCGTGAGCCGGGGTGCAGTGCTGGAGCCAGTCGTTCGCCGAGCCGCGGAGGTACATGCTCTTGTCATCGGGGGCGTTGATGTAGCTGGCCCAGAACAGGCCGATGTAGCCGCGCTTGAAGACGTGCTGCGTCGGCTTGCAGCGGAAGCGGAAGTCGATGACGTCCGGCTGGCGGAAGGTGAACGTGGACCAGCTCTCCAGGTGGAACGTCGGCGTTGGCGGCTGGTGCAGTTCGGCCTCGGTGTCGGACACTTTTCGCAGGGTCATCCGGGCGTTGCGCGGCTCGAAGAAGATGCGCGTCTGGCCGGGCGGGTCGAGCGTCTCGCCGTCGAAGATGTGTTCGAGGTTGAGGCCGGCGACGGCCGGGACGAAGAGCGACCTCGGCTCGGTCTTGTGGGCCAGGCTCCAGAGGCCGTTGTAGCCGGCGCGGTGCGGCCCATCGGCCGCGTTGTCGCCGACGACGGCGGTCAGGTCGCCGACGGTGAAGGTCTCGCTGGCCATGGGACGCCCTCGTTCCGTAAGCGGGTGGCGATCAGAAACGGGTCGGCGGCTGCTGGACGTTCGGTCCGCCGCGGTGCGGTTTGGACACGTAGCCCTCTGGCGGGGTGGGCAGCGCCCGGAGGCACTGCCACGAGCAGGCGTTGACCAGGAGCGGCATCACGTCCGTCGCCACGTTGAGCGAGAGCCAGACGCGGTAGTCCCCGACGTCGTCGAATGTCCGGTCGCAGACGCTGCACTGACGCAGGGCGGGAGAGGCGAAACGGTTCGACGGCGGCAGGTTGTATGGCCCGAGTTGCGGGAACGGGGGCCGGAGCTTGTAGTTGCCGTAGATCGCCCGCGTGCTGACCCGGCTGTCGCGCAGGTTCGGGCAGCGGGCAAGTTCGTACGGGAACCAGTGGAGCCGGTACGACGTGTAGACGTCGAAGGACGCGAGGGCGCTCATCTGGCCGACCTCGGGCGGGATACGTGTCAGGTGGCTGCCGTAGAGCATCACCTCGCGGACGGTCTTCAGCCGGCCGATGCTCGGCGGCAACGTGACGATGTGATGGCGCTCCGGCCAGGGGACGTCCTCCCCGAATTCAAAGCGCCCCCGGCCTTCCGCCTCGGCCCGGTCGATCAGGTCGAGAAGCCGCTTCCAGGCGTCGCAGTCCGTGTCCTGAACGTCGGTGTGGAAGTCGGTCGGCTTTCGGCGTGGCTTCCCGCCTTCGTAGTAGCCCGCGTAACAATCGCAGGAGGGCCGGAGTGGGGCCTCTTGTCCGGCCGGCCGGAGTCGCTCCGGTTCGACGACGGCGAGCCACGACGGATCCAGGCCGCCCCGCAGCCGGCTCAGGGCCTGCTCGGCTGTCGGGCGGTTCGGGTGGTCGGGTGGCAACGGCCGGAGGTCGCAGTGGACGCGGAGAAATTCCGCCCGTAGGTCGCCACGATCCTCGAGCCAGTCGGCGTAGATGAGGCGGGCCTCCACGTCATTCGGCGCGGCCCGGATCGCCTGGAGGAAACCGGCTTCTGTGGACATGGGCGGGGCCTCACGGTTTCACGGCCCGACCAGCTCGAAGGGTTCGCGGAGCACCGCCTGGACGGCGAGGGATTTCTCGGCTAGCTCCCGGTTGGCTTCCAGAACCAATGCGACCGCCTCCCGGAGATTCTCGCGGGCTTCCTCTAACGTGTCGCCCTGCGTGTTGGCACCGGGCAACTCCTCGACGAAGGCGATGTAGCCCTCGGGGACCTGTAAGTAAACGGCGGTGAGTTGCATCGGTCGGCCTCTTGGGGGAAAGATCCTGCGCCTGATCCTACCGCCCGTCATGCGCGACCGCAAGAACGCACGCCGGTCACCCCGCCGACCGCTTGCCGTACACCTCGCGGAACCCCGCCAGGTGGGCCGTCAACACCTCCTTCAGCCGGGCGAGCGTCGGCCCGGCCAGCTCGCGGAACGCGAACTCGACCTTCTCGTGGTCGATCTCGACCTCGCCCAGGCCGTCGAGCTGGGCGAGGTTGAACTGCCCCGGCTTGCCGACGAACCGGCACTTCAGCGCCTCGGCGTCCTTCGTCCGCCAGCCGCACCACGCGCGCGTGATGCCCGGCACCCGGACCGAGATGCCGTCGCGCGTCTCCCAGTCGATCGTCACCCCCGGCTCGATCTCCTTGACCAGGGCGAGCAGGCGCGGCAGGATCGCCCGGTCCCAGCGCAGCTTCCGCCCGGCCGGGAAGCCCTTGTCGCTCAGGTGCCAGCGCTCGCCGTTTACCTTCCACGGCATGACGTCCTCCGGCTTCGTCTGCATCCGCTGGACGTTCGCCCGGAACGATTCGGCCGCGTCCTTGAGGAACGCCCGGAACGCCGGCGTGTCGACCTCCTTCAGGGCGTGGACCAGGACCGTGACCGACACCCACGGGCTCTTCTTGTGGTCGGTCACCCAGACCCGATCTTCGTGGCCGTGGATCGGCAGGTCGAGCCCGTCCGTCTCGTCGAGGGACTTGATGCCGAGTCGGTCGGCCAGCTCCTTGCCCTTGAAGCGGTTCTTGCCGACGCGGAAGACGAGCCGCAAGAGCCATTCCTGGCCGGTCAGGGCGTGCAGGAACCAGCCGTCGCCCTTCTTCGCGCCGGGGATCTCGACGACCGTCCGCTGGCTCCAGTCCGTCTCGCCGAACGTGCCGACCTCGCGGACGCGCTCGTCGAGCCAGGGCAGGATCGCCCCCTCCCAGCGGGCCGCCTGACCCTCCGTCGTCACTCGCTCGACGGTGTGCCAGCGCTGGCCGTCCACCTCCCACGGCATCTTCTCGCCCTTGCCGACCTCGTCGAGGTCGAGGTCGTCGGCGCGCTTCTCCTCGCGTGCCATCGGGTCGAAACGCGGCCGTTCGACGTGCGGCCCGGCCTTGAGGATCGGGGCGAGATGCACCGCCGTGTGGCTCGGTTCGGCCGCGGCGGTGATGTCCTCCGGCGTGCCGGCCGCGACGACGAGGCCGCCGCCCGGGCCGGCCTCCGGGCCGAGGTCGATCACCCAGTCGGCCGACTTGAGCACGTCGAGGTTGTGCTCGACGACGATGACCGTGTTGCCGAGGTCGACGAACCGGTGCAGCACCTCGAGCAGCTTCGCCACGTCGTCGAAGTGCAGGCCGGTCGTCGGCTCGTCGAGGATGTAGAGCGTCCGCCCCGTGCTCGGCCGGGCGAGTTCTGCGGCGAGCTTGACGCGCTGCGCCTCACCCCCTGAGAGAGTCGGGGCGGCCTGGCCGAGCGACAAATAGTCGAGGCCGACGTCGACCAGCGTCTGGAGGATGCGGCGGATCTTCGGCAGGTTCTCGAACAGGGCGTGGGCGTCGCCGACGCTCATGTTGAGCACGTCGGCGATGTTCTTGCCCTTGTAGCGGACGGCGAGCGTCTCCGGGTTGTAGCGCTGGCCGTGGCACGTGTCGCACTCGACCCAGACGTCGGGCAGGAAGTGCATCTCGATCAGTTTCTGGCCGTTGCCCTCGCACGCCTCGCACCGGCCACCGGCCCGCGTAAAGCTGAACCGCGTCGCCTGGTAGCCGCGCACCTTCGACTCCGGCAGCTGGGCGTACAGCTGACGGATCAGGTCGAAGACGCCGGTATAGGTCGCCGGGTTCGACAGCGGCGAGTTGCCGATCGGGGCCTGATCGACGTCGATGACCTTGTCGATCTGCTCGACGCCGAGGATGTCGTCGTGGGCGGCGGCGACGGTCCGGGCGCGGTGCAGCCGGCGGGCGAGCGTCTGGCAGAGGACCTCGTTGACGAGGCTGCTCTTGCCGGAGCCGCTCACGCCGCCGACGACGACGAACGCCCCGAGCGGGAAGTCCACGTCGAGGTTGCGCAGGTTGTGGTGCCGCGCCCCCTTGACCGTGAGGCGGGGCCAGCCGTCGGGCAGTTCCCCATATAGCCGCCGGCTTGCCGGCGGGGCCTTCGATGCCTTCCGAACCGCCGGCAAGCCGGCGGCTATGTGAAGCGACGGGATGCGCCGGTTCGTCGGCACGGCGATCGCCTTCTTGCCGGACAGGTACTGCCCCGTCAGCGACCCCTTCGCCTTGAGCACCTGCTTCGGCGCGCCGCGGGCGGTGATCTCGCCGCCGCGGTTGCCGGCCCCCGGGCCGAAGTCCAACAGGTAGTCCGCCGACTCGATCACCTCGCGGTCGTGTTCGACCAGCACCAGCGTGTTGCCGAGGTTCCGCAGATGCTGCAACGCCGCCAGCAGCCGCCGATTATCTCTCGGATGCAGGCCGATCGTCGGCTCGTCGAGGACGTAGAGCACGCCGGTCAGGCCGCTGCCGATCTGGCTCGCCAGGCGGATGCGCTGCGACTCGCCGCCGGACAGCGTCGGGGCAGGGCGGTCCAGCGTCAGGTAATCCAGGCCGACGTCGACCAGGAACTTGACCCGTTCGCGCACCTCGCGCAGCAACTCGCCGGCGATCTTCTGCTGCTCCTTGGTCGGCTTCAACTCCTGGAACCGGGCGAGCGTCTCGCCGAGCGGCCGGGAGCACAGGTCGCCGATCGTCTGGCTCGCCTCGCCCGGCTTGAAGCAGAACCGGGCCGCCGCCGCGTCGGGCCGTAGGCGCGAGCCCTGGCACGTCGAGCAGGCGACCTCGCTCAGGAATGGGTCGAGCTTCTCGCGGTACGCCGGGCTGACGCGCGACGCCTCGTCGAGGGCGGGGTAGAGCCCCTTGTACTGGAAGCGGAACGCGCCATCGCCAACGGCGATCCACTCCTCGCTGGAACCGAAGAGGATGACGCGCTGATGGGCCGGGTCGAGCTTCTCGAAGGGCGTGTCGAGGTCGAAGCCGACGTGGGCCGCCAGCGCCTCCGCGACGCGCGCGAAGTCGGCGTTCTCGCCGAGGTCCGGCCACGCGGCGATCGCGCCGTCACGCAGCGACCGGCCCGGGTCGCGGATGAGCAGGGCGGGGTTGGCCCCCTTCTGGACGCCGAGGCCCTCGCACGCCTTGCACCAGCCGAGCGGGCTGTTGAACGAGAAGTGGTGCGGGTTGAGCGGCTCGAAGCCCCGGCCGCACTTCTCGCACGCGAAGTGCTGGCTGTACTTGTCCACCTTCCACGACGGCTCCGGCCGGTTGTCATCGACGCGGGCGACGTGCAGGTAGCCCTTGCCGAGGTCGAGGCCCATCTCGACCGCGTCGGCGATGCGCGTCCGCTGGTTCGGCCGGACGATGACGCGATCGACGACCACCTCGACGAGGTGCTTCCGCCGGTGGTCGATCTCCGGGGCGTCCTCGACGTTGTACGACTTGTTATCGACGCGCAGCCGGACGAAGCCCGCCTTGCGGACCTCCTCCCAGAGCGTCTCGTACTTCTCCTGGCCCTTCCGCTCCAGCGGGGCGAGGAGGTACAGCTTCGTCCCATCCGGCATCGCAAGGATCGAGTCGATGATCTGGTCGGCGGTCTGGGTGCCGACCGGGATCTGGCACGCCGGGCAGTACGGCTGCCCGAGCCGGGCGTAGAGGATGCGCAAGTAGTCATAGACCTCCGTCACCGTGCCGACCGTCGAGCGCGGGCTCTTGCTCGTCGTCTTCTGCTCGATGCTGATGGCCGGTGACAGGCCGCTGACATGCTCGACGCGCGGCTTCTGCATCTGGCCGAGGAACTGGCGGGCGTAGGCCGACAAAGACTCGATGTACCTTCGTTGTCCTTCGGCGTAGACCGTGTCGAGGGCGAGCGACGACTTGCCGGAGCCGCTCGGGCCGCAGCAGACGGTCATCTTGTCGCGCGGCATCTCGACGGTGACGTTCTTGAGGTTGTGCTGCTGGGCCCCCTCGACGACGATCGACTTCATCTCCGGGACGCGCGGCGTCGGCTTCTTCGCCTTCTTGCCCTTCCTCGGCTTCTCGACCTTGCGCGGCTTCAGGTGCGGTGCGAGCGCCCGGCCGGTGAACGACGCCTCGCACGCGGCGACGTCTTCCGGCGTGCCGACGCAGACGACCTCGCCGCCGCCGGTGCCGCCCTCGGGGCCGAGGTCGATCAGCCAGTCGGCCGTCTTGATCACGTCGAGGTTGTGCTCGATGACGAGGACCGTGTTCCCCGCGTCGGCGAAGCCGTGCAGCACCTGGAGCAGCTTCTGGATGTCCTCGAAGTGCAGGCCGGTCGTCGGCTCGTCGAGGATGTAGAGCGTCCGGCCGGTCGCCCGGCGGCAGAGCTCCTTGGCGAGCTTGACGCGCTGGGCCTCACCCCCCGAGAGGGTCGGGGCGGCCTGGCCGAGCTTGATGTAGTCGAGGCCGACGTCGTGCAGCGTCTGGAGCATGGCCCGGATCTTCGGCACGTTCTGGAAGTGCTCCAGCGCCTCCTGGACGTCCATCTCGAGCACGTCGTAGATGCTCTTGGCCTTGTAGCGGACCTGGAGCGTCTCGCGGTTGAAGCGCCGCCCCTCGCAGACCGGGCACGTCACCCAGACGTCGGCGAGGAAGTCCATGTTCAGGCGATTGGAGCCGTTCCCCTCGCATGCCTCGCAGCGGCCGCCGGGCTTGTTGAAGCTGAAGCGCCCCGGCTGGTAGCCGCGGATCTTCGCGTCCGGCATCTGGGCGAAGAGGGCGCGGATCTCGTCGAAGAGTTTGATGTACGTCGCCGGGTTCGACCGCGGCGTCCGGCCGATCGCGCTCTGGTCGATGTCGATGACCTTGTCGAGGTACTCCGTCCCGGTGATGCGGTCGTGCTCGCCGATGAAGACGGCCTCGCGCTCGTCGTCATCGGCCTCGTCGTCGCCGTTGCCGTTCTGGGCCTGGGCCAGGCCGAGCTTGAGGATGTCGTTGATGAGGCTGCTCTTGCCGGAGCCGCTCACGCCGGTGACGACGGTGAACTTGCCGAGCGGGAACTCGACCGTGACGTTCTTGAGGTTGTGATGCCGCGCCCCGTGGATCGTCAGCGAGTGGCCGTTGCCCGGTCGGCGCTGCTTCGGCACCTCGATCTGCCGTCGGCCGCTCAGGTACTGGGCGGTGACGCTGTCGCTCGCCAGCACCTCGTCGTAGGAGCCGGACGCGACGACCTTGCCGCCGCGGACGCCGGGGCCGGGGCCGAAATCGACGATGTAGTCCGCCGCCCGCATCGTGTCCTCGTCGTGCTCGACGACGAGGACGGTGTTGCCGAGGTCGCGCAGCCGGAGCAGCGACGCGAGCAGTCGGTCGTTGTCGCGCGGGTGCAGGCCTATCGACGGCTCGTCGAGGATGTACAGCACGCCGACGAGGCCGCAGCCGATCTGGCCGGCGAGGCGGATGCGCTGCGCCTCGCCGCCGGACAGCGTCGGGGCGGAACGGTCGAGCGTCAGGTAGTGCAGGCCGACGTTGAGCAGGAAGCCGAGCCGGCCGCGCAGTTCCTTGAGCACCTCCGTCGCGATGGCGAGCTGGATCGGCGAGAAACTGGTTTCGAGCGGCCCGTCGGCCTGGACGAACGCCGCCAGGTCGCCGATCGGCGTCGCCCCCAGCTCGACGAGCGTCTTGCCGCCGACGCGGACGGCGCGGGCCTGCGGGTTGAGCCGCTGGCCGTGGCAGCTCGGGCAGCGCACGACGCGCATGTACTTCTCGAGCTGCATCCGCCGCGGCCCGGCGGCCGTCTTCTTGAAGCCGGCCATCAGCTGCGGGACGATGCCCTCCCACTTGCCGCCGTGCTTCCAGACGCTGCCGCCGCGCTGTTTCCACTCGTAGGTGACGTGCTTGTCGCCGCTGCCGTGCAGGAGCCAGTCCTGGTGCTGCTTCGGCAGCTTGTCCCACGGCTTCTTGAGGTCGATGCCGAGCGTCTTGGCGACGCCGTCGTAGATGTGCTTCCGCCAGCGGCCCATCGCCGACATGGTGCCGATGAGCGGGATGGCCCCCTTGTGGAAGCTGAGGGACGGGTCGGGGATGAGCAGGTCCGGGTCGAACGTGAAGCAGGAGCCGAGGCCGTCGCAGGTCGGGCACATGCCGTGCGGGCTGTTGAACGAGAAGAGTTGCGGCGTCGGCGGTTCGTAGCTCTTGCCGCAGTGGGTGCAGGCGTGGTTCGCCGACAGGAGGATGTCCTCCGCCGCGCCCTCCGACTCCTCCGGCACCTCGAACGTGACGATGACGTTGCCTTCGCCGAGGGCCAGCGCCTGCTCGACCGCCTCGGCGAGGCGCGTGCGCACCTTGGAATCGACCTTGAGGCGGTCGATGACGACCTCGATGTCGTGCTTGATCTTGCGGTCGAGCTGGAGGTCGTCGCTGAGGCGGACGATCCGGCCGTCGACGCGGGCGCGGACGTAGCCGCGCTTGAGCATGTCGGCGAAGAGGTCCTTGTACTCGCCCTTCTGGCCGCGGACGACGGGGGCGAGGAGGAGGAACTTGGTGCCTTCGGGCAGGGCGAGGATGCGGGCGAGGATCTGCTCGCGCGACTGGGCGGTGATCGGCCGCTGGCACTCGGGGCAGTGGCTCTGGCCGACGCGGGCGTAGAGGACCCGCAGGTAGTCGTTGATCTCGGTGATGGTGCCGACGGTGGAGCGGGGGTTCCGGCCGGCGGTCTTCTGCTGGATCGAGATGGACGGCGACAGGCCGCCGAGGAAGTCGGCGTCCGGCTTCTGCATCTGGCCGAGGAACTGGCGGGCGTAGGACGACAGCGACTCGATGTAGCGGCGCTGGCCCTCGGCGTAGAGGGTGTCGAAGGCGAGGGACGACTTGCCGGAGCCGCTGACGCCGGTGAAGACGATGAGCGAGTTGCGCGGCAGGTCGAGATCGACGCCCTGGAGGTTGTGCTCGCGCGCGCCGCGAACGACGATGGTAGTGTTGTCCATAACGCGACCGTCGATCCTCGGAATGGGGGCGATGCATCCGTTACTATACGGATGTTACGCGGGATCGAGCAAGAGCAGGTCGGTCTGCGGGGCGACCGAAAGAAGGGAAGTGGGCAGAGCCGGGGTTGAACCGGCGACCTAAGGATTTTCAGGCGACCGCAACCACTCGCTCGAAATCGTCGAAACCACTTACAGGGTAGCAGTTTACCACACCGTCGGGGGTGTAGCAAGCGCTAACATCCGATAGCAGGCAATCGTGGTATTTCGTGGTAGTCCGGCCCGGTTTCGTGGTATTTCGTGGTACAGCGGGATGCTTGATGGCCGGAACCGCCCCGGCTACCATACCCAGCAATTACGCTCACCGCACCGTCTCCGAGAGGGCACAGCCATGCAGTACTGTCCGGTGTGCAAGAGCCCGCTTCATGAAGCCCGTCACGGTAATGTTGCTGGGCTTCGTTGCCCAACGAACGCGTGCCTTTTTAACTTCTCGGACGTGAAGTGCGAGAAGTGCGGAGGCGGGCCGGTCAGGGTTGAGCGAACGGAGATGGGCGTATATCGCGTCTTCTGCGAGGAGGGGCATATGACCTCAATCACCTCCACGGACTGACGCCCCATGCCCGACGACGACCTCATCTCCGTCCGTGACCTTGCCGCCCGGCACGGGAAGCGCCGCCAGACCGTGTTCAAGGTTCTGAAGCGCCTCGGCATCGAAACGACGAAGCTGCGATCGGCCGCGGGTAGGAACCAGCTGGTCGCGTACATCACGGTCGAGGAATCGGGGCGGGTCGGCGTCGAACTGGACGCGATGAACAGCACCGACGAGGCCCCCCTTGACGAGGACGAAGCTGGCGTCTTCTACCTGGTCCAACTGGAGCCGGACTTCGACCCCGGCCGGTTCAAGGTCGGCTTCGCGGCCGGGATGGCGGAGCGGCTTCGCCACCTCCGCTGCTCGGCCCCCTTCGCCACGGTCGTCCGGACGTGGCGGTGCCGGCGGCTCTGGGAGCGGACCGCGATCGACTCGGTCACGGTCGGGTGCGAGCAGCTGCACACCGAGGTGTTCCGCACGGGGTCACTCGACGAGGTGGTCGCCCGGTGCGAGCGGTTCTTCGCGGTGATGCCGGCAGCGGGGTAGCGGCGTCGGTCTGCCCGGTAGCGATACAGATCCGAAGCAGGTATAATCCGAGCGTTGCAGCCCGAGCTACACCGAGGAATCGTAGCTATATGGCGAAGAAAGCCGAGGCGACGCCTGTCGAGCGGGCGAAGCTGCTCGTCTCGCGAGAAGAAGCGGCTTCCAAGATCAACGATCGGGTGCTCCAAGGCCAAACGCTACTCATGCGGCCGTGTGGCTCTCGTGAAGACCTGGAGCAAATCCGTCGCGATTACTACCGCTGGACGAACTACAACCGAGATCTGCTCTTGAGTCTCTTCACGACCGACGAGTACGCAAAGCGGTACGTCGGCTATCCGATGGGTGCGGTAGCTCACCGAGACCTCGACGCACTCGTCAAGGATGTCCACGCCGACATTGAGGAGAAAAACAACCATCTCCAGTCACTCATCGAACGTCTGGACCTGATTCCGTTGGCGAGTCCACCGGATAGCCGTCAGAACGTCGAGGACTCGCGAATGACGACCGACGTTTTTATCGTACATGGTCACGACAAGGAGATGGAGCAGGCCGTGGCCCGCGTCTTATCCAGACTCGGCCTCGACCCGATCATCCTCCACGAACAGCCGAACAACGGCCAGACAATTATCGAGAAGTTCGAGACGAACGCCATCCGTGCCGGGTTCGTCGTCGTTCTCTTGTCTCCGGACGATGTCGGCTACCCGGCGAACAAGCCGAAGGCGAAGAAGCCCCGCGCACGGCAGAACGTCATCCTCGAACTCGGCTACTTCGTCGGGAAGCTCGGCCGGAAGTATGTCTTTCCGTTGAAGCGTGGCGAGGTGGAGGTGCCGAGCGACTACCAGGGCGTCGCCTACATCGACTACGACGCATCGGGTGCCTGGCGGCTCAAGCTCGTCCAAGAGCTTCAAGAGGCCGGATACGACGTTGACGCGAACGCCCTGACGAAGTGACGGTCGGCCGCTCGTTAGCCCGACCCGTCGGCGATCCGACCCTACAGCAACACGACGAACCGCCGGGCGTGTTGCAGCGGGTGGCAGCCGGGGTAGATGTCGCCGGTGAAGATGTCCTTGAACCGCTGCCCGTCGGGTGCCGGCCGGAGCGACTTCTCGGCGACGATCAGAACCCGGAAGGCTTGACCCACAATCCCGGTAATCCCGCTCTGCCCGCCGACGACGAGGACGCTACCCAGCGAATCGACCGAGAACGGGATCACGGCGTTCTCGGCGTCGAGGAACAGGTGCCGCGCCCGGGGTGACGCTGTCCCAGTGACGAACGAGTGTTGCAGCTTCGGCAACTCCCCGCCGGTCACCTCGGCGTCGAACTCGACGACGTACTTGATCTCGACGCCGCAGATGATCGACCCTTTGAGCGCCGACCTACCCTCCTCGGGCCGCTCGGTTAGCGTGTAGGTGAACGAGGTCATGCGCAGCGACGGGACGGAGCAGACCCCCTTGATCCCGGCGTCTTCGGCCGGCGCTTCCGCGGTCATGGTGAAGTCCTTGTGGGCGGCGATGATGCCGAGCACGTCCTCGACGATCTCGCCCCGGAACCACTCGCCTTCCATCCGGTGGGCCGCGAACCGGCCGTGCATCGCGTCCTCGTCGTCCGGCGTGCCGGGGATCGTCCCGAGCAGGGCGAGCCGGTGCGGGCTGGCGGTCTGTAGCTGGCCGAGGCGCTTGAGCGGCTTGGCGGAATAGCCGATCTTGATCGCCTGGGCGACCGTGTCGATGATGAAGTAGATCACGCCGTCCCAGGTTACGCCGGGGCGGGGCGGGTTGCAAGCGTCGGGGGCGGAGTTGAGCGGGTCGTGAAGATCGCGCGAAGGTTTTGAAAGAGGCGTTCGCACCCCTTGATTCAGGGACGTTGGGAGGGGAAGAATGATACTGAACGGGCGTGAGTGATTTACGCCCTGCACAACCGGAGGATCACCATGACCCCCGTCGGCGAAGTCGCCCCGACGCCCCTCTCGACTATCGTGCGTGCCGTCCTGGACCGAGAGCCGAATCCCAACCCGGAGGCCATCGCGAACGCCCTGGCGGCCGACCCCGCCTTCCTCGCCGCCGTCAAGGACGCGGTGGCCAACTCGCAAGATCCCGGTATGCCGGCCCCCGGCCGCGCGTCCCAGATCGCCCGCCAGATCGTCGCGTACCTGAGCGGCCAGTAGTAACCTGGAACCGCGGCAGGCCCCGGAGTCCGGGGCCTGCTCAACTCGACCGACCGGAGGATGTATGGAGACGATCAACGAGACCCTTCAGGAAATCTGGTATCACGACGGCCGGGATCTGCTGGATGAACTCCAGCAGGACGCGGCAACCGCCGTTCAGGTCCGAGCGTTTGTCTCGCGGCAACTCGACCGTGAAACCGTTCTCGACCGCGAGTCACGCAAGGCATGGCTCGCGATGTCCACGGCCCAGAAGGATACCGCGCTGGCGGGCGCATTCCCGGACGGGGTCTATCACCGCGACGGGGTTTCGCAATCGCTGTAGGTCGTCACGTGGGTTTCAAATGACACCAAACCCTCAAGACGAACTCGTCCCGATCGGGCACGTCTGGGATGGGCGGGATGTTTGCCGGGTCTACCAAGATCCGGCAGGTCGCCAGTTTTACACGCAGCCGGCGACAAAACAACCCGTCCCCCTGGCGTCTTCGAGATATCTGCAAGATGAAAACTGGCGCGACCTGGGACGCTGGGACAGCCCAAATATCCACACGGCGCGTATCGCATATCACGAGGCGGGTCACGCTGCGCTCGCCATTCTCGGCGGGATCGGCATCGAGTACATCACCGTTGAGCCGTTTACAGACGAGAACGGCCGACCCCTCAACGGGCTCTGCCGTTGGCCCTACGATTTTCCAGCCCAGCGTCAAGCATTGGAACCCGGTTCGACCGCCGAGTCGGATTGGTTGGAACGTCTTGCGCGGTTCTTCCTGGGTGGGATAGCCGCCGACCGGAGATATAGTCGTGAGTGTGGCGTTGCCGTCGCCTCCTGGCAGGAAGACGGTTGGAGTGCCGACCGCGTTTGCTTCGCCCGGCTGTTCGGCGGTGCAGCGGATGTAGCATTCATCCGGGTCGAGTCATACGTAACCGAGGCGATGGAGGCCGGCCAGGTTTGGGCGGGCGTCCAGCGCATCGCGACGGAGCTTACCCACCTCGGGGCGATACCCGGCAGGCGAGCCGCGCAACTGTTTCAAGGGTAGCCCTGCGGCTGCCCAACCGGAGATGCCGAAACGTCGGACCCGAACGTCGCCAAGCAGCTTGCCGAACTGAAAGCCCTGACGCTGTCCAGGGGATCGCAATCTCAGCGACCGGGATTGTCGTCTCGCACCCGCCAAGGGTAAAATGCCCGCGTTTCGCCGAGCGGCCCGATCGAGGATCGCCGATGACGCCCACCCTCTCCGATGACGAGCTGCTCCGGTATACGGGACAAGCCGCCGTCCGGGATGTGCAGACGGCGACCGGCTTGATCGCCGAGGCCGAGTCGGCGGTGTCGGCGTTTTACTGGCACCTGTGGCGGAACACCCTCGCCCTTCCGGGAGCGGCGCTCCGGTACTGCACGACCACGGTCACGCTCGGGTTCGACCATGCGGACGCCGTCATCCTCGGCGCGATCCTCGCCGCTCCGGCGACTTACTTCTACATCGCGAACGGCCGGCCTCCGGTCCTGCAAGCCCTCGTCGTCTTGTTCGCCCTCACGGCCATCCTCTACGCGATCTTCTACGCCGCACTCCGGACGAAGCCCTCCGAGCGGGGCAAGGACCGGGACGCCGCCAGACGCGAAGAATGGTCGGCGATCCTCCGCGAGCGGGAGGTACTCGTCGCGGCTAGGCGGGCCTGGCTCGCCCACCTGCACGACTTACGAAAGCTCGCCGCCAGAATCGAACAGGCGGCGCGGCGGTCGGCTGCGATCGCCGGCTTTCTCGCGACCGACATCGAGGGAATGAGCGGCCCGAACTTCGAGCGGTTCCTTGAACGGGTCTTCGTCACGCTCGGCTACCCGGAGGTCGTCCGGACGCAGGACAGCGGCGACCAGGGGATCGACCTCGTCGTCGGCGACGGCAAGGAGCGCGTCGCGATCCAGGCGAAGCGCTACCAGGGCACGGTCGGGAACGCCGCCGTCCAGCAGGCGTTCGCCGGGATGGCCCACTACGGCTGCGACCGCTGCGCCGTCGTGACGAACTCGACCTTCACGCCGGCGGCCGTCGCGCTGGCAGCATCGACCGGCTGCAAGCTCATCGACGGGGCGCGGCTCCGGCGGATCATCCAGGGCAAGGAGTTCGTGTAGCCGTCATGCTCCCGTCAATGCAGCCGATGGACCCGGCCCGGACGAAGTCGGCCCGGGCGACCAAGCTGTTCGAGGCGGTGCGGCTCGGCCCGGTCCGCCTCTACTTCAGCCACTTCGAGCTGATCGGGTTCCAGGTGGATGGCTCCCCGCCGGTCGTGCGCGTGAAGGGCACCGGCAGCAACGCCGACCACGTCGAGCGGCACCGGCTTCGGCTTGAGCCGGACCGGACGAAGTGGCTCGCCGAGATCGACTTCGAGCGGGCGTGGGAAGCCGCCTACGCCGACCTGTTCCGCTGAGGTTCTCGTCGCCCGGACGGAGCGGACGGCGAACGTGGTGCAGCTGCGTCATCACAGGCGGTCGGCGGACTAACGGCCCAGCGTGTTCCGGTGCCCGCGTGTCTCCTTCTTCTGGGGCGGGTACGGGTCGTTCTTCTTGCTGTAGTTCGAGACTTCGTCGAGGATGGTGCGCATCGTCCAGTCCTGCATGATCTTCCCAGCGGCGATCCGCTCTAGGTCGGCGTCGGCGAGTTCCACAGGCAACATTAGATCCTCCATTCGGTGTTTTCGAGCGTCGCGGCGGCCCGCTTCGGGGGATAGCGTTCGTCGCCGGCCGGCCTGTTCAAGAATTCCGGCCGAGGCGCTCGGCCGCCAGCCGCTTGCGAACGCGCTCCAGCACGACCCGCGCGGCATCGACCGCGGCGAGGGCGTCGAGGACGTAGTTGACGTAGTCGCGCCGTTCGGTCGGGCTGAGGGCGTCGCCGCGGAACGTCGAGGACTCCTTGCCGAGCCCGACCGCGAGGGCGAGCAGCCGGGCGATCCGCTTGTCGATGCCTTCTTGTGTGATCACTTCGTCGCTCCTGGCCGGGACTTCGTCCAGGGTAGAGCGGCGTTGTGCGATGGTGGAAGGTCGGTAGGGTGGTGTCCGCCATTGTCCGCGATTGTCGTCCATCCGAACGAGGCCGTGGTCGTGCCGGCGCTTGCATAGAGCGCCGGCGCGGGGGTAAGATACTGACGGGGCTCGCGATAGCGAGATGCGCCGGGCCAGTTGCATATTCAACTGTCGGTGGTGGAGGCGAGACACGGATGAACGCGGCTGAGAAGATTGCGGGGGCCTACCTCCGGCTGAATGGCTTCCTACTACTTCCGCAATTCACGGTCTTCGAGGGTGGCTACCACGGTCATGTCGACTGGGTCGGTCTGCGGGCCGCCGGCTCGAAGGAGGTCGGCGGGAACATCGCGTTCCCGACAGACGACAAGTTCTTCGCAACCATTCCAGCAGACATCTGTGAAAGGCCACGCGACACCTTGTTGGGGCTTGTGGCCGAGGTTCGGACGAACAAGCAACGGGACACGCCGCAGGCGGATCAGGTGAAGTACGTCCGCACCTTCTTGGGTGGAGCAACAGTCGTTGAGGTCGCCTTCTCTGAGTCGAACAAACCACCGGTCTGGCCGAGCGGCTGCATGGAAATCGGCAACGAGTACGCGTTGCGGTGGATCATTGAACGGATACGCTGGATGGACAAGAACCACAGCGGCCTAACGAAGTCGGGAAGCTGGCCGTGGAGCGAGGACGCACTCGCTGAGTTCCTTGTGCTTCATCGCTATGGAGCTTTTAAGCAGGCCAATCCCGGCGATGCAACCGACGGCGGGGGCGGGTAGGCTTTCTGGAGTTGCTAGCTCACGCGGCCCGCCGCTGCTGTGCGGGGTCGTTCGGCTACCGGAGGGCGCAACGGATGGGTGAGCCTGAGTGCCCGAAGTGTTCCCGCCCCCTGATCGCGGTGGACTCGCCGTCCTTCATGCAGCACGCCGAACTGGTCATCTACCGCTGCCCGGAGTGCGTCGAAGAGGTGCCGTTCTGGGGCGACGTGATCGAGACGCCGAAGCATTACATGCTCACGGCGTCCGGCGAGGTCCGGGACTTGCCCCCGGACGCGCCGAGGGTCGTCGGCTGAGGTCGGAGACGCCGAACCCGTCTGCGGCCCGGACGCCACGAGGTATAGAATCCCCCGCAAGCATCCTCTTGACGACCGGGACGGCTTGCCGTTGCGACGGTCAAACCGCGCGAGGGGTGGGCGGCCGTGCGTCACGCCCGCGCGACCGGCAAGCCGTTCCAGCGACGGATACGATCGCATACAGCGTCGAGGTGCTGGGCGAGGTCGAGCGTCGTTGCCAACATCTCTCGCGTGAAATGCTTCACGATCCGGCGAGCCAGGCCGACCTTGTCCGGCTCAGCAACCTCGTAATGCTCAAACACACAATCGTACTGGCCGGGGACCGTAGTTTTCTTCTTCCTGAACCCTCGCTGAATGACCTCGTCTGGAATGTAGTTCTCTACTTCTCGCCCTGCCGTTACCCAGGCATAGGAGTCGGTGTCATTGGCCTCGGCAATCACTCGGTCAACCCGGGGCTTCAACGACGTAGCCGCTGATCGTTTGTCGCAATCCATCAGGATGATAGCGTGCCGGTTCACTCGCAATGCCGCGACAAAGTCTTTAACCTCGGCGTCCCCGTCGATATCAGGATCTTCTTCAAGGCCGGACTGGTCAAACGTGATGTGTGAAAGCAGATCGCCACCGTAACAGACGCATTGGTAGTGTGTCCCTTCGCGGAGCGTATCTTTGCTCCACAGTTCGACCCACTTATTGAAGTAGATGCGATCCGAAGGCCCTTCGACCCAGATGACGGCGTTCGCCTGCAACAGGTCACTCGCTCGAACGTCGAGGTCATCAAGTATACGGCCCCTCGCGAGGTTGGTTGTCACCTTCTCTACGACGGCTTTGTCTCCATCGTTCTGTACATGCAAAACCTGGGCCTGGTCATCCTTGCTGAACAGATCGATAGCCGTGTTCGAGTGCGTTGTGAGGAAAAAGGTCGCACCTTCGTTGACGGCCACATCGCGGAGATGTCCTAACAGACGCCGCTGGACCGCAGAATGGAGATTGTTCTCAAGCTCCTCAAGGCAGTAGACAAACTGCGAAAGCACTTTCTGTTGCACGCGAGGGACGAGATGGATATTCAACAGCACGAGGAGCAGTGTTTTGATCCCGCTGCCGAGGTGAGGCAGTGTAAGCAGAGTGCCGTTCGATTCTTCAAGCCGGATGTCCCACAATTCGCCCTGGTCCGTGTTGTTCCGCTTGCAGTGTAACTCTCTGAAGCTCCAATCAGGTTTCAGAAGATAGTTTAGCTGGGGAACAATCACGTCGTCAATCAAGCGGTGGCCATCACCTTCATTGATGTACCGCTCAAGGATTGCTGTCGCGTTTCGGCCATTTTCTTCGATCTGCTTGTGGGGTTTCTTTGGATCGACTTTCGGCTCCGGTGTAACGTCCCGGTCAGCCCGCAGGCGGACATATGAAAGTTGCCGAACCGGCTGTCTGGTGAGGTGCGTGAATGGATCAAGCATTGCTCGCACTGTTTCGTCGCCCACTCGGGCGTTGTTCTGATAGTATTCTGTGCTCGCCGAGTTACCTTGGACGAACTTGGTAGCGCACCGCAGGCCAAGTATGTTTCTTTCGGCTCTTCGTCGATGCTCTTGCTTGATGAACTGCGAAATGCTCTCCTTCGTAATCGGGTAGGAAACCTCGTATTCT
>Ga0268299_1000281_pt1 | contig 182904 bp, 152 predicted proteins | sample NOBtaG_FD_193484 | JGI IMG/M metagenome (GOLD analysis project Ga0268299, IMG submission 193484) | Activated sludge microbial communities from bioreactor in Nijmegen, Gelderland, Netherland - NOB reactor | ecosystem: Engineered > Bioreactor > Aerobic > Activated sludge | place: Netherlands... | reverse complement strand
TGCAGGGGTGCAGGGGTGCAGGGGTGCAGGGGTGCAGGGGTGCAGGGGTGCAGGGGTGCAGGGGTGCAGGGTGCAGGGGTGCAGGGTGCAGGGGTGCAGAGTGAGCGCGTGAGATGAAGGTCAAGTACTCGAAGTACGTCCCCAATCCGCTCGACGATCTCGACATGGACGAGCTCCTGTCGAAGCTGAGCGACCTGCTGCTCTCCAGCGGGTTCGACAACCCGTGGGATCCGGGCGGCGGGATGGACCGCACGATGCAGGCGCTGCACGACGCCATCCTCGAGGCGCTGTTCAGCGGGGGTGTCCTGCCGCCGGACGTGGTCGACAAGCTGTTCGGCGAGCAGGCCGAAGGCAGCGCGGAAGAGACCCGGCAGCAGCTCGAGCAGTTGATCAGCCAGATCATCCAGCGGATGCAGGAATCGGGCTACATCACCGGCGCCCCCGACCTTGACGCCGAGCGCCAGCGGCGCGCACAGGGCGGCGGCGGCGACGGTGATGCGCAGCCGGTGCAATTCGAGGTGACGGACAAGGCCCTGGACTTCCTCGGCTTCCGCGCGCTGCGGGACCTGCTCGGGTCGCTGGGCCACAGCAGCGCGGGCCGGCACGACACGCGCGACCTGTCCACCGGTGTCGAAACCAGCGGTGCGCCGAAGCCGTATGAGTTCGGCGACACGCTCAACATCGACGCGACCGCGACGATCCTGAATGCCGTGACGCGGCAGGCCGCGGAGCGACACGCCACGGACGCGGGTGCGGGCCCGGCCAGGCTGGAACTGGGCCAGGAGGCCTATCAGCCCGAGCCCGGCACGGCGCCTCCCGTCACCACGAGCGGCATCGACATCGACTACCAGGACCTGATGGTGGCCCAGGGCGAGTACCAGAGCTCGTGCGCCACGGTGCTGATGCTCGACTGCAGCCACAGCATGATCCTCTACGGGGAGGACCGCTTCACGCCGGCCAAGCGCGTCGCGATGGCGCTCGCCCAGCTGATCAGGACGCAGTACCCCGGCGACACGCTGCAGGCCGTGCTCTTCCACGACAGCGCCGAGGAGATCCCCATCCGTGAACTGGGCCGCGTCCGCGTGGGCCCGTACTACACGAACACGCGTGAAGGGCTGCGCCTGGCCCGGCGCCTGCTCGAGAAGCAGCGCAAGGACATGCGGCAGATCGTGATGATCACCGACGGCAAGCCTTCCGCCCTCACGCAGCCGGACGGGCGCATCTACAAGAACGCGTTCGGCCTGGATCCCTTCGTCATCGCGGAGACCTTCGCCGAGGTATCGGCCTGCGCCAGGGCGGGCATCATGATCAACACGTTCATGCTGGCGCGCGACTACGATCTGGTGGCCTTCGTCCGCCGCGTGGCGGCGATGTGCCGCGGCAAGGCATACTTCACGACGCCTTACACGCTGGGCCAGTACGTGCTGATGGACTACCTGGACAAGAAGACGAGGACCGTCCACTGATGGCGCCAGACACCATCCCGATCTTCCCGCTGCCGACGGTGGTCCTGTTCCCCAACGTCTTCCTGCCGCTCCACATCTTCGAGCAGCGGTACCGGCAGATGGTGGCCGACGCCCTCTCGGGCGACCGCATCATCGGCATGACGTTGCTCAGGGCCCCGGCCACGGCGGACGAAGGCACTCCCCCGGTGTATCCGGTCGGCTGTTCCGGCGTGATCACGCACGTCGAGCGCCTGGCCGATGGACGGTTCAACCTGATCCTGCGCGGCGTGGAGAAGTTCCAGATCGTCGGCGAGGAGCCCCTCGCCCCGGGCCAGCTGTATCGTACGGCCCACGTCAGCGCGTGCGTTGAGTCGATCGGCGCCGGGGACCGGGAGGCGCTGGCCTTCGAGCGACGACGCCTCGAGGCCCGGCTGGCCCCCCTCCTCGAGCGCGGACGCGCCGAATCGTTCCTGCCCCAGACCATGCCGGACGTGGATCTCATCAACGCGCTGGCGCAGTATCTGGAGTTCGAACCGGTGGAGCGGCAGGCGCTGCTCGAACAACCCGGCCCGCTGGCCCGCTGCCGCGCGATGATGGAGCTGCTGGACGTCAAGGCGCTGCTGGAGAAGACCGCCGCCACCGACACCGTCCACTGACGCCGGCGCCCTTCAGTGGCTCATCGCGTAGATGACGGCGTTGATCGCGAACGCGTAGCCATTGGGCGAGAACTGGTAGAAGAACTCCGGCTCCTCGCCCTCGCGCTCCCACGAGTCCGAGATGTCGGTGTCGTGCGTCATCAGCACCATGATGCGGCCGTGCCGGTCGTAGATGGCCTTGATGTCCGGCACGGCGCTCTCCGATCCCCGTTCGCTGGTCTCCCCACCCGAGCGCCGCCAGTGGCTGATCGCCGGGATCTGCGGCAGGCCCTTCACCTCGAACACCGTCCGCCACAGGGGATGGGTCATCGGCACATCCTGGATCGGGTAGTCCACTGGCGTGAGCACGCGGCTGATCTCGCCTACCCAGACCTGCCACGCGTGGTCACCCCAGAAGTCGTCCACCCAGAGAAACCCGCCCTTCTCGAAATAGGCGCGGAGCGCGGCCACCTCCTCGGGGTCGAAGCTCGCCGTGCCGATGTCCGACGCCAGGAGGAACGGGCACTGGTAGAGAAACGGGTCCGTCGCGCGCACCACCAGGTGGTTCGCATCACCCGAGGGCTGGCGGCTGATGCGTGCCTTGGTCAGCTCGGCCAGGCGAATCGGAAAGTTCAGGTCCGCTCCCGGATAGTCGGTGTTCCAGCCAGACCCGCTCGGCTCGCGCCACGCGCTGGTGAACATGAGTCGACAGAAGTTGAACCTGCCGTCGAAGCTCTCGGCCGTCGGAAACCGCGGCGGAAACCGTCGTCCCCACCCGCCTCGCCACATGAAGGGCTCCTGCGCGGCGACGGCGGCCGTCACCACCAGGAGCACGACGGCGACCGCACGGGTGAGCCGGGCCATGTCAGTGGGTCATCGCGTAGACAGCGACGTTCATGCCGAGGGCGTAGCCGTTCGGCGAGAACGCATAGAAGTACTCGACCTGTTCGCCCTCGCGCTCCCATGAGTCCGCGATGTCGGTGTTGTGGGTCATCAGCACCATCACGCGCCCGTGCGCGTCGCTGATGGCGGCCATGTGCGCCCGGGCGGAGAGCGGCCCCATCTCGGAGGTGTCGCCGCCGGTCTGGCTCCAGTATTGCCATGCGGGCACCTGGGGAATCGACGTCACCTCGAACAGGGACCGGTAGATCGGGTGCTCCGGCGTCAGGTCCTTGATCGGGTACTGCCCTGGCGGCAGGACCTTGGCGATTTCACGCGCGAAGTCCTCCCACGCGTACGGCCCCCAGTAGTCGTCCACCCAGAGGAACCCACCCTTGAGCAGGTAGTCACGCAGCCCGCGGGCGTCCTCGGCAGAGAAACCGGCACTGCCGGGATCCGACGCCATCACGAACGGGCACATCGACAGCCAGTCGTCGGTGGGCTTCACGACGAGGTGGTTGGGGTCCGCGCCCTTCTTCGACACCACCGTCTTGGTCATCTCGGACAGCCGGATGGAGAAGTTGATGTCCGCGTAGGGGTAGTCGGTCCCCCAGCCCATGCCGCGCTGCTGCGCGCGCACGGCGGTGTACTCCAGGCGGCAGAAATGGAAGCCGCCGTCCTGCTCGGCCTCGGTGGCATAGCGGGGAGGAACCCCCGCTTCACCGCCCCATCGCCCGTAGCCGCGCCCCCAGCCTCGTTGCGCCTCGGCGAACGAGGTCGCCAGCAACAGGGCCACGAGCGAAGCACCGACGAGTCTCGTCACTTCGGCGCCCGGCCTTTCGACAGCGAGCGGTAATACTCCTCGACCAGCGTCCGGAACTCGGGAGGCACGTCCTCGGCGCCGGCAACGATGGCCCGGTCGGCGTCGGCGCCGGCCTGGCGCCGCAGGTTGTACTCGAAGCGCTTGATGCCTTCGGCAACGAAGGTCTGCAACCGCGCCAGTTCCTCGACGTCCTTGTAGGCGCGCTCCGAGTCGAGCTCGCGCATGCGCCGCATGATCTCGTCCAGCTCCTTCGGATCCACGCCCTGCTCGCGGAGCTGGTTGCGCAACGCCTGCGCCTCGCCCAGCCACCGCCGCGCCTCGCCGCGGAACTGGCGGATGTCGTCGGACGTGTAGTAGTCCCCGGGCCGCCGATCGCCCCACGGGCCGCCGCCCCAGGCGCCCCCGCGCGTGTCCCCACCGCCCATCTGCCCATCGGCCCGGCCGTCCTGCTGACCGCCACCCTGCTGGCCGCCCTGGCCTTGCTGGCCCTGTTGCCCTTGCTGGCCCTGTTGCCCGGCCTGCCCCTGCTGCCCCTGTTGGCCCTGTTGACCGGCCTGGCCCTGCCGGCCCTGTTGACCGGCCTGCCCCTGCTGGCCTTGCTGGCCCTGTTGGCCCTCTCGCCCTTGCTGTCCCTGGGTGCCGGGCTGGCCTTCCTGACCAGGCTGACCCTCCTGCCCCTGGCCGCGGCCCTGCTGTCCCTGCCGCGCGCGCTCCTCCATCCGGCGGCCGAGCGACTCGGCGTTGCGCGCCAGTTCCCGCGCCCGCTCGAGGGCATCCGGCCCGCGGGCCTGGCCCATGCGTTCGGCGGCGTCGGATGCCTGGGAGAGGGACTGGCGGAGCTGATCGACGTTCACGCCGATCTGCGCTTCGAGGTTGCGCGTGAACTCCTCGGGGGCGCCGCCCTGGGCCGCGCGCTTCGAGTACCGGATCTTCTCCTTGAGCTGGTTGTCGCGGATGCCGTTGGCGGCCTCGGCGAGCTTCCGCGACACGTCCTTGGCGTCCTTCGCGGTTTCGTTGGCCAGGCGATCCAGCTGCTGTTCGAGGCCCGCGACCTTCTGCTCCAGCATGTCCTTCCGCTGGCCCACCACCTGCGCGCGCCCCAGCCGATCCGCGCCCGCGTTGGGCAGATCGTTCACGTCCTCGGCGATCTCCTTCTGCTCGCGCGCGATCTCCTCGGCCTGCTGCAGCGCATCGCGGACGTCGCGGCCGGCGCGGTCGCCCTGCGATCGCTGGAGCTGTCGTTGGGCCTCCCGCAGCCGTTCGGCAGCGGCCGCCGCCTGGCCCTGCGCGCTGGCGTCACCGTTGCTGGCCGCCCGCCGCATCGCATCGGCGGCGTCGCGGAGCTGACGCGCGGTGTTGGCGAGGTCCTGCCGGTTCTGATCCCGCGACAGGCGTTCGAGCTGACGCGCGGCCTCCTCGGCCTGCTCGGCCAGCTGCCGCTGCAGCTCGCTGCTGTTGCCGCGCGGGGCCTGGCCCGCCGCCATGCGGCGCTGCCGTTCCAGCTCCTGCTCCTGGCGGCGCGCCAGCTCCTTCAGCTTCTCGGCGAGCTCGTCGATGCGCTGATCGCCGGCCTGCTGGCTCGCGCGCTGGTTCGTCTCGTACTGGTTCGCCATGCGGTCCAGTTCCATCTGGAACAGGTCCGCGAGGTCCTCGGCGATGGAGCCGGCGCCACCGCCCCCGCCGCCACCCGCGTTCCGCTGTGTCTGTACCTGCAGCTCGAACTCCTCTTCTGCCTGCTGCAGCAGTTGCAGCGCGCGCTGCTCCGGCGGGAGTGCGCCGTCAGGGCTCTGCCCCTGCAGCTTGCCCTCGGCGGTCTTCATCGACTCGGCCGCCTGCGGCAGCAGCTCCGCAATCTTCTGGAACGCGGGATCGGGCGTCACGAGGCGGCTGTTCATCCGCTCGACCAGCCCCTCGACCTGCTCCCGGAGCTTGCTCTGCGAGAGCGTGAGCACGGTCATGCCCTCGCGGAACTTGTCGGCCGCCATCTTCCGGCGGTCCCGCTGCATGTTGAACGTGCCGGCGATGATCTGGCGCTGCTGCTGCGACAACGCGCCGACCTGGTCCATGCCGCCGCCCCCGCCCCCACCGCCACCGCCCATCGACGTCGCCGGCTTGAAGTCCTTGTTGAAGGGACGGATGCGGAGGAAGTACATGTCGCTGGTGGCGCGCTGCGGCCCCACCACGCCGTTGTTGTCCGTGGCCCGCGCGTAGTAGGACACCGCGTCGCCCGCCTGGACGCCCAGCTCCTCGAGATAGAACGTGTGCCCGGCCGTGACCTCCTGCAGCGCCTTGCTGCCTTCGAACAGCCGCACGGTCTTCTCGGCGCCGCCGTTCACCGAGTACACCAGCTCGAGATTCTTCACGGCGTAGTCGTCGTCGGCCTTCACCTCGATGGCGAACTCCTGGACGGGCGACGCGTCGGTATCGCGGCCCGGTTTCGAGATGGCCACACTCGGTGTCTGGTCGCTGAGGATGTCGATGGTGTACTGCGGCGAGGCGGTCACGCGCTCGCCGCTCGGTGCGTCGAGCTCGATGCGGTAGAAGCCGTCGGTCTTCGCGGTGAAGGCCGCCGTGAGGGTGCCGTCCGCGGCCGCGGTCAGCGGCACGCTATCCTTGTCGCCGATGACCACTCGCCCGCCCGCCGACGCCATGGTGGGCGTGATGGTGAGCGCGACGTCGGTGCCCGCCAGCACGGCGATGTCGCCGCCGTCCTCCACCGTGCGCGGCTCGAGGCCGGTGTAGGCCGGGAAGCGGTACTCCATGTCGAGTTTCTTCACGTAGGGCAACTCGACGACGGTGAGGGTGAACACCGGGGACCGGACGCCGGCGGCCTCGACGAAGTACTCGAGCGTGTCGCTCAGGTCGAAGAGCAGTCCCTCGTACGCGCCGTCGTCACCCTTCAGCATCGCGACGCGCTCGTAGCCCGCCTCGGCGCCCTTCCTGAAGACCACGGCGGCGTCGGCCGCGTCGAACCCCGACAAGGTGGCGCCAATCGACTGGTCCGCGCCCTTCGGCACGGTCGCGTGTCCGGGCTTCACCTCGATGCGGTACGGCGCCGCCGCTTCGAGGCTGCGGGAAATCATGAACAACGCGGAGAGCGTCTGGCGCAGGAGCGCGGGGCCCACGGTGAACAGCAGCAGCGCCACGACCGACACGGCGCCCACGGCCATGCTGAATCTCCGCAGTGGCTCGCGCTCGATCCGCGCGCCGTCCTCCACGGCATGGAGGCGATCGATGGCGTTCTCGATCATCCGCTGCACCAGCGCCGGCGATGCCGCGCGGTCACCGGGCTCGGCCATCGCGGTGAGGATGGTGTTGTCGAGCGTGGGCTCGTGTTCTTCGAGGTACAGCGCCACCTGCTCGTCCGACACCCGCCGCGTCAGCGGGCGGGCGAAGAACCAGCCGGCGGCGGCGAGGAGCAGGCCGGCCGCGATGATGCGGAACGAGAAGATGGCCTGTGGCGAGAAGCGGAAGTAGTCGAGCGCGGCGGCCAGCGCGAAGATGGCCAGCAGGCCCGCCACGAGGAAGCCGACCGCGCCGCGAATCGCCAGCTTCGCGCGCCACCGCTTGCGCACCTGCCGGATGACGGCGATGAGTTCGGCGCGCGCGTTCTCCTGTATCACGGGGGCCTCCCTACAGCCTGGCGGGCGCCAGCCGACGCGCCAGCCACGATTCGGCGATCAACAGCAGGATACCCGCGAACAGCAGGTACCACCAGATGCGTTGTGCCTGTTCCTGCACCTCGTCGGGGACGGCTGCCGCCGGCTCGCCCGCGCCCCCGGGGCCGGGCTGGCCAGTCACCGCCACGGCCATTTCCGCGGGATCCAGGCGCGTGGGATCCGATTCGGCCAGGTCCACGTTCGCCGCCACGACGCGCAGCGATTCCCCTTCCCTGGCGCCCCGGACGTCGTAGAAACCGGCCTCGGCCACCTCGAGCGCCGACGCGCCCTCCGGCGGCGAGAGCCGCTGTCCGCCCGGCGAGAGCACGACCGCCGACGTGTCGGCAGCACCCACCTCGATGGCCTGGCCGACCGTCACCCACCCGGGCTGTTCCCGGAAACCGGACGCCTGGCGCACGAGCTGGTGCACGAACGGCAGGTACACCGGCTTGAGCGCCAGGTCGCTCCACGACAGGTCCAGCGTGGTGGCCCACACGAGAACGCGCCCCCGCCCGACGGTGCCTTCGACCAGGGCCGGCGTGCCCCCATCGAACCGCGCCAGCGTGGCGGCCGCCGGGCGTGCGGTGAGCGTGCGGAACCCGAAGATGCGGGTCGTCGAGAAGTCGCCGCTCCGTGGGGCGCGGAACGGTTCGAACACCGCGTGGCCGTAGTCGAAGCCGCTCAGTTTGGCCGCGGCGCCGCGCGTGCGGTCCTCGGCGCTGCCGATCGTGACCGGCAACCACTCGGCGGCCGGCAGCGACGCGCGCGGGCCCAGAGCGATGATGAGCCCGCCGCCCCCTTCGACGAACGTCCGGAGGCGGCCCGCCAGCGCATCGCCGAGCGGCAGATCCTGCAGGACGATCACCCGCGTGCGCGCCAGCGTCTCGGGGGTCAGGGCATCGACCTGCACCGATACCACGTCGAACCGCGGGCGATCGCCGATCGCCAGCGCCCGGGTGAGGTAGAGGTCGCTGTCACCGCGGCTGCCGCTGCTGACGAGCAGGACGGTCACGGCGCCAGGCGGGGTGAGCACGGCGTGGAACGCGTTGTCGGCGGCCAGCGCGTCGGACGGCAGGCGCGTGGCCACGCGCAGCCCCGCCGGAGGCAGCGTCAGCGGCGCGAACGTCACCGAGGCCGAACTGCCGGGCGCCACCGACACCGGCTGTGACTGCACGATGCGTCCATCCACGTCGAGGTCGAGCTTCACGGCGCTCGCCGCCTCGGTGCCGCGGTTCGTGACGCCGCCCGTGATCACGACGCGGTCCTGGTTGTCCACGCGGAGACGCTGCACGGACAACGGCGTGACGGTCAGATTGGGCCCGGCGCCCGCGTCCACGACGACCGGGGTGAAAACACTGCCACCAGGCAGGCGGAACGCGTCGTCGGGCTGCCACCCGGCGCGCTGGAAGTCGGAGACGAGCACGGCTTCCTTGCGCGGAAGCGATGACTCCGCCAGGACGCTCGAGGCCACCTTCAGCGCCGGCGCGTAGCGTGTGGCCCCGGCCGATGGCTGCGCCCGGTCGATCTCGGCGATCACGCGGGACACGTCCGCGCTCGAACGCAGGACGAGCTCGGCGGACGAGGAGAACAGGACCAGCGAGACCCGGTCCAGGCCGGTGAGGCCCTGGACCGCCTGCCGCGCCGCCTGCTGCGCGCGTGCCCAGGCGTCGCCGGCGCCCATGCTGTAGGAGCGGTCGAGCAGCACCACGACCTCCCGCGCGCCGCCGCCGGAGGCCGACAGCTCGGAGCCGCGCACGAACGGACGCGCGAACGCCGCGACGATGAGCGCCAGCGCGGCCGCGCGGACGGCGAGCAGGATCAGGTCCCGCAGGCGGCGCCGCTTGACCGACTCGTAGGGGATCTTCTTCAGGAACATCAGCGACGGGAACTCGACGACGGTGGTCCGCTCCCGCTGCGTCAGGTGGACCAGCACCGGGATGGCCAGGGCGGCGAGGCCGAGCAGGAAGAGCGGCGTGAGGAACGTCATCGCGTGCGGGTCAGCCGATCGCGGATCGAGAGGTACTGGAACAGGGCGTAGTCGAGCGGCATCGACGTCTGCAGCAGCATGTAGTCCATGCGCTGCGCGGTCGCCCGCGACGACAGTTCGTCGATGTGCGCCTTGATGAGCGCGCGGTACTGGTCGCCGAACGCGTCGGGCACCACCGGCAGCTGATCGCCGCTCTCGATGTCCTCGAACGCCGACGGGTCCGTGAACGGGAACTCGACCTCGGCAGGGTCCAGCACGTGGAACAGGATCACGTCGTTCCCGCGGAACCGGAGGGGCGCCACGGCCTCGAAGATCCGGTCCGGCTCGGCGTAGAAGTCCGAGATGACGACGATGATGCCGCGGCGGCCGAAGTGCTCCGCCAGCTTCTGGAAGGGGGGCCCGATGTCACCGGGCCGCTCCGCTTTCACCCGGTCGAGCGTGTGCAGCACCACGTCCAGGTGCTTGGCGGACGGCGGCACGTGGTCCACCACCTCGTGATCGAAGGTCACCAGACCCACGCGATCGCGTTGCTGGTGGACGAGGTACGTGAGGCAGGCGGCGAGGGTCTTCGCGTAGTCCAGCTTGCTCAACCGCGCGCCGAACGCCATCGACTTCGAGACGTCGAGCAGCACCGAGAAATTGGCGTTCGAATCGGCCTCGAACTCCTTCAGGAAGAAGCGATCGGTGCGCGCGAAGACCTTCCAGTCCACGCGCCGGATGTCGTCACCCGGCACGTAGCCGCGGTGCTCGGCGAAGTCCACCGACGCGCCGAAGAACGGCGAGCGGTGCAGGCCGTTGATCACGCCGTCCACGACCGACCGCGCGACGAACTCCAGGTTGCCGACGCGTGCCAGCACCGCCGGGTCGACGAACCGCGCGCCGGGAGCAGGACTGCCAATCATGGCTACATGCCGGAGCGCGGCATCGGCACCGCCTCGAGCAGGCGATCGACCAGCATGTCGCTGGTCACGCCCTCGGACTGCGCGTGGAAGTTGGTCAGCACCCGATGACGCAGGACGGGATGCGCCAGCGCCCGAATGTCCTCGAAGCTGACGTGGTAGCGGCCGCTCGTCAGCGCCCGCGCCTTCCCGGCGAGCACCAGGTACTGCGCCGCCCGGACGCTGCCGCCGAACGCCACCCATTTCTTCACGCTGTCCGGACAGGTCGGCGACTTCGGCCGACTGGCGCGGACGATCGACAGCGCGTAGCGCAGCACGGGATCCGCCACGGGCACGCGCCGCACCAGCCGCTGGAAGGACACGAGGTCGGCCCCGGTCACCGGCCGCTCGAACTGCGGCTCCAGAATCGCCGTCGTCGTCCGGATGACCTCGAGCTCCTCGTCCTCCGGCGGGTGCTCGATCACGATGTGGAACATGAAGCGGTCGAGCTGCGCCTCCGGAAGCGGATAGGTGCCTTCCAGCTCGATGGGGTTCTGCGTGGCAAAGACGTAGAACGGCTCCTCCAGCTTGTAGGTGCGTCCCTGGATGGTCACGCGGTGCTCCTGCATGGCCTCGAGCAGCGCCGACTGTGTCTTCGGCGGCGTGCGGTTGATCTCGTCCGCCAGGACGATGTTCGCGAAGATTGGCCCCGGCGCGAACACCATGGATCGCCGGCCCGTCGCCGGATCCTCCTGGATGATGTCGGTGCCGGTGATGTCCGAGGGCATCAGGTCCGGGGTGAACTGCACGCGATTGAACTTGAGGTCCAGCACGCGCGCCATCGTGTGGATGAGCAGCGTCTTCGCCAGCCCCGGCACGCCGACGATGAGGCTGTTGCCGCCCACGAACAGCGTGACCAGCACCTGGTTCACGACCTCGTCCTGGCCGATGATGAGCTTCTTGAGCTCGCTGATGATCCGGTCCCGCCCGTGCTTCATCCGGTCGGCAAGTGCCACATCATCGGGTGTGTTCAGATCGGTCGTCGTTTCCACGTCTCCCCCGCTTCTGCCTTGTGCCGTGTGCTTTCTGCCTTGTCTTCCTGCCGTGCCGTCAGTGCGTCATCGCGTAGATGACGTAGTTGACCCCGTACTTGTACGCCTCGTTCGACAGATCCACGGGCACCCAGCCCGTGTCGGAGAACTCCCAGAGCTCGCCGAGGTCGTGGTTGTAGTTGGCGACCGCGAGGAGGCGCTTCTGCGGGTCGTTGTCCTCGAAGACGCCCAGGAACTGCGCGGGCCCGTAGTAGCCCTGCTCCACGAGCGCGTTGATGTCGAAGAACGAATGGAACACCGGATGGCTGACATCGAGCGGCACCCAGCGGGCCTCCGGCAGGACCTCCGCCATGCGCGCCTGGAGGTTGCCCCAGTCGCGCGTGCCCCGGAAGTCGTCGAAGATGATGAAGCCGCCCTTCTGCAGGTACCCCCGTAGCCCGAGCGTCTCGGCCTCGTTCAACGTCCAGAACCCGGGCTCCGACATGTACACCACGGGATAGAGGCCGAGGTCCGGGTCGTCGAGCGCGAGGATGTTGCTCTCGTCCCGCAGCGCTCGTGTATAGGTGATCTCCTCCAGGATGCGCTGGAAGTGCCAGTCGGCGCGCGGATAGTCGTGGGCCCATCCCGGATCGCGGCGAAAACCGCCCTGGTAGCGGAGGCGCACGAACGAGAACCGTCCGTCGTACTCCACGCGCGCATCGCCGGGCTCGGGGTTGAACCGGCCCCGGCCGCGAAAGAACCCCTCCTGCCCGAAGGCCGCGCCGCCGATCAGCAGGGCCGCCAGGGCCAGCGCGCCAACGAACCTACGGGAGGCCGACGACACGCCGGTACCCCCATTCCGCGGACAGCAGCCCGATGATGAGCATCAGCACGATCGGCAGGTTCCAGAGATCGTGCTCCTCGACGGTGGTGACGCCTCGTCCGGTGTAGCGAAGGTCGTCGGCCAGCGTGGCGATGTCACCCGCGGCGTAGTAGCGGCCGCCGGTCTCTTCGGCGATACGGCGCAGCGTGCCGGTCCGGAGCGTGGCGTCAAAGAACTCCTGCTCCCCGGGTGCGGAACGCACGTGGGCGACGGCGCGGCCGACTTCGGCGCCCGCACGCGTCGCCACGGTCCGCACCTCGTACCACCCGGAGGCGCTGGCCGCGAAGCGGCCTTCGTATTCGCCGGCCTTCTCCCCACTCCAGGCCATCGGCACGTCCACGGTGCTGCCATCCGGGCCACTCACCGTCGCGGTGACCGAGGCGTCGTTCAACTCGAGGAACGCCTTGTCCGACACCGACGCCGAGAACCCCACCGTGCTGCCCGGCTCCACGCGATCCGACGTCATCCGGATCTCCACCTGGTCCGGGACCTCGTCCACCACCCATCGCAGCAACTGGCGCCAGAAGTTCTCGTGCGTGAGGTCGTCCACCGCCATCGTGGCATGCATCTGCCACACCCACGAGTCCTGTGGCGTGAAGGCGAAGGCCTTCCCGCGGCCGTACCGCTGGAAGACCAGGACCGGGTAGTCGCGCCGCGCGGTGTCCGTACCGGAGAGCAACACGGTCGCGCCGGGCTTGATCGAGGACAAGCGGTTCACCGCGGTCACGACGGGCATCGTGTTCCAGCGTTCCATCGACGCGGTCTCGGTGGGCGCCACCTGGGTCACGGCACTGGCCGCGCCAGCACGCGTCGGCCGGACGTTGAGGCGCACGAGCTCGCCGTCCTTCTCGCGCAGTCCCGGATCGAGCACGACCGGCAGGACGTCGGCCACCGCCGTCCCCGCGTAGCCACCCTCGCTGAACGCCCGGGGCCCACCGAGGGCCAGGAGCCCTCCCCCGCGCCGGTCCACGAACTCCGCAATCATCCGCAGCTGATCCCCGCTGAAGGCGCCGGCCTCGACGCTGCCCAGGACCAGGCCGCGGTAGGCGAACAGCTCTTCGCGCGTCTTCGGAAAGCCGGCCACCAGTTCGTCCGCGTTGTCCACGCCCAGCCGGAGGAACTTGTTGTCCGCCGTACGCTGCAGCGCCACCACCTCGACATTCTCGTCGTCGGTCACGGCCCGGCGGATGAACTTCAACTCGAAGCGCGGCTCTCCCTCGAAGTACAGGATCTTCTCGCGCCGGTCCCGGACGTCGATGAGCGCCTCGCGCTGGTTGTTGTCGGCGACGAGCTCGCCGGGGAGAGCCGGCACACGGAAGCGCAGCACGCGCGGCCCCTCCTCGTCCACGGTGATGCGGACCGGCACTGTCGCGGGCGCGCCCCCGGACGGCAGCGTCACCTGTTGCGTGCTGACAATGCGCCCCTCGTCCTCGACGTCGAGCGTGATGGCCTGGCCGTCGTACCCCCGCTGGGCGATGACGACGTCCACCAGCAACGTCGTGCCCTTCAGCGCCGTACGCGGCGTGTTCACCCGGCCGATCTGGATGTCCCGATCCAGGGTCTCGCGGCCGACGCCGACGGTGAAGACCGGCACCCCGTCGGCTTTCAGGCCGAGCAGGGCCCCGCCCAGCGCTGCGTCGGCCGTGTCGGCCCCGTCGCTGACCATCACGAGCCCCGCCAGGGGCAGACCCGCCAGTTCCTGGCGCGCGCTCTCGAGGGAGGCGCCGAGCCGGGTCTCGGTGCCGCTGAAGGTCAGCTCCCGGCCGCCCGCGGCACGGGCCGACGCCGACGAGAAACGGAAGACACGGACCGCAAAGCGATCGGCGAGCGCCTTCAGCGTGCCGCTGTCGACCGCGCCGAAGGCGGACTGCACGTACTGGGCCCGGGACTGGTCGTTCAGGTCGGCGATCTGCATCGATCGCGAATCGTCCAGCAGGACGCCAACCACGTTCTGTTGGGGCACGGCGGCCCGGACCACGAGGACCGGGCGGAACAGGCAGGCCAGCACCAGCACCAGCAGCGCGACGCGCAAGGCGGTGAGGACCACCCGGTCCCGGACCGACACACGCCGGCTGCTCCGGTAGCTGACGACCGCCGTGCCCACGGCCACGGCCGTGACGGCGATGGCCACGAACGCGCCGGTCCACGTCGTCCACCGGATCTCCCCTTGCGCGAACATCGCCGGGGAGTGCTCGAAGAAGAATCGAAAGAGGGCCTCGAACACGGAGAATCTCCGGCGATTCTACATGGGACCGCCCGCCACGGGGGCCGGCTTCTGCCGTCCGGCGGGATGGCGGGGGACAATCGGTCTCCACGACAGCCTGGGCGCCATGCGCATGCGGTCCTTCTCTGCGGCGCGCGTGGCTGGGTGGCCGATGGGCTGGCGGTGTCGGGCTGGATCCCCGCGGCGGGCGCTCGATCAGTCAGACGCGCGTGGGTGGTCAATGGTCGCGGGCAGGCCTTGCGGTAGGCCTCGCTGCGCTCGGTAGGGTTGGCTGTCGCTCGCGTCGGGCAGTTCGTCCCTGCGAGCCGAAGGCGAGCCTTCGGCCCGAAGGGCCGCCCGCGGAAAGCCGGCAGCCCGAGGGCTATACTTTCTGACAGCTGCCCGATCCGGAGGTTCCAGTGTCCACGACCGCCACGTCCATTCCCGTGACCCGCACCACCACGCCGCGATTCTCGGAGCAACTGCGCGACTCGGCCGCCTTCGGGGCCGTGTTCAGCGACCACGTGCTGGTTGCGGATTACGCGGACGGGAAGTGGGGAGACCCGGTGATCGTGCCGTACGGGCCGATGCCGATGCCGCCGGCGCCGGCGGTGGCGCACTACGGCCAGGGGATCTTCGAGGGCTTCAAGGCGTTTCCGCGCGCCGATGGCGGCGCGGCGCTCTTCCGCCCCGACGCCAACCACGCGCGGATGAACCGGACCTGCCAGCGGATGGCGATGCCGGAGATTCCCGCGTCGATCTTCCTTGATGGCACGGCAGCGCTGGTGCGGGTCGATCGGCAGTGGATCCCCTCGAAACCCGGCAGCGCGCTCTATATCCGTCCGGTGATGTTCGCCACCGGCGAGCCGCTGGGTGTGCGCCCGTCCGAGAAGTACCGGTTCGTCATCGAGACCTGCCCGAGCGGTCCGTACTTCTCGGGCAACGTCGACCTGCTGGCCGAGGAGACCTACGTGCGCGCCTTCCCGGGCGGCACGGGCGCCGCCAAGTGCGCCGGCAACTACGCAGGGTCGCTGGTCGCGGCCCGTGAGGCGCAGGCGAAGGGGTTCCACAACGTGCTCTGGCTCGACGGCATCGAGCGCCGGTATGTGGAGGAAGCAGGCCTGATGAACGTGGTGTTCGTCATCGACGGCGCTGTCGTCACCCCTCCCCTGACGGGCACGATTCTGCCCGGCATCACCCGGGATTCGGTGCTGACGCTGCTGCGCGACATGGGCATCCCGGTCGAGGAGCGCCGCATCGCGATCGATGACGTCTTCGATGCGCACGCCGCCGGCCGCCTGCAGGGCGGGGCGGGGGTCGGGACGGCCGCCACCATCGCCCCGCTGGGCCGTCTGCGCCACAAGGATCGCGAAATCACGGTGCCGGCTGTGACGCCTGGGTCCCCGCTCGCCCGCGTCGGCGCGGAGCTCGACGCCATCCGGACCGGCCAGAAGGCCGACCGCTACGGATGGATGCTCGCCGTCTGAGGCCGGCACGCCGTCCATTGTCGACGGCGGATTGGTGATTGGCGATTCATTGGGCGATCGCGGGTTGAGGCCTTGAGGCATTCGGATTGGCGAGTGGGTCACTGGCCAATGCGCAAATGGACTGGCGCAATGAGCACAATCGCCTGATTGGCAATGAATCTCCCGATTGGCAATTAGCAGTATTAGCAGTCATCAATGGATGGGCGGTCAGCATCGGGCGGGGCTCAGACATCGAGATCCTCGACGAGCTGCACTGGCCCGACTCGCTGGGCCTGCTCTACTCCGCATTCACCTACTACACCGGCTTCAAGGTCAACTCCGGCGAGTACAAGGTGATGGGCCTCGCGCCCTACGGGGAACCGAAGTATGTGGATCTCATCTACAAAGAGCTGCTGGACCTCAAGGAGGACGGCTCGTTCCGGCTGAATCAGCAGTACTTCAACTACCTCACCGGCCTCACGATGACGAACGCGGCCTTCGACCGGCTGTTCGGCGGGCCGCCGCGCAAGCCCGAGTCGAAACTCACGCAGAAGGAGATGGACCTCGCCCGGTCCGTCCAGGCGGTGTGCGAGGAGATCATGCTCCGCATGGCACGCACGGCCCACCGGCGTACGGGGTCGGAGCACCTCTGCCTGGCCGGGGGCGTGGCGCTCAACTGCGTGGGCAATGGTCGAGTGCTGCGCGAGGGCCCATTCAAGCGGGTCTGGATACAGCCCGCGGCCGGCGACGCCGGCGGCGCGCTGGGCGTGGCGCAGCTGATTCACCACCGTCAGCAGAAGCAGCCCCGGGCCGTCGTTCCCGGCAAGGACGCCATGAAGGGCGCGTACCTGGGGCCGGACTTCACGCCCGAGGAGATCGAGACGTACCTGACGTCCATCGGCGCGATCTACGAGCGGCTCGACGAGGCAACGCAACTCGACCGCGTGGCGGGGTACCTCGCGGACGGACAGATCGTGGGCTGGTTCGACGGGCGGATGGAGTTCGGGCCACGCGCCCTGGGCGCCCGCAGCATCCTCGGCGACCCGCGCAATCCGAGGATGCAGGCCGACATGAACGTCAAGATCAAGTTCCGCGAGGGTTTCCGGCCCTTCGCGCCCTCGGTGCTGCGCGAGCGAGTCGCCAACTACTTCGACCTGGACAGCGACTCGCCGTACATGCTGCTCGTGGCGCCGGTGACGCCGGCGCGCTGTATCCCGCTGACGGCCGAACAGCACACGCTGTGGGGCATCGACAAGCTGAACGTGCCGCGGTCCGATATCCCCGCGGTGACCCACATCGACTACTCCGCGCGCATCCAGACAGTGACGCCCGACACCAACCGGCGCTACTACGCGCTCATCCAGGCGTTCGAGCGCAAGACCGGCTGCGCGGTGGTGGTCAATACGTCCTTCAACGTGCGGGGCGAGCCCATCGTCTGCACGCCGGAAGACGCCTACCGGTGCTTCATGCGCACCAACATCGACGCGCTGGCGCTCGGGCCGTTCGTGCTCGAGAAGCCGGCACAGCCCGAGTGGAAGGAGTCGAAGGCATGGCAGCAGGAGTTCCAGCTCGATTGACGGCGGCCGAGGGGCGCCGCTTCGGGCTCACGGTCGGCGGCGCGTTCCTCGTGTTCGCCGCCCTCGCCTGGTGGCGAGGGCACCCCACCACCGCCACGGCCTTGACCACGCTGGGGGCAGGGCTCGCCGTGGCCGGCCTGGCCATCCCGACCCACCTGGGCCCCGTCGAGCGCGGCTGGATGGCGCTGGCGCACCTCATCTCCAGGGTGACGACGCCCATCGTGATGGGGGTGATGTACCTGCTGGTCCTCACCCCGGTCGGGCTCCTGCGACGGGCCTTCGGGGGCAACCCGCTGGTGCACACGACGCACGACGGGAGCTACTGGAAAGCTCGCCCGGAAGGGCACCGGGCCGGCAACCTGACGCGGCAGTTCTAGGAGGAGGCGATGAGTCTGGCAGGTGAGCTCTGGGGCTTCATGAAAGAGCGCAAGAAGTGGTGGTTGTTGCCGGTCATCCTCGTGATGCTGGTGGTGGGGACGCTGCTGATATTCGCGCAGGGCTCAGCCCTGGCGCCGTTCATCTACACGATCTTCTGACGTGGCCCTTCTGACGTGGCCGGGCCCGACCCGGCCCCCTCACTTCCGCAGGACGAACTGGTTGAGGACCAGGAGATCCAGCCCGGACCCGTAGAACACGCGCACGGCATCCCGCGGGCTGCAGACACTGGGCTCGTGGAAACCGTTGAACGACGTGTTGACCAGGAAGGGCAGGCCCGTGGCGTCGCCGAACGCCTCGAGGAGGCGGGTGAAGCGCGGCAGGCCGCCTTCGGACACGGTATGCACCCGGACGGCGGCCTCACGCGAGGGGAGCACGTGCCGGAAGGTCTCGCGATCCCGCGGCCGGTAGTCACATTCCATGAAGGGCGCACTCGCGGGCCCGTCGAAGTGACCCGCGACCGCGGCCTGGAGGCCGCTCAGGGCGTAGCCGCGCCAGGGATCGCGGTGCTTGAGGAACCGGTTCAGGTTCTCCAGCACGTACGGTGAGCTCGGGCTGGCGAGGATGCTCCTGGCGCCGAGGGCCCTCGGGCCCCACTCCATCGCATCGTCGAACCAGCCCACCAGCCGTCCCTGCCTCAGGGCATCGACGGCGGCACTGATGACGCGGTCGTCGGTCTCCCACGCGTACTGCAGCTTGCAGTTGTCCAGGACTTCCTTGGCCTCCTCGGCGGAATAGGACGGTCCGAGGAAGGGCGACGCCGGCGCCGGCGGCGCGCCGAGCGCGTGCAGGACCGCACCAACCGCCAGCCCCGCATCACCGGGGTCCACGGGGACGAAGACGTCGCCGAACACAGCCTCCAGGCGGATCCGCGAGTTGATCGCGGAGTGGTAGAAGAGATTCCCGCCGACACAGAGCCGGTCGCCCCCAATGCGACGGCGCACGTCTTCGAGGAACGCGAGCAGCAGATCGCCAATCCGCCCCTGCAGCGCCGCCGCCGTGGCCGCGCCGCGCGGGTCACCGGCTGCCCGCCCGGCCGCGAAGCACTCCCCGACCACGCGATCGAACGAAGGTTCGACCAGCAGGGCGTCGCCGTCCAGGCGAAGCAGCGCATCGATGCGGGCGTCGCGGGCGTCGGGCCGCAGGCGCGCCAGGGCCTCGAACCGCTGGTCGGCGGCTTCGCCCGTGAATCCAGCCATCGCCGCACAGCGCGAGTAGACGTCCACGAAGCCCGGCCCGGTCCACTGGCACGGCGCAGGCGCCACGATGCCGTCACGCCCGGTCCAGACGGACACACCCGGCGCGTGGTGGTCGCAGATGACGATCGTGGACGAGGCGAATGGAGACGTGAGATGGGCCGTGCACGCGTGGGCGAAGTGGTCCGTCAGGGGCTGTGCCCCACCGGGCTCCACGGACCCGCCGCCGCCGTCGACGAGCGCAATCCGTCCGAGGTCCGCCCGCGTGCGCCCGGCGCGCTGCAACAGCAGATCGAGCGCCTCGTTCGGAAACCCGTCCGGGGTGGGGCCGCCTCGCACGCGCGTCACGCGCTCCTGGGCGCAGACGCCGGTGACCCTTCCCCCTTCGCCGAGGGCCGCCGCCGTGTCCCGGACGCCCACTCTCATGCCCGCTACGATCATTGTCCTGTCCGCTCCCGCTAGGGTTCTGGCGCCCGTGTGAACGCCGCTGAAGTATAGCGACTGGCCGTCGATGACGTCCGGTCGCGAGGTGGCGGGGCCGGCCTACCGCCGCCGGGCCCGGCGGCGGCGGCGACCCGACCCGATGTCGTCGGGCTGAGTCCCTCGGGCGCCGGCCTCGTCGGGACGGTACTGGACGACCTCCTCGAGCGCGCGCGCCCGCCGCTCGCTGAACTCGAGGCGGCTGGACAACGCCTCGACGCGCATCCTGAGGTTCTTGAGCTCGATGCTCATGCGCGTGGTCTCGACGACGAGGTTGTGCATCACCTCGTACTGCAGCGCGTTCCACTTGGCGCCGCGTCTGATCAGGGCCACGTTCAGGTTGGACTGCGTCTGCAGCACGTGGTTCAGGCTGTTGGGATTGAAGAACAGCTTGAAGAGGGGCATCAGGAGGCGACGGGCGAGGCGCAGCGATCCCCGGTGGGTCGCGAACAGCGTCTGATCGGTGAAGGTGCACGCCGCCTCGAACGCCGCGCACTCGGCGTCCACGTCCCGGTGGCCCTGACGGAACTGGTCCAGCAGATCGGAACGAACGCTCCGCGGATCGAGGGCCTTCTCCAGGCGCACGGTGGCGATCTCGCGCACCTGGTCCTCGGTGTAGTCCGTGCCACGCTTCTCGGCGATGCGGGTGCGGACCTGCTCCATCATCTGCTCGACATCCACCGCATCGGCTCGGACGCTGAAATCGGCCATGCGCCATCTTAGCCTCTCGGTTCACCTGAATGGAGCCTCGATCAGCGGCTGGCGTGCTGAAGTATAGTCACTGGCCACATGATGATCCGCCGCATCTTCGCGCATCGCGTGGAACTGCCGCTGCACGAGGGCCGCTACAGCTGGTCCGGCGGCAAATCGGTCGCCGTCTTCGACAGCACCATTGTCGGCGTGGAGACGGATGGCGGGATGATCGGCTACGGCGAGGTGTGTCCGCTCGGGCCGTTCTACCTGCCGGCTTATGCCGACGGCGTGCGCGCGGGGCTCCGCGAAATCGCCCCCCACCTGATCGGCGCGGACCCCTGCGCCCTGGGCGCGCTCAACGACCGCATGGACGCCGCGCTGAAAGGGCACCCGTACGTGAAGTCCGGGATCGACATCGCGTGCTGGGACATCCTCGGCCAGGTGACCGGGCTTCCGGTCTGCACGCTGCTCGGGGGCCGCGCCGGTGAGTCGGTCCGTCTCTATCGCGCGATCTCGCAGGACGCCCCCGAGGCGATGGCGGAACGTGTCGCGGCGTACCGCGCGGAGGGCTATACGCGATTCCAGCTCAAGGTCGGCGGCGATCCGGACACCGACATCGCCCGCATCCGTGCGGTGCGGGCCGCGCTCCAGCCGGAGGATCGCCTGGTTGCCGATGCCAACACCGGCTGGACGCAGCACGACGCCGTTCGCGTCGCCCGGGCCGTGCGCGACGTGGACGTCTACATCGAGCAGCCCTGCCTCACCTACGACGCCTGCCTCGCGGTCCGCCGTCAGACCGATCACCCCTTCGTGCTGGACGAGACGGTGGACGGCATCGACCTGCTGCTGCGGGCCCACGCGGACCACGCGATGGATGTCGTGAACCTCAAGATCAGCAAGTTGGGAGGCTTGACGCGGACACGGCAACTGCGCGATCTGTGCGTGTCGATGGGCATCGCGATGACGCTCGAGGACAGCTGGGGCGGGGACATCACGACCGCCGCCATCGCGCACCTCGCCCACAGCACACCCGAAGCGTTCCGCTTCACCGCCACCGACTTCAACAGCTACGTGACGGTGAGCACCGCCGACGGCGCGCCCCGACGCGAACGTGGAGTCATGCGCGCCGGCACGGCGCCCGGGCTGGGCATCCGTCCGCGGATGGAGGTGCTCGGGCCGAGGGTCGTCGAGATCGCGTGAAGCGCACCGCGGGGTCAGTCGCGACGACGCATCGACTGGACGAGCCATCGGTCGCCGAGCGACAGGTCGCCGACGAGGTCGGTGGCCCGCCAGGAGCGCCGGCGGCGCCAGCGGCGAAGCCGCGCGTCATCCTCGCGCGCACGCCGCGCCCGTGACCCCCGAGTGGCCGTCGCCGGCAGTCGCACGTCGGTGACGCGACCGGCCAGGACGTCGCGGCCGAGCGCGGTCAGGCTCAGTGTCCGGTACTGGTCCGCGGTGACCGCGACCAGCCCCACGGCGACGGTGGCGTCGATCCAGTCCGCGATTGCCTCGTCGGACTCGTGCCGCAGCGCCCCTGCGGTCGACAGCCGCGCCAGGCCAGGTGGCAGGTCCACGGTCTGGCCCCGGAGCATCGCCGTGATGCGGCGCCGCCCGTACCGCTCGCCGGCGTGCGCGATGCCCGAGAGGATCGTCCCGACGATGTCGCGCTCCCGCGGGCCCAGGACACCCGGCGCCCCGCAGTTCCCGCAGGCGCCACACGGCTCCCGCGCGGCAGGATCGCCGAAGTAGCGGAGAATCGCGGCGCGGAGGCAACCGTCCGTCTCCGCGTAGGCCACCATGCGCTGCAGTTTGCGGTGCTCGACCTCGCGGCGACGGATGACGGCCTGCGGATCGACGGCGCCCTGCCGCCGGCCTGGATGGCCCTGGCGTGGGCTGTCGATCAGGAACTCGCGAACCTGAACGTCCCCGGGATCCCAGAGCAGCGTGGCCCTCGCCTGACGACCGTCCCGGCCCGCGCGTCCGATCTCCTGGTAGTAGGCTTCGAGCGAACCCGGAATCGCCAGGTGCACGACGACCTCCACGTCTGGACGATCGATGCCCATCCCGAACGCGTTGGTCGCCGAGACGACGCTGATGTGCCCGTCGGCGAAGCCGTCCTGGACGCGCGTCCGCTCCCCATCGTCGAGACCGGCATGGTAGGTGGCGGCGGCGATGCCCGCGGCCTGCAGCGTGGCGGTTCCCGCCTCGGCGGTGCGCCTCGTGGCCGCGTACACCAGCGCCCTGTGGCCCGAGACGAGCGCGGGCAGCCTCCGGTGCTTGTCCCAGTCGTCCTCCACCGCCTCCACGTCGAGATGAATGTTTGGCCGATCGAATCCGGCGACCAGCACGTGCGGCGTCGCAAGGCCGAGCAGGTCCACGATGTCCTGCCGGACCTCGAGCGTCGCGGTCGCGGTGAAGGCGGCAACGGGGGGACGTCCGGGCCGGCCGTCGCTTCGGCGGCAGGCGGCGGCCGCTGACTTCAGCCGCCGGTAGTCGGGTCGGAAATCGTGTCCCCATTCCGACACGCAGTGGGCCTCGTCGATCACGAACCGCGACACGCGAAGCTCGTGCAGCAGCCGCACGAACTCGTCATTCGCGAAGCGCTCCGGCGCGACGTACAGCAGCTGCAGCGCCCCGGCCCGTGCTCTCGCGATGGTGTCCCGCCGGCGATCGCCCGCCAGCATGGAGTGCAGCGCCGCGGCGGGAATACCGCGCCGCGCCAGCTGGTCCACCTGGTCCTTCATCAGGGAGATGAGCGGCGACACGACGAGCATCGTGCCTTCGAGCACGACGGCCGGCAGCTGGTAGCCAAGGGATTTGCCGGATCCGGTCGGCATCACGGCGAGCACATCGTCGCCGCCAAGCACGGCGCCGACGAGCCGCTCCTGCCCATCCCGAAACGATTCGTGGCGGAAACGATTGCGCAGCGTACCGAGCAGCTCGCTCATGGGATTCGTCCGAGGAGAACAGGACCTCGGACGACGATGGCAGTGGAACGAGAACGAGTCAAGTACGAGAGTGAGGGCTGCTACTCGACGCCATCGCAGATTCTGCGAGCGGTACGCAACTCGTGCGACATCGAGGGCCCAACGCCGACGCTCACGGCGTCCGCCTGCCCAACGCGGCGTCAATCGCCGCGCGAAGCCCGTCGGCGCCCTGCTGGATCGACACGATGCGGAACAGCTCCGCTCGCCGTGTCAGCGCGGCCTTCGCCGCCCGCTCGCGCAGGTTCACGACCTCGGCGTCGGAGGGGCGCGTGCCCTTCAGCAGCGATACCAGGGCATCGGCGGCACGTCCGCTGCCCTCGATGACGATGATGGGTCGTCCGGCCCGCACGTTCGCCTCCACTTCACTCAACGTGATCCCCCCTCCATTCGCGACCACCGCCACGGAGGGCCGGCCGAGCGCAAGCTGCGCGAAGAGCCAGTACATCGTGTCGGTCTCGGAGCCCCAGGCGTCCTTCTCCGGCGCCGACGGGTTCCGCACCGCGACGATGTGGGAGTGGCTGGGGTCGAGTGGCGTGGAGCCGAGTGGCGGGATCTCGCTGGCGGGTGCAACGCCGACGAGCGGGAACCGATTGCCGCTCGCCCGGCGCGCCAGGCCGGCGGCCTCCATGATGCCCGCCCGCGTGCCGCCGTCGCCAACGGCCAGACGCACGCCAGCCTTCGAGAGCAGCTCCAGCGCCTGGAACATCGCGAGCAACCGCTGCTGTTGGTCGGCCGCCATCTTCGAGGCACCGCCGCTCAGGAACACGAAAGTGTCAGCCTCGCTCCGAATCTCCGTCACGAGCGCGCCGAGCGCGGCATCCGTCTCCGGAGCGACGCTCGAGACGGAGAGCACGCGAGGCCCGCCGAACGGCGCCGTGGTTTGCGCAGCGACGGCCGACGGGAGCAGAACGCCCAGCGCAAAGGCCAGGGCAAGAACGAGCTTGAGGAGGGATGGACGGTTCATGGCTCTGTCACCGAAAGGACGCCCTATCCTGCATCATCGTCCCCGATCCACCCAAACGGGCAGCTTCGGCGGTAATATCGCGTCCAGCCACGCCGTGAGTCCGCCAGCTACAGACCCGGAAGAGTTCTGGTCCGACCTCTTGCCGCTCGTGACGGCCGGTCAGGTCGTGCCGATCGTCGGGGCGGATCTGCTGACGATGACCGAGGGAACGGCTCGGGTGCCTTTCTACCGGCGGGTGGCCGTGCACCTGCTCGAGCGCTACGAGGTGGATCCCGACTCGGCCGGTATCACCCTGCGGCCCGGCCACGAACTGAACGACGCCATCTGCGCGCTCGACACGCTCGGCAAGCGGGCAAGTGCGGACAGTTACCTGCCGGCCCACGAGGCGCTCCGGGCGGAGCTCGCCATCGCCCGCAGTGAGATCGCGGCGCCCTGCCGCCAGCTGGCCGCCATCGAGGACCTTCGGCTGTTCGTCACGACCACCAGCGATGACGTGCTGGCTCAGGCGCTCGATGAGGTCCGGTACGGGGGGAGCCGGCGGACCGAACAGGTCGAGTACGCCCCGGCGGGCCTGCCCACCGATCGCCACACCGACCTGAGCGAACTGGACACGCCGGACCGCACGGCCGTCCTCTACCTGTTCGGCAAGGCTGCCGTCACCCCCGTGTTCGCGGCCCACGACGAGGATATCCTCGAGTTCCTGTATGGCATCCAGTCCGGCCTGGGCCAGGCACCCAAGCGTTACTTCTCCGCCATCCGCAGCGCCAACCTGCTCGTCATCGGCTGTCGCTTCCCCGACTGGCTGAGCCGCTTCCTGGTCCGCGTAGCCGCCCCGAGACGTCTGAGCGAGCAGCGCGGGCGGCGAGACTTCGTCGTGGACCCGTTCGGCGAGGAGCCCGGCTTCGTCGTGTTCCTCACGACCTTTGCGCGGAACACACGGGTCCTGTCCATGCCACCCGCGGACTTCGTCGCCGAGTTGCTGCGCCGTTGGGAGGCCCAGCGCCCCGCCTCCGCGCCGGCGGCCACGGCCGGGGCCAGGCCACCGGTCATGCGACCCCGGAAGCCAGCGGTCTTCATCAGCTACTCACGGACCGATCTCGCGGTCGCCAGGACGCTCTACGACGAGATCACGCGCGTGGCCGGCGACGACGTGGCGTGGTTCGACAAATCCGAGATTTCCCCCGGGGACGAGTGGCGCGCCCGCATCATGGACGGCGTCGAAAGCTGCAAGCTGTTCCTGCCGGTCATCTCGCTGTCCGCGGAGGCGCGCACGGAGGGTGTCTTCATCGAGGAATGGCGACGGGCACTCGAGCGCGCCCGCGGGATCGACGGACGCAAGTTCATCGTGCCTGTCTTCGTCGACCCCGACGCCGAATCCGACCTCTCCCGCTATCGCCGCGCACAGCGGATGTTCCAGGCGGTGGACTTCGGCTTCGCGCCCGGTGGCCGCCTGACGCCGGCACTCGAGTCGGCGCTCGTCCGCGAGCTTCGTGCCTTCCGGGGGTGATGGGCGTGGCACACGACACCTCCGCGGCGGGCTATCGTCTCGACACCGAGAACCCGTGGCCGGGCCTCGCGTGGTTCGGCGAGAGCGCGGCACCGTTCTTCAACGGCCGCCGGCGCGAGGTGGCGGAGCTCAAGCGCCTCGTCGTGGACGAGCCGCTCACCGTGCTGTTCGGCCGGTCAGGCCTCGGTAAGACGTCACTGCTCAAGGCCGGGCTCTTCCCGGCCCTGCGCCAGCGCCACTTCCTGCCGGTCTACCTGCGCATCGCCTGGACCGCGCCCCCGGGGCAGGAGCCGACCGCGTGGGTCGAGCAGCTCTTCGCGGCCTTCGTCCGCGCATGCGAGGAAGCGGGGGCCGACGCACCGACGCGGCGAACCGCCGAATCCCTGTGGGAGTACCTCCACCGCCCCGACTTCAAGGTCTGGAGCGCGCAGCAGATGCCGCTCGTGCCGGTGTTCGTCATCGATCAGTTCGAGGAGGTGTTCACGCTGGGAGCGGCACACGCGGCGGCCGTGTCACGCCTGCGGGAAGACCTGGCCGACCTCGCGGAGAACCGCATCCCCGTCGCGACGGAACAGCGCCTGACGTCGACCGCGCCGGCGTCCGGGAGCCTGTCGCTCCGTGCGCAACCCTACCGCGTGCTGCTCTCGTTCCGCGAGGACTTCGCCACCGCATTCGAGCGCTGGCACGAGCTGCCCGCGCTCATGCGGAACCGCCTGCAGCTGCTCCCCATGACGGGAACGCAGGCGTTCGAGGCGGTGTACCGGCCGGCGTCGCACCTGATGGATGAAGACACCGCGGAGCAGATCGTCCGTTTCGTGGCGTCCGAGCGGCGCACCGGCGCCGGGGGCGACGGCGATGCCCGGCCGCTGGAGGAGCTCAGCGTCGAGCCGGCGCTGCTGAGCCTCGTCTGCCGTGGCCTGAACGACGCCCGCCACCGGCGACGCGATCGCGGCGGCCTGAATCGAATCGACCGAGACCTGCTCGCGTCGACGGGTCCGGGCGTCGTCGACCGGCACTACGACACCTGCATGGACGGCCAGCCGGAGAAGGTCCATCGCTTCGTCGAGTCCGAGCTGGTCACCGAGAGCGGATTCCGGAAGCCGTGTGCCCAGGACGACGCCCTGCGGGATCCGTACGGCCTGGCGCTCGATTCGCTGCGGATCCTCGTGGACCGCCGGCTGCTGCGCATCGAGCCGTCGCTCGGGGTCACACGGGTCGAGTTGATCCACGACCTGCTCGCCCCGACCGTCGTGGCCCGCCGCGATGCCAGGCGTCGCCTCGATCAGGAGCGGACGCTGGCGGACGAGTTGCGCCAGCAGGCCGAAGCGCGACGGGCGGCGGAGGCGGAGCGCCGTGCCAAACGCCGGCTACGGGTCGCGGCGGCCGTCGCCGCCGTCGCACTGGCCGTGGCCGGTGCCGTCGGCATGCTGGCCTACTACGCCTGGCAGCAGCGCACCGCGGCGGAGGCACAGGCCCGTGTCGCGAAATCCAGGGAGCTGGCGCTCGCGGCCATCACGCGCCTGGATCTGGATCCGGAGCTCGCGGTGCGCCTGGCGATGCACGCGGCGAGCGTGGCGCCCACCGACCAGGCCGAATCCGCCCTGCGGCAGGCCCTCTTCCGCTGGAGGGCACGCGCCACACCGGCGACGCCGGTACCGGTGGGCGCGACGGGAACCGTGCACGAGCTCGTGGGCCACTCCGACGATGTGATGTCCGTGGCCTTCAGCCCGGACGGGACTCGCCTGCTCAGCGCGGGCTGCGACCAGACGGCGCGGCTGTGGGACGCGGCGACGGGGGCCGAGATCCGGGTGCTGAGGGACCACCATGCGCCCCTCGCCGTCGGCGCCTTCAGCCGCGACGGCCGTCTGATCGGCACCGCCGGCGGTCATCCGTGCATCACCCACCCGACGCAGGGCGACGACAACGACACGGACGTGCGGATCTGGGAGGCCGCGTCGACGACACCGCCGCGCCGCCTAGCCGGCGCCCTGACCCTGCTGGTCGGTGCCACCTTCAGCGCCGACGGTACCGAGTTCGCCGCGGGCGGGACCAGCGGAGAGGTGCTGGTCTGGACGCTCTCCACCGGGCTGATGCGGGTGCTGGGCCCCCAGAGTGCGACCGCCGTGGCCACCATTCAGTCCATGGAGTTCAGCCCGAACGGGCGGCAGCTGGCCACCGCCGGCCTCGACGGCAGCGTGGTGATCTGGAGACCCGGGACAGGTGAACGGCTGGCGACGCTCCGGCACGACGAGCCCGTCCTCGCGCTCGCCTATGGCGGCGGGGACGGGCGAGACCCGTCACTGGCCAGTGTCGACGCGAGCGGGATTGCCAGGCTCTGGGACCCCGACACCTACGAGCTCCGGCGCGAGATCAGGAGCTACAGCGCCCCACTCAACACGACCGCGTTCTCGCGCGATGGCCGGTTCCTGGTGACCGCGGGCAAGGACCTCTCGGTCTGGGAGGCCGACACCGGCGCCCGGATGCAACTCATCGCCGATCACGGCAACCTGTACGCGGCAGCGATCAGCGCCGATGGCCGTCGCATCGCCGTGGGCGGACGCGGCGGCTTCCTGGCGCTGCTCGACTGCGACGTGTGTGTCCCCATGGACCAGCTGGTGCGGCGCGCGGCCGAGGGACCGCCGCGGGAACTCACGCCGCAGGAGCGGAAGGACTTCCTCGGCGCGGACCGGTGACCCGACGCCCACAGGGCGACGGACGCGGTCACTCCTCCAGGACGAACGTCACCTTCATGTTGACCCGGTACTCGGTGACCTTGCCCTTCTCCACCTCGACCTTCATCTCCTGCACCCACGCGCCCGAGACGTTCTTCAACGTCTTGCTGGCACGGGCAATGCCCTTCTCGATGGCGTCCTCGAAGCTCTTCCGGGAACCCGCGGTAATCTCGGTGACTCGTGCAATCGCCATGATCGCCCTCCTGCTGTCTCACTCTGGACCGGAGGCCCGTCGCCTGTAAAGGCGCCCCCGGCTCGTCCCTGCCCTGGATCGCTGGTCCGTTCCCGACCGCCGGCTATCGGAGGCGTGCGGCCAGCACCCTGGCGATCTGCTCTCCGTGGAACCGGCCGTTCTCGATGAACACGCTGCCGGTGCGGCGGCCGGCCACCTGCCCACCGGCGATGAACAGGTTGGGGACGTTGGTCTCGAAGGTCTGCGCGTCGTGCCGAGGCACCAGCGACACGGAATCGATGTCGACGCCGCAGCGCCGCAGGAACTCCGCATCGGCGTGATAGCCCGTCAACAGCAGCACGCCCTCCGCCGGGATCGACTCGGTGCCGGCATCGCCGATGCGACGCACGACGACCTCGGTCGGACGGATCTCCACGATCTCCGTCGAAAACCGGGCGGGGATGGACCCGTTCCTGATGCGGTTCTCCATGTCGGGTCGCACCCAGTACTTCACCGACTCGCCGAGCGTCTCGCCGCGGTGGACCAGGGTGACGTGCGCGCCGGCGCGGAACAGCTCCAGCGCCGCCTCGCAGGCGGAGTTCTTCCCGCCCACCACGACGACGCGCTGCCGGTAGTAGGGGTGGGCCTCCTTGTAGTAGTGCGAGACGTGCGGGAGATCCTCGCCGGCCACGTCGAGCATGTTCGGGTGGTCGAGGTACCCCATGGCGAGGACGACGGCCCGTGCCTCGCGGACGCGCGTCTGCCCCGGCCGCCCGCGCGACTCCACCTCGAACAGCGGTTCGGCGGGCGTCCCGGCCGCGGTCACCGCCGTCACCTCCTCATGGAGCGCAATCTGCAGCTGATACGCCTCGGCGACCTTGCGGTAGTAGCGAAGCGCCTCGAGCCGGGTCGGCTTCTCGTACGGCGTCACGAGCGGCATCCCGCCGATCTCGAGCAGCTCCGGCGTGGTGAAGAACGACATGTGCGTCGGATAGCGGTAGATCGCGTCCACGATCGACCCCTGCTCCACCACCTGGTGGTCCAGGCCCAGCTGCCGGGCCGCAATCGCGGTCGCCAGGCCGGCGGGCCCGGCGCCCACGATCAGGACATCACGAACGGCCATCGCCTCGAGCCTACCCGAGTGCCGCGTCGACGCGCGTGAGGCCTTCGTCGATGATGGCGAAGGCTTCCTTCAGTTCGGCCTCGGTGATGCAGAGCGGCGGGTTGGTGAAGAACGTGTTCCACCGCACGAAGGTGTAGAGCCCCTGCTCCCGGAAGAACCTGCCGAGCAGCTGCATCTCGGGCGAGGTCCCGTTGAAGGGCGCGAGCGGCTCGCGGGTCTCCCGGCTGCGCACCAGCTCCACGATGCCGAACAGCCCGATGTTCCGAGCCTCACCAACCGACGTGTGCTTCGCCGTGAGGTCGTCCAGCATCCCGCGCATGACCGTCCCCATCCGCGCGGCGCGATCGACGAGGCCGTCCTCTTCGTACACCTGGATGGTGGCAAGGGCCGTCGCACAGCCGAGCGGGTGGCTGTTGTAGGTGAGCCCACCGTAGAACACCTTCTGCTGGAAGTGGTCCGCAATCGCACGGCGGATGCCGACCGCGCCGAGCGGCACGTACGCGCTCGTGAGCCCCTTGGCCATGGTCAGGATGTCGGGCACGACGTTGTAGTGCTCGACCGCAAACCACTTGCCCGTGCGGCCGAACCCCGACATCACCTCGTCGCAGATGAGCAGGATGCCGTGCCTGTCACAGAGCGCTCGCAGGCCCTCGAGATAGCCGGGCGGCGGCGGCAGCACGCCGTTGGTGCCGGTCACCGTCTCCATGATGAAGGCCGCGATCGTCTGCGGGCCCTCCAGCATCATCACTTCCTCGATCTCGGCCAGCGCCTGCTCGGCCGTGTCGGACCCGCGCTGGACGCCGTGGTACGGGTGCCGCACGTGGATGATGCCCGGCATCCCGGGCTCCATCGCCCAGCGGCGCGGATCGCCCGTCATCGTCAGGCTGCCGGCCGTGCCCCCGTGGTACGACCGGTAGCGGGCGAGGATCTTGTGCCGGCCCGTCACCAACCGCGCGATGCGGATCGCGTTCTCGTTGGCTTCGGCCCCGCCGTTGGTGAAGAAGAAGACGTCGATGTCCCCCGGGCAGATCCGGGCGAGCGTCTCGCCCAGCCGCGCCCTGGGCTCCGTGGCCATGAATGGGTTCGCATAGGCCAGCACGGCCGCCTGGTCCTGGATGGCCTTGACGATGCGCGGATCGCCGTGCCCGGCGTTGACGCACATCAACTGGCTGTTGAAGTCGATGTAGCGCTTCCCCTCCGGCGTCCAGAAGTGCACGCCCTTGGCACGCGCGACCGGGATCGGATCCACGTGCGCCTGGGCCGACCATTCGTACAAGGTGTGACGCTTCGTCAGCGCCACCATCTGCTCACCCGTCATGTGTGCTCCCGTGTGTGTGTGCCGTCACTTGCCGTAGGTCAGGCGATCGAGCGCGACGCGACCGTTGCTGATGACCATCAGCGGATCGAGCACCGCACGTACATTCTGCAATGGGTCGCCGCCCACGACCAGCACATCGGCCTCGAAGCCCGCGGCTACCTGTCCGATCTGCCCCGCCCGGTTCAGCAGTTCGGCGTTGCGCGTCGTGGCGGCCTGCAGGGCCTCCAGGGGCGTCAGCCCCGACTCGCTCAGCACCACCACCTCGCGCGCGAGCGTGCTGACGCTGCGCGGGCCGTAGCTCGTGTCCGAGCCGGCGGCGATCGGCACCCCCAGCGCCTTCGCCCGGCCGATCGCCGCCTTCAGGATGGGCAGCATCATCTGCCCGCGCCGTTGCAGCGCCGCATCGTCGTAATCGCCGCCGGGTTCGGCCAGGTCGCTGACGATGTCCGCGGTGGGCACGAAGAACGTGCCCATCCTGGCCATCAGCGTCAGGGTTTCGTCCGTCAGGTACGTGCCGTGCTCGATGCTGCGCACCCCGGCCCTGACGGCCGCGTGCGCCCCTTCCGCCCCGTGCGCGTGCGCCATGACGGGGACGCTCTTGAGGGCCGCCTCGCCGACGATGACCTCCAGTTCCGCCGCGGTGAACATCTGCTTGCGCGGGTCGGTGTCCGGGGTGCCGGCCCGCTCCGTGGCGTTGACCTTGATCCAGTCCACGCCGTGCGAGAGGTTGGCGCGCACGACGCGACGCAGCCCGTCCACGGTCGTGACGCCGCCCATCAGGTCGCCGAGATCCGGGTCGGACAGGAACAGCTCCGGGGCCGGCATCGTGCGGACGTGATACCCCGAGGCCAGCAGGTCCGGGCCGGCCAGGTGGCCCCGCTTCACCAGCTCGCGCAGCCCGGCGTCCACGTAGCCGGACACCCCGGCACTGCGGGCGGTGGTCACGCCGGACTGCAGCGCCGCGCGCATCTGCACGGCGCTGGCGATGTGGACGTGCGCATCGATCAGTCCGGGGAGCACCCAGCGGTTGCCAAGGTCGACGACACGAACGCCGGCGGGTGGCGGCGCCACCCCGATGCGTTCGATTCGCCCGTCAGCCAGGACCAGGGTCTGGCCGGCCTGGATCGCGCCGGTGGCCAGGTTCACGACGTTCGCGTTGATGAGCGCCAGGCGCTCCGCCGCGGGCGGTCGTGGCTGCGCGGCCGGAGCGGCGGCCGCGAGTGACGCCAGGGCCAGGGCCACGTGTAGTGATCGCACGTTCATCTCCTCTCGGTCGGGTAGGGGCTGATGATAATCCGGCCGACGGAAGTCGGCGCGAGGGGCGATTATTTCGAGGACTGTTTTGGTCGGATATTGACCGTTCAGCTCGGCCTTTGCCCGTTCACCCCCTGTTCCGGCCAGCTGGGGGGTTTTGAAACCACACGACCGGGTCTGGCCCCTAAAATACGGCCACTAAGACACTTACGAGGAGCCCGAGGCCTATGCACCCGCCCATCAAGTATGCAGAGAAGGCCCTGTCCATCGCCGCCAACGGCGCGTGGCAGGTGTTCTCCCGGCTGAACCGGATCGCGCCGAACGAGTCGTTCACGCCGAAGTGGTCCGACAAGCCGCTGCAGAAGAGCTATCAGAAGACGAAGCCGCCGCTCGGCTGGCCCCGGGAGACCGACTCGCTGTGCCCGAACTGTGTGCGCGAGGCGCGGCAGGCGATCCTCGACGGCAAGAAGCCGGTCGACATCCTGCTGAACGAGAAGGTGGGCGAGATCAAGGCCACCATCACGGAGAAGGACGGCAAGATCGTCATGGTCAAGGACTGCCCGATTCACGGGCACTTCGAGGACGTGATGGCGATCGACACGGCCTTCTTCAAGCACCTCGAAGAGGTGTTCCCCGGCCGTGACATCCGCGCGCACAACGACGAGACGCTGCACAACCACGGCAGCAGCACGATCAAGTACGGCCGCGGCGCGGTCCTGACGGTGGACCTCACGAACCGCTGCAACATGATGTGCGACCCCTGCTTCATGGACGCCAACCAGGTGGGCTTCGTGCACGAGCTCACGTGGGAGGACATCAAGATGGTGCTGGACAACGCCATCACGATCAAGCCGCGGCGCCAGATGTCGGTCCAGTTCTCGGGGGGCGAGCCCACGCTGTCGCCGTACTTCCTGGACGCGGTCCGCTACTCGCGCAAGGTGGGCTACAACTCGGTGCAGGCGGCGACCAACGGGATCGAGTTCGCCAAGAGCGCGGACTTCGCCAAGGCGGCGGCCGAGGCGGGCCTGCGCTACGCGTACCTGCAGTTCGACGGCATCGGCAACGCGGCCAACTCGCACCGGCGCGTGGGCAACCTCTTCGACGTCAAGCTGCGCGCCATCGAGAACCTGCACGCGGCCGGGGTGGACATCGTGCCCGTCATCACGATCGTCAACGGCGTGAACAACGAGCAGGTGGGGCGCGTCATCGAGTTCGCGCTCGACAACCCGAAGAAGATCAACTTCCTGTCGTTCCAGCCGGTGAGCTTCACGGGCCGGGACGAGGAAGTGACACCCGAGCGTCGTGCGGCGCAGCGCTACACGCTGTCGCACCTCGCGCACGACGTGAAGAACCAGACGGGCCTCGGCGAGCCGACGCGCGACTGGTTCCCCATCTCGTTCATGGGCACGTTCACCGACTGGGCGGACACCGTGAAGGGCCCCGAGCACGAGTGGGGCAACGTCACCTGCGGGTGCCACCCGAACTGCGGCGTGGGCATGGCGGTGATGATCGACAAGGAAACCAAGGAAGCCGTGCCGGTGACGGCCTTCCTGCACGCCGAGCAGCTGGCGAAGGACATCGCGCAGATCAACGACGCGGCCCGCGGCCGCTTCCTCTCGATCGTGGGCATGGCGCTGGCGCTCGCCCGGAACTACGACTCGTTCCAGTCGCCGACGCACTTCAAGATGTCGGACCTGATGAAGAAGTTCGACAAGACCTTCGGCGCCACCAAGGGCGCGCAGAAGGGCAAGTACGGCAAGGTCTCGGGCGACCGCAGCGTCGAGGACATCCAGAAGCGGCGCGCCGACCGCTGGAACTTCCTGTTCATCGCGGGCATGTGGTTCCAGGACCTGTTCAACTACGACTTCCGCCGCACGGAGATGTGCATCATCCCGTACGCCACCCAGCAGGGGGAGATCTCCTTCTGCGCCTACAACACCGGCATCGGCTGGCGGAACATCATCGAGAAGATGCACATGACGGCCACGCTCACCAAGTGGTACGAGGAGCACGGCCGCCACGAGATCTTCGCCGGCAACAAGCACGTGCCGCTCAGCACGACGGAGCACTCGCTGAAGCTGAACGCCGTGGCCGTGGCCGCCGGCGCCCAGCACGACCTCGACGACCTGGGCATCGCCAAGAACGCCCGCGAGGAGAAGCTGCGGGCGCGGAAGCAGAAGCACGAGATGACGCCGGAGGAGCAGCGGCACCACGCCGAGATGGAGAAGCTCTATCGGCAGCACGTGCTCAAGGAGACGCCGGGCGCCCCGGTCATCCAGATCCAGGGCCTCGGCGGGAAGAAGAAGTCGCCGGTGCAGGACGTGCTGCACAAGCCGGAGAATTAGGCTTCAGGCTTCAGGCTTCAGGCTTCAGGCACAGAGAGAGGGCCGGGGTGCATCGTCGCCCCGGCCCTTTCCGTTTGTTCGGGTCGTCACTCGGCCGGGCGATCCGGGGGGGCGGGCGAGGGCGGCGGCGGGACGGGGGCGCCCGGCTGGCCGTTCGGGCTGCGCAGGGCGTCCACCAGCTGGCCGATGTTCACGCCCGTCAGTGACTCCACCACCGGGGGCATCTGCGCGATGACCTTGGCCACTTCGCCGGTGATGCGCGAGACGCCGCTGTCCTGCCCCCCACCGGTGTTCACCATCGTGATGCGATCGATGCGTGACAGCGGCTCGGCCACGGCACGCGCGATCTCGGGCAGGATCGGCGCCAGGATCTGCATGATGGCCGCCTCGTTGTACTTCTGCCAGGCCTCGGCCTTCTTCTCCATGGCCGTGGCCTCGGCGATGCCCTGGGCGCGGCGGGCCTCGGCCTCGGCGAGCCCCTGCGCCTCGCGTACCTGCGCCTCGGCCAGGCCGCGCGCCCGCTGCGACTCGGCTTCGGCCTGCCCCTGCGCCTTCACCACGTCCGCCGCGGCAATCCCCCGGGCCCGCTCGCCGTCGGCCACCGTCGTCAGCTTGGACTTCTCGGCCTCGGCCGCCATCTCGATCTTCTTCCGCTCGGCTTCCGCCAGCGTCTCGATCTCGTAGCGCTTGGCGTCGGCCGCGCGCTTGATCGTGGCGTCCAGTTCGCGCTCGCGGCGCTGGATCTCCTGCTGCTGGACCTGGATTTCCATGGTCTTCTTCTGCAGCTCGTAGGCCATCTCGGCCTCGGCCTTCTTGATGTTGGCGAGCCGCTGCTGTTCGGCGATGGCCTCGGCGGCGAGGAAGTTGGCGACCTCGGCCGCCCGACGGGCGGCCGCACCGGCCTCGGCCTCGCGCCGTGTTTTCGTCGCGTCGGCTTCGGCGACGGCCGCATCACGGGCCGCCTCCGCCTCTTTGGCGAGCTTGAGCGCTTCGGCCTGGCGCTGGCGTGTCTCGCGCTCCGCGTCCGCCTGCGCGATCGACGCCTCCTTCAGCGCGATGGCCTCCGCGATCGCGGCGTCACGCTTCACTTCCGCGATGCGCGGCTTGCCGAGCGCCTCGAGGTAGCCGTGCTTGTCGCGGATGTCGCGGATGGTGAAGGAGTCGATCCCGAGGCCCATGTTGGCCAGGTCGCCCGCCGAAATCTCCTGCACCTTCTGCGCGAACTGGTCGCGGTTCTTGTAGATGTCCTCCACCGACAGCGTGCCCAGGATGGCGCGCAGGTGCCCCTGGACGGTCTCGAGCGCGATGCGCGCGATCTCGTCCGTGGGTTTGCCCAGGAACCGCTCCGCCGCGGAGTGCAGCGAGGCCTCGTCCTTCTTGATCTTGATCTGCGCGACGCCGTCCACGATGATCGGCACGCCCTGCGACGTGTAGACCTCGGGCGTGGTGACATCGAGCGTCATCACCTCGAGCGACAGGCGGTTCCACGTGTGGAAGAGCGGGATCACCATGTCCGCGCCGCCGGTGATGAACTTCACCTTCCCGCGGCCCGAGACGACGATCACTTCGTTGGGGCCGGCCTTTCGGAGGAAGGCCAGGTAGGCGAGGACGTAGCCCACCAGGGCCACGACCAGCACGACGAGCCCGCCGATGGCCAGCACGAGTCCCATTCCGAGATCAGGCAACATGGCGCTCCTATCCGGTGAGGTCAGGTGTTCCGACGGCTCACGATCAGCGTGGTGCCGGCCATGCGCCGGACGACCACGGCCGTTCCCCGGGGTATCCCGGCGCCGCCGTCATCCCGCGCCGGAGCGGCGAACCGCTGCGCTCCCACCATGACCGACGCCTCGCCCACGCCGCCCGGCGGAATGGGCACCGTCACCTCGCCCACGGCGCCGACGATGGCGTCCATGCGAATCTGGCTCGAGCCGCGTGAGCTCTCCACGATGCGATGGGCGGCATAGGTGACCGCATAGGCCGTCACCACCGCCGCAGGTATGGCGATCGCGACGCTCGTGCCATCGCTCACCTTCAGTCCGAACAGCGCGATGAGGCCGTATCCGCCCAGCGAGGCGAAGAGGGTGGCCAGGGCCAGCGGGGAGAAGAACGGGAAGTGAAACGCCGTGACAGCGCCGTCCGAGGCCGAGGCGTGGCTATGACCGCTCTGGTCCACGCCGTAGCTCATGTCCCCCGCGCCCGCCGGCCCGGCCGCGTCGTGCCCGCCGGCGTCCGCCAGGTGGCCGAGCGCCGCCGCGACGACGATGTAGCCGCTGCCGAGGACGGCCAGGGTGAGATACGCGAGCGTCAGCATGGCTGGCTGGACAGAGTGTAGTGTAAGAGCCGTCCGGCGTGGACTGGCGGCGTCAAACCCATGGCCTCGTAAGGCTGGCCAGTATCCCACCTCCGGGTTCCAGGTTCCGGGTTCCTGTCTCGGTGAGCATGGTGCCTCCCCACGCGCCGAAGGCGCGCCTACGGCCCGAAGGGCCGCCCACCAGAGGCCTACGGCGCGCAGCGCCGCCTGCCGGAGGCCTACGGCGCGCAGCGCCGCCTGCCGGAGGCCTACGGCGCGCAGCGCCGCCTGCCGGAGGCCTACGGCGCGCAGCGCCGCCTGCCGGAGGCGTGCGATATGATGCGCCGCGTGCCGCCCGTCTCAGACCAGCTTCGTGCCCTCGACTCCGCCAGGTGGCGTATCGCCATCTCCCTGACGGTGGCGATGACCGTCGTTTACGTCGGCTTCATCCTCCTCATCGCGTATGCCAAGCCGCTGCTGGCGACACCGGTCACCGACGGGCTGTCGCTCGGAATCCTCCTCGGCGCGCTGGTCATCCTCGCAGCGTGGCTGCTGATTGCGGTGTACGTGCGCTGGGCGAACCGCCACTACGACACCGCCGTGGCCGCCATCCGGCGCGGAGCAGGTCCGCGGTGAACGACACCGCGCAACCCAACATCATCGCGATGGGCGGCTTCGTGCTGTTCATCGGCCTGTCCCTCGTCATCACGTGGGTGGCGGCCCGTCGAACGACGAGCACGGAACACTTCTTCGCGGCCGGACGGAGCATCACCGGCATCCAGAACGGCCTGGCGCTGGCGGGGGACTACATGAGCGCGGCCAGCTTTCTGGGCATCGCCGGCCTCGTCGCCCTGTCCGGCTTCGACGGCCTCATCTACTCCATCGGGTTCCTCGTGGGCTGGCCGGTGGTGATGTTCCTGATCGCGGAACCGCTGCGCAATCTCGGCAAGTACACCTTCACCGACGTCGTCGCGTTCCGGCTGAGGCAGACCCCGGTGCGCGTCGCCTCCGCCATCGGCGGACTGGCCGTGGTGGCCTTCTACCTCATCGCGCAGATGGTCGGCGCCGGCAACCTCATCCGGCTGCTGTTCGGACTCCCCTACGAGACGGCCGTCATCATCGTCGGCGTCGTGATGCTCGCCTACGTGCTCTTCGGCGGCATGCTCGCGACCACCTGGGTGCAGATCGTCAAGGCGGTGCTGCTGCTCGGTGGGGCGTTCCTGCTGGCCATGCTCGTGCTGCTGAAGTTCTCGCTGAACCCGCTGGCCCTGTTCGCGGAGGCCTCGCGCCAGTACGGCGCGGCGGTGCTCGCGCCGGGCCGGCTCGTCTCGGATCCGCTCGATGCCATCTCGCTCGGTATCGCGCTGATGTTCGGCACCGCCGGGCTCCCGCACATCCTGATGCGCTTCTACACCGTGCCGGACGCGAAGACCGCACGGGTCTCGGTCTCCGTGGCTACGGCCGTGATCGGCGCGTTCTACCTGCTCACCTTCATCCTGGGCTTCGGCGCGATGGTGCTGGTGGGACAGGACGCGATTCGGGCCGTCGATGCCGGCGGCAACATGGCCGCACCGCTGCTGGCGGAGGTGGTCGGCGGACAGGCGTTCCTCGGCTTCATCGCGGCAGTCGCGTTCGCCACCATCCTCGCGGTGGTCGCGGGACTCACGCTGGCGGGGGCGGCCGCGCTGTCGCACGACATCTGGGTGAGCGTGGTCCGCGGCGGCCACGCCAGCGAGCGCGAGCAGTTCGTGGTGGCACGCCTGTCCACGGTGCTCCTGGCCGTCGCCTCCATCGTCCTCGGGATCGTCTTCAAGGGACAGAACGTGGCCTACATGGTGGGCCTGGCCTTTGCCATCGCCGCCAGCGCCAACTTCCCGGCCCTGGTGCTCTCGGTCTTCTGGCGCGGGCTCACCACGCGCGGCGCGCAGGCCTCGATGATCGTCGGCACCATCGCCACGCTCCTGCTGATCTACCTGTCGCCAACCATCCAGATCGACATCCTGAAACAGCCGACCGCCTGGTTTCCGCTGCGCAACCCGGGCCTCGTGACCATCCCGCTCTCGTTCGCCGTGGGCATCATCGTCTCGTGGATTGCGCCCGAGCCGGACGCTGCCCGGCGTTTCTCCGAGGTCGAGCATCGCATCCACTTCGGGGACTAGTCGGATGTCACGGCTGGATCACCGGCGGCCGAGCCGATGACATGCACGAGCCGCGCGCGACGCGCTGCACTGGCTGGCGTTCGCATGGTCAGCCTCGCCCAGAACGTGCCAGGCCCCGTCGCGATGTGGCGACTGGCCGCCGAGGGCGCGCGGGTCGTCAAGATCGAGCCGCCGGCCGGTGACCTCCTGAAGACGCTGAGCCCGGCCTGGTATCAGGAACTCCACCACGACGTCACGGTCGAGCGGCTCGACCTCAAGTCACCTGGCGGTGCCGCCCGTCTCGCCACCTTGCTCGGCGCGGCCGACCTGCTACTCACGAGCCAGCGTCCGGCCGCGCTCGCGCGCCTTGGTATCACCGCCAGGCGGCTGGCACACCGCCATCCCCGACTCCGCTGGCTCAACATCGTGGGCGACACCCGTGATCCGGAGCGGCCTGGACACGACCTCACCTACCAGGCGCAGGTCGGGCTGCTCGGCGCCGACATGCCAAGGACGCTCCTCGCGGACGTGCTGGGCGCCGAACGAGCCGTCGCGACCGCACTGCTGCTCCTGCGGCGTCCCGCGCCGTGCGCCGCGCGGGTGGGGCTCCGGGACGCGCTGGACGCCGCGGTGCATCCGCTGCGATTCGGGCTGACGGGGCCCGGTGGCCTCCTCGGCGGCCAACTGCCGTCGTACCGGATCTACGCGGCCCGGACGGGGTCCGTGGCGGTCGCGGCCCTGGAGCCGCACTTCCGTGCACGCCTCTACGAGGCGCTGGGCCTCGGCGAGGGCGAGGACCTCACGGAGGTCATGCGCACGCGAACCGCCCGGCAGTGGGAGCGATGGGCGGCCGTGCGGGATCTGCCGTTGGCGAGGGTCCTGGGGTCCTGAGGTCTTGAGGTCTTGGGCGACGGCGATATGCTCAGCGCCTGAAGCGGTGCTTGAGCAGCACCTGAACGGCCTTGACGCCGTCGCGCCAGCCGATTTTCTTGCCCTGTGCGCGGCTGCGCGGCTCGAAGGTCACCGGCAGTTCCAGGATGCGGTGGCCCGCCTTCAGCAGCTTGGCGGTGATCTCCGGCTCGATGTCGAAGCGGTTGGCCTCCAGCACCAGGCTGCACGCCACGTCGCGCGCCATGATCTTGTAACAGGTCTCCATGTCCGTGATGCGGGCGCCGTAGAGCAGGTTCGTGGCGGAGGTGAGCGCCCGGTTGGCCAGCACCGTGATGAGCGGCGCCGCCGGCCGGCCGGCCAGGAAGCGCGAGCCGTACACGACCTGGGTACGCCCGTCGAGGATGGGTTGCACCAGCATGGCCAGCTGCGCCGGATCCAGTTCCAGGTCGGCGTCCTGGATGGCGAACACCGTCCCCCGGGCGCGCGCGAAACCCGCGCGGATCGCACTGCCCTTCCCGCCGTTCTGCGGCGCATGCACGATGTCGAGGACGCCGGGCCGGGGGACGAGACCATCCAGTACGTCGCGGGTGCCGTCGGTCGATCCGTCGTTGACCACGACGATCTCCCGAGGCACGGGAAGCGGGATGGTCAGGAGCCGGTCGATGACGGCGGCGACGGTGCGGGCTTCGTTGTAGACGGGAACGATGATGGAGAGCAGGGGCAACGGAATTGAGTGATTGAGGATTGGTTGATTGGGTGATTACGAGCGTGCCGCGGCGGGCCGCTCGAGGCGCTTGACGGGGGCGCCGGCGTAGGTCGCGCCGGGCTCGAGCTTCGAATGCTTTGGCACGACGCTGAGCGCGCCGATCTGGCACTTCTCGCCGGCCTCCACGCCAATGCCCACCATGCTGCCGAGGCCGACCGTCACGAAGCGGCCCAGCCGCACGTGACCGGTCTTCACCACACCGCCCTCCACTGTGTGTCCCGACAGGTGCACGTTCTCGCCGATCACCACGCCGTCGCCGAACTCCAGCATGTTGTGGTCCGAGATGGAGAGGCTGTTGATGAACACCCCGCGTCCGATCCGCGCGCCGTTCCAGCGCAGGTACCAGGTCCAGAGCGGCGACGATCGGAAGAAGGTGCCCACGAAGACCCGCACGACGTGCGTGGCGATCATGTAGCGCGACCAATCGAGGAGCGGCCACTCGAGGTCACGCAGTTTCCACTCGCCCGGCGGCGGCGTCCGCCAGCCGAGCAGGCCCGTGCCGAAGGCCGACAGGGCCACCAGCGCCACCGCGAACACCAGGTACGCCGGCACCAGGGACATCGCCACGAACGCGGGCCTGACCAGGGGCCAGCGGTCCGGCACGAATCCCAGTCCCCAGTTCCAGAACAGGATGGCGGGCAGCGCAGCCAGCCCGAACGTGACCGTTTCGACGACGAAGATCGAGAGGACGGTCCATACCACGCGTCCGGTCTGCGCGATCGTCACGCGGGGAGGCTACCATATCCATAGATGGCCGACCCGCTGGTCCTCGTGCCAGGCCTCGACGGCACGGGGCTCCTCTTCTATCGCCAGGTCCCACTGCTCGAGCGCCGATACGCGGTGACGACACATCGGCTCCGCGATTCCGCCGTGCACATCGACGAGCTCGTGTCGGAGCTGGATGCCCGGGTCACCGCGGCGGCGCCCGACCGGCGCGTCACGCTCGTGGGGGAATCGTTCGGTGGTGCGCTCTCGCTCACCTACGCCCTGGCCCACCCGGACCGCGTGGAGCGCCTGGTCATCGTCAACTCGTTCCCCTACTTCGGCCCACAGGCGCGGCTGTGGCTCGGATATCACCTGCTTCGGGCCACGCCCTGGGGCGTCATGCGCATGGTGCGGCAGCTCACCGCGTTCCGGATGCACTCGCCGCGCACGGGACGCGACGAGCTTCGGCAGTTCCACCACCTGATGCGCGCCACCACCCGCGAGGGGTACCTGTCCCGTCTCCGGATGTTGCGGGAGTACGACGTGCGCGCGCGCCTGGCCGATCTGCGTGCGCCGGTGCTCTTCCTGGCCGCCGATCGCGATCACCTCGTGCCAGCCGTGGAGCAGGCCCGGTTGATGGCGACGGTGGCGCCGCGCGCCACCGTCCGGGTGCTCGAGGGCCACGGCCACATCTGCCTGATCGCCCCCGATCTCGACCTGTGTGCCATCATCGACGAATGGATCGCTCACTGACGGGCGGGCACGCGGTGCTCGACAGGGCGCGGGATCTTGCGCGCCGGTACCTCGATGGCGTGGCGTCGCGCCATGTCGGCGGGACCACCACGCCGGAGGCACTGCGCGCCGCGCTGGGCGGGCCGCTCCCCATGGGGGAGCAGGATCCGGTCCACGTGCTGGAACAGATGGCCAGCGCAGCTGATCCGGGGATCGTGGCGACCGTCGGGCCCCGCTACTTCGGGTTCGTCACCGGTGGCGCCATGCCGGTCGCGGTGGCCGCGGACTGGCTGGCGTCCGCCTGGGACCAGAACGGCGCCCTCTACGTGATGTCCCCGGCCGTCGCCGTCCTCGAGGACATCGTCGCCGGCTGGATCCTGACAATCCTCGGCCTGCCGCGCCGGAGCTCGGTGGGATTCGTCACGGGCTGCCACATGGCGAACTTCACGTGCCTGGCGGCCGCACGACACGAAGTGCTGCGGCGCGCCGGATGGGACGTCGAGGCCAACGGGCTGCAGCGTGCGCCGCGTGTGACGGTGTGCGTCGGGGACGAGGTGCACGTCTCGGCGGTCGGCGCCCTGCGGATGCTGGGCTTCGGCACCGGGGAGCTGGTCCGCATCCCGGTGGACGGCCAGGGCCGCATGCGTACCGATCCCCTCGCCGCCGCCCTGGCGAGCGCCGCCGGGCCGATCATCGTCTGCGCTCAGGCCGGAAACGTGAATACCGGCGCCAGTGATCCCCTCGCCGACATCGTGGACATCGCGCACGCGCGCCATGCGTGGGTGCACGTGGACGGCGCATTCGGGCTGTGGGCCGCCGCCGTGCCCGAGTTGAGCGGCCAGGTGTCGGGGCTCGGGCGAGCCGACTCCTGGGCCACCGACGCGCACAAGTGGCTCAACGTGCCATACGACTCCGGGCTGGCCATCGTGGCCGACCCGGCACCGCATCGCGCGGCCATGGGCCTGCGTGCGTCCTATCTCCAGCGTGGCGAGGACGAGGAGCGGAGTGGGATGGACTGGGTGCCGGAATCCTCGCGCCGCGCGCGCGTGTTGCCCCTCTACGCGTTGCTCCGTTCGATCGGCGGGAATGGCATCGCGGATCTGGTCCGGCGGACCTCGGTGCTCGCGCGCCGCATGGCGGATCGGCTGGCGGCCGAGCCCGGCGTGCGCATCCTGAACGACGTCGTGCTCAACCAGGTCCTGGTGCAGTTCGCGGGCACGCGCGGCTACGACGCCGATGAAACCACGCGGGAAGTGATCGTGCGCGTGCAGTCGGACGGGACGTGCTGGGCGGGTGGCGCCGTGTGGCAGGGCCGACAGGCCATGCGGATCTCGGTGTCGAACTGGTCGACGACCGAGGCCGACATCGACCGATCGGCCGACGCCATCGTCGGCTGCTATCGGGAGGCCCGGGACTAGCCCGTGGCCGAGGCACGACTTGCCCGTGAGATGGGCCTGATGGGCCTGGTGGCTACCGGCGTCTGCAGCATGGTAGGGGCCGGCATCAACGTGATCCCGTTCATGATCCAGCGCCACGTGCCCGGCATCGGCCCTCACGTACTCGTGGCCTTTGCGGTGGCCGCGGTGCCGGCGGTGCTCGCGGGCCTGGCCTACGCGACCCTGGCCTCCGCCATGCCGCGGGCGGGCGGGAGCTACGTATACGCCAGCCGCGGCCTCAGCCCGTACCTGGGGTTCATCGCGTCCTTCTCCCAGTGGTTCTCGCTGTGCGTGGCGATCGGCGTCGTGTCGTACGTGCTCGTCCCGTTTCTCCGGGACATCGCGCTCGCCATGGACGCGACGGCGGTCGCCGCGTTCCTGGAATCCGGGCCGGTGCGGCTGACGATCTCGCTTGGATGCCTCTGGGGAGCTGCGGCCGTCAACCTGCGCGGCGTCAAGGCCTACGAGCGGCTCATCGTGCCGCTGATGTTCCTCACCTTCGCGCTCGGGGCCGTCGTCATCGTGGCCGGCTTCTCGTTCGGACACGAGGACTTCCGTGCGGCCATGGCCCTGCGCGGGACGTTCGTACCCGAGGCTGACGAGCCCGCGCTGACGCCGGGCGTGCTGGCCCCGGCGGCGGCCCTGCTCTTCGCGTCGTTCATCGGCTTCGACTCCATCGCCCAGGCGGGCGGCGAGGCGCGGCGACCCGGGCGGGACCTGCCCCTGGCGATAGGCATTGCCGTGGGATCCGTCGGGCTCTTCTACCTGCTCTTCACCGCCGCGGTCTATCACGCCGTCCCGTGGTCCTATATCGCCGGGGAGGCGCACATCCGGGATCTCACGGCGCCGGGCCTGCTGGGCATCCTGCTGCCGCCGGCCTGGACGGTGATCATCGTGTCGAGCGCGGCGGTGGCGCTCGTGAAGGACCTCCCGGCGATGCTGCTCGCGGTGTCGCGACTGATGTTCGCCTGGGCACAGGACGGCATCTTTCCCGCAGCCGTGTCCGTGATCCATCCCCGGCACCGCACGCCCCACGTCGCGATCGTGGCGAGCGCGGGCATGGCCACGCTGGGCGTGATCGGCAGCCACCTCGCGGGCGACTTCTTCCTCGGGGTGGACATCCTGGTCACGTCGATGCTGGTGAACTTCCTGCTGATGGCGGCGTCGGTGCTGGCGTTGCCGACGCGGAACGCCGCCCTGGCCGCGGCCGTCACCGTCCTGCCGTCGCGCGCGGTGCAGGCGCCGCTGGCGGTCGCCGGCGTCGCGGTGCTGGCCATCTTCCTCGGCGTTCATACCTGGCGCGACCTGACCATGCCGGTGGCCGCGTGGTACTTCCGGTCCACGCCCGTGTGGGCGCTGGTGATGGGGTTGGGCACCGTGGTCTACCTGCGCGAGCGCTCATCGCTCGTGCGACGCGGCGTGGACGTGGCGGCGCGCTTCCGCGAGCTGCCGCCCGAGTAGGCGCGGCAGCCGCCCAGGAGGACATGCGTGAGCGTGGAACGAACGACACTGGCGCCCGGGCTCGACGTGAGCCGCGTGCTGACGGGTTTGTGGCAGATCGCCGACATGGAGCGCGACGGCCGGTCCCTGGACCTCGAGAAGACCGCCGACGCCATGCAGCCGTACGTGGACGCCGGGATCACCGGCTTCGACATGGCGGATCACTACGGATCCGCGGAGGACGTCGCCGGCATCTACCGGGAGCGCCGCGGCGGGGCACCAGGCGTCCGCTTCTTCACGAAGTGGGTGCCGAAGCCAGGCCCGGTGACGCGTGAGGCTGTGCGCGCCGCGATCACGCGATCGCTGACGCGCCTGCGCACGGAGCGCCTCGACCTGCTGCAGTTCCACGCCTGGACCTGGGCGGACCCGAGCTGGCTCGACGCGATGTTCTACCTGAGCGACCTGCGGGACGAGGGGCTCATCGCGCACCTCGGCTTCACCAATACCGATACGGCGCACCTGAACCTCGCGCTGGCCACGGGGCTTCCGATCGCCACGAACCAGGTCGCGATGTCCCTGCTCGACGGGCGGGCAGCAGGACGGATGACGGATCTCTGCCGGGCGACGGGCGTCCGCCTGCTCGCCTACGGCACGATCGCCGGTGGCTGGCTGAGCGAGCGGTGGCTCGGACAGCCCGAGCCCGACTGGGAGCGCACGGGCACCTGGTCGCAGATGAAGTACGGCCGCTTCATTCGTGCCGCCGGCGGTTGGGATCGCTATCAGTCGGTGCTCCGGGCGGCCGCACGGGTGGCGACGCGACACGGCGTCTCCGTCGCCAACGTGGCCAGCCGCTGGGTCCTGGAACAACCCGCCGTCGGCGCCGTGATCATCGGCGCCAGGCTTGGCGAACGTCAGCACATCGAGGACACGCAGCGCGTGTTCTCCTTCCATCTGACGGATGACGATCGAGACGAGCTGGCGACCGCGCGAGCCGCGCTCTCCCCCATGCCCGGTGATTGCGGGGACGAATACCGCACGCCGCCGTTTCTCACCGCCTCTGGCGATCTGAGCCACCATCTGGATTCGTTCCCCGCTCCGTTTGCGGTCCACGTGGAGGACGGCCGCGCGCGCTGCTTCAGCGGGACGGTCTGGGAGCCGCTGGCGGGCTTCTCGCGCGCCGTCCGCGTGGGGAGCCGGGTCCTGGTGTCGGGCACGACAGCGACCCACGGCAACCGCCCCATTGGCGGCGCCGATCCCGCCGCGCAGGCCCATTTCGTCATCGACAAGATCGAAGGCTCGCTGCGCTCGCTGGGCGCCCGGCTGCAGGACGTGGTGCGGACACGGGTCTACGTACGACGGGCGTCGGACTGGGAGCCCGTGGCCCGCGCACACGGCGAGCGCTTCGGCCGCGTGCCGCCCGCCAACACGCTCGTGGTCGCGGACCTGATTGGGGACGAGTACCTGGTGGAGATGGAAGCCGAGGCCGAGATTACCCAGACACCCGGTTCCGGCCGTCCGCCTTCGCCCTGAGCAGGGCGGCGTCAGCCCGCGCCACGAGGGCCTCGCAGCTGTCTCCGGGGGCCGCCATCGCGACGCCGACCGAGATGGTGCACGCGATGCCTCCGGGCAGCGCGAGCCGGGCGACGGACAGCCGCAACCGCTCGGCCACATCGAACGCCCGAGCCACGTCCACGTCGGCCACGAGCGCCGCGAACTCCTCGCCACCATAGCGCGCGATCAGGTCGTCGGGACGAAGCGACCCGTGGAGCGCCTGTGCGACGCGCCGGAGCACGACATCGCCGGCCGCGTGGCCATGGGCATCGTTGAGCGCTTTGAAGTGATCGGCGTCCACCATGAAGAACGCCGCCGTCCGCTCCTCGGCGAGCAGCCGTTCGACGTGCGGCGGGAACACGGCGTCGAACCAGCGCCGGTTGTGCAGCGAGGTCAGGCTGTCGACCATGGACAGCCGTTCGTAGTGGCGCCGCCGGTCGCTCGAGGCGGACAGCTCGACATCATCGTGGCGGACACGACCCGCCAGGATGCGGAGCAGGTTGCGGGCGAAGGCCGGATCGCCATCGACAATCGCCCAGACATCCGCGTGCGACAACTCCAGCAGGGTCGTGTCGCAGGCCGCCACGACGTCGGCGGACGCCGGCTGACCGTCGATCAGCGACAACTCGCCGGCGCACTCGCCCTTCGTCAAGCGCACGTGCGGGCCGTCATGGCCGGGCAGGTGCACCTCCACGGCGCCCTCCAGGACGACGTAGAGCGAGGTATTGGGCCGACCCGCGGCGAGCAGGCGTGCGCCGGCAGCGAGCTGCCTCACCGTGCCACTGGCCAGCAGCGCGGCCTTGGTCCGCGTCGGCACGCGATGGAACAGCGCAGAGCGGGCGAGCGGGTCGGAACGCTTCGCTCCCATGCGTCAGCGTGGACCAACGGGTCGGGCTGTCACTGGAACGGCTTCGGCCTCGGGGTCTTCTCGGACGAGGGCGGCAGGATCGGCAGCTCGAACCGCGGCTGATCGCCCGTCAGCGTCCTCAGGAACGCGACGATCTGCGCGTTCTCCTCCGCCGTGTATCGGCGGCCCAGCTGGATCCGGCCCATCACCTCCACCGCCTCGGCCAGCGTCTCCGCCGCGCCGTCGTGGAAGTACGGATAGGTCAACTCGACGTTGCGCAGCGTCGGCACCTTGAAGCTGAACCGATCGGCGTCCCGGCCGGTGACCGCCACACGGCCCTCGGCCGGACTGGTGGTCCGGTACGGCTCCACCACACCCATCTTCCGGAACGAAGCGCCACCGGCGGCCGGACCGTTGTGGCAGGCGGTGCAGCCACTCGACTTGAAGAGCTCGTAGCCGGTGCGCTCGTCCGCGGTCAGCGCCTGCTGGTCCCCCAGCAGCCATTTGTCGAATCGTGCGTTCGGCGTGACCAGCGTCTCCTCGAAGGCTGCGATGGCCTTCGTGACCTTTCCCATGTCCACGGGCCCGGGCCCGAAGACCCGCTCGAACTCGACGACGTACTGCGGGATCGAGACCAGGGTCTCGACGGCGAGCTCGTGCGTGTACGCCATCTCGCCCGGGTTGGCGATAGGCCCGGCCGCCTGCTCCTGCAGGTCCCTGGCCCGACCGTCCCAGAACTGTGCGACGTTCAGGCTCGAGTTGAGCACGGTTGGCGCATTGATCGGGCCCTTGTGCCAGTTGTGGCCGATGGAGGTGGCCAGGTTGTCCGAGCCACCCATGCTGAGGTTGTGACACGAATTGCAGGAGATGAAGCCGGACTTCGACAGCCGTGGGTCGAAGAAGAGCTTCTTGCCGAGATCGACGAGCGCCGGCTGCGTGACGACCGCCGGCTTGATGGGCTGAATGGGTTCGTCGGCGGCGGCTCGACCGAGGGCCAGGGCCGCGACGATCCCGACGAGAACGAACGAGACGATACGCATGACGACGTATCCTTCCGGGGACCTATCGCTTCAATCGTAGCACTTCGCGCGGGATCAGGGTTTCTTCGGGGCAGGCTTCGCGGGAGCCTTGCGGGGTGGCGGGCCCGGACGAAACTCCACCATGACGTTGCTGATGGTGGCCACCGGCCGGCCCTCCGACACGAAGGTGTCCGTCCCCTCCGGCCGCAGCACCGTCAGCTTCTCACCGAGGATGCTGACCTGCTCCCCCACGTCCTCGGGCAACTCGATGGTGATGAACTCGGTGCCACTCGGCGCCACGGCCTTCACGCCGCCGGGCCCGGCGCCCCCGCCAATGCGGTCGAACAGGTCGCGTTCGGTGCGGAACTCGGACTGGATGGCGGCCCGATCCACGAGCGTGTTGTCGAGCGTGAGTACCCCGATCGTGGCCGTGTACTGGCGGAACGCCTTCTTCGCCTTGACCAGGTCCTCGGAGTAGGTGTGCCGGTTGTGCAGCTCGAACGAGAGCGTCACCGGCCCGCGGTGCGGCGGAATCGTGACGAGGACGCCCGCCGCCGGGTCCCGGCCCGCGAGGACGTCGCAGAAACGGCGCTTGGTCCCCACGCCGACCCCAAGCTCGGAGGGGCAGGTGATCTCTGCCTGCATGCGTGACAAGGCCGGCTGCGCGGCCTTCTTCGCCGGGGGCCTGGCAGCCGCCGCGGGCTTCTTGGGCGCGGCCTTCTTCGTCTGGGCATGCGAGGCCGGGACAGCCACACACACGAGTGCGAGTGCCAGGACAATCGAGCGCATCGGGCCCAGTATACCGGCTGGTTCCGGATGAGGTCGGCAGGCGGCTTGCAGCACGGCGATCGGCGGTGCTGCGCACGCTCAGGCGGCTGCGCCATGGCGTCCGCGTCTGTCACCCGGTGGCAGCCGGAGTATGTCGTCGTGCGGCAGATCCGCGCGGCCCGCTTCAAGTTTTCGGACTGGCTCTTCGATTCTCCGGAGGAGACTCGCGATGACCGACCTGCTTATCGCTTCCAACATGCGCAGACGATTCCGCTTGGCCCGGCTCGTGGGTGTCTGGCTCGGCCTGGCGCTGCTGACGTCGCCGGCGGCGGCGCAGGTGCAGACGGGCTCCATTCTGGTTCGTGTCCAGGACGAGCAGGGTGCCGCCGTCCCTGGCGTCACCGTCACCATCAGCAGCTCCGCGCTCGTGGCGGGCTCCACCAGCGGGGTCACCGACAGCGGCGGGGTCAACCGTTTCCCGTCCCTGCCGCCCGGCACCTACGCCGTTCGCCTCGAGCTGCAGGGCTTCCGGCCGGTGATCCGGGAGAACGTCTCGGTGCTGGTCGGCCAGACCACGCCGCTCGACATGACCTTGACGGTCGCCACGCTGGCCGAGACGGTGACCGTCACCGGCACCTCCCCGGTGGTGGACACGACCTCTGCCACCGTCGCCGTCAACCTGAGCGAGCAGCTGCTGCAGGGCACACCCGGCGGCCGCGACATCTGGTCGCTGGTCGAATACAAGGTGCCCAGCCTGCTTATCACCCGGCCCGACGTGGGCGGCACCTCCGGCGGTCTGCAGGGGGTGTACAGCGCGCGCGGCACACCGAGCACGCAGAACTCGCAGTTCCTGAACGGCATCAACGTGGGCGACCCGCAGGCGGTCGGCGCGGCCGGCTTCTACTACGACTTCGATGCGTTCGACGACATCCAGGTCTCGACCGGCGCCCACGACATCACGGTGCCGACGAGCGGCGTGTTCCTCAACATGGTGACGAAGGGCGGGACCGACCAGTGGCGGGGCCGCAGCACCTTCACGTGGCTCGGCGACGCCACGCAGTGGCAGAACATCGACGACAACCTGCTCCGCTACGGCTTCCGCCCCGAGACCAACTCGGTGGACTTCGTGTCCGACGTGAACATCAGCGGCGGCGGCCCGGTCATCGCGAAGAAGTTCCGCATCTTCGGCTCGTTCCGCGACTGGCGCGTCCACGTCAACACGCCGGCGGCCTTTTCCACGCTGGTGCTCGACAAGACCGACATCACGTCCGGGATGGTGAACGCCACCTGGCAGATCAACGACAAGAACCGCCTCACCGGGTTCTACTCGCGCCAATACTACAAGAAGCCGAACCGCTTCCTGGCCGCGAGCAACCTGCTGGAACAGGCCTCCACCAGCAACGAAGACGACGTGTTCGACGTGTATCAGGCGCTCTGGAACTCCGTCCTGTCCAACAACTTCTTCATCGATGCGCGCGTGGGGCTGAACAAGATCTTCTTCCCGACCTACCTGAACGGGAACGACCAGACGCTCCTCGATGCGGCGACCGGCATCCGGACCCGCAACTTCACCACCGGTACCGAGCGCTGGCGCGATCGCTACCAGGCCAACGCCACGGGCCAGTACTACCTGGACGAGTGGCTCGGCGGCCGTCACGAGTTCAAGTTCGGGTTCGACCATGCCCACGCACCGGTCGAGAACCGCGTGGTCCGGTTCGACGACGTGGATCTCACCTACAGCAGCGCGACCGGCCGGTCGCAGTTCGTGACGATCTTCGGCACGCCCTTCTATTCCAAGTCCGCAGTGGACGTGACGGCGCTCTACGCGCAGGACAGCTACTCCGTGGGACGCCTGACGCTGACGGCGGGCCTTCGGTGGGAACGTCTCGAGGCATACCTGCCCGAGCAGAGCAGCCCGCCAAGCGCGTATTTCCCGGAGCTCGTGCGTACATTCCCCGAGCAGCGCGACATCGTGGAGTGGTTCACGACCGGGCCACGCGTGAGCGCGGCGTACGACCTGTTCGGCAATGGCGAGACAGCCCTGAAATTCAGCGCGGGCCGCTACTACTACATCATCCCCGCGGGCGGCGGCATCCTGGATACCGTGAATCCCAACGGCAACTACTCGCAGCAGTTCAGCTGGAACGACGCGAACGGCGACCTGCGCTTCCAGAACGGCGAGCAGTTCGGCACGCCGGTCATCAGCCAGGTGAATGTCAGCACGGTGTCCATCGATCCGGACTACAGCCGGCCCTACACCGACGAATACACCGGTTCCCTCGACCATGAGCTGTTCCCGGCCGTCCGCCTGAGCGTGGTCTACACCTATCGCCGCGAGAAGAACCCCCAGGCCACCTCGAATCCAGGCAATCCGTACGACACGTTCCTGACGACACGGCCGGACTCGGGACGGGATGGTGTGTTCGGGACGGCCGACGACGGCACGTTCCAGTTCTACAACCGGAACTCCGCGGCGAACCTGATCTACTTCACCAACGACCCGACCAGCCTGCAGACCTACAAAGGCCTCGAGTTCACCGTGACCAAGCGTATGGCGAACCGCTGGCAGATGCTGGCCGGCTACACGTGGTCGCAGTCCCGGATCACGGGGCAGAGCGTGAACGTGAACCCCAACGCGCTCATCAACGCGGACGGGCCGGTGACCGGCCAGCTCGGCGACCGCCCCCACCAGTTCAAGGTCACGGGCACCTACATCACGCCGTTCTACGACATCGGGGTGGCGGGCAACCTGAATGCCCAGAGCGGCATGGTCATCACCCGCCAGCTCAACACGCCGCTGACCGTTGGCGGCAACACCGCCGTCAACGTGGAGCCGCTCGGGTCATACCGCCTCGATCAGCGAACCTCCATCGACCTGCGTGCGTTCAAGGCGTTCCGCTTCGGCGGCGCGCGGGAGCTCGAGGCCTCGGTGGACTTCAACAACCTGATGAACAACAACGTAGCCTGGGACGCCCGCGTGCTGGGCGGGACCATCAACCTGCGTCAGGACGGGGATCCGAACGGGGCGATCAACACGGTGCCGCAGTTCGGCTCGCCATCGCAGGTGCTCGGCCCACGCAACATCCGCTTCAACGTGGCCTTCAGGTTCTAGCAGGCGAGGGGAAAGGCTTCAGGCTTCAGGCTTCAGGCTTCAGATGCGGACGACTCTCGTCGCGCTGGCAGGACGACCGGTTTCCTGCGGTGAAGCAGGATTCTTCCTGAAGCCCGGAGCCGGAAGCCAGCCTGGAGCCTGGAGCCTGAAGCCTGATCAGTCATCCAGATGTGACAGCGGCGCGGGAAGCGGGAGGGACATCTGCGTCAGGCTGGGGTTGCGCAGCTTCAGCAGCTCCAGGAACTCCATGCGCGTGCGGGCGTGGTCGCGAAACGCCCCGAGCATGGCGCTCGTCACCGTGTAGGAGTTCTGCTTCTCCACCCCGCGCATCGCCATGCAGAGATGGGTGCCCTCGCAGACGACGGCGACGCCGAGGGGCGCGATCTTCTCGCGGATAGTCTCCGCGATCTGGTTCGTCATCCGCTCCTGCAACTGGAGCCGTCGGGCGAAGATGTCCACGAGTCGCGGGATCTTGCTGAGTCCGATCACGCGGCCGTTCGGGATGTAGGCGACATGGCACTTGCCGAAGAACGGCAGGAGGTGGTGCTCGCAGAGACTGTAGAAGTCGATGTCCCGTACGATGACCATCTCGCTATAATCGACGCTGAACAGCGCGTCGTTCAGCACCGTGTCGATGTCAGCCTCATATCCGCTCGTGAGGAACTTCAGGGCCTTCTCGACGCGCTGCGGCGTCCGCACCAGGCCTTCACGCGACGGATCCTCACCGAGCTGCCCCAGCAGCTGCTGGATGAGATGCTGCATCGGCGTATTGTACATGCTGGTCGCAGGCGCCTCGGGCGCCTCGACGGCGACGGACGTGTTGGGTGACATCACCCTGTTGGATGCGATCGCGGCCCCGCAGGTTCCCGCCGAGGATCCGGACGTCCTCTACCGCGGGCGCGAGTCCCTCTCGAGCGCGACGAAAGCCGTCGACATCTGGGCCGCGCGGCTCGAGGCCAACCCCACGGATTTCGAAGCCGCGTGGAAGCTGGCGAGAGGGCGGTACTGGCTCGGCACCAACGGCCTGCCTCGGGCCGGGCGGAAGGCCGCGCTGGAGCAGGGCGTGGCGGCCGCTCGCGCGGCTGCCGCCCTGGAGCCGAAGCGCCCCGAAGGGCATTTCTGGATCGCCGCCAACATGGGTGCCCTTGCCGAGTCCTTCGGGCTGCGCCAGGGCATCAAGTACCGGGCCGCCATCCGCGAGTCGCTCGAAACCGTCCTGGCGATCGATCCCGCGTACCAGCAAGGCTCCGCCGATCGCGCGCTCGGCCGGTGGTACTTCAAGGTGCCGGGCCTGTTCGGCGGCGACAACGAGAAGTCCGAGGCCCACCTCCGCAAGGCGCTGTCCTACAACGAGAACAGCATCATCACCCGCCTGTTCCTGGCCGAGACCCTCGAGGACATGGGCCAGCGCGAGGCGGCGATCGCGCAGCTGAACGCCGCTATCGCCGCCCCAATCGACCCCGAGTGGGTGCCCGAGGACACGCGCTTCAAGCAGCAGGCGCAGGCCCTGCTGAAGAGGCTGTCCCGGTAGCCCGACAAGAGAAACCACGAAGGCTCGAAGGACACGAAGACCGGCACGAAGACACCCTTGGTTCTGCCCAAGACTGACTTCGTGCGACCTTCGTGTCCTTCGTTCTTCGTGGTTTCTCCCCGGACGTCAGTACCTGTAGAAGCCGCGGCCGGACTTCTTGCCGAGGTACCCGGCCAGCACCATGCGCTTCAGCAGTGGCGGCGGCGCGAATCGCGCCTCCCGGAACTCCTCGAACAGGATGTTCGCGATGTAGTACGTCGTGTCGAGGCCGACGAAGTCCAGCAGCGTGAACGGCCCCATCGGGTAACCGCAGCCGAGCTTCATGCCCTTGTCGATGTCCTCGACGGTGCCCAGGCCCTCTTCGAGACAGCGAATCGCGTCCAGCAGGTACGGCACCAGCAGCCGGTTGACGATGAAGCCGCCGCGGTCCGGTGCGGTGATGGGCTCCTTGCCAATGGCCTGCGCGAAGCCGTAGAGCGCGTCGAAGGTCTCCTGGCTGGTCGACAGCGCCTTGATCACCTCCACCAGCTTCATCAGCGGCACGGGGTTGAAGAAATGCAGCCCGCCCACCCGGTCTGGGCGCCTGGTGGCCGCCGCCAGCTCCGTGATGCAGAGCGAGGAGGTGTTCGAGGCGATGAGGCAGTGGGCGCCGACGACGGCTTCGACCTGCGCATACGCCTGCTTCTTGGCCTCGACGTTCTCGACAATGGCCTCGATGACGAGATCGCAGTCCTTCAGGTCCGCGTAGTCCGTGGTCCCCGACAGATGGCCCAGCGTGGTCGCCTTGACCTCCTCGGTGACCTTGCCCTTCGCCACGCCGTCCGTGAGGAACTTCTCGATACGGCCCAGTCCCTTCTTCAGGACGTCACCGTTCACTTCGAGCACGATGGTCCTGAACCCCGCCGCCGCAGACACCTGCGCTACCCCTGCCCCCATCAACCCGCAGCCCAGCACGCCTACCGTCGTGATCGCCATGTCCGTCTCCCGCGTTCTGCCTTCTGCCCGTGCCCTTGCCTGTGGCCGCTGGCCTCCGACCGCCTCACACTGCCTCCACGATCATCGCGATTCCCTGCCCGCCACCGATGCACGCCGATGCCACGCCGTACCGCTGGCCACGCCGCCGCAGCTCGAGCAGCAGCGTGAGCAGCAGTCGCGCGCCGCTGGCGCCGAGCGGGTGGCCGAGCGCGATCGCGCCGCCATTGACGTTCACCCTGTCGCGGTCCAGCCCGAGCTCCTTCTCGCACGCGAGATACTGCGGCGCGAAGGCCTCGTTGATTTCGATCAGGTCGAGATCGCCCTGCGCGAGACCGGCCTTCGCCAGCGCCGCGCGAATCGCGGGTGCCGGCCCCATGCCCATCAACGTGGGCTCGACCCCGACCGTGGCCCACGAGACGATGCGCCCTATCGGCGTCAGGCCGCGAGCCTCCACCGCCGCCTCGCCCACGATGACGAGCGCTGCGGCGCCGTCCACGATCCCGCTGGCGTTGCCCGCGGTCACGACGCCGTCCTTCTTGAAGGCCGGCGGCAGCTTCGCCAGCACCTCCATGGTCGTGTCCGGGCGCAGGTGATCGTCCTGCTCGACCAGCGTCACGCCCTTGCGCCCCTTGATCTCCACCGGCACCACCTCGTCCTTCATGACGCCGGAGGTCCAGGCCTTGTGCGCCAGTTGCTGGCTGCGCAGCGCAAACCTGTCGGCGTCTTCCCGCGTGATGCCGTACTTCTCCGCGCAATTCTCGGCCGTGATCGCCATCGAACAGCCGGCGAACGGGTCGGTCAGCCCTTCCCAGAGCCAGTCCTCCATCTTGCCCTGCCCCAGCTTGAGGCCCGTGCGCAGGCCCCGGATAACATGCGGGACCTGGCTCATGTTCTCCATGCCGCCCGCGACGACGACACCGGCCTCGCCGAGCCGAATCTGCTGCGCGCCGCTCAGCACGGCCTGAATGCCCGACCCGCAGAGGCGGTTCACCGTGAGTGCGGGGACCTCGATGGGCAGCCCGGCCTTGAGACCCACGTGTCGTGCGCCGTAGTGCGCGTCGACGCTGCTCTGCTGCACGTTGCCGAACACGACGTGGTCCACCCACTCCGGCCGGACGCCCGTGCGGGTGAGGGCGCCCCGCGCCGCGGTGGCGCCGAGGTCGATGGCAGACACGTCCTTGAGGGCGCCGACATACTGGGTCATCGGCGTGCGGGCGCCGCCGAGAATGAAGACAGTCTCTGACATGGATGAATCCTCGTTACGTGTGGATGTGGGCGGCAATCCAGTCGCCGACCTCCCGGGTGCCGCGCGCGCCCTGAATGTCGGGCGTGGTCTCCCCTGCCTCGACGGCCGCCTCCACGCTGCGCTCGACCGAACGGGCCTCGTCTGCCCGGCCGAGCGTTTCGAGCAGGAGCGCCGTCGAGAGGATTGCGCCCATCGGATTGGCGACGTTCCTGCCCGCCAGCGGGGGCGCGGAGCCATGGACCGGCTCGAACAGCGAGGTCCGGCCCGGATGGAGGTTCCCGGACGCGGCCATGCCGAGCCCGCCCTGCAGCGCACCGCCGATGTCGGTGACGATGTCGCCGAAGAGGTTGTTGGTGACGATGACCTGATACTGCCCGGGATCCCTGACCAGGAACATCGCGAGCGCGTCGATGTACTGGTGTGTCGCGGTGATCCCCGGGTACTGCGCCGCCACCGACCGGAAGACGCGCTGCCAGAGCGCGTGCCCCTGCTGCATCGCGTTGCTCTTGTCGGCCATGCAGACCCTCGTCAGACCATGCGCGGCGGCGTACTCGAAGGCGTGTCGGATGATGCGATGCACGCCCTTGTAGGTGTTGATCTCCTCCTGGATCGCCACCTCGTCCTCGGTGCCCGCCTTGAAGCGTCCTCCGCACCCGACATACACGCCCTCGGTGTTCTCGCGGAAGACCACGAAGTTCACGTCGCCGCGGCCACGGCCCTTCAGCGGGCACAGGCGGTCGGCCAGCAGCCGGACGGGACGATAGTTGACGTACAGGTCGAGCTCGAACCGCGTCCCGAGCAGGATGTCCCGCGCATGCCGGTTGTCCGTGACCCGGGGATCGCCGAGCGCGCCGACGAACACCGCATCGAACGACCGCAGCAGGTCGTATCCATTGGGGGGCAAGGTCTCCCCGGTGGTCAGGTAGTGGTCCGCGCCCCAGGGCAGGTGCTCGAGCGCCACGGGCAGGCCGAAGACCTCACCGACCCGCGTGAGCACCTTGACGGCTTCCGCCGTCACGTCCTTGCCGATTCCGTCACCGGCGATAACGGCGATGTTCATGCACGTCCTGACATGCGGGTCATGGTGCAATTGAGTGTATCAAACGAACGTTCAATCAGTCCGTGGTGAAGAACATGGCAGTCGCGCGCGTTCGCGTGCATCGACCGTTGCACGCCTTCTCGCGGTCTTCGCGGACACGCGTGCGAACACCCCCGTTCGCCGCGAAGGGTGCTCCTATAATGAAATGAGAGTGTCCACGCGCCAACGCGACTCGGAGCGCCTGCCCATCCTCGGCACGCTGCAGGGCGAGGTGAAGGTCTACCAATCCATCAGCGTGCACCAGGTGAGCATGGGCGGCATGCAGGTCGAGACGTCCTTTCCGCTCCACCTCGACTCGCTGTACGACTTCCGGCTCACGCTCCGCAACCACTCGATCGTGGTGAAGGGCCGCGTGGCACATTCGCGCATCATCGACGTCGATCAGGACATCGTGATGTACCGGTCGGGCATCGAGTTCATCGAGCCGTCGGAACCCGTCCAGGAGACCATCAACGCGCTGGTCGAGGAGCTCAAGAGCGTCCAGCGCTGAGCGCCTCCGCCGGAGCCGGACCTAGTCACTTCTCACTTCCCACGTCTCACTTCAGGGCGTTCTTCAGCAGCCTGCCGGACCGCCGGTCCGCCGGGACTCAGGGTTGGCGGTGCAGGTGTTCGAGGTAGTCGCCGGACGGAATGCGCTCGGCACGGCCCAGCGGCGCATTGTAGAAGTAGGCCCACGCCTGGCATGTCCTCCCTGAATCCATGGTGACGTCCGTGGGCGCGCGAAGGTAGAGACTCCGCTCGGGCTCGTTGGGCCGGAACCCCTCGATCTCGTCCAGGGCGGCCAGGACGCTGGCCGTGTCCCGTAGTTCATACACCTCACCGGCCACGGTGCTGTCGTCCTCCGCGGGAACGGCGGCGGGATAGATGCCGAGGTCGAACAGCGCCGCGCGAATGCGGCCACGGCCCGCAAACGCGAGCTTGGATTCCACCCGCTGACGACCCGGCCGGTTGAACGGGGTCATCAGCGTCCCGTAGAAGAACACGTAGTCAGGCACGGCGCACCCACCGGACGGGGAGTGTAAAGGAAGAAGTGAGAAGTGAGAAGTGAGAAGTGAGACGTGAGACGGGAGACGGGAGACGGGAGACGGGAGACGGGAGGGACGAGGCAGACGATGAACGGCAAAAAGCTGGAGGCAGGAGGAACCAGGGGCCCCCGGCCCGCTGCCTCCTGCATCCAGCTTCTGGCTTGACGTCTGACTTCTACCTTCTACCTTCCAACGTCTAACTTCTCACTTCTCACTTCGTATTTCTACCTCTCGCCCTGCTTCTGCCGGGCCAGGGCCTCCAGCGCATCGAAGAACTCGCTGGGCACGGCGAAGGAGAGCGCCACCGTCTTGCCGTCGCCAGAGAGCTGGATGGAGTCGACCATCTGCTGGATGCCGGGGCGGCTGCCGGTCTGCAGGCGCGCCATCGCCAGGAATCCACGGAGCATGTCGCGCAGGTTCTGGGCTGCCGCCTCGTCCCGCGCCTCGGCCTTGAGGACGCCGCTGACGCCGCCATTGATGTGGCCGGCCGCCGAGAACCAGGTGACCGTCGGGAGCTGCGCCTGCAGGTCGGACGGCAGGCTGGCCTCGCGCGCGATCGCGTCGAAGCGACCCACGGCCCACGCGTTGCTGCTGTCCATCTCGGCGACCAGACGCATGAGGTCGTTGTTCGACATCACGTTGCGGTTGTCGGCGCCCGCGTCGATGGCGAGTTTCACCGCCGCCAGGCTGCCCAGGGCGACCAGGTCGGGCTCCACGAAGCCGACGGCCATCCCGTCACCCGTGCCGCCCTGCTCCAGGTGGCTCAGGAGACGCTTGCCCTTGTAGTCCTCGGCCGTGCCGCCGTGCTCCAGGGCGAGCGCTTCCAGCCGGCCCGCCTCGAAGCGGCCCCTCGCCAGCACGACGGCCGACCGCTCCGGGTGCTCCGCGATGCTCTCGCCGTTGGGGAAGAAGGCCGCCACCACCGAATCGATGTCCCGCTCGATGTCGAGGCCGGTCTTCTGTTCGAACTCGTCCCGGTCCGCCGATTGCGGCTCCAATTGCCGGAACCGCTGCCGGAAGTCGGAATTCATCACGTCGCGGACGTTGGCGTAGGCCACGACCGCGGCATTCTGGGGGACGTACTTGAGGTCGTCAGGCCCCGCCGCGCTCGAGAGCAACGAGACGGGCAGGCCCATGTAGGACGCCACCAGGCCGGTGCCCAACCCGATGGTCAGAATCGCGGCCGAAACCAGCACGAAATTGCGGGTCTTGTTGGTCATGCGTGTGCTCGTAGCTCCCTGAAGCGTATTACGAAACGATGACGGCCGGGGTTCCTCGGCAGGTGGGACCAGTGGCCTATTGCTCGAGGACGTACTCACGCCGCTCGACGGCCCGCGTGGCCAGCCAGAGGAAGGATGCCCCGTAAAGTATTAACCAGAAAAGAGATACCTGGACAGATGGGGTCTCGCGGAAGAACCCCTGCAACAGGCTCGTCAGGCCGTCGGTCGGCATGGCATGCGGCACCAGGGCCTGCAGGTAGTAGGCAATGGTGAACTGCTTCAGGTACCCGGGCAGGACCATCACGGTCGGCTCCCAGCCGAAGGTGAAGACCAGGCCAATGACCAGGGGCCGCTTGAAGAACGCCCCGACGAAGGCGAACAAGGCCCCGTACACGACCAGCCCGAGGGCCAGCAGGGACAGGTCGGTGACGAGCGCCGGGAAGGTGCCCGCGACGTCCCTGAAGGGCACGACCAGGAAATAGACCAGCATCACCGCCGGCAGGACCACCAGGATGGTGCAGGCGATGTAGGCGAGGTACTTCCCCACCAGCACGGCTCCCCGGGGAATGGGCCGCGTGAAGAGGTAGGTCAGGGTCTTGTCCTCGACCTCATCGGCCATCAGCGCCGTCCCGTAGAAGACCGCCAGCACGGGGACGATGAAGCGGAGGAACAGCATCCACATCATCACGCCGAACACGCCGATGCCTCCTACGGCCCGCCCGTTGACTCGCAGGGCCGTCATGCCGAACACGTCCAGCCCGCGCACGATGAGGGCCAGGAGGACGGGCCCGCCGACGACGAGCGCCATGAAGATGGTGCGCCGGGACCAGAGCATCTCCCCGAGCGAGAGGTCGAAGACGCGGCGCGCGGCGCCCCAGAACGGCAGCTTCATTGCTTCACCAGGTAGCGGAAGACCGCCTGCAGGTTGTCGTCGGGCGACTGGACTTCCTCGATGGCGCCGGCCTCGCCGCTGGCGGCCAGGTCGGTGAGACGCGCGTAGAAACTGTCGGGCCGGCTGGTCTCGACGACCACGGCGCCGGGCTCGAACCGCAGGCTGAGGACATCGTCCTCGGCGAGGAAGCGTCGCGCGAGCGCCCGGGGATCGCTCCCGCGGACGAAGACGGTGTGCGGGTGGGTGTCGATGAGGTCGCGAATCTGGTGGACGTTGCCCTCGGCGACGATCCGGCCGTTGTTGATGAGGAGGATGTTGGAGGTCATCGACTCGATCTCGTGGAGGATGTGGCTCGACACGATGATGTGCTTGCCCGCTCGAGCCCAGTCCTTGATGAGGCGGATGGTCTTGCGCCGCATCAGGGGGTCCATGCCGGTGAGCGGTTCGTCGAGGATGAGCAGCGCCGGGTCGTGCACCAGCGCCTGGGCCAGCTTGACCCGCTGGCGCATGCCCTTGCTGTAGGCGCCGATCTTCTTGTCGGCCGCGTCGAGCAGGTGGACCTTGTCGAGGGCGGCCCTGGCCGCCTCGACGGATTCGCGATCGCCGAGGCCATTGAGCCGGACCAGGGCCGACACCCACTCCAGGCCCGTCATGCGGTCGTAGAACGCGTCCTGCTCGGGACAGAACCCGATGCGCGCGTAGACCGCAGGGTTGCCCCAGATCGGTTCGCCGAACACGCGGATGCTCCCCTGGCTCGGCTTGAGCTGGCCCGTCATGAGCTTCATGAAGGTGCTCTTGCCGGCACCATTCGGGCCCAGTAGTCCGGTGATGCCGGGCGGAATCGTCACAGTGACGTTGTTCAGCCCGCTGACCTGCCCGTACCACTTGGACAGGTGCTCGGCCTGGACGAGGGGCGAGAGGCCCGGAGCCACGGCGGACGCCGGCGCGGGGGACTCGATGCCCGGCTCCTGGAGTCCGCCGTCACCGGGCCCGCGCGGGAGAGGCCCGACGCCAGGGGCGGCCACCGTCATGTGACAATCTCCACGCCCTTGACGCGGCGCGCCAGGACGAAGGCCGATCCCGCAATCAGCGCGAGGACGGCCAGGGCGGCCACGGCCGGCGCCAGTTCGTAGCGCGGTTCGAGCCGGAAGATGACGTCGCCCAGCTGCTCCAGCGCGTCGTTGGGCGAGATCCACGCAAAGGCGCTCGATCCCGTAATGCCGCGCAACGCCTGGAACAGCGCCGCGGTGAAGAACATCAGCCCGGCGTACATCACGCCCACGAAGCGGCTGCTCTTGGACAACGACGAGAGGGCCAGCATGGTCGTCGACGCCAGCAGGACCTGCGCCAGGGAGAAGAGCGTGATCGCGGGCAGCAGATAGGCGTTGTTGCGGATGAAGGTGAAGCTGCCCGCGAAGATTGCCTGGACGAGCAGCAGGCCCATCGCCGGCGCCCAGGTGACGAACGCGAGGAGGACGAACAGGATGGCCAGCTTGCCCGCGACGTACTCAGCGGCGCTGAGCGGCTTTGAGAGGTAGATCTGCAGGGCGTTGGCGCGCCGGTCGTTCGCGATGAGCCCCGCCCCCACCCAGATGGTGACGAAGAACACGAACACGCCCTGCGCGTCGAGGAACTCGCGGAACGTCTCGCCCTTCGGTGCGAGGAACGCGGCCTGCTGGAAGTTGGCCGAGACGTAGATCTGGACGGCCCGTACCACGAAGGGCGCCCACGCGAACAGCATGAGGGCGATGAAGGCGCGCTTGCCGATGATGGAACGAATGCCGGCGCCCGCGATCACCTGCCAGGCGCGGCCCGCCGCCGACCGCGTCCCTCCGTACCGCAGGTAGCCCTGATCGTGAATCGGCATGATCAGGCCTCCCCCACGGCCCGGGCGAACACGTCTTCGAGCGTTGGCACGCTTGGCCGGAGATGGCGCACCTGGACCCGCTCCCGCGACGCCAGCCGGAACAGGAAGCGTGCCCCCGGGTCGAGGCCTGACGGGTCGGGCTCGCCCGTGGCCGGGATGAGGACGCGGATTACGTCCTCGTCGGTGTCGTGGCAGTCGAGGCCCTCACCCCGCAACACGTGGATGAACGCCGCCTGGTCGCCCTTGACGCGCAGTTCGTAGACGCGGCCGTGGGATCCCTTGAGCGCCTCGATGGGGCCCGCCGTCGCGATGGCCCCTTTGTCCACCACCACCACGTGGTCGCAGGTGTACTCGACATCCGGCAGCAGGTGCGACGACAGGATCAGGTTCACGCGCTTGTTGTGCGCGAGATCCCGGATGAGTTCCAGCATCTCGTCGCGCCCCCTGGGATCCATGCCGTTGGTCGGCTCGTCGAGGAACAGCAGATCGGGATCGTGCACGAGGGCCTGTGCGAGCTTGATGCGCTGCTTCATGCCCGTGGAGTAGGTCTCCAGGTTGCGGTAGCGGGCCTCGCCCAGTCCGACGTAGTAGAGCACTTCGTGCGCGCGCTGCATCGCGTCGGCCGGTGGCAGCCCGGAGAGCTGGCCGCAATAGGCGACGAACGACACGGCGTTCATGCCGGGAATGTGCGAGTCGCTCTCCGGCATGTAGCCGATGCGCCCGCGAATCTCGAGGGGTGAGGCCGCGACGTCCAGGCCGAGGACGCTCATGCGCCCCTTGTCGGGCGTGACGAAGCCGAGCAGCGTCTTGATCAGCGTGCTCTTGCCCGCGCCGTTCGGTCCGAGCAGCCCGACGGCGCCGGGCCGAAAGGAGGCCGACACGTCGCGGAGCGCCCAGTTCTTCCCGTAGCGGACACTGAGCTGGTCGCAGACGACGACGGGAGCGGTATCAGCGGGGGCAGCGGGGGCCTGGACCGGGGCCGGGGCGGTCGGCATGCAGTGAAGTATACGGAAACGGCTGCTCGCGCGTTCGGCCCGCGAATGGGGCTAGAGCGACCCCCGCAGTCCCAGCGCGTCCGCCTCGAGCCGCATGAACCGGATGACGTTGGCGATGTGCTCCTCGATCGGCAGCCCCATGAGCTCGGCGCCCTTCACCAGGTGCTCGCGTGGCACGGCCCGCGCGAACGCCTTGTCCTTCATGCGCTTCTTCACGGACGAGGCTTCGAGGTCGAGGATGCTCTTGCTGGGCCGCACCAGCGCCGCGGCCGTCACGAAGCCGGCCATCTCGTCACAGGCCACGAGCGCCCGTTCGAGCGGGGACTCGGGCTGGACCCCGGTAATCTCCCACGCGTGCGCCTGGATGGCGCGCATCACCCATTCCGGGTACCCCAGGGCCCGCAGGTGCTCACAGCCCTTGTTCGGATGGTCACCGAGCGTGGGATACCGCTCGTAGTCGAAGTCGTGCAGCAGGGCGACCGCGCCCCATTCGTCCTCGCTGGCCCCCTGCTGGCGGGCGTAGCCGCGCACCGCCGCCTCCACGGCGAGGGCGTGCTTTCGAAGACTGTCGCTTGCGGTCCACTCGGTGAGAAGCTGCCAGGCGGCGTCACGGGTCACGGTCATAGGGGAATTCTAGTGGGTCCTGGGGTCTTGAGGTCCTGGGGTCTCGAGGTCTTGAGGCGTGAGGGCTCGAGGGCGTGCGGTTGGAGTGCCCAGGACCTCAGGCCCCCGGGACCCCAAGACCCCTCTTGATCACCGACGCCGCGTGGGCGTTGACACCGTAGGCGTCGAGCTCGTCGGCCCTCACCCAGGCAATGGCCTCGGCGTCGCTGCCGGCCACGGCGTCACCGTCGGGCGCCTCGCACAGGTAGTCCACGATGACGAAGTGATAGCGGACCCGCCCGTCCGCGTCACGATGAATCCGATCGAACATCTCGAGCACGCGGCCCACCTCGACCTCCAGGCCGGTCTCCTCGCGCAACTCCCGGCGAACGGCGTCGACCAGGCGCTCGCCCAGTTCCACGGTGCCGCCGGGAATCGACCACTCGCCGCGCCGCGGTTCGTGTGCCCGCTTGATGATGAGGGCCCGCCGGCCCCGCACGACCACCCCGCCCACGCCGACGATCGGCCGGGACGGATACTCTGTGTTCATATGAAGTCCCACACCGCCTACCTGACGTTCAACCTGCCCGCACGCCTCGCCTTCGAGAACATCACCGGGCAGATCGAAGCCGAGGTCCGCGCCAGCGGCGTCCGCGAAGGCCTGGTGCTCGTCAACGCCATGCACATCACGGCCTCGGTGTTCATCAACGACGACGAGCCCGGGCTGCACCGCGACTACGCGGCGTGGCTCGAACACCTGGCGCCGTTCGATGCCTCGCCGGACCGTTACGCGCACAACCGCACCGGTGAGGACAACGCCGACGCGCACATGAAGCGCCAGATCATGGGCCGCGAGGTCGTCGTCGCGATCACCAACGGGCGGCTGGACTTCGGCCCGTGGGAACAGATCTTCTACGGCGAGTTCGACGGCCGCCGCGCGAAGCGCGTGCTGGTGAAGGTGATTGGTGAGTAGCCTCCTTCGTGTCCCTCGTGGTCACAGCGCCAGCGACGCCGCCGCATTCAGGTCCGGCGGGGCGATGTGGCCACGTGCGAGCTGCCGCAGGCCCGCGGCACCGATCATCGCCGCGTTGTCGGTCGACAGGGACAGGCGCGGGATGAAGACCGGAATCTCGACCGACGCACCACGGGCGGTCGCGTCCCGTCGCAGGCTCACGTTGGCCGAGACGCCGCCGGCAATCCCCACCGCCCGCGCGCCGTGCCACCGGGCCGCCGCGAAGGTCCGATCCACCAGCGTGTCGACCACGCGGCGCTGGAAGCTGGCCGCAATGTCGCGGACCTCGGTCTCGGGCAGCCCGGTCACGCCCAGCGCGGCCTGTCGCATGCGCACGTGGCGCAGGACGGCCGTCTTCAGGCCCGAGAAGCTGAAGTCGAATCTCCCGTCCCGCTCGGGCGCGTTGCGATCCGGATTGGTGAGCCTTGTGCCCGGAAAGGTTATGGCGCGCGCATTCCCGTCGGCGGCCAGCCGGTCGATGAGGGGACCGCCCGGATACCCCAGCCCGAGCAGCCTGGCGACCTTGTCGTACGCCTCCCCTGCGGCATCGTCGCGCGTCCGCCCGAGGAGGACGTACTCGCCCTCGCGTCGCACCAGGTAGAGGTTCGTGTGCCCGCCGGAAACGACGAGCACGACCGCCGGCAGCGGAATGCGGCCGTGATCGAGCCAGATGGACTCGATATGGCCCGCCAGGTGGTGGACGGCGACCAGCGGCTTGCCCAGGGCCCAGGCCACGGCCTTGGCGAACGACACGCCCACGAGCAACGCCCCCACGAGCCCCGGTCCCTGTGTCACCGCCACGGCATCGACGCCGGCCCAGCCGATGGCCGCATCGCCCAGGGCGCGCTCGACGACGCCACAGATGTCCCGCACGTGCTGGCGCGAGGCGAGCTCCGGCACCACGCCGCCCCACGCGCGATGAATCTCCACCTGGGACGCGACGACGCTCGAGGCCGCCGCCCACGGCCGCACGGGGTCGCCGGTGTCGGCGACTACCGCAGCAGCGGTTTCGTCGCAGGAGGTTTCGATGGCGAGGACGCGGGACATTGCTGATCGCGGATTGATGATTGGCGATTGTTGAGTGATTGAGGATTGGGGATTCGGCGATTGATTGGGGATTGGGGGATTGGGGGATTGGGGGATCTATTGGTGATTGGCGGTTGGTGACTGCGTCGAGGCCAAGGCCAGTGATGTCTCGAACGGCGGACGGTACACGCCGCGCTCGGTGATGATGCCGGTGATGTATTTCGCCGGCGTCACGTCGAACGAGGGGTTGCGGACCCTGGCGCCGTCGGGGGCCACCTGCGTGGAGCCCACATGCGTCACCTCGCGGCTGGAGCGCTCCTCGATCGGGATGGCGGTGCCGTCCGGCGTGGCCAGGTCGATCGTGGACCACGGCGCGGCGACATAGAACGGCAGCCCGTGCTCCTTCGCCAGCACCGCCACCGAGTAGGTCCCGATCTTGTTGGCGGTGTCACCGTTGGCGGCGATCCGGTCCGCGCCGACGACGACCATGTCCACCTGCCCGGCGCGCATCATGGCGCCGGCCATGTTATCGGTGATCACCGTCGTGTCGATGCCGTCGCGCAGGAGCTCCCAGGCGGTCAGGCGCGCGCCCTGCAGGAACGGCCGTGTCTCGTCGGCCAGCACCGTGACACGCTTGCCCGCCTCGATGGCGCCACGAATCACGCCAAGCGCGGTCCCGTAACCCGCGGTCGCCAGCGCCCCGGCATTGCAGTGAGTCAGTATCCGCGCCTCGGCTGGCACCACGGTCGCGCCGTGCCGCCCGATCGCCCGGCAGCTGGCCACGTCGTCGTCGTGGATGCGGTCGGCCGCCGCCCGCAGGCGCACCTTGAGCTGCTCCACCGATTCGCCGGCCAGGGCGCCCTCCGCAAACGCCTCCTTCATCCGCTCGATGGCCCAGAACAGGTTCACGGCCGTCGGGCGCGTCGATGCCAGCAGGTCGCAATTGCGCTGGAACTCGGTGGTGAACTGCTTCGTGCCGCTGGCCTTGCTGCGGGCCGCGCCCAGCGCGACGCCCATGGCGGCGCTGACACCGATGGCGGGAGCGCCACGAATCACCATCGTCTTGATGGCCTTCGCCACGTCGTTCACCGACCTGCAGGTGACGTAGGTTTCGGAGACCGGCAGCTTGCGCTGGTCCACCATCACGATGTTCTCACCTTCCCAGGCGACAGTCGGAAGCATCAGACGATCATAACGGGAGACAGGAGACAGGAGACAGGAGACAGGAGACAGGAGACAGGAGACGGGAGACAGGAGACAGGAGATAGGAAGCAGGAAGTAGGAAGTAGGAAGTAGGAACCCGGGAACCCGGAATGAATTCCGAGCTTCTCACCTCTCACTTCTCTCTTCTCACCTCAGGTTGCTGGCTCTTTCAGCAACCTGCTAGCGGTCCAGCAGGCGGCCGTGGAACGGGTGCGGGAGCAGTTCCGCGAGGCGGTGGCGGCCCGTGATGGCGTCGAGGTTGGCGAGAAGCACTTCGAGGTCCGGCCCGAACTCCCAAAGTACCTGGCGGCACGCGCCGCAGGGCGATGTCGGCACGACCGTGTCGGCCACCACCGCGATGCGGACGAAGCGTCGATGTCCCTCGGAGAGGGCCTTGAACATGGCGACGCGCTCGGCACAAATCGTGAGGCCGTAGCTGGCGTTCTCGATGTTGCAGCCGGTGATGATCAGGCCCTCCGCCGTCTCGAGCGCGGCGCCCACCTTGAAGGTCGAGTACGGCGCCCAGGCGCGTTCCCGCGCCTCCCGGGCCGCCGCGACGAGGAAATCAGAGGCGCTCAATGATGCCCTCCAGCAGCGCGATGAACTGCCCGCGGACGCGGAGCGCGGTCTCCACGACCTCGGCATGGACCAGTGGCTGCGGCAGGACTCCCGCGGCCATGTTGGTGATGCACGAGATGCCCAGCACCTCCAGGCCCATGTGCCGCGCGACGATCGCTTCCGGCGCCGTGGACATGCCGACCGCGTCGGCGCCCAGGACGCGAAACGCCCGAATTTCCGCCGGCGTCTCGTAGCTGGGCCCGTGGACGGCGACGTACACCCCGTGTTCGACCGGCAGGCCCGCGGCGGTGGCCGCCGCGACAGCCGCCGCGCGCAGGCGCGTCGAGTAGACCTCGCTCATGTCCGGGAACCGGGGACCGAATCGATCGTCGTTCGTGCCGACCAGCGGGTTGCTGCCCATCAGGTTGATGTGATCGTCGATCACCATCAGCGCGCCCTGCGAGAACTTCGTGTTGATGCCGCCGGCGGCGTTGGTCAGGATGACACGCGGCACGCCAAGCCGCCCCACCACCCGTATCGGGAAGGTCACGGTGGTCAGCGGGTGGCCTTCGTAGAAGTGGACGCGGCCGGACAGCACCAGGACGTTCCGCCCCTTCAGCCGACCGCCCACGAGCCGTCCTGCGTGCCCCACGACGGCCGATGCCGGCCAATGCGGAATCTCGCGATAGGGCAGCTCGAATCGATCGGCCAGGACATCGGCGAAGGCACCGAGGCCTGAGCCGAGGACGACCGCCACGTCCGCGCCCCCGAAGCCGTGCCCCCGGAGGAACTCCGCGGCTTCGACGGCCGTGTCGAATTCACCCACGATGCGCTCCCCCACGCGATTCACAGGAACATCGACGCGACACAGGCATTGATGAGCGTCGCCAGGAACCCGGCGAGCAGGGCCCGTGCGCCGAGCCGGGCCAGGTCGCCGCGCCGCGTCGGCGCCATGGCGCCGATGCCGCCGAGCTGGATGCCGATGGACCCGAGGTTCGCGAAGCCGGTGAGCGCGTAGGTCGCCAGGATGTGCGTACGGGGGTCCACGACGCCCTTGTACTCCGTGGTCAGCTTCACGAACGCGACGAACTCGTTGGCCACGAGCTTGGTGCCGAGCAGGTCGGCCATCGCCGGGATGTCCTGCGCCGGCACGCCCATGAGGAACGCCACCGGGGCGAACACCACCGAAAACACCCTGGCGAGCGTCAGCCCTGCCCAGGCCCAGCCGAGCAGCGCGTCGATCATCGCGATCAGGGCGAGAAACGCGATCAGCATCGCCATCACGTTCAGCGCCAGCGTCAGGCCGTCGCTCGCGCCGGCCGAGGCGGCATCGATGACGTTGACATGGTGGCGATCCACCTTCAGCTCGATGGCGCCGCCGGTGCGGGGCCGGGCGATCTCCGGGAGCAACAGCTTCGACAGGTACAGGCCGCACGGCGCCGCCATCACGCTCGTCGTGAGAATCGCGATCGGGTCGGCGCCGAGGCCGATGTACACGGCCATGACCCCGCCCGAGATCGTCGCCATGCCGCCGACCATCAGGGCCAGCAGCTCCGATTGGGTCATCTCGGGCACGTACGGCTTGACGATGATGGGCGCCTCGGTCTGGCCCATGAAGACGTTGGCGGCCGCGGCCAGGGTCTCGGCGCCGCTGGTCTTCAGCGCGTACATCATCGCGCGCGCCATCACCCAGACGATGAACTGCAGGATGCCGAAGTAGTAGAGAATCGTGAAGAACGACGAGATGAAGATGATCGTCGGCAGCGCCGTCACCGCGAAGACGAAGGTGTTGCCCGCCCCGAACGCCTGTTCCAGGAGGGCGGGACTGGCGAGCGGCCCGAACACGAACAGCGCGCCCTGGTTGCTGAACTCCAGGAACCGTCTGACGCCGTCGCCGACGGCGCTGAAGAACGCGTAGCCGGGCTTCACCCCGCCGACCTCGAACCGGAGGATCAGGAGGGCCAGGCCCAGCTGGATCGCGATGCCCCAGAGGATCGTCCGCCAGCGGACCGCACCGAGGTCGGTCGAGCACGCAGCACAGACGGCAATGAAACAGAGCGCGCCCATCGCAGCCTGGCCACGAGGGCCCACCACATCGGCCACCAGCCAGGCCAGGCCTCCGAATGCCAGCGCGAGCCCCACGGCCGCGGCACGCAGCGTGGTGGAGGATGCCGTCATGCGTGAACCCAGTCGAGGATGAGGGGGCCCCCCTCGCAGGGCCCGTCGTCGATCGACACGGCCGAGGCGGCGAGGGCGACCACGTCGTCGAGGCCGCTGACCCGATTGTGATGCAGGTGCATCAGGGGCGCACCTGCCGTGACGTGGTCCCCGGGCTCGACGTCGAGCACGATGCCGGCGGCCGGATCGATCGCGGCATCGGCGCGCTCGCGCCCGGCGCCGAGGAGCATCGAGGCCCGGCCGATACCTTCGGCATCCACCGTCTGCACCACGCCACCGCGGCTGGCCGGGACCGTCACCATCGACGATGCCGTCGGCAGCACGCGGTCGTCGTCGACGATGCGCGGATCCCCACCCTGGCGCGCCACCATCCGCCCGAAGCGTGCGAGGGCCGCCCCCGAATCGAGCGCCCCCTGCACGCGCGCCCGGGCCTCCACCTCGCTGCCGGCCAATCCGGCCAGTTGCAGCATGCGGGCCGCCAGGCGGGTCACGAACTCGGTGAGGGCCGCCGGGCCACCGCCCTTCAGCACGGCGAGGCACTCGCGAATCTCGAGGGCGTTGCCAACGGCCCTGCCGAGCGGCGCATCCATGCGGCTGATGACCGCCTCGGTCCGCACGCCCTCGGCCGTCCCGATGCGCACCAGGGCGTGCGCCAGTTCGGTGGCCTGCGCCTGCGACTTCATGAACGCCCCCCGCCCGCACTTGACGTCGAGCACCAGTGCGTCGCTGCCCTCCGCGAGCTTCTTGCTCATCACCGAGGCGGAGATGAGGGGGATGCTCTCGATGGTGGCCGTCACGTCGCGGAGCGCGTACAGGGCCTTGTCGGCTGGCGCGATGTCGGCGGTCTGGCCGATGATGGCGCACCCGACATCGGCCAGCGCGGCGAGGAACTCGTCCATCGAGAGCGCGGTGCGGAAACCGGGTATCGACTCCAGCTTGTCCAGCGTGCCTCCGGTGTGACCGAGCCCGCGGCCCGACATCTTGGGCACGGTGACACCACAGGCGGCCGCCAGCGGCGCGAGGACGATGGAGACCTTGTCGCCGACGCCACCGGTGCTGTGCTTGCCGACCTTGATGCCGGGAATGGTGGAGAGGTCCATGCGCCGTCCGGAGGCGACCATCGCGCGGGTGAGGTCCGCGGTTTCCTGCGTCGTCATGCCCCTGAGTACGATGGCCATCAGCAGGGCGGAGGCCTGATAGTCGGGCCACGCGCCGGTGGCGACACCGGCCACGAACGCGTCGATCGCCTCGCGCGACAGCGCCTGACCGTCGCGCTTCGTGCGAATGATATCGACGGCGCGCATTGTGGCGGCCGGCAGTATATCGTAAGGCGCGCGCCCGGGCATGGCCAACGCCGCGCGCGGTTCGGCGCTGACGCCGTGCCTGACACCCGGTAGAATCGTCACCGAGCCCCATGGCCACCGCCAAGACTCCCGACCCGATGACCGCGGAAGCGGCCAGCCGCGTGGCGGAGTTCGCCCGCGCCTGCAAGGCGGCCATCCGGATCGTGTCGATGTACCCGCCCAGCCACCCGACCATCCAGTCGGCCCTGGCCCGCATGGTGGCGGCGGGGACGGCTGCCACCGACAACGGTCCGCTGGTGCTGACCGTGACACCGGAGACGCTGCTGGTGGCCGGGCAGTCGATGCCGCGCCCCGAGACGGCCGTGGACGAGCTCGCCGTGCTGCTCCACGAGCACAAGGTGGGCGAGGTCACCCTGAAGGGCCCGTTGACGGCCGGCGCCTGGCATGTGCTGCTGTCGCTGCTGGCCACCTCCCAGGAGGAGCTCCGCAAGGAGGGTGGAATCTCCCGTGCCTGGCAATCCGCCGGAGGGGGGCCGGTCGAGATCACGGAGATCGACTACGCCGAGGTCCTGCGGGAACGCGATAGCGCGCTCAGCCGCATCGATCCCACGTGGGAGGATCTGATCGACCGGTGCCTGGTCGGCGACGACCGCAGCACCCTGGACGAGCGTGCGCTGGCGTCGCTGCTCGAGATTGCCGGTGATGCCGACCGTCTGAGCGAGTTCCTCGCCCGGCTGCAGGAGCGGGGCCGCGCGGCCGGCCAGCCGGACGAGGCCCAGCAGGCGGCGGTGGTCAGGCTCCTGCACGCGCTCGCCAACTACGCCGCCACCCAGACGCCGGACGACTTCGACGCGGTCATGAACAACATCGCGACCGGCACCACACGCTTCTCGCCGGACCTCATGCTCTCCCTGCTCGCCGAAGCCACGCCACAGGCCGGCGCGAACGACCCGGTCGGGGCCGGCGTGGACCTGGGAGGCGAGCTCCGGTCCCGCTTCACCGACGACAAGCTGGCGGCGTTCGTGGCCGAGAACGTGTCGCGCGATCGCGGCGCCACGAGTCGGCTGGCCGAAGCCTTCAACGCGCTGGTCACTGCCGAGGAACAGCGGCACACGGCGCTGCTGCTGGCCGAGGAGCGCCTCTCGATGTCGCCGCTCGGCTCCGATCCGCAGTTCAACGACCTCTGGACCCACGCCGTGAAGCTGCTGATGTCGTACTCGGATGCGGACTACGTGCCCGCCGAATACGATCGCGAGCTGACCACCGCCCGGGTCATGGCGGTCGAGATCGAGCACATCACGGACGATCCGCCGGATCGCATCGCGGCGTGGCTGTCCACGGTCAACGATCCCGACCTTCGCGCGCTCGATCAGCAGATGCTGGTGGATCTGCTCCGTCTCGAGGATCGGCCGGAGGCGTGGGCGTCGGTGCTCGAACTGGCCCTCGCGCGGCTCGAGCAGCTCGTCCTGGTGGGGGACGTCCGCCTGGCACACGAGATCGCGGCCGCCGTCGGCGGCGTGGGCAGCGACCCTGCCTCGCCCTTTGCCGCCGATGCGCGCGACGGGCTGTCCCGCGCGGCCATCGGCCCGCTCGCCGGCCACCTGATGCTCTGCATGCGACAGGTCGGCGACGTCGACGTCCCGGTGCTCCAGGCGCTGTGCCAGGTCGTCGGGGCCGGCCTGGTGGCCCCCCTGGTGAAGGCCATCGGCACCGAGGAGAGCCGACTGGCCGTCCGTCGGGCAAAGGACATCCTCATCTCGTTCGGCCGGGCCGCCCTCGAGCCGGCCAAGACGCTGCGGGACTCGCCGAACCCGGCGGTGCGCCGGGCCGCCATCGAGGTGATGCAGGCGGTCGGCGGGGAGCACGCCCTCGGGGACCTGGAGATCCTGCTCGCCGATGCCGATCCGCACGTCCAGCGCGAGGCGCTGCGCGCGATCATCAAGATCGGGACCGCGCACGCATTCGGCATCCTCGAAGACGCCCTGAAGGCCGGGGACACGGGGATGCGCGAAGCGATCATGCACACGATCGGTTCGTTCAACGACGAGCGGGCCGCGCCGCTCCTGGTCTATGTCCTGGAACACAGCGGCCATTCGGGACGTGGCGAAGCGGCCTATGTCTCCGCGCTCGAAGCCCTCGGCCGCAGCGGTGCCGATCCGCGCGGGATCGCGGCGCTCCGCCGGGTACTGTACCGCGGGGAGTGGTGGGCGCCGTTCAGGACGGCTCGTCTGCGCGCGGCCGCCGCACGCGCCCTCCACACCACGGACTCGACGGCGGGCGACGCCGTGCTGCAGGAGGCCAGTCTGGCCGGCCCCCGCGGCGTTCGCAAGGCCGCCACCGAGGCCATGAGCTCGCCGCGCCGCGCCCGGCCGGCCGGAGGGACCCCCTGATGGACGCTGAGCGTCAACTGCGAGTGGCCGACGACTTCATCCGTCGCCTCGCCGCCGCCATCCGCGGCGCCCAACTCTATTCGCCCGGCCATCCGCTGGTGTCGCGCAGCCTGGCGGCCCTCGCCGAGACGTGCTCGCAGCTGCTGGCCGACCAGGCCCCTCTCACCATCGGCATCGTGGGCACGGACGTCGTCGTGGGCGACCTGCCGCTGCCCCGCAGTCGCGAGACCTACGGCGAGCTGGTGCGGCGATTCAAGCGACTGGGCATCGAGCGCATCAGCTTCGACCGCGGCGTCACGCCGGAGGAGATCAGCACGCTCGTCCTCACCATCAGCCACCCCGAGCGAACGGTCGGACAGGCGGCGCCCGGCGCGGCGCCTCCGAACGCGCTGGACGCGCTCGCCGACCTGCCGCACATCCGCGTCGGCCGGATCCAGATCGAGGAGCGCGTCGACACCACGGGCGCCGACATGGCCGCCATCCGCCGGCTCTACGTCGAGGCCTCCACCGTCGCGGAGGAGGTATGGCAGACCGCCAAGCAGGAGGGCAAACCCGATCCGCGTGAAGCCCGCAACCTCATCGAGCAGCTCTCACAGGCGGTGGCCCAGAACCGGACCGCACTGCTCGCCCTCACCGCCCTGAAGGAGTACGACAACTACACCTTCACCCACATGGTGAACGTGTCGATCCTCACGATGGCCCAGGCACGCGCGCTCGGCATCGATGGCGTCCTGCTCCGCGAGTTCGGGATGGCGGGCCTGATGCACGACATCGGCAAGGTGCGCACGCCGCCCGAGATCCTGCGCAAGCCCGATCGGCTGACCGATACCGAGATGATCGTGATGCGGCGCCACGTGGTGGACGGGGCCGAGATCCTGCGGCGCACCCCGGAAATCCCGTCCATCGCGCCTGTCGTGGCGTTCGAGCATCACCTGCGCAGCGACGGCACCGGATACCCCGTCGGCGTCTCACGACCGAAGCTCAATCTCGCCACCATGCTCTGCAGCATCGCGGACGTGTACGACGCCATGCGCTCGCAACGCGCCTACCAGGGGTCGTTGCCCACCGAACGCATCCTCGAGGTCATGAAGCGGGCCGACGGCCACCAGTTCGACCAGCACCTCGTGCGCCGCTTCACGCAGCTGCTCGGCATCTACCCGCCCGGCAACCTGGTGCTGCTCGACGACGGCGCCATCGCCGTCGTGCTGCAGGTGCACGCACCGGACCCGCACCGCCCGCGCGTGCGGGTGATCATGGACGGCAAGCGGCGCCGGCTCCTCACGCCGATCGACATCAACCTGTTCGAGGATCAGCCCGATCCCGCCAAGGCCCGTCGTATCGTCGCGCCGCTCGATCCGGGGGAGTTCAACGTCGACCCGCTCAGCTATCTCTGATACCCCTCATGACACATCGTCGCCCCACCGCAGCCGCGGTGTCGTTGTTCCTGGCCGCCGCCACCGCACTCGTCTGCGCCACCGGCGCCCAGACGCCGACCGGCCCGCGCCTGCTGGTCGTGATCGTCGTGGACCAGATGCGACAGGACTACCTCGATCGCATGGCGCCGCTCTGGACGCGCGGGCTGAAGCGACTGGTCACCGAGGGTGCGGTGTTCGAACAGAGCTTCTACCCGTACCTGCAGACCGTCACGTGTGCCGGGCACGCGACCATCGGGACCGGGTCGTTCCCGGCGACGCACGGCATCATCCTGAACGCGTGGTGGCGGGGCACCAGGTCCGCCTCGTGCACCGACGACGCGTCCGTGCAGCCGGTCGGGTACGAGCCCGACCCCGAGACGGTGGGCCACAGCGCCGCCGAACTGCGGGTGCCCACCCTCGCCGACCGCCTGCGAGCGGCGTCCCCGTCCTCGCGGGTCGTCACGCTGTCCATCAAGCCACGAAGCGCGATCATGCTGGCGGGCCGCGCCGGCGTCGTGACCTGGACGGACGATCGCAACCGCTGGGCGACATCCACCGCCTACGCGGCGGCCCCGGACCCCGACGTCCAGGCCTTTGTCACCGCCCATCCGCGGACGTCCGTGAAGGACCAGGTGTGGCGGCGCCTGCTGGACGACGACCGGTATACCGGTACAGACACGGCCGTCGGCGAGAAGCCGCCGACCGGCTGGACACCGGAGTTTCCCCATCCGATGGCCGGCGCTCCCGGGACGACCGACGATCAGTTCTACACGCTCTGGGAAACGAGCCCGTATGCCGACCGCTACCTCGCCGACATGGCGGCGGATCTCGTCGTGCGCAAGGGGCTCGGACAGGGCGAGGCCGTGGACTTCCTGGGCGTGAGCTTCTCTGCGCTGGACTACGTGGGGCACAAGTTCGGTCCGGACTCGCACGAGGTGCAGGACACGTTGCTGCGCCTCGACCACACCGTGGGCGACCTGCTCGACGCGCTCGACCGTCACGTCGGCCGCGGCCGCTATCTCGTTGGCCTGAGCTCGGATCACGGCGTGGCCCCGGTCCCGGAGGCCCGCGTCTCGGCCGGTGAGAGCGGTGGCCGCATCCCGACACAACTGTTGCTGCAGACCGCCAATGCCGCCTTCGTGCGCGTGCTCGGCCCGGGCCAGCACGTCGTGCGCGCCGAGTACACGCAGATGTACCTGTCGTCGGTGGCGCAGCACCAGGTGATCGAGAACCCCCGCGTCCTGCGCCCCGCGCTCGCCGCGCTGGAGCAACTCCCGGGCGTGGCACACGCGTTCCCAAGCGCCGGCCTCGAACGGGACCGCGACTCACGGGATCCCATCAGGCGGGCCGCCGCGTTGAGCTACGTCCCGGGCCGCAGCGGGCAGATCGTGGTCGTGCCGAAGCCGTTCTACGTCATCGGGGGATCCGACGCCACCACGCACGGTACACATCAGCCGTACGACCAGCACGTACCGCTGATCTTCTTCGGGGCCGGGGTCACGGCGGGCCGCCACCAGACCCCGGCTACACCCGCGGATCTGGCGCCGACGCTGGCCTCGCGGGTCGGTCTGGCCCTGCCGGGTGCGGAGGGCATGGTGCACGCACGAATCTTCGAGACACCATGACGCCCCGGCGCATAATGAAACGGGAGTAACGTCTCGTCATGAGCACCCTACGGGCATGCATCACGGGCGTGGTTTGCGGCGTGGCTCTGGCCTCCCTGGTCTGGGCCCGGGCGGCCGGCCAGGAGCCATCCGCGGGCAACGCGGCGCGCGCCCTCGTCTCGGAGGCGGCGATGCCGGCCATCGACCGCGGCTTGCGCGACCAGGACATCGTCCGTGACCCGGCCCGGCAGCCCCGCCGGCCCGAGCGGGCCGATGGCGCCGGCTCCGCCCAGGAGACGGGGTATCTGCCGGGGTCGGTGATCGTCAAGTTCAAGGCCGGGGCCGACCGCAGCGTGGCCGTCAGCAGCACGATGGCGCAGGTGGGTGCAACGGCGGCCGAGCGGCCTGCCTGGGCCGACTTCGAGGTCGTGACCATCGGTGCAGGCGCGGACCCGGAAGCGGTGGCCGCCGAGTTGCGCGGGCGTGCCGACGTGGAGTACGCGCAGCCGCGGTATCTCAACCACACCATGTATCGGCCGAACGACCCGCTGTACTCGAACCAGTGGAACTTCCCCGCCATCGACATGGAGCGCGCGTGGGACATCCAGCCCGGCGCGTCGTCGGACGTCATCGTGGCGGTCCTCGACACCGGCGTCGCCTTCAGGACCGCGACGTTCCGGTACCTGTCGGCCTTCCCGTTCCGGCTGACGGCGGGCGGTCCGGTCTACCCGGCGCTCGGCGTCGTGGACGTCCCGTTTGCCCAGGCCCCGGAGCTCGGGAACCGCTTCGTCGCGCCGCGTGACTTCATCTGGAACGACAGCGATCCGGTGGACCTGGACGGGCATGGCACGCACGTGTCCGGCACCGTCGGCCAGCTCACGAACAACGGGGTGGGCGTGGCCGGCATGGCCTTCAACGTCCGCATCATGCCCGTCAAGGTCATCTCCGGCGAGTGGGACTTCATCTTCAACTCCCCGAACGACGGCACCGACGACATCGTCGCACAGGGCATCCGCTACGCCGCCGACAACGGCGCGCAGGTGATCAACATGAGTCTGGGCCGGGAGCAGGGCGGGCCGGCGCCCGCGGTGGATGCGGCAATCCGGTACGCGGTGTCCCGGGGTGCCTTCGTCGCCATCGCGTCCGGCAACACCCGGGAACAAGGGAACCAGCCGAACGTCCTCGGCAACATCTCGCCCTCGTTGGCCGGCGCCGTCACCGTCGGCGCCGTCGGCCGGTCGCTGGATGTCGCCTACTACTCGACGACATCGGCGGCCGTCGAGTTGTCGGCGCCGGGAGGCGACGTCCGCCAGGCTGGGGGTGCACCTGGCGGCATCCTGCAGCAGACGGTGGACCTCGATCTGGTGGCCACCTACGAGCGCCCCCCCTCGCAGTTCGGGCCGCCAAGGGCCGACTCGTTCGCGTACTACTACTTCCAGGGCACGTCCATGGCGACACCGCACGTCTCCGGCTTTGCGGCGCTCCTCATCCAGCAGGGCATCACGAGCCCCGCGGCCATTGAAGACGCGATGAAGCGGTGGGCCACCGACAAGGGCACGGCCGGCCGCGACGATCAGTACGGCGTGGGGCTCATCAGCCCGCGCAACACGCTGCGCGGCCTTGGCCTGGCTCGCTAGCCCGGAGGACATCCGACGATGCGCACCTGGATACTGCGAGCACTGGCCGGCGCCGTCCTCCTGTCGTCGAGCCCAACCGGGGCCCTGGCGCAGGGCCTCGACATCAAGGGCTACGGCATGATCGGGAGCATGACCTTTTCAGCCACCAACAGCTTCGAGGCGGTGTTCGGCGACGCGACCGGCACCATCTACGGCGGCGGCGCGGAAGTCGGGCTGCCCTGGGGCGGCCTTTATGTCGGGGTCGGGGCCTGGCGGTTCAGCGCCGATGGCGAACGCGTCTTCGTGTCGGACTCCGAGGTGTTCCCCCTCGGCATTCCCTTGTCGGTCGAGGTCACGCCGGTGGAGATCACGGGGGGCTGGCGCTTCAAGAACCTCTCGTCGCGGTTCGTCCCCTACGCGGGCGCGGGCTGGAGCTCCTACGCCTACAAGGAGACCTCGGACTTCGCCGACGCCGGCGAGAACGTCGACGATCGCTTCAACGGCTGGCACATCCTGGGCGGCGCGGAATTCAGGGTGACGCGATGGCTCGGCGTCGGGGGCGAGATTGCGTTCTCCAGTGTGGCCGATGCGCTGGGCGCCGGCGGCGCGTCCGAAGCGTTCGACGAGACGAACCTCGGCGGCACGAGCTATCGACTGAAAATCAGCGTTGGGCGCTGACCGCACCTTCACCCGGCGCGTCCTGGCGGTCGTCACACGGGTGCCGGTCGGGCGCGTCACGACCTACGGCGACGTCGCGCGCCTGGCGGGCCGCCCGGGCGCGGCCCGCGCCGTGGGCAACATCCTGAGAGACGCGCCTCTGCCCGGTCTCCCCTACCATCGCGTGATCGCTGCCGGTGGCGGGCTCGGGGGCTACTCGAACCTGTCGCTCAAGCGGGCCCTGCTCGTCGCCGAAGGCCACGCCGTGACGCCTCGCAGGGTGCAACGATTCGAGGAGGTCAGGTGGCCGGGAGGTAGGAGGTAGGAGGTAGGAGGTAGGAGGTAGGAGGCAGGAGGCAGGAGGCAGGAGGCAGGAGGCAGGAGGGGCCTACGAACCAACCGGGCGCCTCCAACGTCTGTCTTGGGCGTGGTCAACCCTGCCCGCCATGTCCTCGTCTAAGCCCTCAGGAGAGGTGCGGAGCGCGGACCTCGATCTGGCCGGGCGCATCCGGTCGGGTGAGGGGGCCGCCTTCGAGACCCTGTATCAGCAGCACGCGGGCCGCCTCTACAATCTGGCCAGTCGCATGTCCGCAGGCGCCAGCGACGCCGAGGACCTGCTGCAGGACATCTTCCTGCTGGCTTATCGGAAGGTGGGGAGCTATCGAGGGGAGTCGTCGCTGGGCACCTGGCTGTATCGCCTGGCCATGAACCACTGCCTCGATGTATTGCGGAACCGGCAGACGCGGATGGGCCAGCTGACCGACTCCATGGACGAGCCGGAGGCGGCACCGGTGGCCGCGCCGGGACCGGCGCTGAGCGCGGTGAGCCGGATCGACCTCGAGCGCGCCATCGCCGCGTTGCCGCCCGCGTGCCGGGCCGCGTTCCTGCTGCACGACGTCGAGGGGTTCGGGCACCAGGAGGTGGCGGACATCCTCGGGGTGTCGGAGGGCACGTCGAAGTCCCAGGTGCACAAGGCCCGCCTGCGGATCCGCGCCCAACTGGGAGCGCGGGAGTTGAAGGCCGAGCGGGTGTGACGACCGTGACCTGCCAGGAACTGCCGATCGCCGCCTACGTCGATGGCGAGCTGAGCCCCGCCGAGGAGCGCACGCTCGAGCGCCACATGGAGGGCTGTCCGACCTGCCGTGCGCTCGTGGCCGATCTGCGTACGGTACGGGCTGCGGCGTTCACGCTCGACCGGCTCGAACCGCCGGCCGATCTGCTCGCGCGCATCCAGGCGCGCGTGGCGGCCGAGCCACGTGCCAGCGCACGGCTGCTCGCCTGGCCGAACACGCGGGGGGCCTGGGGGGTCTGGCTCGCCGCGGCGGCGGCCCTGCTCGTCACCACGAGCATCGGGCTGGCCCCGCTGCTCGGTCCGGCGGAGATGCCGGCGACGGGCCTGGCCCCGGCCGCAGACCAGGCGTCGCTGGTCGATTCCGTGCAGGCCGACCTCCAGGCGGCGGAGCAGCATTACGACCGCGCCATTCAGGGCCTGGAGCGCATCGCGCGAAGCGACAGTGCGGAGTTGGACCCCCAGATCGCGGCCGTGCTGCAGAAGAACCTGCAGGTGGTCGATCAGGCCATCGACGAGAGCCGTGCGGCCCTCAAGACGCAGCCCGCCAGCTCGACGGCCCAGGAGGGGCTGTTCGAGGCCATGCGCACCAAGGTGGCGCTGCTGCAGCAGACCGTCGAGCTCATCAACGAGATGCGCAAGGGCAACCAGGCGGAGGCCGGTCGCCTGATGCAGGACTTGTCCCGGTGAACCCATGATTCAGCGCCGATTCCCGCTCAGTGTCCTCATCCTGGTCATCGGTGCCGTCCCCTCGCAGGGAGCGATGACCCACGGCCTCACCATCCCCGACGACACCCCGCGCGCGGCCTGGCTGGAGCGCTACACCGAGGCCCGGCAGGGCCCGGAGCAGACGGACCGGGTGGTGCAGACCGTGAGGGTGGGGGCCGGGGGCGCCCTCGACCTGTCGAACATCTCCGGGGACGTGCGGGTGACGGGCACGAACGCGTCCGAGATCACGATCGAGGCGGTCAAGCGGGTGCGCCACAAGGATGCGGACGAGGCGCGCCGGCTGCTGCAGCAGTTGCGGGTGGACATCACGACGGTCGGCGACCGGGTCGAGGTCCGCACGTCGTACCCCCGTCGCAGCGGCAGTTCGGGCGAGCGCAACATCTCGGCGCGGGTGGACTACACGGTCAGCGTCCCAATCCGGGCGGCGGTGACCATCAAGACCATCTCGGGTGACGCGGCCGTCACCAGGGTGGACGGCGAGGTCCGGGCCGAGACGGTGAGCGGCGATGTGTCGGTCACGGGCACGCCGAACGTGACGTCCGCACGGACCGTTTCCGGTGACGTGACGGCCCGCGACGTCGTGGGCACGGCGAACCTCTCCCTGGGCACGGTCTCGGGGACCGTTTTCGCGAGCGGCCTGCAAGCGCGGTCACTCGAATGCGGATCCGTCAGCGGCGACATCCGCCTGTCTGGAATCCAGGTGGACCGGCTGCTCGCCAAGTCGGTATCGGGCGACATCGAGTTCGGCGCCGCCCTGGCTCGTGGCGGGCGATACGACTTCGGGTCCCACTCCGGGGACATCCGCATCGCGCTCACCTCGGAGGCCGGGTTCGAGCTCGACGCCAGCACCTTCAGCGGGAGCGTCCGCTCCGACTTCCCGGTGACCCTGCGCGCCGATGGGGGCGGCCGCCAGCGGACGGACACCACCCGCACCATCCGTGGCTCCTTCGGGGATGCCAGCGCCCTGCTCTCGCTCAAGACCTTCAGCGGCACGGTCGTGATCAGCCGCAATTGACGGCCCGCCATCGGGAAGTTGCTATAATTCCCTGCGGAGGCATTCGAAATGACTCGTAATTGGCTTGCCGGTACCGCGATGGCTGCGCTGCTCACGGTCGGCGTGGCGGCCCAGACCACACCCCAGGGCCAGGTCCCCACGGGAGAGACCGCCCTCGGATCAGTCAGCCTGCCCCGCGCCGTGATGGCAAACGGCCAGACGCTCCAGGCGGGCAGCTACCAGGTGCGGTTGACGGCCGAGGCCGCCCAACCCACCGTCCCGGGCATCCAGATGGAGCGCTGGGTCGAGTTCGTGCGTGGAGGCAAGGTGGTCGGCCGTGAGGTCGTCAGCATCATCCCGCAGTCCGAGGAGAAGGACCTCAACAGCGGCGCGAAGGGCCCGCGACCGGGCGCCGGGAGCACGCGGGTCGAGACGCTCAAGGGCGACGACTACGTGCGCGTCTGGATCAACCGCCGCGGCGTGAACTACCTGCTGCACCTGCCGCCCGCAAAAGGGTAGGATTCGGATCAACAGAGGGCCGGGCCGCAGTCGCGGACCCGGCCCTTTGACTTTTGCGGCTCAGCCAAAGAGCCGCGAACCTTGGAACCCGGAACCCGGAACCTCCAACCGTCTCCTACCCCCCTATCGACATCACGTCGAACTGCTCGTGGTGCAGGTGGACGTCGGGCTTGACGATGACGTCGCGTCCGAGCAGGGTCTTGAGGTCCTTCAGCACGCCGCGCTCCTCTTCCTTCAGCGCCCGCGCGATGTCCGGATTGACGCGCAGCAGGACCCCGGGGCCATCCAGGTCCGGGCCGAGCTTCTTCATCTCGGTCAGGATCTCGTAGCAGACGGTGGAGCTCGACTTGATCGTGCCGGCGCCCGAGCAGTAGGGGCACGGCTCGGTCAGGACGCGCTCGAGGCTCTGCTTCACGCGCTTGCGCGTCACGATCACGAGACCGAAGTCGGACACCTGCAGCGCCTTCGACGGCGCGCGGTCCTTCCGCAGCTCCTGCTCCACGGCCTGGAAGACCTTCTGCCGGTTCTTCTTCTCTTCCATGTCGATGAAGTCGCAGACGATGATGCCGCCGAGGTCGCGCAGGCGGATCTGGCGGACGATCTCCTTCGCGGCCTCGAGGTTCGTCTTGATGATCGTGTCCTCGAGCCGGCCCGCCGTCTTCTTGCCCACGTAGCGGCCCGTATTGACGTCGATCGCGACGAGCGCCTCGGTCTGGTTGATGACGATCGAGCCGCCGGACTTGAGCCACACCTTGCTGCGCAGGGCCTTGTCGAGCTCGGCCTGGACGCCGTACTCCTCGAAGATCGGGTAGTCCTTGTCGTAGAGCTTCACCCGCGAGGACAGCGAGGGCATGATGCGCCCGATGAACTCGACGATACGCTCGTGCTCGCGCGGGTCGTCGATGCGGATGGCGGTGTAGTCGTCGGTGAGCAGGTCGCGGAGCAGCTTGTTGACGAGGCTCGGCTCCTGGTAGACCACCGCCGGTGCCCGACGGCCCTCGGACTTCTGCCGCATCTCCACCCAGATCTTGTGGAAGTAGTGCAGGTCCGCGAGGATGTCCTCCTTGGTGCGGCCTTCGGCTGCGGTCCGGATGATGACGCCGCCCCCGAAATTGTGCTGCTCGCGGAACTCCCGGACGATGCCGCGCAGCCGCGCGCGCTCCTCCCGCGTGGCGATCTTGCGGGAGATGCCGATGTGGTCGACGGTGGGCATGAACACCAGGAAGCGGCCCGGCAGGGTGACGTGGCAGGTGAGACGCGCGCCCTTGGTGCCCAGCGGCTCCTTGGCCACCTGCACGACGACGTCCTGCCCCTCCTTGAGCAGCTCCTCGATCTTCGCTTCGGGCTGCCGCTCCTCGCGATCGCGGTCCCGGTCCTTCTCGCCGCGTTCCTTCTCGCCGTCTCCCTTCGCCCTGGGCTCGGCCTCGTCGTCGGCGCTGTCGAACTCGTCGAGGTTGGTGATGACGTCGGAGACGTAGAGGAAGCCGTCCCGCTCGAGGCCGATGTCGATGAAGGACGACTGCATGCCGGGCAGCACCTTCGAGACGCGGCCCTTGTACACGTTGCCGACCACGCCCCGGTTGCGTTCCCGCTCGACGAAGATCTCCGCCAGCTGGTCGTCCTCGAGGATGGCCACACGCGTTTCGTGGCCGTTGGACGAAACGATCATCTCTTTGGTCATTGGGGGGTCAGTTCGTGAAGCGCCGCATCCGTACGTTCAGGATGAGGCCGAAGCCCGCCAGGGTGGCGATCATCGAGGAGCCGCCATAGCTCATGAGGGGCAGCGTGAGGCCCTTCACGGGCACGAGCCCCGCGGACATCGTGATGTTGTAGACGACCTGGAACGTGAACGACGCGAGCACGCCCAGGACCAGGTAGGCGCCCAGCCGATCCTTGGCCAGGCGGGCCGCCTCGATCGATCGCAGGATGACGAAGAGATAGAGGCCGAGCGCGACGACGACGCCCGCGAAGCCCTGCTCCTCCGCCAGTACCGAGAAGATGAAGTCGTTGTGGGCGACGGGCAGGAACCGCAGCTGGCCCTGCGTGCCCTCCATGAAGCCCTTGCCCCAGACGCCGCCGGACCCGACCGTGATGCGCGCCTGGATCTGCTGGTACCCGGCGCCCCTCGGATCCTGCTCGGGATCCAGGAAGGTGGAGATGCGCTCCCGCTGGTAGTCCTGCAGCCCGAACTGGTAGGCCACCGGCGCCGCCAACGCCGCGACCAGCGCCAGGATGCCGAGGTAGCGGACGGGCATGCCGGCCACGTAGGTAATCGTCAGCAGGATGGGAATGAGCGTGACGGCCGTGCCGAGGTCCGGCTGGCGCGCGATCAGCAGCAGCGGTACCGCCGTCAGGATGCCGGCGAACAGCAGGTCGTTGTTGGTGAGCGCCCGACGACGGCTCTCGCCGAGCATCTTGGCGAGGACCAGCGCCACCGTGGCCTTCGCGAACTCCGAGGGCTGGATGTTGAAGGACCCCAGGTCGATCCATCGGCGGGAACCGCCCCGCACGGCGCCGAAGAACAGCACGCCGACGAGCGTGAGGATGACCGCGAGATAGATGAGGTGCGACTTGTCGCCGAGCGAACGGTAGTCGATGGCCATACAGGCCAGCATGGCCCCGAGGCCGAGGCCAATGGCGTAGATCTGCGTCCAGTAGACGTTCGTGGGACCGCCGGTGGCGGAGTAGATCGTGGCCAGCCCGATCGCGCACAGCGCGAACACGGCCGCGATGAGGAGCCAGTCGATGTGGAAGTAGAGCCGGCGCTCGAGCATCAGCGGTCGAACGCCGCGGTATTGGCGGCGACTCGCGAGGGTGCGACCGGGGCTGGCACGGGCGCCGCCGGCGGAGGCTGCGGCGGTCCCGGAAGCGGCAGGCCGTCCTTCTGGGCGAAATAGGTTTCCATGATGTGCCTGGCGATCGGCGCCGCCAGGTACCCGTGCTCCGAGTGCTCGGCGAACACCACGCCGGCCAGCTCGGGGTTGTCACGGGGCGCGAAGAACACGAACCAGCCGTGGTCGCGCAGGTCCTTCTCGGTGGCGCCCGCGCGTGCCTTGCCCTGGTTCGAGATCACCTGCGCCGTGCCGGTCTTGCCCGACACGTCGCGGCCGGCGATCCTCGCGCGGCCGGCGGTGCCCGCCGCGTTGACCGCCATCCACAACCCGTCGTGCAGGGCTGACACCGTCTCGGGCTTCATCAGGAGGGGCCTGAACGGGTTCGCCGGCGGCGGCACCGGCTGCCACCCCGTCCCCGAGCCGTCATCGATCGCGGTGACCAGGCGCGGCACGACGCGCGTGCCTCCGTTGGCGATCGTCGCCATCATCACCGCCAGGGACATGGGCGTCACCGAGAGCTGGCCCTGACCGATGGCGACCGAGATCGTCTCCCCCGCGTACCACTTCTCGCCCGTGCGCTGCCGCTTCCATTCCGTCGAGGGCACGATGCTCTCGATCTCGCTCGGCAGGTCGACGCCGCTCTTCCCGGCGAGGCCCAGCTTCTGCGAATACTCGTAGAGGCGGTCGACCCCCAGCATGTTGCCGAGCGTGTAGAAGAAGACGTTGCACGACTTCTCCAGGGCGTGGCGCATGTCCACGTAGCCATGGCCGCCGGCGAGGTGGCACTTGAAGTAGCGCCCGTAGAAGTTGGCGCCGCCGGGACAGTAGATCTTGTGGTCCGGGGTGACCACCCCCTCCTCGAGCGCGGCCGCGGCCACCACGATCTTGAACGTCGACCCCGGCGAGTAGCGTCCCTGGATGGCGCGATTCTGGAGCGGCCGCAGCTTGTCGGTGTTGAGCGACGCCCACGTGGCGCGGTCGATGCCCGTCGAGAAGTCGTTCGGGTCGTACGCGGGGAGGCTCGTCAGGGTGAGCACGTCACCGCTGCGGGGATCGAGCACGACGGCCGCCCCCCAGTATCCGTAGGCGCGGAAGGCGTCCTCGGCCGCCCGCTGCATCGCGTAGTTGATGGAGAGCTGGATGCGGTGCCCTTCGGAGGGCGGCACTTCCTCCAGCTCGCGGATTTCGCGGCCCACGCTGTTCACCACGACGCGGCGAGCCCCGTCCTCGCCCATCAGCGTCCGGTTGTAGACCCGTTCGACGCCGGACTGCCCCACGATGGTGCCCGGCGGGAGGCTGTCGTCCACCACCTGCTGGTCGCTGGCCTCGCCGACGTATCCGATCAGGTGGGCCGCGAGGCCTTCGCTCGGGTACTGCCGCGTCGGCACCTCCTGCACGACGACGTCCGGCAGCTCGAAGTCGAGGCGGCGGGCCGTGACGGCCGCCACCTGGTCGAGCGTCGCGTCGTGCACGATCACGATCGGGCGATACGACGGCTCTCGCTTGTGCCGGTCGACGGTGTCCCGGACCCGGGCCTCGTCGATCCCCGTGATCCGCGCGAGCAGCCGTACGGTCCGGTCGAGATCCCTGGTGTGCTCGCGGACGATCGAGATGTTGAAGGCACTGCGGTTCTCGACGAGCACCTGACCGGTGCGGTCGTAGATCACGCCACGCGGGGCCCTCAGGGCGAGGGTCCGCTGGTGGTTGTTCTCGGCCATCTCCTGGAACTTGGCGTGCTGGCCGACCTGGAGGAACCAGAACACGCCTGCCAGCAGGCCGAAGACGAGCATGACCGACACGCGCAGCCACCAGAGCCGCGTTGCCAGTCGCCGTCGATCTTCCGCGATCGCCATGTGCCGGTGTCCTGTTCTTATCCTATCCGTATCAGCGCCGCACCGGTCGCCGCAGTCGGCGGCGCGCCAGGAAGCCGGGCAGCCATTCCAGCACCTGGAAGCCCACGACCCCCACCACGGCGTTCCCCACGGCCTGGCCGGCCACCCCGGCGTAGGGCGCGGGGAACTCCCGCAGGCCCAGGAGCACGTAGAGCCCCATGAACACCACGGCGTGCAGCACGCTCGCCCCGATGAACACCACGAACCGCGGCAACGGCGCCGTCACGATGAACTGTGTGCCGACCCGGCCGGCGGCGAAGCCGACCAGGGTCTTGGCCAACGCGCCGATGCCCATGATCCCGCTCGACAACGCGTCCTGTACCAGCCCGGCCACGCTGCCCGCCACCACGCCCGTGGTCGGGCCCGAGGTGAGCGACAGATACACCACGACGATCAGGACGAAGTCGAGCGTCGCCGTCTCCCGCACATAGGTCGTCAGCGTCGTCTGCAGCGCCAGGGCGGCCGCGAGAGCCGCGAGCGTCGCCGCCAGCCTCACGGCTCGTCCCTGGCCTCGGCCACGTCACGTCCGGGCACTGCCGTGAGCACGACGAGCACCTCCTCCAGCCGGGAGAAGTCCACCGAGGGGCGCACGCGAATCTCGTGATAAGTCCCGGGCCCACGCTCGGCGGCCTCCACCGTCCCGATGACGAACCCCTTCGGGTAGATGCCGTCGATGCCGGACGTGATGACGAGGTCGCCGGCCCTGACGTCCGCGGTCCCCGGCACGTAGTCCATGCGCAGTTCGTCGCCCCCGACCCCCACGACCACGCCCTGGGCCCGCGTGCGCTCGAGGATGGCGCCGGCAGCCGCGTTCCGGTCGATCAGCAGCTGCACCGTCGACGCGCGCAGGCTCGGCAGGATCACCCGGCCAACCACGCCGGACGGCGAGAGCACCGCCATGTCGGCCTGCAGGCGATCCCGCGTGCCCTTGTCGATGGTGACGGACCGGAACTCGGGACTGGCGCCCCCGGCAATGATCTCCGCGGCGGTGGTCTCGAGCTCGGCGCGCTGTCGCAGTTCGAGCAGCTGCCGCAGGTCCTCGGTGCGCTGGGCCAGGGCGCGCTCCTGCTGCAGGCGGATCTGCAGGTCCTGCAGCTGCTGGCGCAGGGCCTCGTTCTCGTCCTTCACGGTGCGAAGGGCGACGTAGCCGCTCCAGATGTCCTGGACGCCGGTCACCGCGCCGGTGAGCAGGCGCTGCACCTCGGAAAACGCCCCGAACGTGACCGTCCGCAGCACCGGCATGCCGGTGGCGGTGGTCACCTGCGTCGAGATGAGGATGACGTGCAGCACGACGGCCACGCCGAGCACGATGCCGGGGCGCTGCTTGATGTCGGCCAGGGCCATAGCCAGGAGGCAGGAACCAGGAACTAGTCGATGGCAATCTTCCTCAGGAGGTCGAACTCGCCGAGCATCTTGCCGGCGCCCAGGACCACGGAGGACAGCGGGTCTTCGGCACTCGACACCGGCAGGCCCGTCTCCTCGCGCAGGCGCTTGTCCAGGTTCTTGAGCAGCGACCCGCCGCCGGTCACCACGATGCCGCGATCGACGATGTCGGCCGAGAGCTCCGGGGGGGTGCGCTCGAGCGCCACGCGCACGGCGTCCACGATGACGTTGACGGTCTCGGCCAGCGCCTCGCGAATCTCGTCGTCCGAGATGGTGATGGTCTTGGGCACGCCCTCGATGAGGTGGCGCCCCTTGATCTCCATCGTGATCCGCTCCTCGAGCGGGTACGCGGAGCCGAGCTCCATCTTGATCTGCTCGGCCGTCCGCTCCCCGATGAGAAGGTTGTACGTCTTCTTGATGTACTGGATGATCGCCTCGTCCATCTCGTTGCCGGCCACGCGCACCGCCTTGCTGTAGACGATGCCGGCCAGGGAGATGACGGCGATGTCGGTGGTGCCGCCGCCGATGTCGACGATCATGCTGCCGGCGGGCTCGGTAATGGGCAGGCCTGCCCCGATGGCGGCGGCCATGGCCTCCTCGATGAGGTGGACCTCGCTCGCCTTGGCCCGGTAGGCCGAGTCCTTCACGGCGCGCTTCTCGACCTGCGTGATCTCGGATGGCACGCCGATGATGATGCGCGGCCGTACCCACACGTTGCCGTTGTGGGCCTTCTTGATGAAGTAGGTGAGCATCTTCTCGGTGACGTCGAAGTCGGCGATCACCCCATCCTTCATCGGCTTGATGGCGACGATGTTGCCGGGCGTCCGGCCCAGCATCTCCTTCGCCTCACGTCCGACGGCCTCCACGCGGCCGTTCACCTTGTTGACCGCCACGATGGACGGCTCGTTGACGACGATGCCCCGACCCTTCGCGTACACGCAGGTGTTCGCCGTGCCGAGATCGATGGCCAGGTCAGTGGAGAGAAACGACAGCAGCGAACCAAATCCCATGTGCAGAATCGTGCATCAGCTCTCGCCGGGAGGCGGCAAGGCGAGCTGCACGCCGTTTTTGCCCGAGTTCTTCACCTGATACATAGCCATATCGGCTGCGCGCACGAGTTCTTCAGCGGAGGTCGCCACATCGGGCAGTGTGGCGATGCCGACCGAAGCCGTGAGCCGCAGGCTCAACCCGTCGCCGGCCAGGAACGGATGCGCTTCGATCCGGTCCCGGACGCGTTCGCCCACCGCCACGGCGCCCTCGGCGCCGGTGTCCGGCAGGATGATCGAAAACTCGTCGCCGCCAAACCGGGCGACGACGTCGGTCTCGCGGGCCGACCCGCGGATGACCGCGGCGGCCTCGACGAGCGCGCGGCTCCCGGCGAGGTGGCCGTGGCTGTCGTTCACCGTCTTGAACCCGTCGAGGTCCAGGAACAGCAGGGACAGCGGCCGGCCGGAGCGCGAGGCGCGCTTGGCCTCCCGCCTGAGCACGTGGTTCAGATAGCGGGAGTTGTAGAGTTGCGTCAGGTCGTCGGTGACCGAGAGCGCCTCGGCCCGCCGCAACATCAGCGCGTTGTCGAGCGCCTGGGCCGGCCCTTCGAGGGCCATCCCGAGCAGTTCGGCAAACGCTGGCGTGATCCGTGGCACCGCGGAGGAGGCGGCGCGTTCAATCACGACGAGGGCCGCCACCGTGCGCGTCCGGCACCGGAGCGGCCAGCCGATCGCGGCGCCAGCGGCCGCAGAGAGCCGGCTGTCGTGCCGCGTGTCGGCGGTAATGAGCTCCCGACCGCGCAGGAGCACCCAGCGAGCGATTTCGAGCGCCGCTGGCGAGAGCGCCGTGCCGAGGCCGCGCGAGGAGAGCGGTGACACCTGCCCGTCGAGATCGGCCGCGAACACCCCGCACGAGGGGGTCTTGAACCACTCGATGGCGAGCGCCACCACCTGCTCGCCGATCACCGCGGCATCGAGCGACTCATGGGCGGCACGCATCACGGCCAGCACGGTCTCGGGACGGCCGAGCCGTCCTTTGAGCGCGCGCTGGCTGCGGCCCAGCCTCTGCGCCAGGTCCACGCGGCGCGAACCGCCGTAAGTCATTCAATCATCAGAATATATCATGAGGTACCACGACCGTGCTACGATCTCCGTTTCCGAGGTACTTCCGCACATGACCATGCTGGACCGGATGCGGCGACACAAGGGGTGGCTCAAGTGGAGCCTGGCCCTCGTCGTCCTGACCTTCGTCGTCTTCTACATTCCCGACTTCCTGACCACGGGCACCGGCGCGGCGCCCAGTCAGGTGCTGGCCGATGTCGAGGGCGCGCCGATCACCGTGGGCACGTTCACGCGCCGATACGCGACGCAGATGAACGCGTACCGGCAGGCCTACGGCAGCCAGATGAACGAGCAGCTGCTCCGCCAGCTCGGCATCGACCGTCAGATCCTCCAGCAGCTGGTCGACGAGGAAGCGATGGTGGCCGAAGCGCGCCGCCAGGGCGTCATCGTCAGCGACGTCGAGGTGCGCGAGCGCATCCTCAACATGCCCGCGTTCCAGGAGGGCGGCCGGTTCGTCGGCGAGCAGCGGTACCGGCAGGCGCTGCAGTTCAACAACCCGCCGTTCACCACCACCGAGTTCGAGGACAACCTGCGGCGGGCCCTGCTGATCGAGAAGCTGCGCTCGTCGGTCGCCGGCTGGATTGCCGTCACCGACGCGGAGGTCGCCGAGGAGTACCGGCGGCGCAACGAGAAGGTGAAGCTCGATGTGGTCCCCGTCACGGCCGAGGCGTTCCGCAGCCAGGTCACGGTGTCCGATCCCGACCTGGCCGCGCACTTCGACAAGAACAAGGAGTCGTACCGCATCGGCGAGAAGCGAAAGATGAAGTACGCGCTGGTGGACGTGGACCAGGTGCGCGGTGGCGTCACCGTGCCCGACGCGGACGTCGCCTCGTTCTACTCGCAGAACCTCTCGCAGTACACCACCCCCGCCCAGGCGCGCGCGAGCCACATCCTCTTCAAGACCGAGGGCAAGGACGAGAACGCGGTCCGCACGCAGGCCGAGGCGGTGCTCGCGAAGGCCAGGGCCGGCGAGGACTTCGCTGCGCTCGCCCGGCAGTACTCCGAAGACGAGTCGAACAAGGACCGCGGCGGCGATCTCGACTACTTCGGCCGTGGCCGCATGGTCCCCGAGTTCGAGGCGGCGGCCTTCGCCCTCAAGAACGGCGACATCAGCGACCTCGTGAAGACCTCCTTCGGGTTCCACATCATCAAGATGGTGGACAACCAGCCGGAGGTCGTGCGCCCGCTGGAGGCGGTGAAGGAGGAAATCGTCGACCAGCTGCGCTGGCAGAAGGCCCAGCAGGAGGCCGAGGCCCAGGCCAAGGCCCTCGCCTCGGAGGCGAAGACGCCGGCAGACCTCGAGCGCGCCGCGAAGGAACGGAAGCTCGAGTTCCGCGAGTCGGGCCTGTTCGCGACGACCGACCCCATCGACGCGCTCGGCGTGCAGCCCGAGCTCGCGTCCACGATGTTCGGCCTCAAGGAAGGCGAGGTGAGCGCGCCGCAGCGTGTGGCCCGCGGCTGGGTGGTCGGCACCGTCTCGGGTCGTCAGGACGCCTATGTCCCGACGCTCGACGAGGTCAAGGACCGGGTGCGCGACGATGTCGTGCGGGACAAGGCGGCGGAGCTCGCCAGGCAGCGGGCCGCCGCGATCGCCGCGGAGCTGAAGACCGCGAAAGACTTCGCGGCCACGGCGAAGAAGTACAACCTCGAGGTCAAGCCGACGGAGCTGCTTGCGCGCGGGTCCGCGATCCCCGACATCGGCATGAGCGAGGACGTCGACGCCGCCGCCTTCTCGCTGCCGCTCAACGGCGTGAGCGATCCCATCACCACGCCGAGCGCCACGGCCATCGTGCGGGTCACCGAGCGGCAGGACGTGACCGACGCCCAGATCGCCGCCGGCCGCGACGAATTGCGCGAGGAGATGACGGCGCAGCGCCGTGACCGCTTCTTCAGCGCCTACATGCAGAAGGCGAAGGCCGGCCTCAAGATCAACATCAACCAGGACGTGCTCGCCCAGGTGATGGGCGCGCCGACGACGCCGGGGCTGCCCCAGGGCCTGCCGCCGATGTAGCGGCCGTCAGCGGACGAAGACGTACGGCATGTGCGCGAGGAGCTCGCCGGCGCGGAACAGGCGGGAAGGCGCGAGCAGCGCGGCCAGCGACTGCCGGTCGCGTGGGCCGAGCAACGCCACCAGCGTCTCTGCCGTCGTCTGCGACCGCACGCGCTCCACCGGCGACGCGAACTGATCGCTCAGCACCTCGTAGAAGCTTCGCGTCCGCGGGTAGACGTCGAGCTGCACTTCCTCCTCGGCGGGAATCTTCGCGCGCCGCTTCGCCGCAGCCACGGCCGTCATCAGGCCTCCGAGCTCGTCGACGAGCCCGATCTCCCGTGCCTGCCGGCCCGTCCAGACGCGCCCCTGCCCGATCTGATCCACACGCTCCGGCGGCAGGTGCCGTGAGTCGGCGACCCGCTCCACGAAGTGGTCGTAGGTGGCCTGCATCGACTCCAGTACCTTGGCGCGCTCCTCGTCCGTGAACGGCCGGTCGGACGAGTACATCTGCGCGAACCTGCCCCGGCTCACGCCTTCGACGTTGACGCCGAGCTTGTCGAGCGTGCCGGTGGTGACGAACTTGCCCGTGTAGACGCCGATCGAGCCCGTGAGGGTACCCGGCTGCGCCACGATGACGTCGCCGGCCGCCGCGAGGTAATAGCCTCCCGATGCCGCCAGGTCGGACATCGAGACGATGACCGGCAGCCCCTTGTCCTTGGTGATCATCAACTCACGCCAGATCACGTCCGAGGCGACCGAGGAGCCCCCCGGGCTGTCGATCCGCACCACCATCGCCCTGGCCCCGCTGTCGCGCGCCTCCCGGATCTGCTCGACGATCGAGTCGGAGCCGAGGACCGGCCCGTTCACCGGGTCGAAGCCGCTCCTCCCGCTCACGATCGTGCCGACGGCATTCACCACCGCGATGCGCGCGCGTCGGGTCACGCCGAGCGCATCCCACGTGACGCGCGCGTAGTCGTGGACGTCCACCTCGGCGTCGAACCGCAGGTCGGCCACGTCGTCGAGCTCGTCTTCGTAGGCGAGCTCGTCGACCAGCCCGACGCGCAGCGCCTCCTCCGGTAGAAGCGGGCCGCGATCGAGGATCGCCCGTACTTCGTCCTCGGGCTTGCGCCGGCCATCCGCGATGGCGCGGACCAGCTGCTCGAACTGGTCCGTGTTCAGCGACTCGCTCATCTCGCGGTGGGCGGGCGTGAACGTCTTCTCGGTGAACGTGTTCACGGCCGTCTTGAAGTCGCCCACGTGCAGGAAGTCCGGGTAGGTCCCGACCCAGTCGAACGTCCCGCGGAGGAACACCTCGTAGCTGGCCAGCCCGGTCAGGTCCAGCGTCGAGGTCGGCAGCAGGAAGACCTTGTCGGCCGCGGAGGCGAGGTAGTACTCCTTGTCTCCGCCGTACTCCAGGAACGCGTAGATCGGCTTGCCGCTGTTGCGGAACTCCAGGAGCGCGTCCCGGATCTCCTGCGCCTTCGCCCAGAACGGCGACTCGAGGGCACCGGGCTTGATGAGCAGCCGCGCCACCCGGCGGTCGTGCGCGGCCTTGCGGATGACGTCCACGTACCCGCGCACCGTCAGGGACTGCCCGTCCCGGATGGGCAACACGACCTCCGGAACCAGTTCGGGCAGATCGCCCGACGGATGCAGGATCAGCGTCGAGGATGCGGCGACGCTGGGGCTGCGGCCCACGGCCAGGTACATCACCGTCATGGCACCCATCGAGACCAGCGTGGCCACCATGAGCAGGCCGAACACGAACTTCACGCCCCGGGAAACACTCACAGACGCAGTATAGACCGCGGCCACGCGCCCGGAGGGGATGGCCGGCTCGCCTCCCGGCGCCTCCCCTGGCCGACGCGGCACGAAGAAATTCCGTGCAACGGCACGCTCCGGGGCCGCACCTGGTCGCCGATAATCGGGACAATCGCTACAGGAGTGTCCCGCGCCCTGGCGCGGGCCCGAGCTCGCGGATCCTGCCGATGCGGCCGGTCTGGCCGGCTGACGTCTACGGACGGGGATACCCATCCCCGGTTGGCACCACCCGCCGGGGGGCACGGTGGCGGCCGACCGGCAAGCCGGATTCAGGCTGGTCGCCGGCGGGGTCCGCGAGAAAAAAGTCAGAAGAGAGAAGAGAGAAGTGAGAAGTGAGTGGCTACCGCTGACTGCTCGCGTCCGCCGGGCGGCGGTCGAAGCGCATCGACCACACGCGGTCCTGTGACACGGTGAACGCCGTCACGTGCCCGCCCGCGTCACGCACGAAGCGGACCGTGCCCAGCGAGCTGCTGAACGCGCCCTCGTAGACCGGGGTCAGCGCCACCACCCGGTCCGGTCGCTGGCGCAGCACGAGCGCCCCGTCCACCACGACCGCCGCAAACAGCGTCTCGGAGTCGGCGCTCGCGTACTCACCGGTCAGCGCCGCGAAATCGGAGGCTCCGGGCGTCCATGGGGTCACGCGCTCGAGCGTGTTGACGCGGCCGAAGGCGTCCGTCACGGTCACGCGCCCACCGGCCGCAAAGACCCACTGTTGTCCGCCGCCCGTCCGGAGCCGCGTCCCGGACTCCGCGTAGAGCACCGCTCCACGCTCGACGCGGAGCTGCTCGCCGTCCTGCACGAGTCGAGTCGGCACCCCGGTCGCCACGTCGCGATACACGCCGACGAGGGCGCCCGCTTCAGCGCGCGTGAGCACGTGGGTCCCGCGCGGCTCGACGCGCGGTGCCAGCCCATCGGCCAGCACGCGGTCCGCCACCCGGTAGGTGATGGCGTCGGCGTTCGCATCGGCGGCATTGCACAGCACTGCCACCCCTGCGCGGGCCCCGGGAAAAGTCGTCAGGTACGCGCGGTAGCCGGCCGTGGACCCGCTGTGTCGCACCTCGCGCAGGCCGCGATAGGCCCCCACCCAGACACCCATGCCGTAATCGTGCGCCTGGCCGTCACTGAAGCGGCCCGGGGTGGTCTGCGCCGTGACGAACGAGGCGTCGCCGACAACGGGTGTCCGGAAGTTGCGGGTCCACGTCAGCAGGTCCCCGACGGTCGTCAGCAACCCGCCGTTGCCGTGCACGTTCTCGAACGGCATCTCCGTGTGGTACCCGTCCGATGCCTTCTCGTACGCAAGGGCCCGCCCCGGCACGACCCGCGTGTGGTCGTCGCGCCAGGAGGTGTGGGTCATGCCGAGCGGCTCGAAGATCCGCTGCCTGGTGAAATCCGCGAAGCTCATCCCGCTCACGCGCGACACGATGATGGCGGCCAGGTTGAAGCCTGAATTGCTGTACGACCAGCGGGTCCCGGGCGCGAAGTTGAGCGCCCGCTGCCTGGACAGGATGTCGAGCACGTGCGCGTGCGTGTACGCGCGGGTGGTCCGCGGCCAGCCGCCGATGCCGGCCACGCTGCCCCAATCGCGCAGCCCGCTGGTATGGGTGAGCATCTGCCGGATGGTGACCGGCGTGCCGTAGTCGGGCAGTTCCGGCACGTGCTTGCGGACAGGATCATCGAGCGAGAGCAGGCCATCACGCGCCAGCAGCAGCACCGCGGCCGCCGTGAACTGCTTCGATACCGACCCGGCTTCGAAGATCGTGTCTCCACGATTCGGCACGCCGCGCTCGAGGTCGGCCATGCCGAACCCCTTCTCGAGGACGATCCGCCCGTCCGCCTCGACGCCGACCGCACAGCCGGGCGTGGACGACGTCCACTCCGCCAGCAGGTCGTCAATCGACGGAGCGGCCGCCGGCGCCGCCACCTGCAGCAGCGCCGCCAGTATCGTCGGGATGATCTGCATGCGTCTCTCCTCCTCAGCGCTGCGCGAGCGCCCGATCAAGGGCCGCCACGGCGTCGCGGACCGCATCCACCACCTGGCTCGCAGGCGCCGCGTCCGCACCTTCGACGATGCCGAAGAGCTGCCCCAGGGTGGCCAACGCGCGCTGCAGTTCCTGCGCTCGCGTGGCGCCCGACTCGCCGAGGGCCCGGGCCGCGGCGAGCGCAGCCGACCCGCGGCGAATGGCCGCATCGAGCGTGCGGGACAGGTCGTACTGCTGCCGGATGTCAGCGCCCGCCGCCTTCACCCGGGGATCCATGCGCACGGTCAGCGGCGCGGTGCGTGTCTGCCCGTTGGCCGTCAACCGCACCTGGTAGCGCCCCGGCAGGGCCCACGACCCGTGCGGCGTACGCGGCGTGTTCCGCCAGATGGCGGCGATGGGATAGCCAAACGCCGTCACCGCCGGCCGCTCGTGGTGAAGATCCCAGACGAAGCGGTGCAGCCCGCGGGTCCTGGACAGGGGCTGGTGCGGACGCAGCCAGTAGTCGGGCGTGTTGCGCCCGTCCACCAGCGGCTCCACCGGGTCCTCGCTCGAGTAGCGGCGAACCACGGCGCCGCCCTCGTCGAGCACCTCCAGCACCACTGACGCCGCGTCGGCGCCGAGCCAGTAGTGCAGGATTGCGCCATCCGGCGGGTTCTCTCCGGCGGGCTCGTCCGGCGGCAGGGGCGTGTCCGTGTTCATGTTCCACCGGACGCGCGTCGCCACCTGCGGGGTGAACATGTGCGGACCGGTGCCGAGCGACGCGTCGGGCAGTTGGCGGAGCGGCGTGATGTCGTCGAGCACCCAGAAGCTCCTGCCGTGCGTGCCCGCCACCAGGTCGTCATCCTTGATGACGAGGTCGCGGATCGATGTCGCGGGCATGTTCTGCCGCAGCGACTGCCAGCGGCCGCCGTTGTCGAACGACACGTGGACGGCCTGCTCGGATCCCGCGAACAACAGCCCCCGCCGCTTCGGGTCTTCGCGCACCACGTTGATGATGCCCCCGTCGGGAATCCCGTTCGTGATGTGCGCCCACGTGCGCCCGCCGTCCGTCGTCCGGTAGATGTGCGGCCGCAGGTCGTCGAGACGCAACGTGTTGATCGCCGCGTACGCGGTGTCCGCGTCGAACCGCCCGGCATCGATGATCGACACCTTCATCCACGGCGTCAGCCCCGGCGGCGTGACGTTGGCCCAGGTCCGGCCGCCGTCGCGCGTCACGTGGATCAGGCCATCGTCGGTGCCGGCCCAGATGGTCTGCTCGTCCACGTAGGATGGAGCCACCGTGTACACGACCCCACGCTGGGTGGGCTTCGCCTCGGGCGATGACGCGTAGATGCCCACGTTCGGCGGCACGTCCCAGGTGGCCCGCGTGAGATCGGGGCTGACCTGTTCCCACGACTGCCCTCCCGTCGTCGTCTGCCAGACCACGTTCGACGCGAAGAACAGCTTGCGGGGATTGACGGGCGAGAACAGCACCGGCATCGTACGAACGACGCGGTAGTTCGCGTCGCGGATGGGCTTCGGGCCCACCTGCTGCACCTGCCCCGTCCGTCGATCCCACCGTGACACCTTGCCGCCGTACACGATGTCGGGGTCGAGCGGGTCCGGCGCGACGTAGCCGTATTCCTCCACGCCCACGGGCGACCACTCGCGGAACGTGATCTGGCCGTGATCGCCGCGGCTGGCGATGCAGACCGACCCGCTCTCCTGCTGGCCGCTGCACACGCGATACGGGAACGCGTTGTCCGTGCTGACGTGATAGAAGGCCGCGGTGGGCTGGTTGTACCAACTGCTCCACGTCTCGCCCCCGTTCAGCGTGACGATGGCGCCCTGATCCGAGGTCATCGCGATGATGTCCGGGTTCGTCGGGTTGATCCACGCCCGCTGGTAGTCGTCACCGCCAGGGGCGCCCCGCCACGCGGTGAACGTGCGGCCGCCATCGGTGGACTTCCACGCCACGATGGTCGGCACGTAGACGATGTCGGGGTCCGTCGGGTGCACCCGCACGTCCGTGGCGTCGGACGGCCGCGCGACGACGCGCGGGTCGCTGTTCACCAGCGTCCACGACGCCCCGGCGTCGTCACTGCGATAGATGCCGGCCTTGCTCCGCGCCTCGACGACGAGGAACAGCCGTGACGGCCGGCTGGGCGCGATGCCGATGCCGATGCGCCCCAGGCGGTCGGTGTCCCAGGTGGGCAGGCCGTTCGTGAGCGGCGTCCACGTCGTGCCACCGTCCGTGGACTTGAACAGGCCGCTCCCCGGCCCGCGGAAATCGCCGTTCTCCCACGGTCCCTGCCGCGCCTGCCACAGGGCGGCGTAGACGATCTGCGGGTTCGAGGGATCGAGGAGGACGTCCGTGCCTCCGGTGTTCTCGTCGCGATAGAGCACCCGCTCGAACGTCCTGCCGCCGTCGGTCGAGCGGAAGATCCCCCGCTCGGTGTTCGGCCCGTACGGGTGCCCCAGCGCGGCGACGAACAACCGCTCCGCGTTGCGCGGATCCACCACCACCTGCGCGATCTGCTGGGTGTCGCGCAAGCCCAGGTGCGTCCACGTGCGCCCTTCGTCCGTGGACTTGTACATCCCGTCGCCGGTGGCCAGGTCCGGCCGCTGCTGCGCCTCGCCCGTGCCGACGTAGATGATGCGCGGGTCCGAGGGCGCGACTGCCAGCGCGCCGATCGATCCCGTCGGCTGTTCGTCGAAGATGGGCGCCCACGTGCGCCCCGCGTCCGTGGTCTTCCAGACGCCCCCGTTGACGACGCCGATGTAGAAGGTGTGCGGGCGACCGGGCACGCCGTCGAGCGCCTTGGTTCGGCTCGCCCGGTGGGGCCCGATGTTCCGCCAGCGCAGTTCGGTCAGCAGCGCCGGGTCCACCCCCGGCCCCTGCCGGGCCGCCAGCGGTTGAAACGGCCAGGCCACCCCCGCGCCGAGCCCGCAGAGGACCAGGGCCCGGATCAGCCGGTTCCGCGATGTCGCCGTACGCACCATGACGCGGAGTGTAACTGAACTTCCGGGGCCTCCCTGCGTATGATCGGTACGGAGCGACGGGACGTCAGTCCCGTCGAGAGAGCCGGGGGGAGGAGACGAACGTGGAGACGCTTCGCGCCGTGAAGTTCCTGTTCATGGGGCCCGTGATCCTGGCGTTCCTGTTCGTCATCAACCTGATGACATCGCCCGGACACTGGTGGATCCAGTGGCCCGCCCTGGGCATCGGGATCGCCTGGGTGATCAGCCTCTTCAAGGTGATCCGCGCGGTCGTCATCGCCGGTGGCCTGGCCGCACTCGCGGCCATACTGGTCAACCGGAACCGTCGCGTCTAGCGGGGCGGGGCGCCCGCGACCGATCGGAGCAGGGTCAGCAGCAGGTCGACGGCCACCGTGTTCTGCCCGCCGATCGGGATGATCACGTCCGCGTAGCGCTTGCTGGGCTCCACGAACTCCAGGTGCATCGGCTTCACGGTGCTCTGGTATTGCTCGATGACCGTCTCCATGGTCCGCCCACGGTCCGCGACGTCGCGAACCAGCCGCCGGATGAACCGCGTGTCCGAGTCGGTGTCCACGAACACCTTGACGTCCATCAGCTGGCGCAGCTCCGGTGCGGTGAACACGAGGATGCCCTCGACGATGACGGCGCGGCGCGGGGTGAAGAGCTCGGTCTCCGGCAGGCGTGCATGCCGCGCGAAGTCGTACCGGGGCACCTCGACAGGGCGGCCAGCCTTCAGTTCGCGGACGTGGCGGACCATCAGGTCTGTCTCGAGCGCGTCGGGATGGTCGTAGTTGAGCGACGCGCGCTCCTCGAAACGCAGGTCGTTGCGATCCCGGTAGTACCGGTCGTGATCGAGGACGGTCACATCCTCCGGCCCCAGGCTCTCGACGATTCGGCGGACGACGGTGCTCTTGCCCGATCCGGAGCCACCGGCCACGCCAACAATCAATCGAGGCGCCTGCACCGTCGCGGGCTTCCTGGCGTCAGTCACACCTGAGCGCCTCGGCCGGCTCGACGCGCGAAGCCCGCCGTGCGGGGATCAGGCACGCGCCGACGGCCACCACCAGCAGGACGAGCGGGGCCACCAGGTACGACAACGGATCCAGCGGCGTCACGCCGAAGAGCGCGGCTTCCATGAGCCGGGACAGGGCCGCGGCCCCGGCCAGCCCGACCACGAGGCCGGCCAGCACGACGGTCAGGCCCTCCCGCACGATGAGGCCGACGAGGCGCGCGCGGCTGGCGCCGAGCGCGGCACGCACGCCGATCTCGCGCCGTCGCTCGGACACGCCGTATGACAGCACGCCGTACAGCCCGATGGCCGCCAGCAACAGCGCCACTCCCGCGAAACCTGCCAGCAGCGAGGCGGCAAAGCGGGGCGTCGCGACCGATGCCGATACCTTGTCGGACAGCGCGGAGAGGTGATCGACGGCCAGGCGCGCATCCACCTCGGTCACCGCGCGGCGGACCAGGGGCGCCATGTCCTCCGGCGGACCGGCCGTGCGAACCGCCAGCACGACCTGGCCCGACAGCGTGCGTTCGGCGGTGCCGGCCGGGACGAACAACTCGGGCTGCACCGGCCGATCGAGCCCGTCCTTCAGGATGCTGCCGACGACGCCCACCACTTCCGCCACGGTCCCCTTGGCATGCAGGAGACCAGGGTATCGCCGCCCAACAACGGGCCGACCGTCGTTCCAGTACTGCCGGACGAACTCCTCGTTCACGAGAAACGCCTGCGTGGACGCCCCCACGTCGGCCGGCTGCAGGAACCGGCCGGCCACCAGGCGCATGCCAAGCGCTTCCATGTAGCCCGGCGTCACGGCCCAGGACAGGGCCCGGGCGGTGATGGGCTGGCCGTCCACGGTCGTCTCCCGCAGCGTCAGCATCTGCAGGGCGGTGATGGGCACCAGGGGCCCCATGTTGCTGCCCCCAGCGGCCACGACGCCTGGCAGGCCCCGCAGCCCTGCGAGGATTTCTTCGACCCGGGGCATCACGTGGGTCCCGGTGTTGGCCTCCGCCGGAAACACGATGTCGAACGTCAGCACGCCTGAGGGCTGAAACCCGGGATCGACGTCGAGCAGGCGTACGAGGCTGCGTCCGACCAGCCCGGCACCGACGAGCAGCATCACCGCAAGGGCGGCCTCGGCCACGAGCAGCGTGCCCCTGAGGCGTCGGGCGGCAGCCCCGGTGGACCGCCGGTCGCCGTCGTGCAGCGCCGTGGCGCGCGCCCGCATCGCCCGCCAGGCGGACGGCAGCCCCGACAGCAGACCGGCAGCCGTCGCAACCAGCACCGTCACGAGCAACACGCGGGCGTCGAGCCTGACGTCGTCGAGCCGCGGAAATCCCGAGGGCGCGATTCGAGGGAGCGCGCGGAGCAGGCCCCAAGCGAGACCCACGCCGAGCAGGCCGCCGGCCACCGACAACACGAGGGATTCGGCCACCGCCTGCCGGACCAGCCGGAACGCCCCCGCTCCAAGGGCCGCGCGAACAGCGAGCTCCCGTTCGCGGGACACACCGCGGGACAGGAAGAGGTTGGCGACGTTCGCCGACGCCAGCAGCAGCACCACCAGTACTCCGGCCGCGGCCACGAGCAAGGCCGGCCGCACGTGCGCCGTCATCTCCGCGCCGAGCGCCTGCGCCCGGACCTCCACCGGCCCGCCCTTCCCGAAGAGCAGGTCGGCGGCCGGAGGACGCGTCTGGGCCCGCGCCACCGTCGTCCCCTCCTGCGCCGCGGCCTGGATGGTCGCGCCTTCGGCGAGACGAGCGATCACGTTCACCACGCGGACGCGCCCGGGCGCCACGGCGTCACGAGGCAGCACGTCGGGACGCCAGAACATCACGGCTGGCGATGGAAACGAAAAGTCCGGCGGCGCGATGCCGACGATCGCATGGGGGCGCCCGTTGACGACCAGCGTCTCTCCGACGGCGTCGGGCGATGCCCCCAGCCGCGTGCGCCAGTACGCGTGGCTGAGGACCACGACATCGGCCGCGCCTTCGAACTCGTCGGATGACTCCAGGAAGCGGCCGACGGCCGGCTTCACCCCGAGAACGTCGAAGAGCGACGCGGACACGGCGCCCGACACGACCCGCTCGGGTTGCTCACGCCCGACCGTGTCGGTCCCCTGGCCGTATCGCGCAAAGGCCACCACGGACGTGGCGCGGGGCTGCCACGCATCGAGGGTCACGTTGCTCAACCAGTGTCGCTGGAAGGTCACCGGCGCGCCCGGGTGTTCTTCCCAGAGCCGAACGATGCGGTCGGGTTGCGGGAACGGGAGGGGCCGCAACAACACGCCATCGACCACCGAATACATGGCGGTGGTGGCGCCGATGCCGACCGCGAACGTGGCCAGCGCGGTCAGCGCCAGCGACGGCCGGGATCGAAGCCCGCGCCAGGCGAGCGTCAGGTCTGCGAACATACTGGCGCGCAGTATAGCGGACGCTGGACCAGCTCCTGCCGGGGGACAGCCGACCGAGGATCGTTGAAGAGCCGGGCTTGTCGGCCATCGCTCACCGCAGGTGAGCAAAGGCTGGTGCGGAAGAGAGGACTCGAACCTCCACGACCTTGCGGCCACTAGCTCCTGAGGCTAGCGCGTCTGCCAATTCCGCCACTTCCGCACGCTTGGCCGCTCGAGAGCGGCACCGTCGGGCCAGGGGCCCGTGGGCAGGAACTGACAGTATACCCTATCGCTCCTCGGTGAACGAAAACCGGCCCTTGCGCACCGCCGATTGCGCCTCGACGACGGCGAGAAACGCCTGCGCCGCATGAGACAGGGATCCCTCGCGACGATAGACGAGACGCAGTTCGCGCTCGAAGTCCAGGTCGGGCACGCGCACCCTGACGAGCTCCTTCCGGGCCAGCTCCGCTTCCACCGCGATGGCGGGCAGGAGTGCCACCCCGTTGCCCATCGCGACGAACTTCTTGATGGCGTCGATGGTGGGCATCTCGACCGGCATCTGCAGCTGCACGCGCTTGTTCTGGAATGTCTCGATCACCCGATGGCGGTACGGCGAGGCGACGTGGTGGGCCACGAAGGACTCACCTGCCAGTTCCGTGATGCTGACTTTCGGCCGCCGTGCATACGGATGGCCGGGCGGCACGACGAACGCCAGCTCGTCCCTGTACACCACCACCGAGGTGAGCAGCTGAAGATCCGGCTGGAAGGTGACCACCCCCATGTCCGCGCCGAAGTCCAGCACCTGGCCCGGGATGCGGCTGGCCAGCGCGCGCTGCACCGTGACGTGAACCGCCGGGTACAGCCGTCGGTATTCGTGCAGCAGCGGCAGGAGGTAGAGGCACGTCAGCTCGTTCGCGGCCATCGTCAGCCGCCCGGCTCGCAGTTGCCGGACGTCGTCGAGCGCCGCCAGCGTCTGCTGGCGGAAGTTGAGCAGCCGCTCGGCGTGCAGCGCCAGGACGCGGCCGGCATCGGTCAGCAGGCCGCGGCGGCTGGCCCGGTCGAACAGGGGATGCCCGATCTCGTCCTCCAGGCGCTTGATCGTCTGGCTGATCGCGGGCTGTGTACGGTAGAGCGCCTTGGCGGCGGCGGAGAAGCTCCCCTCCCGGACGACCGCGAGGAAAGCCTCGAGTTGCGCGAGTTCCATCGCTGCAATATAAGGCAATCCGTATGTTTCCATAGGGATTATTACTTTGACTTATTCGGTCGCCCACCCCAGACTCGTCCATGGAGCCACCGAAACCATGACGGCACGTGCACGCGTACGCATCTTCGACACCACCCTCCGGGACGGCGAGCAGGCGCCAGGGTTCAGCATGACCCCGGCGGAGAAGGTCCGCATGGCGGAACAGCTGGAGGCCCTCGGGACGGACATCATCGAGGCCGGCTTCCCGATCTCGTCGGACGGCGACTTCGAGGCGGTCAAGGCGGTGGCGTCCACGGTCCGGCACGCCTCCGTGGCAGGGCTGGCTCGAGCGGTCCCGGGCGACATCGACCGGGCGTGGGAGGCGCTGTCCGGCGCCATCCGGCCACGGATCCACGTGTTCCTGGCCACGTCCGACCTTCACCTCGAACACAAGCTGCGCATCGACCGGGCCACGTGCCTGGTGCGCGTGCGCGAGTCGGTACAGCACGCCCGTCAGCACACCGCCGATGTGGAGTTCTCGGCCGAGGACGCCACGCGCAGCGACCTGGACTTCCTGTGCGACGTGGCCGAAGTGGCGGTCGAGGCCGGGGCCACCACGCTGAACCTGCCGGACACGGTGGGCTACGCCCTCCCGGCGGACATCACGAGGATGTTCACGCACGTGCGGGCCCGCGTCGGCGACGAGGTCATCCTCTCGACGCACTGCCACAACGATCTCGGGATGGCCGTGGCCAACTCCCTGGCGGCCATCGAAGCCGGCGCACGCCAGGTGGAGTGCACCATCAACGGTATCGGCGAGCGCGCCGGAAACGCCTCGCTCGAGGAGGTCGTCATGGCGCTGCACGTTCGGCGGGAGGCCCTGCCGTACGATACGGGGATCGTCACGACGAGGCTCGTCCCGACCAGCCAGGCCCTGTCGGCCACGGTGGGCATCGGCGTGGCGCCCAACAAGGCGATCGTGGGCGCGAACGCGTTCGCCCACGAATCGGGCATCCACCAGGACGGGATGCTGAAGCACTCGCTGACCTACGAGATCATGCGGCCGGAGTCGGTGGGCGCGGCTGGCACGCGGCTGGTCCTTGGCAAACACTCGGGGATGCGGGGGCTGGATGCGCGCTGCCGGGCGCTTGGCCACCGGCTGGGCGAAACCGAGCTGGAGCGTGTGTACCGGCAGGTCACGCAACTGGCGGATCGCAGCAAAACCGTCAGCGACGAGCAGCTGGCCGCGATCATCCGGGACGAAGCCGGGCGGACGGCAATCGGCGGGACGCCGCGCCGCGCGTCCGCCACCCAGGCCCAGGGGGCGGCATGGCGCTGAACGTCGTCCTGCTCCCCGGAGACGGGATTGGTCCCGAAGTCACCGCCGAAGCCGCCCGCATGCTGGCGCGCATCGGCGAGTTGTATCACCACACCATCCGGTTCAGCACGCATCCGGTCGGGGGCGAGGCCATCGAGGCCATCGGAGAGCCGCTCCCGCGGCGGACGCTGGACGCGTGTCTCGCGGCCGACGCCGTGTTGCTGGGGGCCGTCGGGCACCCGAGGTACGAGCAGCGGCTGCCCGCAGAACGGCCGGAAGCCGGGTTGCTGGCTCTGCGCCAGGCACTCGGCGGCTTCGCCAACCTGCGGCCGGCCGTCGCGCATCCCGCGCTGGTCGATCGCACGCCATTCCGGGCGGAACGCCTCCAGGGGGCCGACGTCCTGATCGTGCGCGAGCTGCTGGGCGGCCTCTATTTCGGGGAGCCCCGCGGCTACCAGTCGAGCGATGTCGCCTTCAACACGCTCATCTATTCCCGGTCCGAAGTCGAGCGCGTCGCTCGCGTGGCCTTCGACATGGCGCGGGCACGCCGCCGACGCGTGGCCTCCATCGACAAGGCGAACGTGCTCGAGACGTCGCGCCTGTGGCGCACGGTCGTGAGCGAGGTGGCGCGCGACTACCCGGACGTGACGCTGGAGCACGTCTACATCGATACGTGCGCGATGCGCCTGGCGACGGCGCCCGCGAGCTTCGACGTCATCCTGGCCGACAACCTGTTCGGCGACATCCTGAGCGATCAGGCGGCGTCGATCGCAGGGTCCCTCGGCGTGCTGCCCTCGGCGACCATCGGCGGACGAGTGGACCTCTACGAGCCCGTGCACGGCTCGGCGCCGGACATCGCGGGCAAGGGCCTCGCCAACCCGATCGGTGCCATTGCCAGCGCCGCGATGCTCCTGCGGTTGACGGCACGGCTGACGAAGGAGGCGGAGGTCCTCGAGCACGCCATCGAGGTGGCGCTCGCGTCCGGCGCCCGGACCCGCGATCTGGCCGCGGCCGGCGATCCGGTGCTCTCCACGCGCGAGATGGGCGACGCGATCGAGCACGCGCTCGTGGACCTGCACGACCACCATCACGCGTATCACGCGGTGTGACCCGCATGTGGCTGAGCGGCTTCACCGCCGTGGAGGAATGGACCGATGATGATTCACGACGCTGATGCCAACCTCGATCTGATCCGCGGCCGCCGTGTGGCCGTCGTCGGATACGGATCGCAGGGGCACGCGCACGCGTTGAACCTCCGCGACAGCGGAGTCGAGGTGAAGGTGGCGCTGCGCCCCGGGAGCCGCTCGCAGGCCGCGGCCGAGCGGGACGGCTTCGCGCCGATCGAGCCCGCCGCCGCCACGCGCTGGGCCGATGTCATCATGATCCTGGCGCCGGACCTGGAGCAGCCCGCGCTGTTCCGCGATCAGATCGCGCCCAACCTTCGTCCGGGCCAGCTGTTGCTCTTCGCGCACGGATTCGCGATCCGCTTCGGCTGGATCGTCCCGCCCGAGGGTGTCGACGTGGCGATGGTGGCGCCGAAGGCGCCGGGCCACCGCGTGCGGGAAGTCTTCCTCGAGGGCGCGGGCGTACCCGCGCTGGTCGCCATCCACAACGATGCCACGGGACAAGCCCGGGCCCTCACCCTCTCCTACGCCAAGGCCCTCGGCTGCACCCGCGCCGGGGTCATCGAGACGACGTTTGCGGAGGAGACGGAGACGGACCTCTTCGGGGAGCAGGCGGTGCTCTGCGGCGGCGTGAGCGCGCTGGTGACCGCGGGCTTCGAAACGCTCGTCGAGGCGGGGTACAAGCCCGAGGTCGCCTACTTCGAATGCCTCCACGAGCTGAAGCTGATCGTGGACCTGATGTATCGCGGTGGGCTCGGCTTCATGCGCTACTCGGTGAGCGACACGGCCGAGCACGGCGACTACACCGCCGGCCCGCGCATCGTCACGGATGAGACACGCCGCGCGATGAAGGCGATTCTCTCGGAGATTCAGTCCGGCGCGTACGCCGAGCGCTGGAAGCGCGAGAAGGAAGAGAACTTCGCGTGGTTCCTCGCGGAACGCGAGCGCCTGCGCGACCACGAGATCGAACGCGTCGGCGCCCGCCTGCGCGCCGCCATGCCGTTCCTCGAACCCTCGAAGATGCCGGACGCGCCAGCGCCGGCCGGCGCGCAGCGATAGGAAGGAGGAGGTAGGAGGTAGGAGGTAGGAGGTAGGAGGTAGGAGGTAGGAGGTAGGAGCAAAGAGAGGGGAACCTGCGGGGCCGGCCTCCTACCTCCGGGTTCCGGGTTCCAGGTTCCGGGTCTTCCTGGTTCCTGCTTCCTGGTTCCTGCTTCCTGGTTCCTACTTCCTGTCTCCTGTCTCCTGTCTCCTGTCTCCTGTCTCCTGTCTCCTGTCTTTAGATGCCGTGGCCGTAACCGGAGTCGTACACGTCCACGTAGACCGGGACGGCGTCTGGAGCCGGCACCGGGATCGCGCCCTCCTCCAGCATCACCACCACCTCGCGGACGCGCACGCCCGCGGGGCGGTACGCTCGCACGGCACGCTCCACTGCGGCGCACAACTCGGCGAGCGCGGCGTGGTGATGGATCTGGTCGGCTGGCCCGCTCACGGTCACCTTCGTTCCTCCGTCATGACTGCCTGGCATTGCGTGTACTCCCTCGTATCGGCTGCAACGCGAAAAAGGCCACTCCCTTGCGGGTAGTGGCCATTGGATCCGTCTGGTGTGTTGGTGGCTGCGCTACCCGCGCGGTCTCGATGGTCGGGGCCCGATCAGGCCCCCGATAAGGGCCAGGCCGGGCAGCCCAAACGCGCACACACCGCGCCCGACGTGGCCATCAGGAGCAGGCAGTCGGCGCGCGGCGTTCATAGACAAGGTCGAGCTTACGCCCGCGAGTGGGCCGCCGTCAAGGCACTGGCGTGATGAACGGCCTGATGACGGCCTGCACCCGATCGATGGGCAGGGCCTCGGCGCTGCCGACCGCGCTCCGCACCGGGGTGGCCCTCAGCAGGGAGTTGTAGACGGCCTCTTCGGTGGCCTCGAGCGCGGCCTGGAACAGGGGCGAGACGCCGTCGGTCGGCAGGAGCGTCCGGGCCGCGGGCTGGCTCTCGCCGAACCGGACGCGCAGCGATGAGTGGGTGGAGAACGCCACGGCGAAGTCGCCGCTGCCATTGCTGAACGAGGAGCCCGTGCGCGCCAGGCCGAACACGGCGCGCGCGGCCAGGCGCTTCAGGTCACGCGCGTCCACTGGCGCATCGGTGGCGACCACGATCATGCAGGACCCGTCACCGCGGTCCCCGTCACCGGCGGCATCGCCGCGTGGCGCCGGCTGATAGGCGTACCGCCCGAGGGCCTTGCCTACGGGTGCCCCACCCATCGTGAGCACACCGCCGTAGTTGCTCTGGACCAGCACCCCGACCGTGTAGCCGCCCATCTCCGCCGGCAGCCGACGCGACGAGGTCCCGATGCCGCCCTTCCAGCCGAAGGCCCTGGTGCCCGTTCCCGCGCCGACGCTGCCCTCCTCCACCGTGCCGCCGCGCGCCGCGTCGAGGGCCTCCAGGACGTGCGCGGGGCGCACCGCGAGTATCCGGATGTCGTTGAGGCCGCCATCGTTGGTCTCGCCGACCAGGGCATTGACGGACCGGACCTCCGCGTTGCCGGGCCGGGCGAGCGTCCACTGCACGAGCGCTTCGACCGCCGCCCCGACGGCGAGCGTGTTCGTCAGCGCGATCGGGGTCTCGATCGTGCCCAGTTCGTCGACCTGTGTGGAACCGGCCAGCTTGCCGAAGGCGTTCCCCACGAACACGGCGCCGGCCACCTTCTCCTGGAACACGTTGCCGGGGTGGGGCACGATCACCGTGACGCCCGTGCGCGTGCGGTCGCCCTCGATGAGCGTGCGATGCCCGACCGTCACGCCGGCCACGTCGGTGATCGCGTTGACCGGCCCTGGCGGAAAGACGCCTGGGGCAAGCCCGATCTCGCGGGCGCGCGGCCGCGGAGCGTCCTGCGCAACCAGCGCCACGCCGGCACAGCACACGAAGACCGACCAGGCACGCATGTGTCCTCCTCCCGGACGGGGCCTCGTGCCCGGCCGAATGCGCATGATACGATCCCCTTTTTCGATGCGCACCATTTCCCTGGAGGCCGTCCGGGACGCGGCCGCCCACATGTACGAGGCCGCCGTCCGCACGCCCCTCGTACGGCTCGACCTGCCGTTCACGGCGACCGAAGGCCCTGACATCTACCTCAAGCTCGAGTCGCTCCAGCCCATCGGCTCCTTCAAGCTGCGCGGCGCGTGGAACGCCATCCGCCGGCTGCCGGCCGGCGTGCTGAGCGACGGCGTCTGGACGGTGAGCGCCGGCAACGCGGCGCAGGGCGTGGCCTTTGCCGCGCGCCGGGCCGGCATCCGCTGCTCCGTGATGGTCATGGACACCGCGCCGGCCACCAAGCTGAACGCGATCGCCGCGCTCGGCGCCGAGGCCGTGCGCGTCACCTATGACGAGGCCTGGCGCACGGTGGAAGCGCACCACTCGCCGCGGATGCGCGGGCATTTCGTCCATCCGTTCGACGACGACGACTTCATCGCCGGCAACGCCACCGCCGGCCTCGAAATACTCGAGGATCTGCCCGACGTGGACGCGGTGGTCGCGCCGCTGGGCGGGGGCGGCCTGCTGGCGGGCATCGGCTCGGTGATGCGCGCCATGAAGCCCGGTGTGCAGGTGTTCGCCGCCGAGCCGGAGACGGCCGCGCCGCTGGCCGCGTCGCTCGCGCGCGGCGAGGCCAGCTACTTCGAGGGCTGGACGGCGTCGTTCGTCGATGGCGCGGGCGGCAAGTCGGTGCTGCCGAGCATGTGGCCGCTGCTCCGCGCGCTCGTGTCCGACTCCCTGGTGATGCCCCTCTCCGACATCACCGCCGCCATGCGGCACACCGCCGACCGCGTGCATGTCATCGCCGAGGGCGCCGCCGGCTGCGCCATCGCTGCCGCGCGGAGCGGCCGCGCGGGCCGTGGCAAGGTCGTGGCCGTCGTCTCGGGGGGCAACATCGACTTGTCGCGCTTCGCCGAACTGGTGGGCGCGGCGCCGGCCGTGCACTGATGGCCGGTCCCATTCCCTTTCACGCACACACGTATGTCTGAAGAACGATTCGCTGCCGCGGCCCAGCTCCCGAGCCGCATCCACCGGCTGCACGAGCTCGCCGTCGACCTCTGGTGGAGCTGGGACCTGACGGCACGCGAGGTGTTTCGCCGCCTCGACTACCCGCTCTGGCGCCGCACCGACCACAACCCGGTGAGGATGCTGCAACAGATCACGCCGGAACGCCTCGAGCACGCCACGGCCGACCCGCGCTTCCTCCAGGCCTACGATGCGGCCGTCGCGCGCCGCGATCAGGCGAAGGGCTTCGTCCACCCGTGGTGGCGGGAGCACGGGCACGCCGTCAACGGCGGCACCATCGCCTACTTCTCGGCCGAGTTCGCGCTGCACCAGTCGCTGCCGATCTACGCGGGCGGCCTGGGCGTCCTGGCCGGCGACCACTGCAAGGAAGCGAGCGACCTCGGCGTGCCGCTGGTGGGTGTCGGGTTCATGTATCCGCAGGGGTACTTCCACCAGCGGATGTCGAACGACGGCTGGCAGGAGGAGCGGTACGAGCGGCTGTCGTGGACGGAGGCGCCCATCGAGACGGCGCTCACGCCGGACGGCCGCCCGTGCATCACGGCCGTCCCGTTCGGCGACCGCACGGTCCTCGCGGCCGTGTGGCGCGTCAGGCTCGGCCGCGTGCGCCTGTACCTGCTCGACACGGATCTCGCCGAGAACGCGCCGTGGGATCGCGAGCTCTCCGCGCGCCTGTACGGCGGCGATCGGGAGATTCGCATCCAGCAGGAGATCATCCTCGGCATCGGCGGCGTGCGCGCGCTCCGCGCCCTCGGCGTGAACCCCACGGTCTGGCACCTCAACGAGGGCCACGCGGCATTCGTGGCGCTCCAGCGCATCCGGGAGCTGGTGGAGAAAGGGGCCTCGTTCGACGACGCGCTCGCCGCCGTCAGGCGCTCGACGGTGTTCACCACGCACACGCCCGTGCCCGCGGGCCATGACGCGTTCTCGTTCAGCACGGTGGAGCGTCACCTGGCGGGCTGCTGGGGCGAACTGGGCACGCACCGCGACCGGTTCCTCGCCCTGGGCTCGCACGACGACGGGCATGGCGCGCAGTTCAACATGACGGCGCTGGCCATGCGTACGTCCGAACACATCAACGCCGTGAGCGCGCTCCACAGTGAGGTCACCCGCGCCATGTGGCGTCCCATCTGGCCGGAGCGGCCGGCCGATGAGGTGCCCGTGCGGTTCATCACCAACGGCGTCCACCTGCCGACGTGGATGGCCGCCCGCCTGTTCGACCTGCTGACCCGGCACCTCGGTGAGGGGTGGATGGAACGGATGGACGAGGCAGCGTTCGGGGAACACCTGCTGACCGTCCCGGATGCCGAACTGTGGGCGCTTCGGGAACAGCTGCGGGAAGACCTCTTCGAGTACGTCCGCGAACGCATCCGCTCGCGGTGGGCTCACGAGCGCGTGGGCCCGAATCGCGTGGTCGCGGCCGGTGCCATGCTCCACCCGCACGTCCTCACGCTGGGTTATGCCAGGCGGTTCGCCGCCTACAAGCGGCCCGAGCTCATCTTCCACGACCCGGAGCGGCTCGCCCGCATCATGAACAATCCCGATCGCCCCGTGCAGATCGTCTTCGCCGGCAAGGCCCACCCCGCCGACGAGCCGGCCAAGCTGCACCTGCAGCGCGTGTTCAACCGCTGCCTCGACCCGGCCTTCGGCGGCCGCGTCGCCTTCGTGGACGACTACGACATGCACGTGGCGCACTACCTCGTCCAGGGCTGCGACGTCTGGCTCAACAACCCGCGCAAGCCGCTCGAGGCGAGCGGGACGAGCGGCATGAAGGCCGCCATGAACGGCGTGCCCCACCTGAGCATCGGTGACGGCTGGTGGGCCGAGGGGTACAACGGCGCGAATGGCTGGCTGATCGAAGGACAGGCCAATCCCGACGACCAGGGCGCCACCGATGCCGCGGATGCCGACGCGCTCTACACGATTCTGGAGCGCGACATCGTGCCGGCATTCTACGAGCGGGACGCGGCCGGCATCCCCGTCCGGTGGCTCGAGGTCGTGCGCGAATCCATGCGGGCGAGCATCCCGCGGTTCTCGACCCGGCGGATGGTCAAACAGTACGTCACGGAAATGTACGGCCCGGCCGCGGGCACGGCCGTCGCCTCCAGGTAGCCGGGCGGGAGCCCAGGAAGTACAATCGGTCGAATGTCACGCAAGTCGGTCGGCAAGACCAAATGTGCCCTGTGCGGCGCCAAGGAAGTCTCGGAGCCCCGCGGCGAGGAGCGATACTGCCGCGACTGCTGGGACAAGAAGATTGCGGTCGAGGAGATCGTCGCGCGTGAATTCGTCCTGAAGCGCTACATCCGCGCGCACAGCGCCGAGAAGTACCTGATCTACCACTCGACGCAGAAACGCCCGGTGGGCCAGATCATCGTGGTCGACGATGGGTACGACCTCTTCCTGACCATGACGCTCTACCCCAACTTCGCCTGGGATGAGCCGGCATACCACCTCGAGGGCGACCCCGAGGGCCGCGCGTTCGCCGAACTGCTCGTGGACGTGGTGGCCACCGAGATCATCGAGCCGTGGGGCGGCGGCAAGTGGCACCTGGAAGTGTTCCGTTCCGTCGCGGCCGAGCCGGAGGACTGGAACGGGGAGATGTAAGGATCTATAATCCGGGCCGGTGCACGGCCCGTCACGTTTATCCGGAGGTTTTCACATGAATCGCCTGAGCCAGCGCGTGTTGGCCACCCTTGCGGCGTTTGGAGTGCTTCTGGCGCCGGTTGCGGCCCAGACGCCGGCGCCAGCCGCCCCGAAGAGGCTGATCTCGCCCCAGCGCGGGGAGGCCAACATCGAGATCACCAAGCCCGACACCAAGCTCACCGGGAGCGAAGTGACCACCGTGATCATGGTGAAGAACGTCTCTCCATCGCCCATTGCCGGCTTCAAGGTCGAGGAGAACTGGTACGACAAGGCCGGCACGCCCGTCGGCGGCGGCATCTACCGGCACACGAAGCCGCTGATGCCAGAAGAAGTGATCCGCGTGGAGTTGAAGACGCCGCGCAACGCGAAGATGAACACGAACCAGTACCAGTTCACGCACGCCAACGGCACCGTCAAGCCAAAGGTGGTGCCGAAGCTGGTCGTCGCGCCGCCTACGAGCTAGTCCGTTCCACCACGTGGTCTGCGAGTGCCGCCACCAGCGGCACTCGCCACACGTCACCCCGCCAGGCCCGCAGCACCAGCACCAGCCAGATCACCGCGGCGCCCGCCCACAGCAGGTCCCCCATCGCCCGGACGAGCTGATACACCTGACTGGAGAGCATCAGCGCCAGGGCGCTGACCGCGCCCAGCGCCAGCAGCATCACCGAGATCGCGCCGAAGAGCACCAGGGACTGCGCGGCGTGGAACCGCACCGTGCGGTGCTGCCGCTCCAGGATCAGGAAGAGCCCTCCCGTCACCCACCAGACGCTGTAGCACAGCACCGCCGCGAGACGCTCGTCCAGGCCGGTGGTGCTCGGCGCCGTCACGGCGTCCGCTCGGGAGCAGCCACACGAATGACGGTTTCACGCGCCACCGTCGGACGGTCGCCGAGGCGGGATTGCGCCTCCACGCGGATGACATACAGCCCGGGCGCCACGTCCTTCAGCGGGATCCGGGTGGCAAAGCCGTAGCCCCCGGCCGAGCCCTTCAGCTCGGAGCTGTCCCGCTCCTCCGCGGTCTGGAACACCGCCTGGCCGCCTTCGGCCCTGAGCGACGCGCGGATGTCCACCTTGTGCGGCTCCGTGACGCGGTTGTCGTACACCTCGGCGAACAGCGCGACCTCGTCGCCCTGCGGGAACTCGCGGTGCGTGGAGAGCGGGCCCGGCAACAGCTGCTGAAGCGGGTCCTTCGAGCGGGCCGTCGGCGTCACGGAGCTGGCCGCCGAGGTGAGCGCCAGGCTGCTCATCAGCAACGGCTCCTTGGTGAAGTCCGGCACCTCCAGATCGTAGGACACCGAGCCGGCTTTCTTCGTGTTGTTCTCCCGGGCGCCGATGCGAAGCGTGTAGCGGCCCGGTGGAAGGTCGATGGTGGAGACGACGCGGAAGCCCATGGCCATGGCGCGCTTCGCCGAGTCCGGCTTCATGTTCAGGTCGAGCGTGTTGCGCCCGCCCGAAAACGACTTGCCGCTCTGGTTCGTGGCGACCAGCGCCAGCTCGACGTGGTTGCGGAAGACACCGTCCTGCTCCTGGAGCGGCAGCGCGGCACCGGCAATCAGCGTGGACACGATGACCGATCCGTTGGGCTGCGGCCCCTTGAAGACCGCTGCGGTGGCCGCCAGCGGGAGCTCGGACAGGGGCAGCGGGCTCCCCATCGCGTTTCGCAGTTCAGCCGTGGGCTCGTTCGGGCCCGGCGGCTTCACCTCCGGCGCGCGTCCGCGCGCGGCGATGTAGCCCTTGCGTGCGCGAATCCGCGCCTGCGGCTGGCTCGGCACCCGGACCTCGATCTTGCGGAAGCGCCCGTCCCGGCGCTCGTTGGCCGGGTAGTACCCGAGCACGTAGTACGAGCTGTTGTCGTCCACGATCCGCTGGAAGGCCGAGGCGAAGTCGTTGGTGTCGACCGTGGCGAACCCGCCGGTCTCGGTGGAGATGACGCGCAGGCTGTCCTGCCCCAGCCGCAGCTCGTTCAGGAGCGCCGAGGGACCGAGGTTGACGGTCGGGTCGCTCGGGAACGACTGGATCTGGATGCTTTCCAGCGCCAGCCCGCCGAGGCCCCGGGGATCGACGCCGTAGACGGCGACGTTGGCGCGCGTGGCCGCCGCGATCAGCTCGCGCGTCGAGTCCATGATGTTGGTGGCATCGCGCGCGTTCATCACGTCCCAGATGTTGTAGTCGATGCCCTCGCTGAACAGCACCATGGCCTTGCGCCGCCCGCTGACGCCGTTCAGGTACTGCGCCACCTGCCGCATCGAGTCGAGCGCGATGCGTGCCTGGTAGCCGCGCTCCATCTCGTCGAGGTCGTTGATGGGATCGCCCGTCTGGCGCATGCCCCGCGTCATCGCCTCCTCGTCGATGCGGTTGAGCGTGGCGGAGCGCAGCTTGCGGCCCATGAACTTGTCGACCGCCGCCAGCATCAGCCGCGGGTTGCTGGTGAACTCCTGGCTGGCGTCGGCTCGCCCGCTGGTGTGCAGCACGGCGACGAGATCGTTGGCCCCGACGTACTTCTCGATGAACTGCCGGGCCCCGGCCCGCACCAGGGGCGTCCGCTGGGGATGCGTGTGCAGGTCGTCCAGCACGAGGAGGTAGACGCGCCCGTTGAGGCCGGTGAGGTTCGTGGTGACGTCCGGCTCGATCGGCTTGGAGGCGAAGAGCGGGCGCTCGGCCCGCTCCACCGGGAGGTTGATCACCGAGAAGACCGACACCTGCTGCGGCTTGCCGTCTTCCAGCACCTCGAAGTCCCGGGCCGCGAGCCCGGTGATGAACTTGCCGTTCGCGTCCAGGACCCGCGCGTCCACCTCGACGTAGTTCACCTCCGCCCGGAAGGTGACGGGCGGCAGCGGTTGCTGTGCCGCAGCCTGGGAGGGCTGATCGGCAGGCGGTTGTGGCTGCTGGCCCGCCAGCACGCCCCCAAGGGCCCCGAGCAGCACGACAGCGCCAAGAAGTGTCCGTATGGTCATAGTTCGCAGTGGCACGGCAGGCCCCCCCAGTATAAGACGGCCACCCTAGACGGGCGGTTTCTGCAGGTGCCAGGTCGTCGCCTGCTCGTAGGCATGCCCCACGCGCAGCACGAGGGCCTCGTCGAAGGCCCGGCCGTAGACCTGCAGGCCGATGGGCAGGCGCGGCGGCCCCGCGGAGAAGCCGCAGGGGATGACCAGCGCCGGCAGCCCGGTCATGTTTCCGAGAAAGGTGTTCCCGCCGCGGAACGCGGTCGGGGAGGAGCCCGGCTTGACGTCCGTGGCCGCAACCTCCGGCGTGTCGAGGACGGTCGGGAGCGCCGTGTTGGCGGGCACGACCATCACATCGCACAGGCGGAAGACCGCCGCCATCTCGTCCATCAGGAGGGTGCGGACGCGCAGCGCCTTGATGTAGTCGGTGGCCGGATAGAACCGCGCCGCGTCGAGTCGCTCGCGGACGATGGGGTCGAACAACTCGGGCGTCTCTGCCAGCCGGCGCTCGTGGAACTGTGCGGCTTCCGCCATCGCAACCACCCAGCCGGCCGCCGTCGCATAGGGGGCATGAGGCACGTCCACGTCGACGAGCGTGGCGCCGAGGTCGCGCAGGGTCGCGAGCGCCGCGCGATAGGCGCGATCCACATCCGCGTGGGCGTCCTCGGCGAAGTGTCTGCCGGGCACGCCCACGCGCACGCCGCGCAACTCGCGTGTCAGCTGTCCGGTGTACGTGGGTACCGGGTCGGCCGTGCACGTCGGGTCCCTGGGGTCGGCGCCGGCGATCACCTCCAGCATCAGGGCGGCATCGGCCACCGTACGGGTCATGGGGCCCGCATGGTCGAGCGTCCAGGCCAGGGTGGTCACGCCATAGCGGCTGACACGCCCGTAGGTCTGCTTCAGCCCCACCACGCCACAAAACGACGCCGGTCCGCGAATCGAGCCGCCCGTGTCGGTCCCGATGGAGAGCGGGACCAGGTGTGCGGCCAGCGCCGCCCCCGACCCGCTCGACGAGCCCGATGGCGTCCGGGCCAGGTCCCACGGATTCCGCGAGGGCCCGAACCCCGACACGACGCCGCTCCCCATGGCGAATTCGAGGAGGTTCAATTTGCCCAGGAGCACGGCGCCGGCCGCGTTCAGCCGCTCTGTGATCGTGGACTCGAAGTCGGGCACCTGGGTCGCCGTGACCTTCGACCCGTTCGTCGTGCGCACGCCACGCGTGGCGAGGATGTCCTTGGGCGCGTACGGGATCCCGTGGAGGGGCCCATGGTACTCGCCGCGCATGATGGCCTGTTCGGCGGTGCGCGCCTCGCTGCGCGCGCGGTCGGCCGTCACCGTGATGAAGGCGTTCACCTTCGGGTCCAACGCGGTGATGCGTGCCAGGTAGGCTTCGACGAGCTCGACGGGCGAGACCTGACGCGTGCGAAGCAGCGTGGCCTGCGCGACGGCCGGCAGGAACACCAGATCGTCGGGCGCCGTCACGAGCGTCTCACCTGGAACACGACGGCGGGCTCGATGCCGTCTGGAAGCACGAGGTCGCGGACCACCTGGAGCTGGTCCAGGTTCCGCTGCACGGCGGCCTGCGCCACCTGCAGCCGGCGCTCGTCGAAGGCACCGGCCAGGAGCGACGCGGCGCCCTGGAGCGCGGCCGGCGAGACCGTCGGCGCCGCCCCCGCGGCGAGGGCATCGGCTGTGGCGCCGGTGAATCCAAGGGCGGCCAGAATGTGCAGGATGTGCCGGCGGCTGACGGCCTGGTGATCCGGAGCGGCGTGATCCATGGGTCCTCCTGCCAAAACTTTGCCGCCCGGCTGAGCGTCAAAGCCAATAACGGGAGGACTATACTCCGTAGACTATGTCTGTCGACGTGGCGGCTGTGCAGGAGGCACTCCGGGCGGAAGGGCTCGATGGCTGGTTGCTCTACGATTTCCAGGGATCGAACCCCATCGCGGCCCGCGTCGCAGACATCGGGAAGCACGGCGGCCACCTGGCCACCCGCCGGTGGTTCTACCTCGTTCCGGCCACCGGGGAGCCCCGCGGCCTCGTCCATGCCATCGAGCGGCACAACCTCGACCACCTGCCGGGGGCGAAGGCGGTGTACGCGGGCCGGCTGCAGCTGGAAACGGGGCTGAAGGCGATCCTCGCCGGCATGCGTCGCGTGGCCATGGAGTACTCCCCCGGCAACGCCATCCCGTACGTGTCGCGCGTGGATGCCGGCACCATCGAGATGGTCCGGGACGCGGGCGTGGCCGTGGCCAGCAGTGGCGATCTGGTGCAGCGGTTCGACGGCCTGTGGGACGCCGCGGCCATGGCCTCCCACCGGGAGGCCTCGGACAGGCTCTATCGGATCAAGGATCGGGCCTTCGACGAAGCCGCGCGGCGGCTCCGCGCCGGCAGCCCGGTCACCGAGTTCGACATCCAGCAGCAGATGGTGGCCTGGTTCGCCGACGAGGGACTCGTCGCCGGGTCGGCCCCCAACGTGTCGGCCCAGGAGAACGCCGGCAACCCGCACTACCTGCCGACGGCGGACCACCATCGCGCCATCCGGCCGAACGAGCTGCTGTTGATCGACCTCTGGGGCAAGCGTCGCCAGCCAGGGGCGGTGTATGCCGATATCACCTGGGTGGGGTTCACTGGCGCGACCGTTCCGGACCGCTTCACGCGGGCGTTCGACACCATCGTCCGGGCGCGCGATGCCGCCGTGGTACTGGTCCAGGACGCCGCGCGCGCCGGGCGCCCCGTGCGGGGGTTCGAGCTGGACCGGGCGGCACGGCAGGTGATCATCGACGCAGGGTACGGGGACGCCATCCTGCATCGGACCGGTCACAGCCTGGGCGAGGAGGTGCATGGCAATGGCGCCCACCTCGACGACTACGAAACGCACGACGAGCGGCGGTTGATGCCCGGCAGCGGCTTCACCATCGAGCCAGGCGTCTACTTCGACGATTTCGGCGTCAGAACGGAAATCAACGTGGTCTGGGGACCGGAGGGTCCACAGGTTACGGGGCCGTGTCAGACCGGTATCATTCCGTTGGTGTAAGGGGGAGGAAAGTCATGTCCAGTCGGAAGACCACGCTGTTCTACGCGCTGCTCCTGGCCGTCGCCTCGCTGGCGGTCGGCATGGTCATCGCGTCGCGCCTCGACTTGTCGCCGGCCTCATCGGCGCAGACGGTGGCCGCGCCACCCATGAACAGCGCGCCGCTCGGGGGCCCCGTCGATGCGGCCACGTTCCGGACGATCGCCAAGACGGTGTCGCCGGCCGTCGTGAACATCCGGTCCACCTCGAAGCAGCGCGTCCAGGAGATGACGGAGTTCTTCGGCGGCGGCGACGACCTGCTGGAGCGCTTCTTCGGGGGCGGGGGGCGCGGCCAGGGTCAGGGTCAGGGCGCACCGCCGCGCGAGCAGGAGACCCAGGCCGCCGGCACCGGCTTCGTGATCAGCAAGGACGGCTACATCCTCACCAACAACCACGTGGTGGAGGGCGCCACGAAGATCGAGGTCTCGTTCTACGGCGAGGACGCCGACGTGTATCACGAGGCCACCATCATCGGCCGCGATCCGCTGACCGACAGCGCGCTCATCCAGCTCGTGGACAAGCCGAAACGCGAGCTCACCGAGGTGAAGTTCGGGGACTCCGCGCAGATGGAGCCGGGCGACTGGGTGATGGCCATCGGCAATCCGTTCGGGCTGGCACACACGGTCAGCGTCGGCGTGATCAGCGCCAAGGAGCGCCCCTTCCCCATCACGGACGGGCGTTCGCAGGACGTGCTGCAGACCGACGCCGCGATCAACCCGGGCAACTCGGGAGGCCCGCTGCTCAACGTGCGCGGCGAGGTCGTGGGGATCAACACCGCGATCTACACGGACGCCCGCCAGCAGGGCAACATCGGCATTGGCTTCGCCATCCCGATCAACACGGTACGCGAGCTGCTTCCGCAGCTGCGCACCGGCAAGATCACACGGGGCGTGATCGGCGTGCAGGTGACACCGGTCCCGGCCGACGCGCTGGCGGAGTTCGGGCTCAAGGAGCGCCGCGGCGCCCTGGTGGCCGTGGTCAACCCGAACGGGCCGGCCGACAAGGCCGGGCTCGAGCCGGGCGACATCGTCATCGAGTTCAACAGCAAGGCCGTCCGCAACCGCGACGACCTGGTGTCCTACGTCGTCAGCACGAAGCCCGGAACGACGGTGCCGGTGAAGGTGCTTCGCGACAAGCAGGAGAAGACGCTCAACCTCACCGTGGACGAGTTGAACCTCGAGGCCGAGACGACCCGCGCGGATCGCGGGGGCCGGCGCGACGAGGAGCCGGAGGAGCAGGCCTCCACCGGCTTTGGCCTGACGATGGGCCCGCTCACCGCCGACATCATGCGGCGCCTGCGCATCCCGGCCGACACGGAGGGCGTGCTGGTCACGGCCGTCGAGCAGGGCAGCCCCGCGTTCCGGGCCGGGCTGCAGCGGGGGGACGTGCTCCTGCAGGTGAACCGCCGGCCGGTCTCGACGCCCGCAGAGGCGGGGCGGCTGCTCGGTCAGGTGGCGGATGGCAGCACCGCGTTCCTGCTGATCTGGCGCAACGGCCAGGAGACCTTCGTCACGGTGCGCAAGCGCTGACGCACGACGAGCAGACCGACGCATGAGCGCCGGTGTTACCTGGCCGGCGCTGGTGCTGGCCGCCGGCCTCGGTACGCGGCTCGGCGCCTTGTCGCCGCTGCGCGCGAAGGCTGCCCTGCCGGTCGCAGGGCAGCCCCTCATCGTCCGCCTCCTGACGCGGCTGCGCGACGCCGGCGTCACGCGCGTCGTCATCAACCTCCATCACCGCGCCGACACCATCACCCGTGTGGTCGGCGACGGCGGGTGGCTGGGTCTCGACGTGCGTTACTCGTGGGAGACCCGAGTGCTGGGCTCCGGAGGGGGACCGGCGCGCGCGGTGCCGCTGCTCGCGGCGGACCGCTTCTTCATCGTCAACGGCGACACGTTGAGCACGGTCTCGTTCGGTGCGCTGGCCGACGTCCACGTGGCCTCGGGCGCCGACGCCACGTTGGCGGCGACCGCCGCGGATCTGTCGCGATACAACGCGCTGCTCGCCGACGCGTCCGGCGCGTTCACGGGCATCGCCGCGCGGGGAACGGCCGTGCCTGCGGGCGAGGTGAGCGCCTGGCACTTCCTCGGCGTGCAGGCCGTCAGTGCGTCGGCCTTCGCGGGCGTCGATCCGACGCGTCCCGCCGATTCGCTGCGAGAGGTGTACGCCGCGCTGGCCCACACGCGGCGGGACGCCGTTCGCGTGTGGGCCTCGACCGGCGACTTCCATGACATCGGCACGCCGGAGGACTACCTGCGCACGGCCCAGGCGTTTGCGCACGCCGAAGGCGCGACGCTCGACCACGGTGAAGGGACGGTGGTCTCCCCTGCGGCCCGCGTCGAGCGCTCCATCCTGTGGGATCGTGTGTCGGTGGGCGATGACGCGCGGCTGTCGCAGTGCATCGTCGCTGACGACGTGGCAATCCCCCCGGGCGCGCGCTACGATCGGATGGTGATCACCCGCACCGGCGCATTCCCTCTGTGACCCGGCGATGATGGATCCGCGCATCCAGGCCTATCTCGATCGTCAGCACCTGGCGCTGGACGTGCAACGTGTGGTCGCGCTGACGGGCGATGCCTCGGACCGCCGCTACTTCCGCGTCCACCTCGGGGATCGGGGGTCGATCGTGCTGGCCCTGCACACGGGCCCCATCGACGTGGAGGCGCTGCCGTTCGTCGCGGTGGCGCGGCTGATGCGCGAGATCCCGCTGCCCGTGCCCGCGATCCTGCACGCGTCGGGCGAACTCGGCGTGCTCGGGCTCGAGGATCTCGGCGACGTGACGCTGCAGGCGCACCTCGGCGTCGCGTCGCGCGCCGAGCACGCGGCCCTTTATCGGCAGGCGGTCGGCTTCATCGCCGTGCTGCAGCGGCGTGGCGCCGAGCTGGCCTCGTCCGCCTACCCGCCGTACGCCGTCGCCTTCGACGTGGAGAAGCTCACCTGGGAGCTGGAGTTCTTCACGCGACACTACCTCGGGGCGTACCGCGGGCTGTCCCCGGCCCCCAGCCATCGGCAGGCCCTGACGGCCGAGTGGGCCCTGATCGCGGAGGAACTGGCCAGCGAGCCGCGTGTGCTCTGCCATCGGGACTACCACAGCCGGAACCTCATGCTGCACGACGGGTCGCTGTACATCATCGACTTCCAGGATGCGCGGATGGGTCCGGACACCTACGACCTCGTGTCGCTGCTGCGCGACGCGTATGTCGACCTGACGCCTTCGCAGGTGGACGAGCTCACGGCCTACTTTCTGGCCCTGACCCGCGGTCCGGACCGGCGGGGCCCGGACGACCAGCGGGAGTTCCAGCGGCGCTTCGACCTGATGGCGCTGCAGCGGAACCTGAAGGCCCTCGGCACGTTCGGCTATCAAACGACGACGCGCGGCAACCCCGTGTACATCCAGTACATGCCGCGGACGCTCAGCTACGTGCGCGCCACCCTGGGCCGGGACACGCGCTTCGGCCGGCTGCAGGAGTTGCTCGGGGGACTGGTTGCCGAGCTACGCTAAGATTGAGGTTTGACCTCTCGCTTCGGGATCTCCTCGCACCTGTTCCATGCCGACCGGCTCTCGCGCGAGCACCTCGCGGCGGTGGCGAGGCATGGCTTCGAGACGGTGGAGATCTACGCCACGCGCACCCACGTCGACTACCACGATCCGGCCGCGGCCGACGCCCTCGGCACCTGGCTCGACGCCTCCGGGCTGTCGCTCCACGCCGTGCACGCCCCGACGACCGTCAGCTACTCCGGTGGCCAGTGGGGCGAGACGCTGTCGCTGGCTTCACCGGACGAGGCACGGCGGCAGCGCGCCGTCGCCGAGACCATCACCAGCCTTGGGCTGGCCTCGGTCGTCCCCTTTCAGTTCCTGGTGGTGCACCTGGGCGTGCCCTCCCTGGAGCCGGCGGCGAACAGCCGGGGGGCGGTGGCCCGCAGCCTGGAGGCGATTGCGGACGCGGCGGCGGCCGTGAACGTGACGCTCGCGCTGGAGCTGATCCCCAATGCGCTCTCCACGCCGCCGCAGCTGGTGCACTGGCTGGAGGACGAACTGGATCTCGGCCGCGCCGGGCTCTGCCTCGACGTCGGCCATGCCCACATCGTGGGCGACGTCGTGGAGGCCGTCGAAACGTGCTCGGGGCACATCCTGACGACGCACCTGCACGACAACCGCGGCCAACGGGACGACCACCTCCTGCCGGGCCAGGGCTCGATCGACTGGGACGCGGTGATGCTGGCGTTCCAGAAGGTCGGGTACGACGGTGGCTGGATCTTCGAGCTGGCGCCTTCGGCGGACTGGCGGCAGGTGCTCGAGCGGGCGGCCGCCGCGAGGGCGCACATCGAGCGGCGTCTGCACCTGGAGTTCTGAGGCCTCACCTATGGCGACACACGTCTACATCGACCGCATCGGAGATTACGTCGGGCAGACGGTCACCCTCAAGGGGTGGCTCGCGAACCGCCGTTCGAGCGGCAAGATCCACTTTCTGCTGGTGCGCGACGGCACCGGGTTCATCCAGGTGGTCATGGGACGCAACGACGTCGGGGACGAGACGTTCGCGCGCGCGGACCACCTCGGCCAGGAAAGCGCCATCGAGGTGAGCGGCGTCGTACGCGCGGACCAGCGGGCAAAGGGGGGCTACGAGATCACGGCGACGGACATGACGGTCGTCGCGGCGGCGCAGGACTTCCCCATCACGCCCAAGGAGCACGGGGTCGACTACCTGATGGACCGCCGCCATCTCTGGATCCGATCGGAGCGGCAGACGGCCATCCTTCGCGTGCGCCATGAGGTCATCGACGCCATCCGTGACTTCTTCAACGGCGAGGGCTTCATCCTGGCCGACACGCCCATTTTCACGCCGGCCGCCTGTGAAGGGACCACCACGCTGTTCCCGGTGCAATACTTCGACGACACCACGGCCTACCTCACGCAGAGCGGCCAGCTGTACAACGAGGCCAATGCGATGGCGCTCGGCAAGGTCTATTGCTTCGGTCCGACGTTCCGGGCCGAGAAGAGCAAGACGCGCCGCCACCTGACGGAGTTCTGGATGGTGGAGCCCGAGATGGCCTACGCCGACCTCGACGACGTGATCGGGCTGGCGGAGCGGCTGGTGTGCGCGGTCGTCGGGCGCGTGCTCGACCGCCGGCAGCGGGAGCTGAAGACGCTGGAGCGGGACACCTCGACGCTCGAGTCGGTGAAGGCGCCGTTTCCCCGGCTGCACTACGACGAGGCGGCGAAGATCCTGCTCGACAAGGGCCTGCCCTTCCAGGTGGGCGGGGACCTGGGCGGCACCGACGAGACCGTGCTCTCCGAACAGTTCGATCGCCCCGTGTGCGTCACGCACTACCCGGCCGCCGTGAAGGCGTTCTACATGAAGCCCGATCCCGGCCAGCCCGACCGCGCGCTCTGCGTCGACGTGCTCGCACCGGAGGGGTACGGCGAGATCATCGGCGGCGGCCAGCGCCTGGACGACTACGACCTGCTGGTGCAGCGCATCAAGGAGCACGACCTGCCGCTGGAGGCCTTCGAGTGGTACCTGGACCTCCGCCGGTACGGCTCGGTGCCACACGGCGGGTTCGGCATGGGCGTGGAGCGCTGCGTGAGCTGGATCTGCGGCCTCGAGCACGTGCGGGAAACCATCCCGTACCCGCGCATGCTCTACCGCCTGTATCCGTGACCGCGCAGGCGAAACGAGACCACGATGACACAAAGGGCACGAAGACGGACACGAAGGACTTCCTTTCTGGAAAGAAGCACGCGTGACACCCCACGAAGATCTTCGGGGAAGATCTGCGTGCCGACCTTCCTGTCCTTCGTGCCTTCGTGGTCTCTTCTCGACAGGGGACGGCGTTGAAGATCGGGGTCGTCTCGCTTGGCTGCCCCAAGAACCTCGTCGACTCCGAGGTGATGCTCGGCCTGGCCGAACAGGCGGGGCACGAGGTCACCGCCGACGCCGAGGGGGCCGACGTGCTGGTGGTCAATACCTGCGCGTTCATCGACCGCGCCAAGCAGGAATCGATTGACGCGATTCTCGAAATGGCCGAGATCAAGAAGCAGGCACCGGGCCGGCGTCTCGTCGTCACCGGTTGCCTGGCCGAGCGCTATCGCGAGGAACTGCGGACCGAGATCCCGGAGATCGACGTGGTGCTCGGGACCGGCGAGGTGACCGGGCTCGTGGACGCCTTGTCACCCGGCGGGCCGTCTGAGCGATCGTCGGGTACGGCCGTTCAGCCTCTGACCTTCTATCGCCGCGACCCAGATCGCGCCGCGGTGCCCCGGTCAGGCGACACCCCCTCCCGGCGCGCGTCAGCGCCCTCCCGTCAGGAGGCCCACGCCCCGGTCTTCGGCCGGGATCTGCCCACCTACCTGTACGACGCCGACACACCGCGGCGGCGCGCCACGCCCGGCCACTACGCCTACGTGAAGATCGCCGAAGGCTGCGACTACACCTGCGCGTTCTGCATCATCCCGAAGATGCGCGGCCACTACCGCAGCCGCCCCGTGGAGTCCGTCGTCACCGAGGCGAGGCGGCTGGCCACCGAGGGCGTGCGGGAGCTGCTGCTGATTTCGCAGGACACCACCTTCTACGGCATCGACCGCGGCGAGCGCGGGGCCCTCGCCCGCCTGCTCCGGGCGCTCAACGCGGTCGAGGGCATCGACTGGATCCGGATGCTGTATCTCTACCCGACGACGATCACCGACGAGGTGATCGACGCCGTGGCCGAGTTGGACAAGGTCTGCAAGTACATCGATCTCCCCCTGCAGCACGCCTCCGATCCCGTGCTCAAGCGCATGAGACGACCCGGGACGCGGGCCTCCTACGAGCGGCTGCTCGGGAACATCCGCGCCCGCATCCCCGGCGTCGTCCTGCGCACCACCTTCATCGCGGGCTTTCCAGGGGAAACCGACGCCGACGTCGACGTCCTCGAGCGGTTCATCACGGACATCGGATTCGACCATCTCGGCGTCTTCACCTATTCGCACGAGGAAGGTACGCCGGCCTTCGGCCTGCCGGACGATGTGCCCGCCGAGGTGAAGGACGCACGGCAGGCCCGCTTGATGGAGGTCCAGAAGCAGCTGGTGGCCCGCCGCCAGCTCGCACGCCTCGGCCAGCGGGTCCCGCTGATGGTGGACGGCCCCTCTCCGGCTCACGAGTGGGTGTGGCGCGGGCGCCTGGCGGGCCAGGCGCCGGAGATCGACCCGGTGGTCTACCTGACCGACGCCGACCCGGACCTGCTCGTCCCGGGACGACTGCTGGACGTGGAGATCGTCGGCGCCGACGAGTACGACCTGGTGGCCCGCCCGGTCGGCGCCGTCTGAGGCCCCTCGGGGGCCCGTCGCCGGGGCCGAGCCGTGGTATCATGACTGTTCGGTTCTCAAGTCTGGGAAACCAGAGTGGGCCTATTGCCCACTTTTTTCGTTTAGGGGGGCTTTTTTGGGCCCGCTGGAGCGTGTCCGGGACGCTGCCGCGCGTGTCGCCGCCAGCTACGGGCTGGACATCTACGATGTCGAGCTGCGTCGCGAGGGGGGCCAGCAGGTGCTGCGCGTCGTGCTCGATCGGCCCGGCCCGAACCGGACGGCCGAGGAGAGCGTGAGCCTGGATGACTGCGCGCGGGTGAGCGAGGAGTTGAGCGCCATCCTCGATGTCGAGGACGTGGTGCCGACGGATCGCTACACCCTGGAGGTGTCGTCGCCGGGACTGGATCGCCCGCTCCGCACCGCTGACGACTACCGTCGCTTCTCGGGGCGTCGGGCGAAGATCGTGGTGTCCGAACCGGTCGCACGGCAGACCGCGTTTGCGGGTCGCGTGCTCGGCGTCGAGGGCGACGACGTGCTGTTTGAATCGGAGGGCGGCAAGCAGGTGCACCTGCCACTGAGGCTGATCACCCGCGCCCGCCTCGACGTGGAGTTTTGAGCTGACATGAGCACGAATCCGCTGCTGCAGACCATCGAGGCCCTGGCCAAGGAAAAGGGCATCGAGCCCGACGTCGTCATCCAGGCGATGGAAGAGGCCGTGCTGACCGCGTCGCGCAAGTTCTACAAGACCGGGGAGGAACTCAAGGCGAAGTTCAATCCCGAGAACGGCCAGATCGAGCTCTTCGCGGTCAAGACCATCGTCGATGAAGTGACGGACCCGGCGCTCGAGATCTCCGTCGCCGAGGCGAAGGAGATCTACGGGGAAGACGCCGAGGTCGAGGCGGGCTACCAGATCGAGTTCCCCAAGCGCACGGATGTCCTCGGGCGCATCGCCGCACAGACCGCCAAGCAGGTGATCTTCCAGAAGGTCCGCGAGGCCGAACGCGAGAACGTCTACGCGGAGTACAACCAGCGGGTCGGGGAGGTCGTCAACGGCCTGGTCAAGCGCTTCGAGCAGGGCGACATCATCGTGGAGGTCGGGCGCGTCGAGGCCGTCCTGCCGCGCAAGGAGCAGTCGCGCGCGGAGAGCTACGCGCAGGGCGACCGCCTGCGGGCCGTCATCCGGGCCGTCGGCAAGGGGGCCAAGGGGCCGCAGATTGTCCTGTCCCGCACGGATCCGGCCCTGCTCATCAAGCTCTTCGAGCAGGAGGTGCCGGAGATCTACGACGGGACCGTCATGGTGCGCGGCGCCGTCCGCGAGGCGGGTGACCGCGCGAAGGTGGCGGTCTATTCCCGCGAGCGCGACGTCGACCCGGTGGGCGCGTGCGTCGGGATGAAGGGCACGCGGGTGCAGGCCATCATTCGCGAGCTGCGCGGCGAGAAGATCGACATCGTCGAGTGGTCCGAGGACCCCGTGCAGTTCGTGATGAACGCCCTCAGCCCGGCGAAGGTCCAGCGCGTGACCATCGTGGGCGACAAGGACAAGGTGATGGAGGTCGTCGTCGAGGACAAGCAGCTGTCGCTGGCCATCGGCAAGAAGGGGCAGAACGTGCGCCTGGCGGCCAAGCTCACGGGCTGGCGGATCGACATCAAGAGCGAGGAAGAAAAGCGCAAGGAAGTGGAAGCGCAGTTCGGCGCCATGGAGGCCGCCGCGGCGGGCGAGCCGGAGGCCGGGGAGACCGGCGCCGAGACGCCCGCAGTGGACGCCGCCAGCACCGACGCGCCGGCAACCGACGCGCCGGCAGAGGGCGTCGCCGAGACCCCGGCCGCGAAGCCCGACGAATCGACCCCGGACCCGAACGCGTGACACCGGGACCGTGCCTGCGGGTGACGCTCCCGAGTGAATCTGATTAGCCTGTTAGCCTGGAACGCAAAACGTAAATGGCCACTGTCCGGATCTACAAAGTCGCAGAACTTCTGAACACGACCAGCCAGGACGTGCTGGATCTGCTCAAGAAGAATCACGGCATCGAGCTGAAGAGCGCGTCGAGCACGCTCGAAGAGATCGTGGCCCGCCAGTTCGTGGAACGCCAGGCCAAGCAGCGCGGGATCGAGTTGCCCAAGGGCGACATCTTCTCGGAACAGGCCCACAAGGCGGTCAAGGCGAAGGGCGCCGGCCCGGGCAAGAAGCCCGGGGCGCCCGTTGAACCGCCCAAGCCGGCCGTGCCCACGCTGGGCCCGCCCCGCCTGGTCAAGAAGCCCGTGCTGGTGAAGCCGGCCGGCGAACCGTCCGAGGCGCCCGTCCCGGCGGCGCCGGTGCGAGCCATCGAACCCACCGAGGTGGTGGAGGTGACCGCCCCTGAAGCGCCAGTGGTCGCGCCTGTTTCAGTGGCGGTGCCCGAGCAGCCGCCCGTCGTGGAACCCGTCGGGGAGCCCGTCGCGGTGCCGCCAGCGCCGGCCACGGTCCAGGCCGTGCCCGAATTGCCAGCTGCGGCCGTCGCCGCAGCCCCGGCCGCGCCAGAGGCTCCGCCCGCGGCGGCGCCCGAGGCGCCTGCCGCACCTCCTCGTCCGGCTGGTCGGTTCGTTCCGCCCAGCATCCGCCTGCGCGTCGAGGAGCCCGGGCAGGCTCCCCCGCAGGCACCGCCGCTCGTTCCCAGGCGCCAGGTCGTGCCGCAGCAGCCGCCGCGTCCGGTGGCCCCGCCGCGCCCGACCACACCACCGGGGCAGCCACCGCGTCCCGGTGGCCCGCGGACGTCGTACTCGCCGAGTGGCCGGCCCACGGGGGGCATGACGCCCGCGATGCTGGGCGGGCCACGCCCCCTGCCGTCGCAGCCAGTGCGTCCGAGCCAGCCCGGCATGCCTCCCCGCCCCGGCATGCCCGGCCAGGGCCCGCGGCCGCCGTATGGCCAGCAGTTCCGCCCGCGTCCGGTCGGAGGCCACCAGCGCCCCTCCCAGCGGCGCGATGCGCTGCAGCGCATGCCCTCGCCGTCGGCCCCGGTCGCACCGCCGCCGATCTCGCGCACGATCACGCTGGCTGAAGGCATGACGGTGAAGGATCTCGCGGACAAGCTCGACATCCGCGTGAAGGAAGTGCTGAAGGCGCTGCTCGATCGCCGCATGATGATGACCATCAACTCGGTCGTCGACATGGACACGGCGCGCGAGGTGGCCCGCTCGTTCGGCGCGCAAATCGAGACGCGCACCTACGAGGAGGAGCTGCTCGAGACGGAGTCCGAGGCCGTGGACCCGAAGGATCTGCTGCCCCGGGCGCCGGTGGTCACGGTCATGGGACACGTGGACCACGGCAAGACCACGCTGCTCGACTCCATCCGCGAAACGCGCGTCGCCGAGCGCGAGGCCGGCGGCATCACCCAGCACATCGGCGCCTACCTGGTCAGCGGACTGGGCGAGAAGGGCGACAAGCAGATCGTCTTCCTCGACACGCCTGGCCATGCCGCCTTCACGCTGATGCGTGCGCGCGGGGCGAAGGTCACCGACGTGGTCATCCTCGTCGTCGCGGCCGACGATGGCGTGATGCCGCAGACGAAGGAAGCCATCGACCACGCGAAGGCCGCCGGCGTGCCGATCATCGTGGCGGTGAACAAGATCGACAAGCCCGGCGCGAACCCGGAGGTTCCGAAGCGCCAGCTGGCCGACCTCGGCCTGATGCCCGAGGACTGGGGCGGCGAGACGGTGTTCGTCGAGGTCTCCGCGAAGCAGAAGAAGAACCTCGACACGCTGCTCGAGATGATTCTGCTCGTCACCGACATCGGCGAGCACAAGGCCAACCCGAAGCGCGGCGCCGTCGGCACCGTGCTCGAGACGAAGCTCGATCGCGGCCGCGGCCCCGTGGCGACCGTCCTGGTCCAGGACGGGACGCTCCGTGTCGGCGACAACGTCATTGCCGGGCCCGTGGTGGGCCGCGTGCGCGCGCTCATCGACGATCGCGGCCGCAACGTCAAGCTGGCCGGCCCCTCGACGCCGGTGGAACTGCTCGGCCTCGAGGCCCTGCCCTCGCCCGGGGAGCCCTTTCAGGCCGTCGCCGACCCGTCGAAAGCGCGGCAGATTGCCACGTTCCGCCAGGCGGTGGCCAAGGAGAAGGCGCTCGGCGCCAAGGGCAGCCGCCTCACGCTCGAGTCGCTGCAGCAGCAGATGACCGAAGGCGGGATGAAGGAACTCGCCATCATCATCAAGGCCGACGTGCAGGGCTCGGCCGAGGTGCTCGCCGACTCGCTCGCCAAGCTGTCGGACGAGAAGACGAAGGTCAAGATCATTCACTCCGCCGTCGGCGCCATCAACGAATCGGACGTGCTGCTCGCCGCCGCGTCCAATGCCATCATCATCGGATTCAACGTGCGTCCCGACCGCAACGCGGCCGACGTCGCCGAGCGCGAGAAGGTGGACATCCGCCACCACTCGGTCATCTACAACGTGACCGAGGAGATCCAGAAGGCCATGACGGGCCTGCTGGAGCCGACGATCAAGGAAGTGCGCCTGGGCAGTGCCACGGTGCGCGAGACCTTCAAGGTGCCGAAGGTGGGCACGGTCGCGGGCTGCATCGTCAACGACGGGCGGATCACCCGCCAGGGCGACGCGCAGGCGCGCCTGCTGCGCGACAACGTCGTGGTCTGGGAGGGCAAGCTCGCCTCGCTCAAGCGCTTCAAGGACGACGTGTCCGAGGTGAAGGCCGGCTTCGAGTGCGGCATGGGCCTGCAGAACTTCAACGACGTCAAGGTGGGCGACGTCATCGAGGTCTTCCAGATGGAGCGCGTCGCGGCCGCCGTCTAGGGCCGTCCCCATGCCGCTGTCGCATCGCGTCGAACGCATCGCCGCGCAGATCCGCGAGGAGCTCAGCCAGATGATCGCGACCGAGGTCAGCGATCCCGGTGTCGGCCTGGTGACGGTGACCCGCGTGAAGGTCACGGCCGATCTCTCGCTGGCCCGCGTCTACTGGACCGTGCTCGGCGAGGCGAAGGAGCGGAAGGAGACCGCGAAGGCCCTGAACCGGACGGTGCCGTACCTGCGGCACCTCCTGAGCCAGCGGCTCACCCTGCGTCGGGCGCCAGAGATCACGTTCCAGTACGACGAGTCGGTCGCTGCGCAGGATCGCATCGAGCGCATCATCCAGGACCTCCACACGGAGCGGGAGCAGCACCCGGAGCTGAACGCGCTGGTGGAGCCGCCCGATCCGGCCAAGAAGGATGAGCCCGCACAGTAACCCCCCGGCCGCGCTTCTCGACGCCATCGCCCGCGGCCGCCGCTTCATCGTCACCTCGCACCAGCGCCCGGACGGCGACGCGGTCGGCTCCGCCGTCGCCATGGCACTGGCCCTCCGGGCCCTGGGCAAGCACGCCACCGTCGTCATGGACGCCGTCCTGCCGTCGTTCCTCCAGCCGTTTCCCGGGGTCGACGCGATCGTCGTCACCACCGAGGTGAGCGACATCGTCGATGCCGTCCTGGTGATGGAGTGCAGCACGCTGGCGCGGACCGGCGTGGCCGGGCTGGACCGCTCCCCCGTCATCAACATCGACCACCATCCCGGGAACGCGCGCTACGGTACCATCGACTGGATCGACGAGGGCGCCGCTGCCTGCGGCGAACTGGTCTTCACGCTGATCGACGCGCTCGGAGTGTCGCTGACGCCCGAGATGGCCACGCACCTCTACCTGGCGATCCTCACGGACACCGGGTCGTTTCACTTCTCGCACCTGACGCCGCGCACCTACGAGCTGGCCGGGCGCGCCGTGGCCGCCGGCGCCGATCCGCAGTGGATCGCGCGCACCCACTACGACAGCAGTTCGCTCGCGCGCGTCCGCATCTTCGGGGCGGTGCTCAACGGGATGACGATCCACGCAGACGGGCGGGTGGCGCTGCTGACCATCACCCAGGCGCTCGCCACGGACCTCGGGGGCACGTACGACGACACCGAGGGCCTCATCAACTTTCCGCTCACGGTGAAGGACATCCAGGCGGTGGCCTTCTTCAAGGAGATGGGGCCGGGCGACTGGCGCGTGAGCCTGCGTTCGAAGGGCCCGGTGGACACCGGGCGAATCGCCAAGCAGTTCGGCGGCGGCGGGCACGTCAACGCCTCCGGGTGCGCGTGGACCGGCTCCATCGCGGACGGGCACGACACCTTCGCGCGCCTGCTGGCCCAGGCCGTCACCGGATGATCGCCGGTGTCCTGATCGTCGACAAGCCGGAGGGGCTGACCTCGCACGACGTGGTCGCCGCCGCTCGACGGGTGCTCGGCGAGCGCCGCATCGGACACTGCGGAACGCTCGACCCCATGGCCACGGGGGTGCTGGCCCTGGCCATCGGACCGGCCACGCGCCTGGTCCAGTTCCTGTCCGGAGAGGCCAAGCAGTATGACGCCGTCGTCCGGTTCGGACTGGAGAGCACCACCTACGATGCCACCGGCGAGGTCGTGGCCGAATCCGGCCGCCACCCGGAACCGGCAGCCGTGGCGTCGGCGTTGGCGGCCTTCCGCGGCACATTCCCCCAGACACCCCCCGCCTACTCTGCCAAGAAGGTCGGCGGTGTGCGAGCCTACGCCCTGGCGCGCGATCGCGATGCCGAGCGGCCCGCACTGGCCCCGGTGATGGTGACCGTGCACGACCTGACCGTGTCGAGCTACGATGCCGGCCGGGCCTCGCTGTCCATGACCGTGTCGGCGGGCTTCTACGTGCGCTCGCTCGCGCACGACCTGGGCCGTGCCCTGGGCACGGGCGCGGTACTCGAGGCGCTGCGCCGGATACGGTCGGGACGCTTCACAGCGGACACCGCGCTGGCCTTCGCCGACCTCGTGTCAGGCACCCGGGACGCGGTCGACGGCCGCATCGTCCCCCTGGACCAGCTGCTGCCCGACGTCCCGGCCGTGCCGCTGTCCGGTGACGAGGTCCGGCAGGTCCGCCACGGCCGTGACGTCCCCCTCCCGCCTGGCTGGGACGGACCGCCGCCGCTCGTCCGGCTCGTGGACGAGGCGTCCCGGCTGGTGGCGCTGGCGGTCCCCGGGGACAGACCCGGCGTTTTGCACCCCTCGGTGGTTTTGGGCTAACATTGACGATTCTGAACGGACGGCTGGACCGTCACATACGGCGGCCCGGAGCGGCACCCCTGCCGTGCTCTGAGCCGTGCGTGGAGGCAACGTGGCACTGACGAAGGACAAGAAGGTCGCCCTCATCGGCGAGTACAAGACCCATGCCGGCGACACCGGCTCGCCGGAAGTGCAGGTGGCCCTGCTGAGCGAGCGGATCACCTACCTGACCGAACATTTCAAGTCGCACGCCAAGGATCACCACTCACGTCGTGGCCTGTTGAAGCTGGTCGGCCAGCGCCGCCGTCTGCTGGACTACCTGAAGAGCAAGGACACGGACCGCTACGCCGAGCTGATCAAGCGCCTCGGAATCCGGAAGTAAGCCGTTCACAGTTCAAGGGACGAGGCGTCTATGCACACACGTGAAGAGATTTCATTCGGGGGCCGTTCCCTCTCCATCGAGACCGGCAAGTGGGCCAAGCAGGCCCACGGCGCGGCGATCGTCCGCATGGGCGACACGATGGTCATGGTCACGGCCTGCCACTCCGGGAGCCCGCGCGAAGGGATCGACTTCCTGCCGCTGACGGTCGACTACCGCGAGTATGCGTACTCCTCCGGCCGCATCCCCGGCGGGTTCTTCAAGCGGGAGGGGAAGCCCACCGAGAAGGAAGTGCTCACGAGCCGGGTGATCGACCGGCCCATCCGGCCGCTCTTCCCGTCGGGCTGGCGGAACGAGACCCAGGTCATCGCGATGGTGCTGTCGGCCGACACGGAGTTCGACTCCGACGTGCTGGCCATCACCGGCGCCTCGGCCGCGCTCGCGCTGGCCGAGATTCCCTTCGAGAAGACCATCGCCGGCGTGCGCGTCGGGCTGGTGGACGGGCAGTACGTCATCAACCCCACGTTCGAGCAGCGGCGCCAGAGCCGCCTCGACCTGGTCGTCGCGGGCAGCCGCGATGGCATCGTGATGGTGGAAGCCGGGGCCAAGGAAGTGACCGAGGAGGAAGCGCTCACGGCCCTCGACGAGGCCCACAAGGCGATCCGGCAACTGTGCGACGGCATCGACGCCCTGGCGAAGAAGAGCGGCCGCCCGAAGCTGCCGCGTCCGGAGCGCACCATCGGCCACGAGTTCTATCGCGAGGTCGAGGAGAAGGTGCTGGTGCCCCTGCGCGAGGCGATGCGGATCAAGGGCAAGATCGAGAACTACGATCGCGTCGATCAGGTCCTGGATGACCTCATCGCCTCGATCCCCGAAGGCGAGATCCAGCGCAAGACCGAAGCCAAGGCGATCTTCAAGGAGCTGCAGGAGAAGGTGCTCCGCGACGAGATCCTCGAGCGCAACATCCGCCTCGACGGCCGCGCGTTCGACGAAATCCGGCCCATCACCATCGAGACCGGCGTGTTGCCGCGGACGCATGGCTCGGTCGTGTTCACGCGGGGCGAGACGCAGGCGCTCGTCACCGCGACGCTCGGCACGGCGGACGACCAGCAGAAGATCGAGAGCGTGGACGGCGAGCAGTGGAAGCGCTTCATGCTCCATTACAACTTCCCGCCGTTCTCGGTGGGTGAGGTCGGCTTCCTCCGCGGCCCCGGCCGCCGGGAAGTGGGCCACGGGGCCCTCGCCGAGCGGTCGCTGGCGGCGATGGTGCCGGGCGAGGAGTCGTTCCCCTACACCATCCGCATCGTGTCCGACATCCTCGAGTCGAACGGCAGCTCGTCGATGGCGTCGGTCTGCGGCGGATCCCTCGCGATGATGGACGCCGGCGTCCCGCTGAAGGCCCCGGTGGCCGGCGTGGCCATGGGCCTCATCCTCGACGAGAAGACGGGGAAGTACGCGGTGCTGAGCGACATCGCCGGCGCCGAGGACCACTACGGCGACATGGACTTCAAGGTCGCCGGCACCGAGGCGGGGATCACGGCCCTGCAGATGGACATCAAGGTGACCGGCGTCCCCCCGGCCGTCATGCGCGACGCGCTGATGCAGGCGCGCCAGGGCCGGCTGCACATCCTCGGCAAGATGGCCGAGGCGCTGACGGGCCACCGCCAGAGCATCTCTGCATACGCGCCCCGCATCGTCACGATCAAGATCCCGGTGGACAAGATCCGCGACGTCATCGGGCCGGGCGGCAAGATGATCCGGTCGATCATCGAGCGCACGGGCGTGAAGATCGACGTGCAGGACGACGGCACGGTGAACGTCGCGTCGGCCGACGAAGCCGCCGCCGCGAAGGCGATCGGCATCATCCAGGAGCTGACCGCCACTCCCGAGCTGAACAAGACGTATCTCGGCAAGGTGCAGCGCATCACCGACTTCGGCGCCTTCGTCGAGATCATGCCGGGCACCGACGGCCTGCTCCATGTCTCGGAGATCGCGCACTACCGCGTCAAGGACGTGCGTGACGAGCTGAAGGAAGGCCAGCAGGTGCTGGTGAAGGTGATCAACATCGATCCCACCGGCAAGATCCGGCTGTCGCGCAAGGCGCTGATCGCACCGGAAGAGGGTGGCGCACCTCCCGAGGGCTCGACCGAGGAAGGCGCCGCCGCTGGCGCCGGCAGCGAGCGCGGCGACCGTCCCCCCCGGGACCGGGGCCCGCGCCGCGACCGCGGCCCGCGGCGGGACTGAAGTGAGAGTGAGAAGTGAGAAGAGAGAAGTGAGAAGCTAAGGCAGACGCGACGGAAGAATCGGGCTACGCGGAAGGCTGGGGGCCTGCAACCCCCAGCCTTTCTTTGTGTCGCCTGTAGGTCCTGGTTGTTGGCTTTGCTTTTCTGCTTGGCCTTTCTGCTTTGCTTCTGTGCGTTGGTCTCTGCCTTAGCTTCTCACTTCTCTCTTTTCTCTTCTCACTTCTCCCCGGGCCGCGGGCCCCGTTCGCCTGCCGCGGCCGTACAATGGCCCCTATGACCCGCCGCATCCTGCTGGCCGCGTTCGCGAGTGCCATCTGGGTGTCCGGCCCCGCGCCGGCCCAGGAACAGGCCCCCAACCGCCGCGAGTTCACCATCATCGCCCGCGACCATCGTTTCGCCCCCGATCGCATCGAGGTGTCCCAGAACGACCTGGTGCGGATCACGCTGCGCAGCGAGGATCGCCCGTACAGCTTCGTGGTCGACGCCTATCGGATTGTCAAGCGCGCCAGCGGCGGACAGACGCTGTCATTCGAGTTCCGCGCCGATCAGGCCGGCACCTTCGAGTACTACTGCAACCTCACCAGCGACCCCGGGTGCCGCGACATGAAAGGCACACTCGTGGTGAAGGGGCGCTGAGCGGTGAGTGAGTCCCTGTCCATTGCCAATTGCCCATTGACGATTGGGGATTCATTGGGTGATCGCCGATTGGAGGCATTGAACATTCGATTGGGCGATTGGGGGATTGCGGCATCGGTCCCGTCGGCGTCCCGGCGTTTCAATCCCGCAATCCCGCAATCCCTCAATCGAATGCCCAATGGCGCCATCCGCAATCACCCAATGAATCCTCAATCTCCAATGGGCAATCAGCAATGGGCAGCCACGGCGCCGCCCGGCGTCAGCGCCGTGGGAACAGGTTGGGGTTGTCGGTGAAGAGCCCGTCCACGCCGAGCGTGTAGAGGAAGTGCGCCATCTCGGCCTGCACGGTCGGGAAACTGCCGGTGTTCGCCGTGCGGAAGGTGTAGGGTACGACAGTCAGGCCGGCGGCGTGGGCCCACCGGACCAGGTCCGGGTTCTTCAGCAGAATGCCCTTGTCGGGCCCCAGCCCCTGAATTACGCCCTTCCACTGCCCGACACGCGCCTCTGTCCACCCGTCGCCGCGCCCGATCAGCAGCACGATCGGGACGCCGATCCTCATCGCCGAGAGCTTGCGGGCACTGCCCTCACCAAAGGTCTGGAGGATCACGGGTGACGCCGGATCGGCCTGTGGTCCCCGCAACCGGTGCGTGTCGAGCGCCGTCGCCACCAGTTCCTCGAAGCGCACATCGCGACCCTCGTAGATCTCCGGGGTCTTGAGCTCGGGAAACAGGCCGGCCCTGCCCTTCACCAGGCCCACGGCTTCGTCGAAGGTCGGAACGCGCTCCCCGGCGAACCGGGGGTCGAACCAGGACCCGGCGTCGAGCCGCTTGATCTCCGCGAGCGTGAAGTCGTTCGCGAGCCAGGCACGCCGCTTCTTCCCCTCGTACTCGATCTCGGTGAAGCGGGTAGGGAACACCTCCTCGACGTTCGTCGTGCGTTCCAGGCTGGGGTCGTGCAGGCAGATGAGCACGCCGTCCCGTGTCACCGCAAGGTCCTGCTCCACGAAGTCGGCGCCCTGCTCGAGAGCCAGGCGATAGGCGGCCAGCGTGTGCTCGGGCGCGTACGCCGAGGCGCCACGGTGCGCGACATTGGTCTTCCGGGGCGTCTGGGCCAGGGGACTGGTGGACATGGCGACGAGACTCACGACGAGGACGGACATCGGCAGAACGCGCATGAAGAGCTCCAGAACTTCAGCATGGCACGAAGAGGCTACGTTCGCGTAAACGCCCGGGCCGCTTCGATGCGTTCGCGAATCGGCGGGTGCGAGTAGAACAGCCACTGCACGACGCGGGACGGATGGTCCTCGGCCAGGTTCTGCTGTGACAGCCGCTTCATCGCCGAGACGAAGGCGTCGGGGTTCTGGGTCACGTCGAGTGCGTATCGGTCGGCAGCCCGCTCCTGGGACCGCGAGACGGCGTTGACCAGGGGGGCCATGAGGAATGTCCAGGCCCCCCCGACGAGGAGCAACAGCGGGATCGCGGCGGGATCGGCCAGGCCTTTGAGCCCGAGTGGCACCACCGAGCCGCGAAGGATGATGTCGGCCAGGAAGAACCCCGCGAACACGATCGCGACGTGGATCGCGATGCCCCGCCACAGGTCGCGGTGCACGTGGTGCGCCAGCTCGTGGGCCAGGACGACCTCGATCTCATCTTCGGAGTAGTCGGCCAGCAGCGTGTCCGACAGGAGGATGCGCCGTGTCCTCCCGAGACCGGCGAGGGCCGCGTTGGCCTTGCGCGTGTGCCCGCTCAACACCCACTCGAAGACGCCGCCGACCTCCGTGTGCGCGCGCGAGGCAAGCCTCATCAGCCGCTCGACCAGCTGTGGCCGGTCCAGGGGACGGAACCGGTAGAAGAGCGGCAGCAACACCACCGGCGCCAGCCCGGTGAGCGCCACCACCGCCAGCCCGAACGCGCCGGCAGAAATCGCCCACCAGGCGCCGGGCCACTGCCTCATGGCCAGGAACACCACCGAGGCCGCCAGGATCGCCAGCACCGTGCCCACGGCCGCCGCCTTCAGGTGGTCGGCGAGCCACTGTGCGCTGGTCTGCGGCGTGAGGCCGTAGCGGCGTTCGAGCGCGAAGCCCTGGTACCACGCGAACGGCAGCTCCGCGATGTGCAGGATCGTGGCGATCGCCAGGGTCACGAGGGCCACCGTCGCGGCCTCGTCGAAACCGGCCGGCAGGAGCGCTCCGGAGGCCGCCTGTAGCCCTTCCCTCAGGCGGACCGCGGCGCCGCTGAGGACGAGCACGAGCAGGATGACGTCGGCCAGGACCGCCCCGGTGACCGAGGCGCGGCGGCGGAGACGATGGTAGCGGCTGGACTTGTCTTCGTTCACAAAGGACCGGAGCAGGCTCCCGTCCGTAGACTGTAATCCGTCAGGTGGTCGATTTCGAGAGGCGCACGCCCCCGTTGGTGGTTTCGAGCGTGACGGGCGTACCGCCGCCGTTCAGCGTGCCCTCGACGCGGCGCCGGGTCTGTTCCCCGGTCTTCTGAAGGTCGAGCCCGCCCAGGTCGATGCCGCCGTTGGTGACGCGGGCCACCACCGACGCCCGGCTGGCCGGCGGCAGCGCGAGCTTGACGCCGCCATTCACGCTCTCGACGCTGACCTTGCCGTCCCCACCGAGCGGCTGGGTGATCTCGACGTCCACTCCGCCGTTGACGGTGGACGCCTCGAGGGTCTGCACCGACAGGCCCCGCCCTTCCACACCGCCGTTGACCGTCCGGACGTGCACCTCCCCGGCCAGGCCCGACAACTCGACCTTGCCGTTCGTGTTCCGGAGGTCGAGGACGATCCCCCTGGGCACCTTGACGGTCCACCGCACTTCCACACCGCCCACGCCGACGTTGCGGGGCGATCGCACCTCGACGCGGACCTGGCTGGCGCCGGTCTCTTCCCGCACCTCGACCTTGCCGAGCATCTCGCGGGCCGCCTCGTCGGAGGTGGCCTTCGCGATGCGCTCGGCCTCGACCTCGATGGCCTCGCCGGAAGACGGCTCGGCGACGATGCGGCCGCTCACGTTGACCAGCTCGAATCGCCCACCGGCTGGCAGGGTGTAGCTCCGCGACCAGCTGTCCTGGGCCCGCCCGGAGGCGACGCCGAGCGAGAAATCACCGTCCTGGCCGACCTGCACGTCGCAGGCCGCCGTCGCCCACGACACGGCCATCGCCAGACCCAGCGCGAGCACTCGTCTTCGGTCCATGCCCACAAAATACGAGTGCCGGCCGCGACTAGTTCATCTGGATCGAGATGAGCTTCGACACGCCCGGCTCCTCCATCGTCACACCGTAGAGCCGGTTGGCGATCTCCATGGTCTTGCGGCTGTGCGTGATGATGATGAACTGGGTGCGGTCCATCATCCCGCGAAGCAGCTCCACGAAGCGGCCGATGTTCGCATCGTCGAGCGGCGCGTCGATCTCGTCCAGCAGGCAGAACGGGCTCGGCTTGTAGCGGAAGATCGCGAACATCAGGGCGATGGCCGTCAGCGCCTTTTCACCGCCCGAGAGCAGCATCACGCTCTGGAGCCGCTTGCCCGGCGGGGACGCCACGATGTCGATGCCGCTCTCGAGCGGATCGGAGTCATCGAGCAGGCTGATGCCCGCCCTGCCGCCCCCGAAGAGCGTGGCGAACGTCTGCTGGAAGTTGGCGTTGATCGCCGTGAAGGCCTCGCGGAAACGGGCGTGGGTGGTCTCGTCAATCCGCGTGATGGCCTCGTTGGTCTGCGCGATCGAGTCGATGAGGTCCTGCCGCTGGGTGACGAGGAAGCCGTGGCGCGCTTCGAGCTCCGTGTGCTGCTCGATGGCCATCATGTTCACGGGGCCGATGCGGTCGATCTTCGCGCGCAGTTCCGCGATGGCCTCTTCGGCGGTCATGTGCTCGGGTACCGGCGCCTCGGCCGCCTCGGCCGCGGCCGGCTCCTCTTCGTCCGGCTCCGCGGCTTCGGCCGCCCGAATGGCGCGGGCGTCGGGCTCGACCACCCCGGCGGCCTCCATCCGGGCCACATCCTCCCGGACTTCGTCCAGCGAGACGCCCACGGCGTCGATGGCCTGCTGGGCGAGATGGGCGAGATCGGACTCGGCCGTGGCCCGGGCGACATCCAGCTCGGCCGCCAGGGCCCGGACGGCGTCCAGGGCGCGGCGCGCATCCCGAATCACACCGTCCTGCGTGTCCACGGCGGCTCGAAGGTCGGTCGCGCGCTCGTCGGCGATCCGGACCTGTTCCCGGAGGTCCTCCAGCGTGCGCACGTCGGCGTCGAGCGCCTGCTCGTGCTCGGCGACACCGGCCAGCAGTCGCTCGCGCTGCTCCCCCATCAGCGCGATGTCGCGGGCACAGGCCTCGACGCGACGCGCCAGCTCGATCGCGGCGGCCTCCATACGACCGACTTCGGCGGTCGCAGCCGCACAGCGCTCGACGAGCGCCGCGTGCTCGGCGCGGGCCTCCGCGGCGGTACGGCTCGCCCCCTCTGCACGCTCGCGTGCCGTGGACAGCTGCTGCAGGGTGGTGGCGAACGCCTCGTCGGCCGCGCGCTTGTCGGCATCGAGGCGAACGATGGAGTCGCGGGCCTCGGCCTGCCGGGCGTCGAGTCCCTCTATCTCCTCGCGCACGCGGCGCGTCTCGGCGGCAACCAGATCGGCACGCTGCTGCACGCGGAACTCGTCCTGCGCGGCGCGGGCCGCCTGCGCCTCCAGCGACACGATGGCTTTCTCCTGCCGGTGGATCTCCGCGCCAAGCGCCTGGATGGCTGCCGTGGCATGGGCGATGGTCTGTTCGAACTGCGCGGTCTCCTCGGCCAGCGCCGCCAGCGCGGCCCGTTCGCCGGCGATGCGCTCCCGCAGCTCCTTGATCTCGCGCTTGGTGGCCAGGATGCCGCGCGCCTCGGCCTTGTCGCCGCCGGTGACGAGATACCGGCCGCGGAAGACGTCGCCCTCGAGCGTCGCGACGGGGAACGGCACGAGTGGCGCGACGTGGGAGGCCGATTCGAACGAGTCGGTGATCCAGGCGTCCCCGATGGCCGCGCGGAGGGCGCCGGCGAAGGGGCCGCCGACACGCACCACGTCCTGCAGCCGCACGGCGCCGGCAGGTGCGTCCGACGTGATGGCCGCGGTCGCCGTGGCTGGCTCGCCCGTCGTCCCGTCGGCGGCGTCCGGGTGCCCCACGATGAATCCGCACCGGCCGGCGTCTTCCTGGCGAATCAATCGCAGGCCGGCCGACACGTGTTCGAGGCGTTCGACCAGCACATGTTGCAGCAGGTCGCCGAGGCAGGCCTCCACCGCGCGCTCGTAGCGGGGCTCCACGTCGAGGAAATCGGCGAGCGCGCCCATCTGCCCCACCTTGCCATTGGCGTTGACGAGCACCATGCGGGCCGCGTCCGCGAACCCGGCCCGGTGCGCGTCCATTTCCTCGAGCGACCGCAGGCGTGCCACCAGGCCGGCCAGGTCCTGCTCCCGCGCGCGGACGTCGCGGGCCCGCCACTCGTGCTCGATGCGGGCGCTGGCCAGTTCCGACTCGCGCGCGGCCCGTGCGATGCGCGCCGCCTCGAGCCCGTCCTGCGCCCGCCGCAGCTGCTCGCCCGCCGACTGCCGCTCCGCGCGCACCCGGTCGAGCTCCGCCTCGAGCTCCTGCGACTCCAGGGCGAAGCGCTGCTCCGATTCCACGGCCCGTTCGCGCTGGGCGCCGGCCGACTGGACGGCCGCCGTGAGGGCGGTGACGGTGTTCACCACCGCGTAGACATCGGCACGCGCGCGCTCGACGTCCTGCTCCACGGCCTCGATCGCCTGTTGGGTGCGCGCGTACTCCTCGGCCGCCGCCTGCACGCCGCCTGCCGCCGCCTCCCGCTGCCGCTCGGCCTCGTGCGCGGCCTGCCGCCGCCCCTCGAGGGCCAGCCGCTCCGGTTCACGGCGAGCCTCGAGCTGCTGACGCTCCTGCTCGAGCTCGGACGCACGGGTCGCCAGCATCGCCGCCTGCTGGCGGTCGAGCGCGATCTGCTGCTGGCGTCGATTGATGTCGAGCTCCCGCGCATGCGCGGCATCCCGCACCCGGCCGGCGGCGGCATCCGCCTCGGTCTGCTCGATCCGGAGGGCGGCCAGCGCGGTCTCGACCTCGGCCAGTCGCGCCTCCGCGCCCGTCTCGTGCTCCCGCGCGTCGGCCAGCCGCGCGCGCGTGCTCTCGATCGCCTCACCCAGCGTGCGATACCGGCGCGCGAACAGCACCTTCTCCCAGCGCCGCATCTCGTCCCGGAGCCGGGTGTAACGACGCGCCTTCGCGGCCTGGCGCTTGAGCGCGCCCTTCTGCTTCTCGACCTCGAAGACGATGTCGTCCAGGCGGGTGAGGTTCTGCTGCGCGGCCTCGAGCTTCAGCTCCGCCGCGCGGCGGCGCGCCTTGTACTTCGTGATCCCGGCGGCCTCTTCGATCAGCTGCCGGCGATCCGTGGGCCGCGAGCTGAGGATCATCCCGATCTTGCCCTGCTCGATGATGGCGTAGGCCTTGGCGCCCAGCCCCGTGTCCATCAGCAGCTCATGGATGTCCTTGAGGCGGCACTGGTGGCCGTCGATCAGGTACTCGCTCTCACCGGAGCGGAACAGCCGCCGCGTGACCTCCACGTCGCGCGTGAAGACCGACGGGGCGATCTCGTAGCCCATCTCCTTCTCGAGGGACGGCGGCACGACGACCCCGCTCAGCTTCAGCCGCACCTCGGCGGCGCCGGTGGGCTTGCGCGCGTCCGAGCCGCTGAAGATGACGTCTTCCATCTTCTCGCCGCGCAGGCTCTTGGCGCTCTGCTCCCCGAGTACCCAGGTGAGGGCATCGGCCACATTGCTCTTGCCGCACCCGTTGGGACCGACGATGGCGGTCACGCCCTCGTCGAAGGCGAGTTCGGATCGATCGGAGAAGGACTTGAAACCGGAAAGTTCGAGGCGTTCGAGGCGCATGGCAGGTCGGCTGGACGGGGAAACGCCGGCCAGTCTAGCAAGCCCTTCCCCTTGTGGCAAGGAGGAAGGGGACCCCAATATTTTGGGGTCTACTGCCCTATTCTCGAGGTTCGGTTACGGGACAGCTCCACCAGCTTCTCGGCCTCGCCGAAGCGGCCCAGCGCGTAGCGCGCCTGCGGGTCGGCGGTGATGAGCCGCTGGCGCGCGGTGGCGATGTCAAAGACCGCCTGGTCGATCTCGAAGCGGATCATGGCGCGGATGAACTCCAGGTCCTTCGCCCAGGACTCCTCGTCCATCTTGGTGTTACGGCTGGCGACGAACGCCTTGAACTCGTCGACCATGGCGGGCGTGACCTCGAAGTTGCGCTTGACGTATTTGAACGTCGGTCCCTTCGAGCCCGGCCGCGTGTCGTTCTCGTAGTAGTACTGCTCGGCGAAGGAGGCGAACAGCCCGCGATTGAAGAGCGAGCGTCCGAAGCGGGTGGGATTGAACCCTTCCAGGGGGCCTTCGAACCGCTCGTCGGGCTCGATGCCGCCACCGGAGTAGACCTTCCGTCCGCCCGTCGTGTACTTGAGCTGATCGGCGGTGTAGCTCCGCTGGCTCTGGTCCTTCATCGTGTAGGTGAGGTACTCGTCGAAGGTGCCATCCCACGGGCGCTGGATGAGCCGTCCGCTCGGCGTGTAGTAGCGCGCGGTCGTGAGCGCCAGGCCGGCGCCGCCGCTCACACGGTAGACGGACTGCACGAGGGCCTTGCCGAACGTGGTCTCGCCGACGATCAGGGAGCGGTCGTAGTCCTGCAGGGCGCCCGACACGATCTCGGACGCGCTGGCGCTGCTCCGGTTCACGAGCGTGATCATCGGGACGTTCGTGTACTCCGGTGTGTCGGTCGCGCGGTAGTCCTGGTCGGAGTTCGGCACGCGTCCGCGGGTGTACACGACCATCGACCCCTTCGGCACGAACCGGTTGGTGATGCGAATGGCCTGATCGAGCTGCCCGCCCGGATTGCTCCGCAGGTCCAGCACCAGGCGCTTCATGCCCTTCTTCGTGAGGGACTCCAGCGCATCACCCAGGTCCTCGTCGGTGTGCTCGGCGAAGTCGGTGATGCCGACGTAGCCGGTCTGCTCGTCGATCATGAACACGGCCGACAGGCTGGGGATGCTCACCTGGTCGCGCGCGACGGTCATCGGCACCAGGGCGTCGAGCCCCTTGCGGCGGATCCCGATATTGACGGTCGTGCCCTTCTTGCCCCGCAGCTTCCCGACCGCGTCTTCCGTGGTCCAGCCCTTTGTGCTCTGGCCTTCGATCTCCGCGATGACGTCGCCGCGCCGGATGCCCTTGTCGTGGGCGGGCGAGCCCTCGAACACCCGTACGGCCGTGATGTCGCCGCTCGGCGCCTGGATGGTCACGCCGAGGCCGTAATACCGTCCCTCCTGCCGCTCGCGCATCTGCGCGTAACTGCGCGGATCCATGAAGCTGGAGTGGGGGTCCAGGGTCTGGAGCATCCCGTTGATGGCGCCGTAGACGAGGCGGTCCGACTCCACCTCTTCGGCGTACTGCGTCTCGATGGCGGCGAGGGCCGCCGTGAAGGCGCGGTAGTGCTCGGGCACCCGGTCCTGCGTGGCCAGCGCGGTCGTGCCGAACCACCCACCCGCAACCGCCGAGGCGGCCACGGCGAACACGACGGCGAACACCGACTTCATCCGCATAGGGCGATGCTAACCAATAAGCCCCCACCCGGCAAGGAATTCCCCCCGGGGGGTGCGGTATACTCTCCCTTGGACGTCGAGGCTGGCGGACCGGCCGTTTGACCCGCGCATCTGGAGCACTCCCATGTTTGGTTCCATTGGCATGCCCGAGCTGATCATCATCTTCGTGATCGCGCTCATCATCTTCGGACCGCGCAAACTGCCCGAGCTCGGCAAATCGCTGGGGCGCAGCCTCAACGAGTTCAAGAAGGCCTCCAACGACCTCCAGAACACCCTCGAGCAGGAAATCAAGCTCGAGGAACAGAAGGAAACGGCGGCCCGCAAGGTGGAAGCCGAGCCCCCCGCCATCACACCCGATACCTCGGCCCCGAGCCAGACCGTCTCCCGCTGATCGTCCCGTATGGCGCTCGTGCCGTTCCCCAGGCGTGACGAGGAAGCGCCGCAGCCGCTGACGCCCGATCCGACCGAGCCCTCCTCGCCCTTTGGCGACGACGAGGAAGCGCTCGACGGGCGGATGACGTTCCTCGAGCATCTCGACGAGCTCCGCAAGCGCATCACGCATGCGGTCGTCGCCCTGCTCGTGGGCTTCGTCATCGCCACCGCGTTCAGCACCACCGTCGAGGACTTCGTCTACCAGCGCCTCACGGCCGATCTGCCGGGAGGGCGCTTCATCTACACCGAGCCGGGCGAAGGCTTCTTCCTGTGGATCAAGATCTCCGCCCTGGCGGGCGTGCTCATCGCGTCTCCGTACGTGATGCTCCAGGTGTGGTTCTTCATTGCGCCGGGGCTCTACGCACGGGAGAAGAAGCTCGCGATCCCCTTCGTGATCTCCTCGTCATCGCTCTTCGTGGCGGGCGCGGCCTTTTCGCACTACGTGCTCTTCCCGGCGGCCTGGCGCTTCTTCGCCTCGTTCGGCAATCACTACATCGAGTTCACCCCGCGCATCGATCCGGTCTTCGGGCTGTACGTGAAGTTGATGCTCGGCATGGGCCTGGTCTTCCAGATGCCCGTCCTGATGTTCGTCCTCGCCCGCCTCGGCATCGTCACGGCCGGATTCCTCGCGCGGAACATCAAGTACGCGGTGCTGCTCATCTTCATCGTCGCCGCCGTCATCACCCCGGACGGCAGCCCGGTGAGCCAGGCGCTGGTCGCCGCGCCGATGTTCGTCCTCTACCTCATCGGCATCCTGGTGGCCTGGGCGTTCGGCAAGTCCGAAAAAACTGTGTAAAAGACTGTGTAAAGTCTCTTATCGGTTTGACTTCCGGCGTTTCTGCGCCATATCATCGGACCATGACCATCTTGCGGAGTTTGGCCACGTTTGTGGCAGTTACCCTGGTCGCGGCAGGCCCGGCGTGGGCACAGGACCAGGACACACGACCCGCGAGCAGCACCATCATCGGGGACACCGGTCTGTGGTTCGTGCCCCTGGGCGAAACCCTGCCGAAGGGCAAGGCTTCGGGGATGGGCGCGTTCGTGAACTTCGACAGGTCGGAAGGGTTCACCGACGTCTCCGATTTCACCGGCACCTTCGCCTTCGGCGCAACGGACCGGGTGGAGATCTTCGGCGGCCTGGCACTTGTCCGACGCATCGACGCTGACCGTCGTCCGGTTCTCTCCGGGAACCAGCCGATGGACTACATGATCAACGATGGCTGGCAGCAGGGCTTCGGCGACGTCACACTCGGCGCGAAGTTCAACATCCTCTCGCAGGCCACCAACAACGGGCCGGCCTTCGCAGTTCGCGCCGCCGTCAAGTTGCCCACGGCGAGCTTCGACGACGGGCTCGGCACCGGCAAGCTCGACTTTCTGTTCGACGGCATCCTGAGCAAGGAAATCAACCAGAAGTTCGATGTCTCCAGCTATGCCGGGTTCCGCTTCCGCGGCAGCCCGGACGACTATGAGCTCAGCAGTGGCTTCCGCTACGGCGCGGGCTTTGGCTATCCGAGCCGGTCGCGGTTGAAGATGTTCGGCGAGGCCACCGGCGAGTACTACTTCGACAACACGATCACCTACTCAGGCGCCCGGAACGCCGAGCTGGGTGGACCGGCCGCCTCCTGGGACGTGGACCGTCCCTTCGAGCTGTTCCTGGGCGCCCAGTACCACGCGCCGAACGGCTTCTACTTCGGCGCGGGCGGATTGTGGAACACGAACCACATCGACCGTGGGTCCGTGACCGGCGCCGAGAGCGAGGGCGGGGACAGCATGGGCTTCCAGTTCCGGATCGGCTACCACCCCGGCGTCCGCGCCTGGGTGCCGCCGGCACCGGCGCCTCCGCCGCCTCCGCCGCCCCCGGCTCCGCCGGCCAACCGTCCGCCGACGGTGACCGCGCGCTGCGAGCCCTGCACCACGCTGGTGGGCCAGAGCGTCACCGTGACGGCTGACGCCACCGATCCGGATGGTGACACCCTCACCTATCGCTGGACCGCGCCGACGGGCACGTTTGCCAACGCGGGCGATCGGCAGACGCGCTTCACCTGTCCCGCCCAGCCCGGGGCCGTGCCGGTCACCGTGACCGTGAACGACGGCAAGGGCGGCACGGCGAACGCGACCGTGACGATCCAGTGCACGCAGCCGCCCCGCAAGGAGTACACGTTCGAAGACGTCCACTTCGACTTCGACCGCTACTCGCTGCGCACCGAGGCGACCCGCGTGCTCGACGAAGCGATCAAGGCGATGCAGGCCGACAACACGCTGCGCCTCACCGTCGAGGGCCACACCTGCAACATCGGCACGACCGAGTACAACCTGGCGCTCGGCGAGCGCCGCGCCTCCGCGGTGCGTGAGTACCTCACGAGCCGCGGCATCGGCGCGGATCGCCTCCAGACCGTCAGCTACGGCGAGGAGCGTCCGAAGCACGACAACAGCCGCGAGGAGACGCGCCGCCTGAACCGCCGTGCGGCATTGACGGTCCGCCTGCAGTAAGGCTCGGGGCTCTAGGCTCCAGGCTCCAGGCCTCGGAAAGAACAAGGGCGGGCTCCCGTAAGGGGGCCCGCCCTTTGTTGTTTGTATTACTTACAACAGCGTTCGACCGTTCCCGCAGGGGGGTAACTCCCCGCCGGGCCCTTCCCTACGCGAGCGCAGCGAGCGCCTACCGAGCGTAGCGAGGCCTACGCGAGCGCAGCGAGCGCCTACCGAGCGTAGCGAGGCCTACGCGAGCGCAGCGAGCGCCTACCGAGCGCAGCGAGGCCTACCGAGCGCAGCGAGGCCTACCGTCTCAGTAGGCCTTCGCGAACCACGCCGTGACGGTCGCCGGCTGCCCGCACCTGATGCAGGGCAGGCCGGGTGCCCGTTCGAAGCCGAACGGGATGTTCCGGATGGTCGCCTGCGTCTCGGCCTTGATGTCCGCCTCGCACTGCGCAGACCCGCACCAGGGCGACTGCACGAAGCCGGGCCGCCCCGCCATGATGGTCTTGAACTCGTCGTAGCTCGTCGTCGCGGCGGTGTGGCTCTCGCGATACGCGCGCGCCCGTTCGAGCAGCCCGGCCTGGATCTCGTCCAGCAGGGCGATGATGCGCGCCGCCAGCCCGTCCATCGGGAGCGACTGCTTGGCGCGCGTGTCCCGGCGCGCCGCGAAGACCGCGGCCTTCTCGATGTCCTTCGGGCCAATCTCGAGCCGCAGCGGCACGCCGCGCATCTCGTACTCCGAGAACTTCCAGCCAGGCGTGTTGCTGTCGTCGGCGTCCAGTTTCACCCGGATGCCGGCGGCTGTCAGCTGGTCCCGAATCTCCACGCACTTCGGCAGGACCGTGTCCTTCCAGTTGCCGCGCGGGATCGGGACGATGACCACCTGCCAGGGCGCGACCTTCGGCGGCAGGATCAGGCCGCTGTCGTCGCCGTGCGTCATGATCACGCCACCGACCAGTCGCGTCGAGACCCCCCAGGACGTCGTCCAGGCGTGCTGCAGCGACTTGTCACGTCCCTGGAACTGGATGCCGAACGCCTTCGCGAAGTTCTGGCCGAGGTTGTGCGAGGTACCGGCCTGGAGCGCGCGTCCATCACCCATCAGCGCTTCGATGGAGTAGGTCTTCGACGCGCCGGCGAACTTCTCGCTCTCGCTCTTCTGGCCGTCGACCACCGGCATCGCCAGCACGTTCTCGGCGAACTCCTTGTAGAGCGCGAGGATCTTCAGGGTCTCGTCCTGCGCCTCCTCCGCCGTCTCGTGCGCCGTGTGCCCCTCCTGCCACAGGAACTCCGTGGTCCGCAGGAACGGCCGTGTCACCTTCTCCCAGCGGACGACGTTGGCCCACTGGTTGATCAGCACGGGCAGATCGCGCCAGGACTGGATCCACTTCTGGTACATCACGCCGATGATCGTCTCCGACGTCGGGCGGACGACGAGGCGCTCCTCGAGCTCCTCGGTGCCGCCCTTCGTCACCCAGGCCACCTGCGGCGCGAAGCCCTCCACGTGCTCGGCCTCCTGCATCAGGAGGCTCTCCGGGATGAACAACGGGAAGTAGGCGTTCACGTGGCCCGTGGCCTTGAATCGATCGTCGAGCTGGCGCTGGATCTGTTCCCAGATCGCGTAGCCGTAGGGACGGATGACCATGCACCCCTTGACGGGTGAATAGTCGGCCAGCTCGGCCTTCCGTACGACGTCGAGATACCAGCGCGAAAAATCCTCGGACTGTGGCGTGATTTCCTTGACGAACGCCTCGCCACCGGCGCCTTGGGTGCTGCTCATAGGGTCAGGTTCCGACTCCGATCGGCAATGTGAGCCGACCAGTGTACATCGTCTCTGGCGGGGAAGTCCGCCCGGTAGTGGCCGCCCCTGGACTCGGTCCGCCTGAGGGCCGCCTGCGCCATGAGGCGGCCGACCGTCAGCAGGTTCGCCAGCCGCCACTCCTGGTCCGTCCTTGGCGCGGCCGTCCGTCGGCTCAGGTCGTCTTCGCAGGCGGCCAGTGTGGCCACCGCATGCGCGAGGGGATGGTGTTCGCGCAGGAGGCCGACCTCGGCCCACATCAGTGTCCGCACGGCCTCCTCCGAGGCCACCACGGACGCGGGTGCAGCGGCCATGAACGAGGCCGGCTCCGATTCCCGCACGGGGCCGGCCAGGCGCCCGATCTCCGGCGGGCGGACCATCGCGACGGCGGCGCGAGCGCCGAACACGAGGCCTTCGAGCAGGGAGTTGCTGGCCAGACGGTTCGCCCCATGGACGCCCGTACACGCGACCTCGCCGGCCGCGTACAGCCCGGGCAATGTCGTGCGTCCCCAGAGATCGGTCTCGACCCCGCCCATCACGTAGTGCGCCGCGGGGCCAACCGGGATGCGGTCCCGGGTGAGATCCAGGCCCGCCGCGCGGCACGCCACGGTCGCGGTCGGGAACCGCTCGCGCACGAACGCGGCGTCGAGGTGCGCCAGCGACAGGAACACCGGCTGGCTGGTTCGCCGCTGCTCCAGCACGATGGCCCGGGCCACGCGGTCACGCGGGGCAAGGTCGCCGGCTGGATCGTACCGCGCGGTGAAGCGCTCGCCGGCCGCGTTCACCAGCCGTGCGCCTTCGCCCCGCAGCGCCTCCGACAGCAGCGTCCGCGGGTGCCCGGGGACGGCCAGCGCCGTAGGATGGAACTGGACGAACTCCATGTCGCAGATGCGTGCGCCGGCGCGCCAGGCCAGGGCCACACCGTCCCCACTCGCCACCGCGGGATTGGTCGTGTCGCTGAACACCTGGCCGGCGCCGCCCGTGGCCAGCAGCACCGCACGCGCCCGCACCTCGTCGAATGTGGGTCCGCCATCGGTCGCGAGATACCGTGCGCCGACGCACTGCCCGTCCTCGACAACGAGTGTGACGGCCTGTGCGTGGTTGAGCACGTCCAGGCGGGCCAGGCCAGCCGCGCGTGCCCACAGCGTACGACTCAGCTCGCGACCGGTGGCGTCCGCCGCGTGCAGCACGCGGCGCACCGAGTGTGCGGCCTCGCGCGCCAGCGCGATGGCGCCGAGCGGGTCGCGGTCCACGCGTGCGCCCCAGTCGATGAGCTCGTGGACGTAGCGTGGGCCCTCGTCCACCAGCACGCGCACGGCATCCGGCACGCACAAGCCGTCGCCCGCGGCCATCGTGTCCTGGAAGTGCAGGTCTGGCGAATCGTCCGCGCCGACCGCCGCAGCGATGCCGCCCTGCGCGTATCCGGTGTTGCTCTCCTCGGGGTGCGCTTTCGTGAGCAGGAGGACGCGGCCGACGGACGCCAGATGCACCGCAGCGCGGAGGCCGGCGATGCCGCTGCCGATGATCAGGAAGTCGGTCCGGCGCGTCACTGGGTGTTATTCTACCTGTCCGTCATGGCCGCGACCCGCATCGAGGTGGCCGCATCCGCGGGCGCCTACCCCGTCGTCGTCGGCACGGGCGCCCTCGACACGCTGCCGGCACTGCTCGACGCCGTGCAACTCGGCGGATCGTGCGTCATCGTCTCGAGCCCCACCGTGTGGAACCTGCACGGGCCGCGCATCACGCGGGCCATGAAGGGCCGGGGCCGGCGGCCGGTCCTGGTGCCGGACGGCGAACGCTCGAAGAACCTGCAGACGGTGGGGCGCGTGTACGAGGCCCTGATCACCGGCGGCGCCGATCGCTCGGTCGTCGTCATCGCCGTCGGTGGCGGCGTGATTGGCGATCTCGTGGGCTTCGCGGCCGCGACCTACCTGCGCGGCGTGCGCCTGGTGCACGTGCCGACGACCGTGATGGCGCAGGTGGACAGCGCCATCGGCGGCAAGGTCGGCGTGAACCACGCGCTCGGCAAGAACCTGATCGGCGCGTTTCACGCTCCGCGCCTCGTGCTGACCGACCCGTCGGTGCTCGCCACGCTGCCGCGGCGGGAGTTCCGCGCCGGGCTCTACGAGGTCGTCAAGTACGGCGTGATCGCGGACGCCCGCCTGTTCGAGCGCGTGCACGCCCACCGCGCATCGTTGTTCAACCACGCGCCGGAGGAGCTGGAAGCCGTCGTCACCGCATCCACCCGCATCAAGGCCGATGTGGTGTCGCGCGACGAACGCGAGTCGGGCCTGCGGAGGATCCTCAACTTCGGGCACACCGTGGGCCACGCGCTCGAGGCCGCGACGGACTACCGGCGGCTGCGGCACGGCGAGGCCGTGGCCTACGGGATGATCGCCGCCGCGGCAGTGGGGCACGCGCGCGGCGTGACGCCGCGGGAGACACTGGAAGCCATCACGGCAATGGTCGCCGAGCTGGGGCCGCTGCCGCCGGTCGCCGACCTCCAGGCGGCGGAAGTCGTGAAGGCGACGAAGCGTGACAAGAAGGTCGTCTCGGGCACCCTGCACTTCGTGGCCGCGACCGGCCTCGGCAGCACCACCGAGATCACCGACGTCTCGGACAAGGAACTGCGCCACGCACTGAAGGCGATCGGCATCCGGCGCTGAGCGGGTCAGGCGCGGGGGTCGGTGTCGAGGCCCAGGTCCTTCATCTTGGCCAGAAGCGATTTGTAGCCCACCTGCAGGAGGTCTGCGGCCCGGCCCTTGTCGCCGCCGGCATCGCGCACCGCGCGCTGAATCTTGCGGCGCTCGGCCTCTGCCAGCACGCGCGACGCCACCTCCGCGAGCGTGCCGTCGAGGTTGATCGAGTCCCATGGATCGGCGGCGGGCGCCGTGGGCACGGCGTGCCCGGCGAGATTCAAGTGGCCCGGCTGGATGGCATCGCCCTCGGCGAGGATCACTGCGCGCTCGAGCGCGTTCTGTAACTCGCGGACGTTCCCGGGCCACCGGTAGGCACACAGCACCTCCACGGCCCGATCGCTCAGCGCCAGCGCCCGGCGGCCCAGGTCGCCGCACGTGCGCTCCACGAAGTGGCGCGCCAGCACGGGGATGTCCTCCGGGCGTTCGCGCAGCGGCGGTATGGTCACGGGGAAGACCGACAGGCGAAAGTAGAGGTCCTCGCGGAACTGCCTGGCCGCGACCGCCTGCCGGAGCCCACGATTGGTCGCCGCCACCAGCCGCACGTCCACCTGAATCGTGGCCGTGCCTCCGAGCCGTTCGAACCGCTTGGTCTCGATCGCGCGCAGCATTTTCGCCTGCAGCACAATGGGCAGTTCGCCGACCTCGTCGAGGAACAGGGTGCCCCGCTGCGCGAGCTCGAATCGTCCCGGCTTGCGCTGCGCGGCTCCCGTGAACGCACCCTTCTCGTAGCCGAACAGCTCGGCCTCGAGCAGCGTCTCGGGGATGGCGGCGCAGTTGATCGCGATGAACGGTCCACCGGAGCGCTCGCTGAGCGCGTGCAGCGCCCGGGCGAACAGTTCCTTCCCCGTTCCGCTCTCCCCTTCCAGCAGCACCGTCGTGTCGGAACCGGCCGCACGCTGGACCGCCTGCATCGTCTGACGGATGGCCGCCGACTCGCCGATGATCGCCGGCATCCCGCGGCGCTTGGCCGCTTCTTCCTTGAGGAGGTTGTATTCGGTGAGCATCCGGCGCTGGGCGAGCGCGCGCTCGACCATGAGCAGCAGGTGATCCGGGTCGATGGGCTTGGCAAGGAAGTCGAGCGCGCCTTCCTTCATGGCCGCTACGGCATCCTGAATCGATCCGTAGGCGGTCATGACGATGACCGGGAGATCGGGGTCGGCGTCCTTGGCCGCCCGCAGCACGCCGAAGCCGTCGCCGATGGGCAGCCTGAGGTCGGAGAGCACGACCGATGGGAGAGACTGGCCGAGCGCGGCGCGCGCCTGGTCCTCGTCACACGCTTCGATGACGGCGTAACCCTGGCCCTCGAGCGCGTGGCGCAGCATGGTGCGCAGCGAGTCCTTGTCCTCGACGAGGAGGACCGGCTCGGCGCCCCGCGAGGAGCGGTCCATCGACTACGACCGCAGCCAGCCTGCGGGCACGCCGGCGCGTCGCGCTTCGTCCTCGATGTCTGCGACCGCTTTCCGATTGGCCTCGATCTCCCGCTTCAGCGTCTCGAGCTCCGCGAGCGCCTTGTTCCGGTCCTGCTCGATGGCGCGCTGCTGAACCGGATCGCCGCGGTTGACGAAGTCGGTCCAGAGCATGTCGATGCGGTTCTGCAACGCCTGGGCGAATGCCTGGCTGCGGTCGACCTTGGCCCTCGCCTCGGCCATCCTCGACGACCAGTACGCCTGGTCGCGGAGCTCTCCGCCCGGCGCGGCGCCCGGCGCGGCGCCCGCGGCAGCGGCGCCAGCCTCCGGTGCCGCCGCACCCTGACCGGCCGCGGAAGCGGTCTCCGGAGTCGCCGGCGGTGGTGTGGGCCTGGTGAAGTCGGGCTTGAGATCGTTGTTCGTATAGACCTTGCCGGGCGCGGCCACGGTCTTGCGGCGGGCGGCCTCTTCGCGGGCGACCTCGGCCAGTGACTGTGCCTGCGCCCAGCTGGCGCTGGCAGCCATCAACGCGATCGCGACGGATACGCGGATTGTCATGGAAACATCGTACGCCTCACACGGGGCGAAATCAAGGAACGGCATGCCTCGTTTCGCGCTGGGATTGCACACGAATTCCAGGTTCGCACGTTGGACGGCCTTCGAGGCACACACGAACGAGCTCCGCGTCCACACTGCTGCGCGCGCCGTCGCGCCCGACGGCCACGGCCCGCGCACGCAGCACGTGTCGACCGGCATCATCGCCTCCGTCGAGATCCGGACGCCCGTCTGTCTCCCGGCCATCATCCGCGACCCAGACCAGGAGGTAGGTCGAGGCGGGGAAACGAAAGGCGGCAAACGACGACAGCGGCCCGAACAGATACAGCTGCCAGAACGGGTTGTTCGGTCCGAACGGCCGGTCGAGCGTGACCGCCGCGCGTTCAGCCGGTGAACAGGACGTCGTGCGACCGCAGTTGAGCCGGTGTGTTTCTTCGGCGAGATCGATCGGCGTGGCCCCCACCATGCGTACGCCCGCCGGCGCGCCATCGGCGCCCTCGGCCACGACCGTGCCCTGCAGGACGTCCTGCCAGTCGGTGTCCGCCAGCGAGCGGGCCGCCAGCTCGATGCCCGCGTGGCCCGCGGCCTGGAGTATCGCCGCGTCGCGGTGGTTGCGCGCCACCAGATGCCCGATCGTGAGCACCAGCGAGAGGCCGACGCCGACGACGAAGACCAGGCTGGCCACGAGCAACACGGTGATGAGCGCAATGCCGCGACTGGAGGCCGGCGAGCATTGGCGGATCATCGGCCCACCCTCACGCTGAACGCCAGGGCGCGATCGTGGACCCAGCGGGGTGCGTCGTGCGCGGCCGCGCCGCCGCGCGCGAAGAGCGCGCCCGCCGGGCCGCGGAGCTCCGCCGGCAGGACTTCGACCTGCAGGAAGACGTCGAGCCGGCGCAACCTGAACCAGTCGGCATCGAACCGCGCCGGGGCGGCTTCATGAGGACACCACGGACCATCGTTCATGTCGGCGGGACGGAGCTCGACGAGGCCGTCACCGTCCGACGCGCGGGCCGGCAGGATGGACCGCAGCACGCCATCCTCGTGGGCCGCCATGCAGTGGGCGCCCACGACGAAGATCCCCTCGGTATCGACGTCGCCAGGCCCGGGAGGGAGCAGCCCGTACTGCGCAAACCGATCGTCCGCGAACCCGTACACCGCGGGCGGCTCGGCGCGTCCCCAGACCCGGATGTCGAGGCGCACGACGCCATCGACGATCGGCTCCCGCGCGCCGGCTGCCGTGAAGCGCGTGAGCGTCTGGCCGCCGTCCGGCTGGCGAAGCAGCACGAGACGTTCGTGCCGAACCTCGACGACCCACGCACCTGCTCGATACGCGTACTCCAGCGGCGCCCGGGGTGCGATGCGGGCGAGCGCCTCGGACACCGCGCCGACCACGAACACGTCGACGTGGCCGCGTCCATCGAACACGGCGGCCACGTCCCCGTCCCTGAACCCGCACACCACCTCCGTGCGGGGACAGAGCCCGTCCGTGGTCGCGAGCATCAGCGAGCCACCGGGGCCCGGCTGGTCCTCCACCAGCTGCCCGCGGCCGCCGCGGATGGCCCGGGTGATCACAAGGCCATTGAACCCGTCGCCGCCTTCGTCGGCCAACAGCCGCAGCACGGGCAGGCCGTCGGCGAGATCGCCGCGGGCCTGTCCGATGCCGCGTTCGCCGCCCGCGCTCGCCACGGCCGCGGCAATCGCATCCGCGCCCTCCCGCAGCCGGCGCACGGTGTCCATCGACGCGGGCTCGACGGCGAGCGCCGTGTGCGCCGCACGGGCCACCAGCAGCGCACCACCGGCGACCATCGCCGCGATGACCGAGGCGACCAGGAGCTCGACCAGCGTGAAGCCCCGTTCGCTCATGGCTGCCTCGTACGTGCGGAGGCCAGGCACGTGAGCGGTGGCGTCTGGTCGGAGCCGTGCCAGGCGAAGACGCACACCTCGATCGCACGTGCGTCCGCCGTGCCGGTCGTGATCGGCCAGACCGCCCACCGTACGACGAAGGCCGGGCCACCGGAGTCGCCCGTACCGGTGAGGCGCCCGGACGGGTCCGTCATCTGCCAGTGGCCCGGCACATTGCGATCGAGGGCGTCGGGTGGCGAGCACGCCAGGGCCGCCGGCTCCGATGCTGCGCCGTCCAACCGATGGTCCCAGGGAATCGCGCGGAGCGCCTGGAGCCGTGCGGCAGCCAGCGAGGTGGCCGCCATCGATTGCTCGGCGCGATCGCCCAGCCGGCGGCCCAGGAGGATGAGTGACGCCGTGCCGGTCACCAGCGTGACGAGCAGTGCGCTCGCCACGACGGCCTCGACCAGCGTCGCGCCGCGTTCACGATGTGTCAGGTCCATGCCTCGGTGGAGAGCAAGCGGCGCGCCGGGAGTGGAGGGACGCGTGATGCGCACACTTCCGGGCCGTTGGCATCACGCCCGCCTGGCACGAGATGTGTGGCGGGCAGATTGCGCGTACGCGGCGGGCTGGCGCCCTGGCAGTTACCGCACGCTTGCCGCGAGCGGGAGCTGGATGCGGAACTGGGCGCCGCCCTCCGACCCGTTGGCCGCGGTGATGCGGCCGTTGTGCGACACCACCACCTTCTGCACGATCGCCAGGCCGAGCCCGGTACCATGCGCCTTGGTCGTGACGAACGGCTTGAAAATGTGGGCCAGCGCGTCTGGGGGGATGCCCGGACCGTTGTCCTCGACGGTGATCCGCGCGTTGGACGCTTCGGTCGTCCCCTCCACGAGGACGAGCGGATTGATGCCCGCGGTCGTGCAGGCCTCGACGCTGTTGCGGAGCAGGTTGCTGATCGCCTGGCGGAGGAGCACCTCGTCGCCAAGGATCCGGCCGAATTCACCGGACACGTCGATGCGCCCGTGCTCGAGCGGCACGTCGGCCGCGGCGCGCTCGACGATGGCGCGCAGGTCCAGCGGTGCCAGGCTCAGCGGCTCCGGGCGCGCGAAGTTGAGGAAGTTGGTGACGACCTCGCCCATCGCGGTGGTTTCCTGCCGGATGCCCTCGACGTACGGCCGGTACGCCTCGGGCAGGCGCGCGGGATCCAGCAGGCGCGCGTAGCCGTGGATCGTCGCCAGCCCGTTCCGGAACTCGTGTGCGAGACCAGCCGTCAGCTCGCCCACGCCCGCGAGCGCCTCCTTCAGCCGCAACTGCTCCTCGAGCTCGATGACCTCGGTGAGATCGGTGAACAGGCAGACCGCGGCCTGCAGCTGCCCGTCCGTGCCCACGAGGGGTGACACGCTCAGGCCCAGGTGAGAGGGTCGCCCGTCCAGTCGCAGCTGACGGCGGGCGACGGGGACACCGGTCCGGACCGTCTCGGAGATCGCGTCTGCGAGCGGAGCCACGTGCGCGATCAGCACGCCAATCGGCTGCCCCTCTCCCCCCGACGCGAGATGCAGGATGCGACGCGCGGCGGGATTGACGATCTGCACGAGCCCGTCGCGATCGACCACGATCAAGCCGGCGCCCACGCCGGTGATGATCTGGCTCGACAGCCGCTCGGAGGCCTCCGCGCGCGCCGCCATCGCGCGTTCCTGTGCCTTCAGGCGCGTCAACGCCTCCTGCAGGGCCGCCGACATCATCGAGGTCTCCGCACGGTTGTCGTTCGCGGTCCTCGAAAGGCGCGACATGCGGAGCAGGGAGACGATCAACGCGAGCAGCACCACCCCCATGACGGCGGTGATGCCGACGAGCGCGTATCCCGCCAGGGTGAGGGAGGGCATCAGGGCACGAAGAACCCGGAATACCAGGCGACCAGTGGCTCGCCCACCAGCATGGCCGCCAGCGCCCCGAGCGAGAGAAACGTGCCGAACGGCAGCGCCAGCTTCATGGTGCCGCGCGTGAAGGCGATGATGCCGATGCCGACGAGCGCGCCGGCGAACGAGGACAGGATGAGGGTCACCAGCACGGCCTTCCAGCCGAGAAACGCCCCGATCATCGCCAGCATCTTCACGTCGCCCATCCCGAGGCCCTCTTCGCGCCGGACCAGGTAGTATGCGGCCGCGATGCCGTACAGGATGCCAGCGCCGAGCGCGATCCCGATCAGGCTGCTCACCCACCCGGGCGGGCCCGCCAGGCTGAAGAGGAACCCGATGGCGATACCGGGCAGCGTGACGACGTTGGGCAGGATCTGGTGATGGAGATCGATGCCGAACAGCACCACGAGGATGACGACCAGGATGAGCCGCGCGGCGAGCAATGGGCCGGCCGGCGTCAGCCAGGCCACCAGCAGGAACAGCGCTCCCGTCACGGCCTCGACGATCGGGTACTGCACGGAGATGGGTGCACGGCAGTGGTGGCACCGGCCGCCGAGCAGCAGCCACGACACCACCGGGATGTTGTCGATCGGCCGGATGCGCGTGCCGCAGCCGGGGCAGGTCGACGGCGGCGACACGAGCGACTGTCCGCGCGGGAGGCGGTGGATGACCACGTTCAGGAAGCTGCCGATGAGCAGGCCGAAGAGGCCAGCCAGCCAGAGTTGAGGCGTCTCGATCATCACGGCACCGGCCTCGCAGGAAGGGCGGGCGGGGGCGGCGGCTCGTCGGGCAGCGGCAGTAGCCGCGACTCGGACCCGAGCGAGATCCGTCCCGTCGTCGGGTTGATCACGAAGGGCACGCCCGTGGGATCGACGGGTACGCCCCGAAGGCCCAGGGCCGGGCCCAGCGTCTGCCAGCTCTGCGCCACACGCCCTTCGCGGTCCGCGTAGCGCTGGGCCAGCGCATTCAGCCGGTCGAGCACGTCCATCGCATCGAGCTGCATGAGCCGGAACTCCGCGTTGCTCTTGAGCCAGGCCGTGTCGCTGTCGGTCAGCATTCGCTCCCAGATCTGCCGCGACGTGCGCCGGTCGCCACCGGCCGCCAGCGTGGTCGCCGCCAGCGGTTGCAGCCAGGCCGGCGATCCAGACACCTCCGACGCCCGCTGGAACCACTCGGCGGCCTTCGGGTAGTCGCGGAGCCACCAGTAGTAAACGAACCCGATGTCGTGCATGTACTCCCATCGCCCGGTGCGCTCGATGCCGCGCTCGAGGAGGGCGATGGCTTGATCCGGGCGACCGGGACCGCTGGGATAGGCTTCGGCCAGGAAGATCGCCCCGAAGCGGTACGCGATGTTGAACCGGGGGTCCAGCGTCGTCACGAGGTCGAGCAGGGAGTACAACAGGTCGTAGTTGGGGGGCGCGGTCGTCATCAACCGCTGTCCGCCGTAGTAGACGACCGCCCGCATCCAGTAGATGTCGGCGAGGATGGCCTCGTAGCCGAGCGCCATGCGCGAGACCGCCTCGCCGGATCGGAACCACAGCATGCCGGCCGGCGGCTCGAAGGGGCGCCGGTCGCGATCCCGGACCACCTGCAGGCCGACGGCGGCGGCCAGCAGCAGTGGCAGCACGGCGAGCAGGCGCGCGACCGATGGCCGTGCGGCGGTGGGTGGGGCTGGGTTCTCCAGCGCCGTCACTTGAAGTCCCTCCGCCGGAATACCGCGATGGAGGCGACCAGGAGGACCGCGATGTAGACCGCCGCATACGCCAGCGTGAGCAGCACGTCACCCGTCGGCACATCCACCCCGTGGGCCACCTCGGCCCGCACGTTGAACGGCGCGAGGTTCGGCAGCAGGTAGTAGAGGCCGCGCGCCAGCCACACCATCACCGGCACGTCGAGCACCGCCTCGAAGTTCCGCAGGTCCTGGTTGAAGTGACCCGCCACCCAGAGGCCGAATGTCAGCAGCGCGGAGAGCAGCGGGCTGGAGAACGTGGAGAAGAAGAGTGCGAGGGCGGTGACGATCATCAGCTCCGCCACCGTGAGCAGGACGCCTGTCAGGAGCCGCGGGTCGAGGGCGGGTGCGGGCCAGCCGGCCCTCACCTCCGGAAGCGCGACGGCATCCATGTAGGCGAGCACCACCGCGAAGGCCACGGTCATCGCGGACAGGTTGACCACCAGCGTGAACACCAGCCCGGCGTACTTGCCCAGGATGAACTGGCCACGCGTCAGGGGCTTCGAGAGAAGCGCGAACACGCTGCGTCGCTCCACCTCCTTCGACACCAGGCCGATGCCGATGAAGATCGCAATCAGCAGCCCGAACCAGGAAATCGCGGCGAGGCCAAGGTCCTTGATGATCTTCAGATCCTGGCCGGCCGTGAGCTGGCTGATCAGGTACGAGGCCGCGATGAGCAGCACCGCGAAGGCGACCATGGAGTAGGGCACGCGGTCGCGGACCGACTCCTTGAACACCGCACCGGCGACCAGGGCAATCGTCCGCACGCCTACAGCCCTGTTTCCCGTGCCGTGGCGGCGCCCACGGACTGCACGAAGTAGTCCTCGAGCGTCTCCCGCAGCGGGTTGAGGGACACGACCTGCGCGCCCCCGTCCGCGAGCTCGCGCAGGAAGGCCTCCGGCGAGGCCTCGGGCGGCAGCTCGATGGTGTACCGCCCGTGCGACAGCGCGGTGATCGTCCGGGCGTGCGCCGCCAGTCGCGCGCGCAGCTCGTCGCTGAGATGAGCGACCACGACGTCCCACCCGCGCAGCTCGAACGCGAGGATCTCGGACAAGCGTCCCGAGGCGACGAGGCGCCCCTGGGCGAGGATCCCGACGCGGCTGCACAGGGACTCCGCATCCGACAGGATATGCGACGAGAAGAACACGGTGGCGCCACGGTCCCGCAGGCGAAGCATGAGCTGCCGGACGTGGCGCCGGCCGAGCGGATCGAGGCCCGACATGGGCTCGTCGAGAAACACCACGTCGGGCTCGTTGAGCAGGGCCTGGGCCAGCCCGACGCGCTGGATCATCCCCTTCGAGTACTGCCGCAGGCGCAGCCGCCGTTCCGCCCCCAGGCCGACGTCATCGAGCACCCGCCCGACGCGCGCAGCGACCTCAGCCCCACGCAGCCCGAACAGGCGCGCGAAATAGGTGAGCAGCTCCTCCGCCGTGAGGTGATCGTAGAAGTACGGATTCTCGGGGAGGAACCCGATGCGCTGCTTCACCGCCAGATCCCCGACAGGGCGGCCGAGGATGCGGGCCGATCCCGACGTCGGATAGAGCAGCTGCATCAGCAGCTTGAGCGTGGTGCTCTTGCCGGCGCCATTCGGTCCCAGGAAGCCGAAGACCTCTCCCTCGTCGACCGACAGGGTCAGGCGGTCCAGGGCGCGGTACGGGCGAGGACGCCAGAACCCGGTGAGGAAGTCCTTCGAGAGCTCCTCGATCTCGATGGCCGGCACACCTACCCCCTCAGTCCCCTCGAGTGCAGCACGCCTCCGGGTTATCGGGCGGTCGAGCCGGGCACTGCAGGGGACGCCGGGTCAGTTGGCGCCGCCGACACGCTTGAGTTCCCACGCGATGGCCGCGTCGAAGAACTCGGGCCGCAGCCCGGGGATCCGCATGCCGTTCATGAAGAAGGTCGGGGTGCTGTTCACCTTGAGCTGTGCGCCCTGGGCGGTATCGCCCTTCACGAGGTCCAGCGTCGCCGCGTACCTGGCGTCCATGTCCTCCACTCCGCCCACATCACGGGCGGCCTGACGCACGGAGGCGGGCGTGAGCGTCGGCTGGTTGGCGAAGATCCACTCCTCCATGGCCTCGGCCTTCCCCTTCTCGCGCGCCAGCCGCACGGCAACGGCCGCTTCGCACGCCGCGGGATGGACGTCACTGCTGACGACGGCGTTGCACTCCCGCTCGAGCGCGAAGTCTTTGGTGACGAACTTCACCTTGCCGGGGGCCTGCTTGGCCCACTTCGCGAGAATCGGCTTGTACTCCATGTAGGTCTGCCGACAGGGCGGGCATTGATAGTCGTTGAACTTCACGATGACGACGGCCGCACCCTCGTTGGGCACCAGTACCGTCTCGCGCGGCTGCGACGCCAGCCACTTCTCGAACTCCGCCAGCTGCGCAGCCGCGGGTGCGGGCGCAGCCTGCGCCTGCTCACCCGGCCCGGCAGCGGCCGAGACCGACCCGCCGGGAAACAGGCTCATCGCCGCGATGGCGCCGATGACGAACACCACCGCCGCTGACAGCGCCGCGGGGGTGCGCACGAGGGTACCGAGGTCACGAAGGGCCCGCCCAGGAAGAGTCGACATAGGTTCCTTTGCCGCCGCTCCCGAGGTCAGGAACAGCCCGATGACGGCGACGTAGGTGCCCACACACAGCAGGCAGATCGTCCCGAGAATCACGTACGACGCGTACCCCAGATACAGCACCATGGCCAGTCCCATGGTCGATGCCGCGAACAGATAGGCAGGCAGGTTCCGCGCGGCGGCGGCCGCTCGCCCGCACAGCACGACCAGCCCGATCACGAACAGGAAGAACAGCATGCCGAGCAGGGCCACGGGCACACCGCCGATGGACCCGTACTGGCTCGTGTACGCCTCGCTGCAGCTGAACGTGCTGTTCACGTCGCAGACGCTCACATACGTGGGGTCCGTGAGCAAACGACGGTGCACCCAGGTCGAAGCCGAGGATGCCACCAGCCCCAACGCCGCAAATCCGAGGTACCAGCGCGACATGGTCGGATTATAGCTGGCCGTTCCACTTTCCTGCTTGCTGCGGCCTGCTTCCTACTTCCTGCTTCCCACTTCCTACTTCCTACTTCCTGCTTCTCACTTCTCACTTCTGTACAGGCCACGGGCGCGGTCCCCCCCGGGAGCCGCGCCCATGTCCTGCCGTTGCGAGTCGTCGTGTTACTGAATCGGGAGGCCGCCCGGAGCCGCGTCGAAGCCGGCCGTCGAACCGATGGCGCCCAGGTCGGAGAAGATCGTGCCGCCCGTGCCGATCCAGAAGTAACGGGTGCCCGTGCCGCCGGGGGTCACCGGCTCTGCCGTCGCGTAGAACGAGCTGTTCAGGTCGCCCGCTGCCACGCCGTTGCACGCGTCGGTCGTGCCCGCCACGCCGTCCGAACCGGCCGCCAGCGTCACGTTGTAGCCGCTCTTCTCCACCGTCGCCGCCGTGCCCAGGTCCGGGCTGATGAACGCGGTGCCGCCGGCCGGAGCGATGAGCAGATCGGGCAGGGTCGTCGCGTAGCGACCGAAGCCGCAGCTGGACGAGAAGTTGGTGTTGGAGCTGTGCACGGCGCGCAGCGAGCCGATGGCCGAAGCCTCGTTGCCCGACCGGCGGGCGCTCAGCAGGCCCGGCACCGCGATGGCGGCGATGATACCGATGATGGCCACCACGATGAGCAGCTCGATGAGGGTGAAGCCCTTGGTGTCGCGAATACGCATGATCGTTGTCTCCCAGTGTCGAAAAGGTGCCTAGTGTCCTGATGCCCGTTACCGTCGTCTTCCGGCTGCAAACGCCGCCGTCTCGTTTGGCGGCGTCCGCACGACCTCGACATGAGCAACCGACGTGCCAATGCGCAATCGGCTCATGACGCGCCGCGGTGAATGGCCTATAAAGCCTTGTTTATGAATAATTTAGGTCGAAAACAAGACGGGATGGCCACCGCCCTGGGGACTGCCACTTTCTGCCGGGCTGACATTCCGTGTCAGGCTGAGGTGGTCACGGACTGTCAGGCGGGGCCCGAATCTGTCAGGGGACCTGGACCGACAGCTCCGCCGTGTAGAGCATCGTCCGGTCCTGATCCCGCGCGTACCAGTCGAGCAACGTGCGGACGCGCTCGGTCACCGGACCATTGAAGACGGTCGTACCGTTGACCCGCACCACCACCGGCGCGGAGAAATCGATCACGTCCGGGGCGAGCAGAAGCGTGAAGCGTCCGACGCCACGCGTCCGCACCGCGAAGGTGTTACCCTCCCGCCGCGCGTCCACGCGGCCGGAGGGCCACGTCCGGGCGAACATGCGCTGCTCCCCGCCGTCCCCCACAAAACGGTTCACGTCCTCGAGTGCCGCGTCGTCGGATGGGCGCCGCCCCAGCTCGGTGATCACCATCCAGTGCGCGCGGTTGTAGCGATCCGTGCGCTCGCTCTCCCAGGACAGCCACTCGGGATGCGGGTTCCTGCGGTGACGGTCCACGAACGCTTCAAACGGCGCGCGCTCCGATGGCCACCAGCTGGTATCGTGCCCCGCCTCGGGCTGCGGCCGGAACTCCACCGTCGCGCCGGCGGCCCTGATCATGTCCAGATGGGGCGCCACCGCGCCCACGGGGTAGAGCGGATCGCGGCCGCCGTTCACGATGAAGAGCGGCTTGTTGACCAGATTGCCGGCGTACATCTGGCCGTTGGCCCGTGTAGCTGGCGTGGCCAGTACCCGCATGTTGCCGTTCAGCGGGAGAAACGCCGAGAACGGCGTCGTCAGCTTCATCGCAAAGAAGTAGCTGCCCGTCGCGCCGTCGGAAATGCCGGTGAGGTACACGCGGTTCTCGTCGACGTTGTACCGCCGCTTCACCCAGTCGAGCAGGGCGACCATGTGCTCGAACTGGTTGAGGTGCCACCACTCGGCGCGCGCGAACCCGCGCGGCTGCAGGTAGATGGCCTCTTCGCCCTGGATCCGGTTGGGCGTCAGCGGGCGCGAATCCGCGCCTTGCGGGCGGCTGACGCCTCCGTGCAACTGCACCCGCACGGGCCACGGCGTGTCGGGCCGGTAGGCCGCGGGCACATCCACCAGGGTCTCGAGCTGGGAGCGATCGCTGGCGGTGAAACGAAAGGTGGTCTGGCCTGCGGGCTGCGGCTGGTGGGTCCGCCCCGCCCGCAGCCGGACGAGGGCCTGACGCACGTCGATACCCGACTCGACGAGCGGGCCCACGGCGGCCTCGGCCGCTGCCACGTCCGGCGCCTCGAGGTAACGTTGCCACGCCTGTTCCTGGCGCGGCTGGGTGCGCCCGCCCGCGGCCGGGGCGACGGCCACGGCCGCGCTGAGCACCCAGAGGCCGAGCGCGGCGCGCATCACCGCGCCTCCGACGTCTTGAGGCCGTACTTCTTCGCGAGGTACCGGAACTGGCGGAAGCTGAGGCCCAGCAGCTCGGCCGCGTGGGTCTGCACGCCACCTGCCTGCCTGAGCGCGCGCTCGAGATGCTGCCGCTCGATCTCCTGCAGGTGCTGCTCGAGGCTGAATCCCTCGTCGAGAACGGCCGGCGTCGAGGCCGGTGCCGGTGCGGGGGCCGGCGCGCCCCCCGCGGCCAGCGGGGCGGACGCGGCCTCTGGGACCGGCGCGGACACCGGCGCCGGCGCGGCCACCGGAGTGGCAGGGCGGCCCGCCCGGATGTAGTCCGGGAGCGTCGCGAGCTCCACTCGCCGTCCCTGCTCCAGGGCCACGGCGCGCTCCACGACGTTTTCCAGCTCGCGCACGTTCCCGGGCCACTGGTAGGCCTCGAGTGCGGCCATGGCGTCGGGCGCGAAGCCTTCCAGGGCCTTGCCCATCTCGCGCGTGAGCCTGGCCAGGAAGTGCTCGGCGATGAGCGGCACGTCGCCGCGCCGCTCCCGCAACGCGGGCAGCTGAATCGGAATCACGTTCAACCGGTAGAACAAGTCCTCCCGGAACTTCCCCTCCGCCACGAACCGGGGCAGGTCACGATTGGTGGCCGCGATGACGCGGATGTTCGCGGCAGTCTCCTCGGTGCCACCGACCCGCCGGAATCTGCGCTCCTGCAGGACGCGCAGGAGCTTCACCTGCATCGCCGGCGTCATCTCACCGATCTCGTCGAGGAACACGGTGCCGCCCTCGGCGACCTCGATCAGGCCCTTCTTCGTCGAGTCCGCCCCCGTGAACGCCCCGCGCACGTGCCCGAACAGCTCCGACTCGAGCAGGGGCTCGGGCATGGCGCCGCAGTTGACGGCCACGAACGGCCGATCGCGGCGCAGCGACTGCTTGTGAATGGCCTGCGCCACCAGTTCCTTGCCGGTGCCCGATTCGCCGGTGATGAGGATGGTACTGTTGGTGCGGCACACCGTCTCGACCAGCCGGAACACGTCCAGCATGGAGCTGCTGCGGCCGATGATGCCGGCAAACCCCTGCTCCACGGTGGTGCTGCGGAGCACGGCGTTCTCGTGCCGCAACCGGCGCGACTCGAGCAACTGCCGCACCTGCATGGTCACCAGGTTGACGTCGCGGAACGGCTTCTCGAAGAGCGCCTCGGCTCCGCAATCGCGGGCGTGCTTCCACTCGTCCGAGTCCCGCGTCCAGTGGGCGGTCATCATCAGGACGATGACATCCGGCGTCAGTTCCCGCACCGCCTTCAGCAACTCCACGCCATCGAGCCGCGGCATCCGGATGTCGGTGAGCACGATATCCAGGTACTCCCGGCCGACGATGTCGAGCGCGGTCTGGCCGTCGTCGGCCGTCAGGACCTCGAACCCGTCACGCTGGAACAGGATGCGCAGCCACTCGCGCATCGACTGTTCATCGTCCACTATCAGGATTCGCGGCATGCGGGCATTTTAATGGGATGTGACGCGCGGCTACGCCGAACGCGCGTGCGCAGCGGACCCACCGGTGTCCGCGCGACCGTTCGGCGCCCGGAGCCCGGGGAACCGCACCGTGAACGTGGTGCCCTCTCCCGGACGGGACTGCACGTCGATGCGGCCCCCGTAATCAGTGACGATCCGGTGGACGATCGCCAGGCCGAGGCCCGTCCCCTTGCCGAACCTGCCGCGGAAGGGCTGGAAGATGCCATCGAGCTCCTCGGGCGACATCCCGACGCCGCGATCGGCCACCTCCAGGATCGCGTTCGTCGCGCCATCGGCCGTGCGCTCCAGGCGTGCACCGAGCAGCAGTTCGCCGCCCTGCGGCATCGCCCGCAGGCCGTTGGTGGCCAGGTTCCAGAGGATCTGGCGGACCTGGCCTTCGTCGCCCTCGAAGGGCACGTCCGCCTCCGGCGTGGCCACGCGCACCAGATGCCGCTCGCCCACGTCCGGGCTGTTGCGCAGCAGCATCGCGGTCTCGGTGACCAGGGTCCGGAGGTCGAGGCGGGTGGACTGGGTGCGCTGCGGCCGCGCGTACGCCAGGAACGACTTGATCGTCTGGTTGAGGCGCTCCGACTCCTTCAGCACGATGTCCATCAGTTGTGCCTGGTCGCCGGACAGCACGAGTTCCTGGCGCAGCATCTGCATCGAGCCCGACATGGACGCGAGCGGGTTCCGGATCTCGTGCGCGATGCCAGCCGCCATCTCGCCGACCGCGGCCAGCCGCTGCTGCATGCGGGCGGTCCGCTCCATCCGCTTCACCTCGGTGACGTCCTGGAAGGTGTACAGGTAGCCGTGTGTCCCGTCCGGCAGCGGGAGGCTGGCGATGCTGAGGCCGATGTCGATCACCCGTCCGTCCGGTCGGCGGAACTCGTAATCGAGCCGCTTGCTCCGCGCCCGCCGAAGGTCGTCGTCAATCGTCGCGAGGACCGAAGGGTCCAGCCGCAGCACCTCATCCACGGGCCGCCCGATCGGCAGCTCGCCACTCATGCCGGTGATGGCCATGGCCGAGCGGTTGAACGTGAGCAGCCGGTTCTGGGCGTCCGCCGTCGCGAGCCCGCTGAGCAGGCTGTCGATCACGTACTGGTTGAAGGCCTGCAGGTCGGCGATGGTCTCGGTGGCCGCCTCGAGTTGCACGTCCGCCCGCCTGGCCCGCTCGGCGAGCGACCCGCTCAGCATCGCGACCGCGAAGAAGCCGAAGACGTTCAGTCCGACGATCAGCAGCGCGGTGGTGGGCGCGGGCAGGTCCGAGGTGGCCGGCGCGAACGGGAGGTTGACGGCGCCGGTGGCCGCCCAGTACTGGGCGATGACGAGCCCGGCGAACAGCGTGGCGTTCAGGGCCGCCATGCGCATGCCGCCGCCCCGCAGGTTGACGGTGCTCGCCGCGAGGACGGGCAGGGCGTACATGGTGGTGAACAGGCTGTTCACGCCGCCGGTGAGGTACACGCCGGCCGTCACCAGGCAGGCATCGAGGGCGAAATGCAGGTACGCCGTCCAGGGCTGGCGGTCCACCACGCGCAGCAGCCCCAGCAGCGCGAGGCTGGCGGCGAACGTGACGCCGAGCAGGACGAAGTACGGGTCGAGCGAACCGCGGCCGGGTGCCCGGAACTCGAGCACCACGGCCAGGCCGAGCAGGACGGTGGCGACGACCAGCCGGAGGGCGGTGTGCGCCGCCAGCCACTGCCGCAGCCAGGATCGCGTCATCCGGCGAGCTTGCTGATCAGGCCGAAGATCGGCATGTACATCGCGATGACGATGCCGCCGACCACGCCGCCGAGGAAGGCGATCATGACCGGTTCGAGCAGGGTGAGCATGCCGGCCACGGCCGTGTCCACTTCCTCCTCGTAGAAGTCGGCGATCTTGGCGAGCATGGTGTCGAGCGCGCCGGTGGCCTCGCCGACGCCGATCATCTGGACGACCATGCCCGGGAACACGCCGGTTTCCTTCAGGGGCCCCGAGATGGTCTCGCCGCGCTCGATGCTCTTGCGGGTGACCTGGATGGCGTCCTCGATGATGGCATTGCCGGCGGTCCTGGCCGTGATGTCGAGGCCGTCCAGGATGGGCACACCCGAGGCCATCAGCGTGGACAACGTGCGGCAGAAGCGCGCCACGGCAATCTTTCGCATGATCGACCCCAGGACGGGCACCTTCAGGAGGGCGCCGTCGACGACACGCCGCCCCTTCTCGGTCGAGTAGTAGCGCCCCAGCGCGAAGCTCCCCGTGACGAGCCCCACCATGATGAACGGCATGAACCGCACGAGGTTGTTGCTGAGCGCGATCACGATGCGGGTGGGCAGCGGCAGCTCCGCGCCGAGCCCGGCGAACAGGCCCGCGAAGGTCGGGATGACCTTCCACAGGATCACGCCGACGACCACGGCCGCGATGACGATGACCGCAATCGGGTAGATCATCGCCGACTGCACCTGCGACTTCAGCTTGACGGCCTTCTCGATGTAGACGGCCAGGCGCTTCAGGATCGTGTCGAGGATGCCGCCGGCCTCTCCGGCCGCGATCATGTTGGTGTACAGGGCGTCGAACACCTTCGGATGGCGCTTCATCGCGTCCGCCAGGGCCTGCCCGCCCTCGACGTCCGTGCGCGTCTGGAGGATGACCTGCTGGAAGTACTTGTGCTCCTCCTGGTTCCCCAGGATGTCGAGGCACTGGACGAGCGGCAGGCCGGCGTCGATCATCACCGAGAACTGGCGCGTGAACACGGCCAGGTTCTTCGCGGGGACGCTCCTGGCCCGCACCTTGGGTGCCACGGTCTTGGCCGCCGCGACCGGGGTGATGCGCGTCACCTGGATCTGTTCCCGGCGCAGCGTGGCAGCCACGGCCTCCATCGAGTCGCCCATGCGCTCGCCCGCGACGGCTTCGCCGCCGCGGGTTCTCCCGGAATACGCAAACGTCGCCATGTCAGTCTCCGTTCAATCCGCCGACCAGACGGGGGGAGGCCCGCCGGCTTCGGTTCACCCTATCGACTCACCTGTCCCGGACGCGCGGTCGCGGGCATCGGGCCGCGGCCGAGGCCGGCGCCCGGCACCACGCCGACGCCGCGGTTGATCATTTCCTGCAGTTCCTCCCGCATGGACGAGGCCGACATCGCCGTGTCGAGCGAGATCTGGCGGCGGAAGTACAGGGTGGCCAGCGACTGGTTCATCGTCTGCATGCCGAGCTTCTCCTGCCCGGTCTGCATCGCCGAGTAGATCTGGTGGATCTTGTCCTCGCGGATCAGGTTCCGGATGCCCGGCGTGGGCACCAGGATCTCCATGGACACCACGCGCCCGTCGCCCTTGAGCGTCGGCAGCAGGCTCTGGCAGACGATGCCCTCGAGCACCATCGAGAGCTGCGTGCGGATCTGGGACTGCTGGTGCGCCGGGAACTGGTCGATGATGCGGTTGATCGTCGAGGACGCCGAGTTCGTGTGCAGGGTCGCGAAGGTCAAGTGGCCGGTCTCGGCGATGCGCAGCGCGGCCTCCACGGTCTCGAGGTCCCGCATTTCGCCGATGAGCACGACGTCCGGGTCCTCGCGGAGGGCGGCGCGAAGCGCGTTCGAGAAGCTCTGCGTGTCGCTGTGGACCTCGCGCTGGTTGACCAGGCAGCCCTTGTGCTGGTGGAGGTACTCGATCGGGTCCTCGATGGTGAGGATGTGGCCGTGCTGCTCGGTGTTGATCTTGTCGATCATCGCCGCGAGCGTGGTGGACTTGCCGCTGCCGGTCGGGCCGGTGACCAGCACCAGCCCGCGCGGGCGGTCCGCCAGCTTGGCGATCACGGGGGGCAGGTGCAGCTCCTCGAAGCCGCGAATGCGCTCCGGAATCTGCCGGTAGGCGGCCGAGACCGCGCCGCGCTGGTTGTACATGTTGCACCGGAAGCGCGCGAGGCCGCGGATGCCGAACGAGAAATCGAGCTCCAGGGTCTCCTCGAAGCGCTTCTTCTGTGCGTCGGTGAGCACGCTGTAGGTGAGCGCCTTGCTGTCGGTGGGCGTGAGCGGCGGCAGGTCGAGCCGTTTCAGCTCGCCGTGGACGCGCACCTGGGGCGGCGTGTCGATCGACAGGTGCAGGTCCGACGCGCCCATGTCGACGGCGCTCCTCAGCAGTTCGGGCAATGTGGCCATGGTGCGTGCTCGTTTCTCAGCGTACGGTCTCGCGCAGGACTTCCTCGACGGAGGTCACGCCGTCCTTGATCTTCCGCAGGCCGCTGCCCCGCAGCGTGATCATCCCCTCTTCGATCGCCTTCCGCCGCAGCTCCAGCGCGGAGGCGCCCACCAGCACGAGCTCCCGGAGCTCGTCGCTGATCTCCATCACCTCGTAGAGGCCCACCCGTCCCTTGTAGCCGGTGCCGTTGCACTTCTCGCAGCCCCGGCCCTTGAAGGCCTTCACCGCGCGCGCGTCCTCGTGCGAGAAGCCGATCTGCTCGAGGGCCGTCGGCGGCAGGTCCTCGGGCTCCTTGCACTTGGCGCAGACGCGCCGCACGAGACGCTGGGCGCAGACCAGGTTCAGCGAGCTCGCCACCAGGAACGGCTCGATGCCCATGTTCATCAGGCGGTTGATGGTGCTGGGGGCGTCGTTGGTGTGCAGCGTCGACAGCACCAGGTGGCCCGTCAGGGCCGCCTTCACCGCGATCTCGGCCGTCTCGAAGTCGCGGATCTCGCCGACCAGGATGATGTTCGGGTCCTGCCGGAGGAAGCTGCGGAGCGCGGCGGCGAAGTTCAGCCCGATGTTCTCGCGCACCTGCACCTGGTTGACACCGGGCAGGTTGAACTCGACCGGGTCCTCGGCCGTCATGATGTTCGTCTCGGGCGTGTTGATGCGCGAGATCGACGAGTAGAGCGTGTTGGTCTTGCCGCTGCCCGTGGGACCGGTCACGAGGACCATGCCCCACGGCTTCTGGATCTGGGCCTCCAGCTTCCGCAGCGACTCGGCCTCGAACCCGAGCTTGGTCATGTCGAGCATGAGCTTGCCCTTGTCGAGCAGGCGCATGACGATCTTCTCGCCGAACAGCGTCGGCAGGCACGAGACGCGGAAGTCGATGTCCTTGGTGACGCCGGCGTCGTTGAAACGGATCTTGATGCGGCCGTCCTGCGGCAGGCGCTTCTCGGCGATGTCGAGCTTCGCCATGATCTTGACGCGCGAGGTGATGGCGTCGCGCATCTTCAGCGACGGCGTCATCATGTTGTACAGGATGCCGTCGATGCGGTACCGGACGCGGTACTCCTTCTCGTAGGGCTCGATGTGGATGTCGCTGGCGCCCTTGGAGATGGCCGACATCAGGATGACGTTCACCAGCTTGATGACGGGCGCTTCCTCGCCCTGGCGGGTGAGCGCCTCGGCGCTGATCTCCTCGAGGTCCTCCATGACCTCGACGTCCCCGATGTCCGACGGCATCTCCTCGAGCGCCTTGGTGGCCATCTCGAGGGCGCTCTCGGTGGAGACGGTCTGGATCGTCGCCGTGCTCACGCCACGGGACGCCGTCGCGGTGGTCGGCGCCATCCCGTAGTACTTCTCGATGGACTCCGCCACCCCGGTTTCCGACGCGACGACGGGCTCCACGTTGTAGCCCGTCATGAACTTCACGTCGTCCATCGCGAAGACGTTGGTGGGGTCCGTCATCGCGATCGTCAGCGTCGCCCCGGCTCGGCTCAGCGGGACGATCTGGTACTTCCGCGCGGTCTCGGCGGGCACGAGCTTGATGACCGCCGCGTCGATCTCGAACTGGCCGAGCGAGATCGACGGCACCCCGTACTGCTTCGACAGCAGGGCCGTGATCTCGTCGTCCTGGATGTACCCCAGCTTGACGAGGTTCGCGCCGAGCTTGCCCCCGTTCTGCCGCTGATACGTCAGGGCATCCTGGAGCTGCTCCGCCGTGATGCGCTTCTCCTTGAGAAGCAGTTCGCCAATCCTGACCGCCATCGCGTTCCTAAAAGGTCACCCGTCCCCCGACGCTCCACGTGTGCCCGTCCCGGTCGCCCCGCGCCAGGTGGGCCTCGACATACACGCCCGTCTTGACCGCGGCCGAGATGCCGCCCGCCACAACCGGCCGTGCCCCTCCCACCGTGCTGCCTCGCAGGCCGCCGCGGATGCCCAGGCGCTGCTGCAGCCACCAGGTCTCCACGCCGCCCGCCAGGTCCCGGCGGTCGCCCGTCAGGCCCGGCTTCCGCGTCACGTCTGCATCCGCTGACACGACCACCCGCGTCATCCCCGGCCACCCGGCGCCCCACGCGACGCCGACCCGGACCTCCTGCTCGAGCTCGACGACCCCGCCATCAGGGTCCGGGCGGTCGAACGTCGGGTTCGTCAGGTTCCGGGCCACCAGGCCCAGCCGCCACTGCTCCACCGCCACCATGGCGCCGACATCCACGTCCGCCCGCGACGTGCTGCGGCGCGGCAGGCCGTCGGCGGCCTCCAACCCCGCGGCCGCGGTCCCCGGCACCCTGCCCGCAACGACCTCCCCCTGCACGTACTTGACCGTCCCGGCCACTACGACGTACTGACCGAGCGACTGCCCAAGCGTGACACCCAGATGGGACGTTGTCAGGCCCTGCACACTTTGCCGACCTTCTTGTCGGCTCTGGCCGGGCTCTTCTTCAGGGGTGGTCGGGGTGGCGGTCACCCGGTGCAGGCGGTAATAGCCAATACCCAGGGGGGGGAGGGTGAACCCGATGAAGGTCGTGTTCTGGTTGCCGGCCGGGTCCGGTGCGTCAGGGACCGACTCGCCCGCGCCGTAGTCCAGCACGAAGCTCAGGAAGGCCCCGGTCGCCATGCCGGCCGGGTTCCAGTAAATGGAGGTCGCATCATCGGCCACGGCCACGAACGCCTCGGCCATTCCGGCGGCCCTCGTTCCGGGCGTTTGACCAAAAACAGGGGTCGGCCTGACCGCCGCGACCAGACACAGGGCGGCCAACGCGCGACCACCGGGTACGTTCACACGCATACACTAGAATTCTGGAACACTGTTGGCTTGTGCGGTTCAGGAGGGTGAGCCGAGACCTGCATCCTAGTGAGGCATTTCGGACCCTGTCAAGAAACCTCCCGTCCCAAACGGTCGTATAAGCTCCTTAGGACCTTCGTCTCGATGCGCCGAATCGCGGGCGTGCTGTGGCACCCCCGCTCGACCATGGCGGCCCTGGTGGCCGCCCCATCCTGGCTCACCACCTGGACATGTGTTCTGGCCGTCTGGCTGGTGCCGGCTGGCTGGCTCCTGTCGACCGGGACGGGCCGGCAGGCACTCATCGACGAGCGGGTGCGTCAGGTCGAGGCATTTGGCGGCCGGGTGGACGACGCCGCATACGAGGCGCTGAGGCTGTCCCCTCCCTGGACGACGTATTTCACCAGCGGGGGCCGGCTTCTCCTGTCGCCCCCCGTCACGCTGCTGGTCGCGGCCGGCCTCGGCCTCCTGGCACGGATGGATGGCGGGACGCTGCGCATCGGCGCCGCGCTCGCGGTGAGCGTCCACGCTACCGTCGTGCTGGCGCTCCAGCAGCTGGTGGCAACCCCGCTGCATTACCTGCGGGAGTCGCTGACGAGCCCGACGAACCTGGCGGTGCTCGTGCCCGGTCTCGAGGACGGCACCATGGGTGCCCGGCTCCTCGGGGCTGTCGAGGTGTTCGGCCTGTGGTGGCTGTGGCTGCTCGCGCTCGGGGTGGCGGCCGCCACCGGGCGGCCGGCCCGGCGTTACCTCGGTCGCGGGCTTGTCGTCTATCTGGGAGTGGCTGCCATCCTGGCCGTCACCATGGCGCTGTCAGGAGGGTCTTAGGGTGTTCCGGAAGAAGTGGGTGTGGGCGCTCATCGCGCTGGCGGTCATTGGCGGCATCTCGGCAACCGTGTTCAGCCGGCGCCAGGACAAGGGCATCACGGTCACCGCCGAGACCATCCAGAAGCGCGACCTCGAGGCCATCGTCTCGGCCTCCGGCAAGATCGAGCCGCAGAAGACGGTCAACATCAGCGCCCAGTCGATGGGGCGGGTCACCCGCCTCGCCGTAGCCGAGGGCGAGCGCGTGAAGGCCGGGCAGTTCCTGCTGCAGATCGACGCCGTGGTGGCCGAGGCCGCCGTGCGTCGTGACGAAGCCGCCGTGGCCGGCGCGAGGACGGCGCTCGAGCAGTCGCGCGTGTCGCTCCAGAGCGCGCGGGCCAACCTGGAACTGGCCCGGCAGGCCCTCCGGCGCCAGCAGGAACTCAACCAGTCGGGTCTGACGACCCGCGAATCGCTGGAGCGCGCGGAAGCCGAGGTGGAGGTCCGGGAAAGCGACCTCCGCGCCCGTGAGCAGGAGATCAAGAACCGCGAGACGCAGCTGCGGCAGCAGGAGGCCGGCCTGCAGAGCAGCCGGCACACCCTGTCCCAGGTCCGCTTCGAGGCCCCGTTCGACGGCATCGTCACCCGCCGCAACATCGAGCAAGGTGAGAACGTCGTGGTCGGCACCATGAACAACGCGGGCACGGTGCTGCTCACGGTGGCCGACATGTCGGTCATCGAGGCGGAGATCGAGGTGGACGAGACCGATATCCCGTTCGTCCAGGTGGGGCAGCCCGCCAAGATCACCATCGACGCCATCCCGGACAAGCGGTTCACGGGCAGGGTCACCGAGATCGGCAACAGCCCGATACAGGCGGCGGCCACGGCCGGAAGCACCGCGCGCACGGCCACGAACTTCAAGGTGACGGTCACGATCGACGATCAGATTCCCGAGGTGCGTCCCGGCTTCACGTGCACGGCCGAAATCACCACCGCGAACCGCGGCAACGCGCTGTCCGTGCCCATCCAGGCGCTGACCGTGCGGGAGCTGCTCTACGACCAGCAGGGCAACGTCATCCCGGAGGTCCGTCCGCCACAGCCGCGCTTCCAGTTCCAGTTCGGGCCCCAGGCGACGGCCACCGCCGCCGCGCCGGCCACGACCGAGCTGCTGCCGGGGCAGAGGCGGGAGGAAACCGAGGGTGTCTTCGTCATCCGTGAGGGCAAGGCCACCTTCGTCCCCGTGAAGCTCGGCATCGCGGGTGAGCGGTACCTGGAAGTGCTCGCCGGCCTGAACGAAGGGGATCGCGTCATCACGGGCCCGTTCGAGTCGGTGCGCGGCATGTACGAAGGAGACGCCGTGACGACGGGCAGCACGAACGCAGCCGGGGCGGCCGGCGGTGGCTCGGGCGTGCGCGTGCGCGTCGGCGGGTAGTGCGAGCGAGGCGTGTCGCAGATCTTCGAGTCCGTCCGTCTGGCGCTGGCGTCCATCTGGGCGAACAAGCTGCGCTCGCTGCTGACCCTGCTCGGCAACATCGTCGCCGTGTCGTCGATCATCACGGTGGTGGCGCTCATCACGGGCGTGAACGGGGCCGTGAGCGATGCGATCGTCTCGGATCTGGGCGCCGACTCGTTCGTCATCCAGCGGACCGGCTTCACGCAGAACGAGGACGAGTTCGAGCGCCAGCGCAACAATCCCAACGTCACGATCGACGACGCGGTGGCCGTGCGGCGGTTCGCGACAGCGGTGAGCTCGGTGATGGCGCAGGCACAGCAGGGCACACGGGTCGCCTACCGCGACGAGGAGCTGGAGTCCATCCAGGTGCAGGGCGTGACCGAGCAGTACCTGGACTTCACCACCTTCGACGCCGAACGCGGCCGGATGATCAGCCCCGTGGAGGTCCGCCGCAAGCGCCACGTCGCGCTGCTCGGCTGGCAGGTGGCGGACCGGCTCTTCGGCAGCGCGGATCCCATCGACAAGCAGGTGCGGATCGCGGGCGTGCACTTCCGCGTGGTCGGGGTGTCGGCCAAGAAGGGCTCCGCGTTCGGCAACTCGCTGGACGAGTTCGTCGTCATTCCGCTCGGCGCGTTCCAGAAGCTGTTCGGGTCGCGGCAGTCGCTCCAGCTCATGGTGCGCCCCCGTGACGCCACGCTGGTGCAACAGGCCAAGGACGAGGCGCGGGTCGCGCTGCGCGTGGAGCGCCGCCTCAAGCCGACGGAGCCCGACAACTTCGGCATCCTCGCGTCCGACTCCGTGCTCGGCATCTTCCAGCAGGCGACGGCCGGCATCGCGGTGGTCCTCGTCGGCATCGTCGGGCTCTCGCTCGTGGTCGGCGGCATCGTCATCATGAACATCATGCTGATGGTCGTGAGCGAGCGCACCCGCGAGATCGGCCTGCGGAAAGCCCTGGGCGCCAAGCGGCGCGACATCATGTCGCAGGTGCTCACCGAGTCGGTGACGCTGTCGCTCACGGGCGGCGTGATGGGCGTCGCCCTGGGCTCACTGTTTGCGACCATCATCGGCACGCTCACGCCGGTTCCGGCGTCGGTGGAAGCGTGGTCGGTGGCGCTCGGCGTCACCATTACGGCGCTGGTCGGCCTGTTCTTCGGCTGGTACCCGGCGCGACGGGCCGCCATGCTCGACCCCATCGACGCGCTGAGGCGCGAGTAGCCATGCGGTTCCTCCGACAGGCCGGGCTCGTCCGCGAAACCGCCGGCATGGCGATCGAGACGCTCCGCGCGAACAAGATGCGGTCGGCGCTGACCGTCCTCGGGGTCGTGATCGGCGTCACGTCCATTGTCGGCATGACGTCGCTGATTCGGGGCTTCGACACCTCCCTCCGCGACTCGATCGCCGCGCTCGGGCCGAAGACGATCTTCGTCCAGCGCTTCGGCGCCGTCAGCTTCTCGTCGGGCACGTCCTTCCTCGAGTTGATCCGCCGGCCGGCGCTGAGCGTCGAGGACGGCGAGGCGATTCGCCGGCTGGCGCCCTCGGTGGCGATTGTCGACACCTGGCTCGGCGCCGGGCCGCCGCAGCCCACGATGGAGCGGATGTTCTACCAGGGCGAACGGACGCGTCCCGCCGCCATCATGGGGACGAGCGAGCGCTTCGTCGACGTGAACTTCGCGGAGCTCTACACCGGGCGCATGTTCACCGAGCAGGAGGTGCTGCGGCGCCGGCGGGTCGCCGTCATCGGCTACGGGCCATACCAGGCGCTGTTCGAGGCGCGCGGCATGGATCCAATCGGCAAGCGCATCCGCATCGGCGCGCTCGACTATGCGGTCATCGGTGTCGTGGCCAAGCGGCCGGCAGCGGGCGGGTTCAGCCTCGGTCAGGACGATTTCGCCATCATCCCCTACACGGCGTTCCGCAAGCAGTTCGGTAACGAGCGGATCCGGCGGGGGCCCTTCGGCGGGCAGGCCGCCATGATTGCCGTCGTGCCGCGTGACGATGTGACGCGGGAGGACGCGATGCGCGAGGTCGAGGCCGTGATGCGCATCAGGCACGGCCTGACCCTGGACAAGCCGAATGACTTCGACCTGGTGACCCAGGACGCCGTGCTGAAGGTCTGGGAGCAGATCTCGCAGGCGGTGCTGCTCTCGCTGGTCGTGATCTCGTCGATCGCCCTGATGGTCGGCGGCATCGGTGTGATGGCCATCATGACCATCTCGGTCACCGAACGCACACGGGAAATCGGCGTGAGGAAGGCCATCGGCGCGCGGCGGCTCGAGATCCTGACGCAGTTCCTGATCGAGGCCGTCGTGCTGACCAGCATCGGGGGCCTGCTCGGCATCCTCCTCGGCAGCGCCATCGGCCTGCTCGTGAACCTGGTCTCGGGCTTCCCGGTGTCGCTGCCCTGGTGGTCCTTCGCGCTCGGCCTGGGGTTCTCGGCCTCGGTCGGCATCTTCTTCGGGATGCTCCCGGCCTGGCGCGCGTCCCGGATGGATCCCATCGAGGCGCTGCGGTACGAGTAGCCGCACCTGGCATATGATTTCTCCCATCACGGGCGTGTAACCCGCCCGGGGAGGCTTCCCGCCTATGAAGGTGTACGACGCTGCCGGCATCCGCAACGTGGCCGTGGTCGGCCATGGCGGCTGCGGCAAGACGCAGCTCGTGTCGGCCCTGCTGTTCTCGGCTGGCATGAACAACCGCCTCGGCCTGGTGGACGACGGGACCACCGTCACCGACTACGACGACGAGGAGATCGCCCGGAAGCACACGCTCGGGGCGAGCCTGGCCCACGCCGAGTGGAACAAGACGAAGATCAACCTCATCGACACGCCCGGGTTCGGCAACTTCTTCGCCGACGTGCGCGCGGCCCTCCGGGTGGCCGACGCCGCTCTGGTCGTGGTGGACGCCGTCTCGGGTGTCGAGGTCCAGACGGAGAAGGCCTGGGAGGCCGCCGCAGAGCTCGGCCTCCCGCGGCTCATCTGTGTGAACCGGCTCGATCGCGATCGCGCCTCCCTCGAGCGGACCCTGGAGTCCCTCCGCGAGTCGCTCGGTCGGACCGTCGTGCCCATCCAGCTCCCGATCGGCGAGGACAAGCACTTCACCGGCGTCGTGGACCTGGTGAACCAGAAGGCCTATACCTTCCCTGCCGACGGCTCGAGCCGGATGACCGAAGGCCCCGTGCCGGGCGCCATGGAGGGCGCCGTCAGCGCCGCCCGAGATGCGCTGGTCGAGATGGTCGCCGAGGCCGACGAGCGCCTGATGGAGCACTTCTTCGAGGCGGGCACCCTGACGCAGGACGAGCTGATCAGCGGCCTCAGGAGCGCGACGGCCTCAGGCCGGCTGTTCCCGGTGGTGTGTGCCTCCGGGCTCCAGAACGTCGGCACGCAGCCGCTGCTGGACGCGGTGCTGGCCTACCTCCCGTCTCCCGTGGACCGGCCCTTCACGGCCCTGGCCGGCAGCGAGACCGTCAGCCGCACGGCCGACGAGGCCGCCCCGTATGCCGCCTTCGTCTGGAAGACGGTGGCCGACCAGTTCGCCGGGCGAATCACGCTGTTCCGGGTGTTCCAGGGTGTCCTGAAGTCCGACTCCACCGTCACCAATGTCACGCGCGGGGCCCAGGAACGGCTGGGCCACCTCGTGGCGCTGCAGGGCAAGACGCAGGTGCCGGTGCCCGAGCTGAAGGCCGGCGATCTCGGCGCGGTCGCGAAGCTCAAGGACACGCGGACGAGCGACACGCTGGCCGACAAGGCGGCCGGCATCACCTTCGCGCCGATCCCGTTCCCGGAGCCGGTGCTGTCGTACGCGATCGAGCCGAAGAGCCGGGGCGACGAGGACAAGATCAGCTCGTCGATGCACCGCCTCGAAGAGGAGGACGGCACGATCCGCTATGCGCGCGATCCGCAGACCAACGAACTGCTGCTCTCGGGACAGGGCCAGCTGCACATCGAGGTCACGGTGGCCAAGCTCAAGCGCCGCTTCGGCGTGGAAGTGAACCTGAAGCCGCCGCGCATCCCGTACCGCGAGACCATCACCGCCCGCGTCGAGGCACACGGCCGGCACAAGAAGCAGACCGGCGGACACGGCCAGTTCGGTGACTGCAAGATCCGGATGGAGCCGCTCCCGCGCGGGAGCGAGTTCGAGTTCGTCGACGAGATCTTCGGCGGATCCATCCCGCGGCAGTTCATCCCGGCCGTCGAAAAGGGCATCCAGGAATCGCGGCTGCGGGGCTACCTGGCGGGATACCCCGTCGTGGACTTCCGCGTGGTCCTCACCGACGGGCAGTACCACGACGTGGACTCCAACGAGCTCTCGTTCAAGACCGCCGGATGGCTGGCGTTCAAGGACGGCATGTCGAAGGCCAGGCCCACGCTGCTCGAGCCGATCATGAACGTCGAGGTCTACGCCCCGAGCGACTATGCCGGCGATCTCATGGGGGACCTCAACGGCCGCCGCGGCCGAATCTCGGGCATGGAGCCGCGCGGCCACATGACGGTGATCAAGGCCCAGGTCCCGATGGCCGAGATGCTCACCTACGAGCAGCACCTCACCTCGGTGACCGGCGGGCGCGGCTCGTACCACATGGAGTACTCGCACTACGACGAGGTCCCCACGCACCTGCAGCCGAAAATCGTCGCCGCCGCGAAGGCCGAGCGCGGGCAGGCAGAGGAGGCGGAGGCTTGAGTGACGGCGAATCTGGTGATCTTGCGATGTGATGATCTGGTGATCGATCGGGTGAACTGAAGAGCTGGTGATCTATCTGATGATCTGGTGATCTATCTGATGATCTGGTGATCTATCTGATGTTCGCCGTGGCCGCGTCGATGAAACGAGGCGCCGGACGGCACATCCGGGAGGGGGCCGCCAGACGAGAGCATCGGAGCACGGGCACCTCTGCACCCCTGCACCCCTGCACCCCTGCACCTCTGCACCCCTGCACCTCTGCACCTCTGCACCCCTGCACCCCTGCACCCGTCTTGGGGTTTACTGCGACACCGTGAAGGCCACCACCTGCGCCCCGCCACCCGTGCCGGTGCTCACTTCGACGCGCACGGCGTAGGTGCTCGGGGCGAGGCTGGCGAGCGGCAGCATGATGCGCGCGACGCCATCGGGTCCTTTGGCCAGGCTGAGGGGCGCCAGCACCTTGCCCTCCCGGTTCGTGAGCTTCGCTTCGATCGCGGGTTCACCCACGTCGGCCACGAACGGCACGTCGATGATCAGCCGGTCGGTGCGGCGGAAGCGTCGCGAAGCGGTCGGGGTCGGCTGCGAGTCCGCGTCGAACGCCCGCGCCTCGGCCGGTGTGCGCGTCCGGAAGACGCGCGGCGTCCCGATCTTGAGCGAGGCCGCGGTGTAGTCCGGCACGACCAGCGACTGCGTCCACCGGTCGATCACGGCACCACCAGGTGTCCTCAGGGTCACCTTCAGGGCGGCGGGCCCCGGCTTCAACTGGAAGGACGCCACCGTCGGCGAATCGCCCTCTCTCGGTGGATGGCCAATGGTCTGCGCCGGATAGAGCGACGCGCCGGTCCGCGTCACCGGCTCCACCTCAACGGACGCCGGTGCGTCGGCCGAACGCCCCACGGGCTCCCAGGCGACGTGCACGGCCGAGAGCCCGTACTCCGACGGCTCGGTCCCGATCCAGAGGTCGATGACCCGCCGGTCCCCGCCACCCGGCGTGACCAGCTCGCGAAGCGCCCCGGTCAGGTTGGGATCTGGTGGCGGGCCCGGCTCGGGGTTCGTCTCCGCCTCGCTCGGCGCCCAGTAGCCCCGGCGCGCCGACACCCGGACACCAGACCGCTTCACCCGGACGTTGATCTTATGGAACTTCCCATCGGACAGCTGGCGCGTGGGCGCATAGCCGATCAGGTAGTACGCGCTCGCGTCGGCGATCACGTCCTTCAGGCCCTCCTCGGGGTTGTTGGTGTTGACGATCGCGCGACCGCCGGTCTCACTGGACAGCCGGCGCAGCGCCTCGGCGCCGCCGAACGGCGCCGACCCGAGCGGCCGCGGGTCGAGGACATGGACCGTGACGTTCCCGCGGTTGGCCGCCTGCAGGGCCGCCTCGAGACGCGGGTAGTTGATGCTGCCGGGCATGCCCACGGGTGGGCCCTGGCTGACGAACAGTACGGACTTCCGTCCCTCCCGGAGGCCGCCGAAGTGCGTGATGATCGCCTCGAGCGCCGAGAGCGACACGCCCGCGCGCAGTTCCCAGACGTTCCGCTGGGTCATCTGCGCTTCCTCCACCGCACTGCGCACGGGGAACAGCTCGCCGCGCCGGCCTTCGAACTTCTGGATGCGATCCAGCAGCAGCTGCTTGTTCCGCGTGTAGCGGAGGCTGTCGAGCGTGGTCAGCGGGTCCATGAGCACCACGAGGTCCGTGGGCTGCAGCTGCTCGACGAAGCGCTTGAGGGCCTCCCGCAGCGGGATGGTGATGCTGGGATGCCGATCGATGTGGTAGTCGTCCAGGAAGATGGCGAACAACCGCACATCGTCCTTGGCCGCCTCGACGAGCGCCTGGCTGAGCCCGCGAATCTCCAGTGACTCGCCCGTGTCCTCCTTCGGCTGACCGTCCAGCTGGATGAACTGGACGGTCTCCACCGTCTGCGGCACGTCGTCCTCGGTGACGATGAAGTCGGAGGCCTCCAGGTCGGCGACGGGCCGGTCGTTACGGCCCGTGACGGACACGTCCACGCGCACGAGTTCGGCGCCCGCGCGGAAGATGGGTTGTTGGGGCTGCCCGGCGGGTTCCTGCGCCGGCGGTGGCTCGGCCGGGACCGGGGACGGTGCCGGCGCGCTGGGCGGCTGCTGGGCGGCCGCCGTGACCGACACCGCCAGGAGGACGAGCAGCAGGCGTGGCAGAACTCGGGACATGCTGATCCTTGAGACGCCCGAAGCCGAACGGCGGCTGCGAGGCGAAGGATCGGGGACGGCTCCCCCGATGCGCTCAGTATGGCACTAAAGCGAGTGCCGCGTGCGGAGTGCGGGGGGCAGGGTGCGGTGCGGGGTGCCGCGTGCGAAGTGCTGGGTGCGGTGCGGA